>Ga0307374_10002411_pt1 | contig 33283 bp, 29 predicted proteins | sample OX3MG_FD_202532 | JGI IMG/M metagenome (GOLD analysis project Ga0307374, IMG submission 202532) | Soil microbial communities from Risofladan, Vaasa, Finland - OX-3 | ecosystem: Environmental > Terrestrial > Soil > Coastal area > Acid sulfate soil | place: Finland: Risofladan, Vaasa | collected... | reverse complement strand
AGATCGATCCGAAGACCGCCACCCCGAGCGTGCCACCCAACTCACGGGTCGTGTTGTTGACGCCGGCGGCGGCGCCGCGCTGCTCGTCGGACACCGAGCCCATGACGGCCTCCGCCGTCGGCGCCGTGATCGACGACAGCCCCAACGCCAACAGCACCATGGCGATGATGATCGGGCCGAAGTAGGTGGTGTCCGCCGACGAGTTGAAAGCCGCCACGACGAGGCCGCCTCCCATCAGCAACAACCCCAGACCCACGACGAGCCGCGTGCCCACCAGCAACGCCACCACGGCGGCGATCGGCGTGAAAATGGCGGCCACGATGGCGAACGGCAGCGTGTGCAGGCCGGCCGACAGTGTCGAGTAGCCCTTGACGAACTGGAAGTACTGCGTGATGAGGAAGATGAAGCCGAAGAGGCAGAAGAACGCCACCGAGATCGACAGTGCGCCCCCGGTGAAGCGCGGGATCTTGAAGACCCGCACGTCGAGCAGGGGCCCCACGGTGCGCAGTTCGAGCAGCGTGAAGGCCGTCAGCAACACCGCCGCGCCCCCGAAGCAAGCCAGCGTCCCCGCCGACGCCCAGCCCCACTGCGGCCCCTCAATAATGGCCAGCACCAACAACAGGATCCCGGCGGTCGACACGGCCACGCCCCGGATGTCGAAGGGGTGCTGGCGCACCTTGGGCAGCCGCGGGATCAACAACCCACCGGCGATCAGCGTCACGGCCACGATGGGCACGTTCACCAAGAAGATCGACCCGTACCAGAAGTGCTCCAGCAGCGCCCCGCCGACGATGGGCCCGAAGGCCACCGCGATGCCCGACGTGGCGCCCCAGATCCCCAGCGCCTTCTGCCGCTCGGATGGATCCGGGAAGACGCTGGTCAGGATGGCCAGGCTGGCCGGGAAGATGAAGGCGGCCGCCACACCCATGAGCGTCCTGGTGGCGATGAGCGTCCCGGTCGAGTCCGAGAACGCCGCCGCCGCCGAGAACAGCCCGAAGAACACGAGCCCGACCTGCATGGTGCCCTTGCGGCCGAGCCGGTCCCCGATGCCGCCGCCGGCCAGCAGCAGTCCGGCGAAGGCCAGGCTGTAGGCGTCGACGATCCACTGTAACGACGTGATCGACGCCCCGAGCGTGCGGTTGAGCGTCGGCAGCGCCACGTTGACGATGGTGTTGTCCACCACGACCAGGAAGACGGAGAGACACAGGACGGGGAGCACGATCCAGCGCCGATCCGCCGATCCCACAGATCCCGCGGATCCCGCAGATGGGGCACCGCCCCCGACGGGCGCCATGACGTTGGTTTCGAGGGTTGATCCGGACATCGAGGGCTCCTTCTGGATGAGGGGGATCCAGCGTTGTAGAACGCTGTGCTAAAGTTATAGCACGATGTTCTTCAGTAGGCTAGACCCATGACGAAAAACACCGGCACCAGGACGAGGACCCCCAGTGCCGGGATGGAGGGGGCGCTCCTCGCCTCGGCCGCAGACATCCTCGAGTCCGAGGGCCCCGACTGCCTCTCGGTGCGCCGCATCGCCGCCGCCGCCGGCGTGGCCCCGATGGGCGTCTACAACCATTTCGAGTCGAAGTCGGGGATCATTGAAGCGCTCTACATCGAGGGATTCGGACGCCTCGGCGCCGCCATGCAGGCCATGGCGCAGATCGCGGATCCATCCGAGGCGTTGCTCGAGGGTGCCCGCCGCTACCGGGCCCTCGCGCTCGCCCACCCGATGGCCTACCAGTTGATGTTCCTACGGGCCGTCCCGGGCTTCGAGCCGAGCGACTATGCCCTCGGCGAGTGCACCGGGGCCTACGAACACCTCGTGAGCGCCGTCGAGCGCGGTATGCGGGCCGGCGTCATCACCGAGGCCGAGCCGACAGAGACGGCCCAGTTGATCTGGGCCACCATTCACGGCTGGGTCTCCCTGGAACTCCTCGGCCTCGGCTTCATGGAGGACCGGGACGCCGGTTACGACCGCCTCTGTCAGGCTTTGCTGCGGGGTCTCCGCCCCTGATCCGCCGGACTCCTCCCGGCGGACGGACCGCTAACGGGGATCCGGCCGATCCAAATTCCAGTGACGCGCCACGGCTGGGAACCACTTCGTCCCCTCACCGGTGTCCCTGGGGATCATGCCGAAGCGGGTGATCGTGCGCTGACCGCCTTCGTGGTCGCCGTAGAGCAACTCGATCGTGAACGGCTCCACCTTCTGGATGCGCGTGCGGAGCCCCGGGTAGTCCGGATCATCCGCCTCCCGGAGGGCGGCCTGCCAGAACCCGATGTCACCCGAAGCGATGTAGAGGTCGCGCGTCTGTGTGCGGAAGGCCTCGGGCTCTACGTGCGGATAGTCAGCACTGGGCCGGTAGCCCACCAACGCCGCCCAGCCGAAGATGACCGCGAGGCCCGGGCCCACGTTGCGCAGCGAGATGGCGAGATACACACTCCCGTCCACCAGTTCGACACTCGCCTCACTTCCGCGCAGCTGTGCCCAGTGGTCGTCGACCCAGCGGATCCTCTGAACCGGATCCTCGAGGCGCGAGCTGACCAACACCGGCCGCAGGTTCACCTCGAACGACCGCTCGGCAATGCGGGCCGAACGGTTCGACGACCGAATGGCCGCAAAGGTGGCGAACGCCAGCACCAACGTCCCGAGCGCGGTGGCGAACGACGCAATGGTGGCCCAGTCGGTGTTCGCCAGCACGGTCTCAGCGCCCACGGCCCGCAGATTACGCCAGGCCCCGTCGCACGACAGGGTGTCCCGACGATCTTCTGGTCGCGAAGATGCGCCAACGAGCGGACGGGGTCAAGGTGGAGCGCCCGAGCGGAGCGAGGACGAACGACCTTGAGGCCGGCTGCGACCGGCGCCACAATCATGGAAGAAGAGTCGGAGTGGCAGACTTGGCCCATGCTCGCCCACGTGTCCATCCAGTGCTCCGACTTCGATCGGAGCGCCGCCTTCTACGACGCCGTCCTCGCCCCTCTCGGCGTCGGGCGCGTGATGGAAGTCGGCGACGCCATTGGCTATGGCTTCCCGCCGTCGCCGTCGTTCTGGATCGGCCGACAGCAGACGGGCGAAGGGTTCCGGGAGACCCACATTGCATTCCAGGCTCCCGATCGCGCCGCCGTCGGGGCCTTCCACGAGGCCGCCGTCGCCCTCGGGCTCGAGTCGCTGCATGCGCCAAGACTGTGGCCCGACTACGCCCCTGCCTACTACGCGTCCTTCGTGCGCGACCCCGAAGGGAACAACATCGAGGCGGTCACCCACTCCCGGGGCTGAGCCCAACCCGGACGCAGCCCCGGACTCAGCCGAACGTCGCCACGAAGTGGTTCAGCACCGCCGTGCAGAGATCCCGCTGGGAGGGCAGCAAGGTGCAGGTAGCGAGATAGGCCGTCGGTTCGGTCGGCTTCGGCTGGTACAGCCCCACCCCGTTCGCCGAATTCTGGCCCCCCGACGGGAAGCCGACCCCGGCCACGCCGGCCGGGTCCTGGAAGCCGACGGCAACCGACGAGATCCTGCTGACCTTCTCCTGCGACGGGCTACCGGCGCAGCTCTGCCCCAGGCTCTGCTGCGCCGCTGCCTTCGCAACGCTGAACAAGGGACACACGAGCTGGGCACCCTGGACCGGACTGCCCCCGCTCTCCATGGCCACGATCGCCTGCACTGACGATGACGCCGGCAGGTGCCACGTCGTTCCCGACGTCGGAACCGACGTCCCCACCGGCGCCAGCGCCATGAGCCCGCTGCCGTCCGCCCCGAACGATCCGGTGCAGGTCCACCCCACCGTCGGCCCGATCAACATCAATCGTCCCGTCTCATCGCTGTAGACGGCCAGATTCCCGGCCGATGCATCCGAGGCGGGCACACTCACCGACACTGACCCCGGCAAGTCCGCCGTCGTGGTGGTCACGCCCGAGGTCGTCTGGCACACCACCAGGGGCAACGTCGCCGTCACCATCGGCCCGGACGTGGTCGTCGAGGTGCCCGACGTCGCCGTCGTCGCCGTCGTCGACGTCGCTGACGAGGGCTTCGTGGTCGACGTCGTCGTGTGCTTCGGATGGGTCGTCGAGCCCGTCCCGCTCTTCGAGCTCGGCCCCGACGACCCGCACGCCGCCAGCACCAGCGCCAGGGCCCCCACCCCCACCACGCCCGCCACCCCGGCCAGACCCCGCCGGCTCACCCTTATGCGTCCACCGTCAGATCGGCCAACACCTCGGCGAAGCGCCGCTGCGCCTCCGCCGTCCGGGTCGGGATGTGCTCGGTCGGCACCTCGTGCGGCGTGTACCCCTTCAAGACACGGCGGGCCACCGTCTGGCGGTGCACCTCGTCGGGCCCGTCGTAAATGCGGGCCGCCCGCGCATTGCGGTACATCGACTCCAAAGGCAGGTCCGACGAGAATCCCAGCGACCCGTGCACCTGAATGGCGCGGTCGATCACGTCGTAGAGGACCTTGGCCCCGAAGTACTTGATCATGGCGATCTCCACCCGGGCCGCCGCCGCCCCTTCCTGGTCCATCTTCCAGGCCGCCTGCAACGTCATCAGGCGGGCGGCCTGCATCTCGGCCATGGAATCGGCCACCCAGTTCTGGATGGTCTGCTTCTCCGCCAGCATCGACCCGTGCGCATACCTGGACACGGCCCGTTCGCACAGCATGTCGAAGGCACGACGGGACTGCCCCAACCACCGCATGCAGTGGTGGATGCGGCCGGGCCCCAGCCTGTGCTGCGCCAGCACGAACCCCGACCCCTCCACGCCGATCAGATTGTCGACCGGCACCCGCACGTCCCGGTACACGATCTCGGCATGATTCCCGAAGCGCCCGTACGGCGTATGCGGATCCTCCATGGTCGAGACGTCGCGCACAATGTCGACCCCCGGCGTGGAGACCGGCACGATGATCATCGACGACCCCGAGTACGGATGCACGTCCGGATTGGTCACCGCCATCACGATCAAGAAATCAGCCACGGACCCGTTGGACGTGAACCACTTGTGCCCGTTGATCACCCACTCCTCGCCGTCCCGGACCGCCGATGTCTGCAACAGCGTCGGATCAGATCCGGCGGTGTCGGGCTCCGTCATCGAAAAGGCCGACCGCAACTCCCCGTCCAACAAGGGCTGCAACCACTGCGCCCGCTGCGCCTCGTTCCCCGAAGCCTCGATCCCCACCGCCAGCAACTCCGCGTTCCCCGAGTCCGGCGCGTTGTTGCCGAACACGACGGGCGCATAGGGCGACTGCCCCAGGATCTCGTGCATGAGCCCCAACTTGACCTGCCCGAACCCCATGCCGCCCAGCGCCGGCGGCAGATGCGCCGCCCACAGCCCCTGCGCCTTGACCTGCTCCTGGAGCGGCCGGATCAGCACCCGCACCTGGTCGTAGGTCAGATCGAGCGTCTCGAGCGGGAACACCTCCTCGCGCACGAAGCCGCGCATCCACTCCAACTTCTCCTCGAACTCCGGCTCCGTCGAGAAATCCCAGGCCATGACCACTCCTCCCAGCGCGCCGCCCAACTTCCGGCGGCCCACACCCTGCCACTACCGTGGGCGCCGTGACCACCACGAGCCCTATCGCCTTCCGTTCAGCTGCCGATTCCGCTCCGGCGTCGCCGCCACCGCCCCAGGTCGCCCTGAGTACGGCGGGCAGGGCCGTGATCGCCAGGGCGGAGACCGCCCTCCTCGACGAGCGCCGCCTCCTGACGGGCGATGAGCTCTCGGCGCTGGCCGCGCTGCCCGACGGTGCCGTGATGGCGCTGGCCTCGCTGGCCCATCAGGTGCGGCTGGCCTGGTGCGGCCCCGAAGTCGAAGTCGAGGGCATCCTGTCCGCCAAGACGGGCGGCTGCCCCGAGGACTGCCACTTCTGCTCGCAGTCCTCGCGCTTCGACACGCCCGTCAAGGCCACGCCCTTCCTCGATACGAACGAGGTCCTCGCCGCCGCCCGCGAGACGGCCGCCCTCGGTGCCTCGGAGTTCTGCATCGTCCTTGCCGTGCGCGGGCCCGACGAGAGGACCATGCGACGCATCCTCGACCTCGTCCCCGTCATTCACGACGAGACCGGCCTCAACGTGGCAGTCAGCGCCGGCATCCTGACCGAGGACCAGGCCCGCCGCCTGGCCGAAGGCGGGGTGCACCGCTACAACCACAACGTCGAGACGTCGCGCTCCTACTTCCCGAACATCGTCACGACCCACGAGTGGGACGAGCGGGTCGACACCTGCCGCCTCGTCAAGGCAAACGGAATGGAGTTGTGCTGCGGCGCCCTGATCAACGTGGGCGAGACCGTCGCCCAACGGGTCGAGCTGCTGACCCAGCTCCAAGAGCTCGACCCCACCGAGGTGCCCCTCAACTTCTTGAACCCGCGCCCGGGCACGCCGCTCGGTGACCAGCCCATCCTGGGCGCCTGGGAGGCGATCCGCTGGATCGCCCTCTTCCGCCTCGCGCTGCCCTCGGTGATCCTGCGCTACGCCGGCGGCCGTGAAGTCACCCTGCGCGACCTGCAGGCCATCGGCATGACGGCCGGCATCAACGCCCTGATCGTGGGTAATTACCTGACCACGCTCGGCCGCTCGGCCGACGAGGACCTCCAGATGCTCGAAGACCTACGCATGCCCATTGGCGCCCTCACCGCTGCCATCTGAGTGATCAGCAGGCGCCTCTCCTTGTGACCACTCTGACGACCCACTGCACCGGCTGCGGCAAACCGTCCACCGAGTGCTCCGGTTGCGGGCGCGCGCTCGATCCCCCGCGCTTCTGCGCCGAGTGCGGCCGGCGCATGACCGTGCAGGTGATCCCCACCGGTTGGGTGGCGCGCTGCCGCGACTCCGGTCACCCGGAGCTCCATTCCTCGTAAAGAGCGTCGCCCGCTTGCCGACGCCTCACGCCTCACGCCTCACGCCTCACGCCTCAACGACGCATCGGGCCGTTCCGCCCCGGTTTCGCCTGCGCTGATCGGACCAGCGACGATCGCCGCCACGTCGGCGAAGGCACCGACCGCATGGGACGCCCGTGCGGGCTCGTGAAGGTCAGCACGGCATCGGCGTCGCCCGACACGGACCAGCCCAGCTCGTGCACGGCCCTGTGGTGTCGGCTGCAAAGGGTGACCAGGTTGTCCATGTCCGTGGCACCACCGTGGGCCCAGTGCTGAATGTGGTGCACGTTGGTGAACTCCGTGTACCTGCATCCGGGAAAGCGGCAGCCCTTGTCACGCCGGTCGATCTCGATCCGCTGCACCGGCGTCGCATCCCGTCGGGCCCGACCCTGTTGCAGGATCGAGCCGGTGGTGTCCTCGACGGCCAGATCCACCTTGGCGTCACAGGCCAGCCGCCGCACCACCTCGACGGAAACGGGGCCAACGCCGGCGATCTCGGCCACGCCTTCGTTCGAGGACCCGATCAGCAGTTCGAGCGGCGCATGCACCACCACGCGGGGCCGCACCGCCGGCCCCGAACCACTTCCTGCTCGGAGCAGATCGATGCAGGCGTCGTAGAGGAGCTTGTCGTAGGGCACGTAGCCCAGCGGATCGGACCCGGCAGTGGACGCAGCCGTCGGGGCATCGCCCGAACCGCGTGCCTCGTCCTGTCGCCGCTTCTCTGCTTCGACGCGACCCACCAGGACGGACTTGGCCGCCGCGTAGTCCTCCTTGGTGAATCCGATCCACATGGAGTGCTTCGTGTCGTTGAAGCGCATGGTCCTACGGTCGAAGTCCCGGGCCGCCTCGCTCTCGAGCGCCTCATCCGACAGATCTCCCTCTGCCGCCGCTGCCGCTGCTGCCGCTGCCGCCGCGGCCGCCGCCTCGGCTTCGGCTTCCCTCTGCGCCCGGTGCCAGGTCGCCAGCTCACGCGCCTGGCTGACGCTCCAGTGTCGTGAGGCCTCCCGTAAAGCGGCGTCGTCCGAAGGCGAGGCGACCTCGGCCAACGGCTCCACCAGGTCCAGCGACAGCTCACCCGACGCCAGCCCCTCCGCCAGGCGGGGCAACGACTTCAGGTGAAAGGCCGAGCGCACCCATTGGCGGGCGGTCGAGCTGCTGACCCGGCACTGCGCGGTCACCCATGCGTTCATGGAGACGGCACCGTCGCCGCGCCAGCTCTCTGCCTCGTCGAACTCGGCGATGTCGGCCAGCTGCTCGTGGTGCAGCGCCGCGATGCGTCCCGCCCGCTCCACGATCCGTCGAGCCAGCTCCTGCGAGCGGGCATCGCCACCGAAGTTGCGGCACGGCGGCCGGTGGCGCAGACCGCCGCCCCTCGTTGTCTCCTGCTCTTTCCGCCCGTTCGGCGCGCGTTGGCCTTCCACCACGAACGAACGGTCGCGCCGCACAACGCCAAGTCGCGGCACATCGCCAAATCGCGGCACATCGCGGAGTGGCGGCGGAACCGTGGTCAGCCAGAGTCCTGTGCCAGCTCCTGCTGCACGTCCTTCAATGCCTGCAGGCTGTCCTGTTCACAGAAATACTCCGTGCGGAGATCACGACCAGACTCGCTTCGAAGAGATCCAGTCCGCGGGCGGTCAGTGAATTGATTCGGATCGCCGAAGTAGAGGAGCGCCTCGCCAAGGCGGCGGCCGGTGGCCGGGGAGCAAGACGAGGTGTCTGGCCGTTCGGGAACACGAGCAGGTCGACGTACAGCCGTCGCTGGGCACCGTCCCCGCTCTGGTCTGGCGCAAGACCGTGATGCACCATCCAGATCAGACCGCCGACTTGGAACAACTCCTCTCCCCCGGGCCCCGGGTCGCTCTGCCCCCCGGAAGCCGTCGACGAGAGCCATGATCGAGCGGTTTCGCGCAGGGGCCAACGACGAAGGTGCAACGCGCCACGCCGATGCCGTAGTTGTCCGTTCCCCACATGTTGGCCGAGTAGAAGAGCCAGTAGGTGTTGCCGCTCTGGATCATGGAGGGTCCCTCAACCGGATTCCCCTCCCAACTCTGTGTCGCCCCGATAAGTTGGTGCGCCGGCCGACAACCGAGAGGCCGTCGGCCGAGAGTTGCTGGGAATAGATGGTGGTGGGTATGTTGCAACAGTCCCCGTCGCTCCTCCAGAGCAACGAAGGGGTGCCGTTGGACGCAATGAACACGCTCGGATCGATGGCGCCCCTCCCTGCGACAGCGGACAGATAAAAGCAGACGACGAGTCGTCGGTGAGGGGCCGGCCGATCGGCCCGGAACCGGCCTCGAAGAGCTAACCGCGGACGATGTCCAGGAGCGCGGCATCGCCGCCGGGAATCGTGAGGATCTTTCGTTCGTCCCGGTCCCGCAGCCATTCGAGGTTCCGGTGGTGGAGATCGGAGTGATCGTCGAAACGGTTCAACACGACGACCGAGGAGTTCGCCAGCGAGCCCAGGGCGCCGAGGGTGAGACGGACCGCGTTGATCGTGCCCAGACCCGCATCGGCGACGAGCACGACGACGTCGGGGTCCAGTGCGGCGCAGTAGTCGAGGCAGTCACCGTCGGCCGCCAGAGGGGATCGCGCCCCGCCCGCCGTCTCGACCAGGCCCACGTCGACAGCGTCGGGAGGCCACACCAACTCCTCCATCAGGTCGTCGATCGTGAAGGGAGGGCGCCCCAACACCTCGGCAGCCATCGGGGGCGCCATCGCCGTCTCGTACCAGCGGTGGGGCGGACAGACCTCCTCCGGTAGCTCGTTGGTGGCGGTGCCCAGGACGGCCGCGTCGCGGCCGGCGGGTTCGTCGCCCGGGTCGAACGATTGTGCCGGCTTGCGGCCGGCCACCTGGAGGCCCGCCGCGCGCAGCTGGGTCAGGAGACGGGCGGCCACCCATGTCTTGCCGATATCAGTCCCCGTTCCGACGACGGCCACCACTTTGCGGGGGCGCATGCCGGTCAGAGTGCGGCAGGCGTGGCGGATGGGCGCGGCACCAGCGCGAGGGCCCGTAACAACCGGCTGACATCGTGGTCGCTGTGCGCAGCCGACAGTGTGACCCGCAGGCGACTCGTGCCGACCGGCACGGTGGGCGGCCGGATGGCCGGGACCCACAGTCCGTCTTCGAGCAGCGCCGCCGATGCCGAGAGGGCGGCCTGCTCGCTGCCGAGCACCACCGGGATGATCGGGCTCGGATGTCCGGGCGGTGCGAAGCCGGCCTCGGCCACCCGGTCGATCAGGACGGCGAGGCGGCCCGTCAGGGCGACCCCTTCAGCGGAGCGCAGAACGCGGAGCGCGGCGAGGGCCGCCGCGGCGTCGGCCGGCGTCGGCGCGGTGGAGAAGATGTACGAGCGGGCCCGGTTGACGATGAGGTCGACGACGTCCCGGGACGCCGCCACGAAACCGCCGAGCGAGCCCAACGTCTTGGAGAGCGTGCCGACCCGCACGATCATCCGGCTCGAGCCCGGACCGGGCGGGAGGTCGGGGCCGAGGACGGCGTGGGCCTCATCGAGGATGAGGAGGGCGTCGTGGAGCCGGCAGAGGTTGACGAGCTCGTGGAGGGGGGCGACGTCGCCATCCATGGAGAAGACGGAGTCCGTGACGATGATGGTGGGCATGGGCGCGCTGTCAGACAACAGCTCCTCAAGGTGGCCCATGTCGCGGTGGCGGTAGACGGCGAGGGATGAGCGGGAGAGCCGACACCCGTCGATGATGCTGGCGTGGTTCAGCTCGTCCGAGAGGATGCGCACGCCCGGGCCGCCGAGCGTGCAGAGGACACCGAGGTTGGCGGCGAAGCCCGTCGGGAAGGTGACGGCGGCCTCCGTCCCCTTCCACTCGGCCAGCTCGCGCTCGAGCTCGCCGTGGACGGGACGGCTCCCGGTGACCAGGCGCGACGCCCCGGAGCCGGCGCCCCAGCGGGCGAGGGCGCCTTGCGCGGCCGCCACGACGGCGGGATGCAGGCTCAAACCGAGATAGTCGTTGGACGCGAAGGACACGACCCGCCCTCCCTCGAGCAGACCTGTGGGCCCGAGAGCGTCGAACTCCCGGGGCGCGCGCCAACGTCCGTCGTCGACGACCCGGGCCAGGGAGGCGCGGATGCGGTTGTCCCAAGGGGTGTCGGTCATGTCGCGCTGGCGGTCGCGGCGACGGCGCTGGCGCTGGCGCTGGCGCTGGCGTCCAGGTCGTCCACTCCCCCGATGAGGGCGTCGACCATTCGCACGATCTCAGACTCCGTGATGGTCAGCGGTGGCATCAGCACGACGACATCGCCCAGCGGCCGCAGCAGCACCCCCCGGGCGACAGCGCCGGCGCACACCCGGCGGCCCCAGCGCAGCCCCGGTGCAGGCGGCGCCAGCTCGATGCCGACCATGAGCCCGCGCTGACGCACCTCGCGCACCTCGGGCCGATCCCCCAACCGTTCTGTCAACAGTGAGGACAACTGTTCGGCGCGGGCCCGCACGTTCGCCAACACATCCCACCGGTCCATCAACCGCAGGTGCTCGAGCGCGACCGCCGCCGCCAACGCATTCCCGCCATAGGAATGCCCGTGGTAGAAGGTCTGCGGCCCCAAGTCGGCGCCGAGGAACGCGCCGAACACCTCGCCCGACGCCACCGTGGCCGACATGGCCAGGTACCCGCCGGTGATCCCCTTGCCCACGCACATGAGGTCGGGCCGCACGCCGCACTGCTCGGAGGCGAACAGCGTCCCGGTGCGTCCGAATCCGGTCGCCACCTCGTCGCAGATGAGCAGGGTGCCCGCCTGACGGCAGGCCTCGCCGAGCCGCCGCACATCGGACGCGGAGGCGCACAGCATGCCCGAGGCACCCTGCACCAGCGGCTCGATGACGACCGCGGCGAGCTCCTCGCCATGGGCCTCTATGGCCGCGCACGCCTTGTCGGCCCAACCCGGGTCGACATAGCCCGGGGTGCGCACGACGGGGAAGCACAGCGGCTCGAACACGGCGCTGAACACCCCACCGTCGCCGAGCGAGAGGGAGCCGACGGTGTCGCCGTGGTACGCATCGCCGAGCGCGAGGAAGCGGGTGCGGCCGTCGACGCCGCGGTTGACCCAGTACTGGAACGCGATCTTGAGCGCCTGCTCCACCGCCACCGCCCCATCCGCCGCGAACAGGAAGTGCGGGTCGTCGACCGGCACGACGGGAGCGAGCGCCTCGGCCAGCTCGACGACCACCGTGTTGCCGTTGCCCAACATGGTGGTGTGCGCGACCTTGCCGGCTTGGGCGGCGAGGGCGGCGTCGAGCTCGGGGACGCGGTGACCGAGGGTGTTGACCCAGAGGGACGAGATCGCATCGAGGTAGCGGCGGCCGTCGGCGTCGATCAGCTCCCTGCCCTCGGCCCGCTCGATGACGAGGGGTGCGTTGCCGGTGTAGGCCGCCATCTGGGTGAACCCGTGCCAGACCACCGCCGCATCACGCTCGGCCCAGGTCCGGGGCTCCGGTTCGGGATGCGGGTGCTGCTCATGCTGATACTCGTTCTCGGGATCGGGGGCGCTCACCGGCCAATTGTGGACCAGCGGACGCCGGCCCGACCAGGCGAACCTCTGCGCGAGAATGGTTCATGGACCTGATCGGCGTGGTTGACACCATGTTCGCCCGCTACGACATGGGCGGCGAGGCACTGGACGAGTTGTCCGAATGCCCTGGCTACGGGACGCAATTCACCACCCTGCGCCGCACCGTCCCGGGTTTCAAGGACCTGGCCGTGGCGGCCAAGAAGATGATCGAGGAGGACGGCTGCCGGATTGTGGTCGCCCTGGGCATGCCCGGCAAGGAGCAGGTCGACAAGGTCTGCGCCCACGAGGCCTCCACCGGGATCATGACGGCCCAGCTCATGACCAACACGCCGATCCTCGAGGTCTTCGTCCACGAGGACGAGTCCGACGACCCGGCCGAGCTGGCCATGGTGTTCCGGAACCGCTCCCGGGACCATGCCCGCAACGCCTACCTCATGCTCTACGAGCCCGAGGCGCTCACGGCCAGGGCCGGCCAGGGTGTGCGCCAGGGCTTCGCCAACGCCGGGCCACTCGAGCCGTAGGGCACGCGAGCGGCAGGCACGGCAGGCACGGCCGGCACGGCCGGCACGGCCGGCACGGCCGGACTACGAGGCGTTCCAGGCCACCGAGAACGACGACCCGTCGGAGCTCAGTCCGCTCGGCGTGGCCAGCGTCGTCCCGTTGTTCGCCGTGGTGATCTCGTTGGCGTTGAAGCTGGCCAGCGAGCCTTGGTCCCGGCGGAGTTGATCACCGAGGAGGCCCGACAAGTTGATCTGACCGAAGTCGGCCAGCGGCACCTCGCTGCAGAACAAGATGCTGCATGACGACGGTGCCTCGGCGATCACCTCGGCCGAGGAGCGGGCGAAGCCGAGTGGGTAACGGTGCGGGGTCAGGGATCTCGCGGCAGACCGAGAACCTTTTCGGCCACGATGTTGCGCTGGACCTCGGCCGTGCCGCCGCCGACGGTCAGGGCGGGCGAGAAGAGGAAGCCGCGGGCCCAGGTGGGGTCGTCGACGGCCCCGGGTGGGCCCGACCCCGCCCCGGCCAGCATCCCGAAAGGGCCGGCCAGATCGCGGGCCACGTCCATGATGTGCTGGCCGTGGGCATCGGCGATGGCCTTGCGCACCGAGGCCTCCGCACCGGGCGCCCGCCCCGCCAGGACGGCCGAGACCATGCGCAGGCGCAGCACCCGCAGAATCTGGGCCTCGACCCAGACGTCGACCAAGCGGTCCCTGACGGATGCCCCGCCTGCCCCGGCTGCCCCGCCGGCGCCCCGCACCAGCTCCACCAGGTCCTCGGCCGTCGGGCCCATCCCCCACAGCGCCCCCTCCCCCGACAGCGACACACGCTCGTTGCCGAGGGTGACCTTGGCCAGCTCCCATCCCCCGTCCACCGTTCCCACCAAATGGTCGGCCGGGATCCGCACATCCGTCAGGAACACCTCGTTGAAGGCGTGCTCGCCGGTCATGTCGATCAGCGGGCGGATGTCGATCCCCGGCGCGTCCATCGGACAGACGAAGTAGCTGATCCCCATGTGCTTGGTGGCGGTGGGATCGGTGCGAGCCAGCAAGATCCCCCACTTGGCGATGTGCGCATAGCTCGTCCACACCTTCTGCCCGTTGACGACCCAATGGTCGCCGTCCCGCTCGGCCCGGGTCGTGAGGGCAGCGAGGTCCGAGCCGGCGCCGGGCTCGGAGAACAGCTGGCACCAGAAATCCTCCCCGCTGAGGAGGGGCCAGAGCCAGCGGTCCTTCTGCTCCTCCGTGCCCGCATACAGGAGGGTTGGCCCCGCCCATCCGATGCCGATGGGGTTGATCGGGCGCCTCACGCCCTTCCTCCGGAGCTCCTCGTCGATCATGAGCTGGGTCAGCGGATCGGCGTCGAGCCCGTAGGGGGCGGCCCAGTGCGGCGCCACGTAACCGGCCTCGGCCAGCTGGCGTCCGGTCGGGTGCGGGTGCGAGTCGAGCCAGTCCCGCGCCGCGATGCGACGGGGGTCGTCGTCACCGGGCAGGCCGAGGTCCACGCGCGGAGCGTAGGCTCAACGCCTCGCGTTCCGCATCTTCCACTTGATTGCGGACGGCGGGGGGATGGAGTGTGACGGCAACGTGACCAACTGGAACTACGCAGACGTCTGGGAGACGGTGGCGGACGTGCAGCCCGACTCCATCGCCGTCACCCAGGGTGCGCGCAATGTGACGTGGCGCGAGTTCGACCGCGGCGCCGACGGCATCGCACGGTTCCTGCTCGACCTGGGCGCCGTGCAGCAGGACAAGGTGGCGATCTACCTCTACAACAGTCCAGAGTACCTGCAGACCACCTTCGGCGCCGTCAAGGTCGGGCTCGTCCCGGTCAACACCAACTACCGCTACGGCGACGACGAGCTGAGCTACCTGTGGGAGAACGCCGACGCGATCGCCGTCGCGTTCCACGGAGCGTTCGCCGACCGGATCGAGGGCATCCTCGATCGCGTGCCCGGCGTCAAGGGATGGCTCTGGGTCGACGACGGCTCGGGACCGTGCCCGGACTGGGCCACGCCGTACGAGGACGCGGCCAAGTCCGCCATCGACCGGGTGTCCGCCCCCTGGGGCCGCAGCGGCGACGACCTCTACATGCTCTACACCGGCGGTACGACGGGCATGCCCAAGGGCGTGATGTGGCGCCAGGACGATCTCTTCGCCCGGTTGATCGACAGCGCGGTGCGCCACTACCCCGTCGACGGCGGCATCGAGGCCGTGCGCAGCGCGCTCGAGGCGAGTCCGGGCGGCGTGACCATCCTGCCGGCGTGCCCGCTCATGCACGGGACCGGCAACTTCCCCTCCAACACAGTCCTGGCCGAGGGCGGGCGGGTCTGTCTCCTGGAGTCACGCAAGTACGACCCCACGGAACTGCTCGACACCATCGAGCGGGAGCAGGTGAACGCGGTCGTGTGGGTGGGCGATCCCTTCGCGCGCCCGCTGCTGGCCGCGTTGGACGAGCGACCGGGCGGATGGAACCTGAGCTCGCTCATGATGATCATTTCGTCGGGGGCCATGTGGAGCGAGCCGGTGAAGGAAGCACTGCTGGCCCACCACCCGGGGATGCTCCTCGTCGACGCCTTCAGTTCCTCGGAGGCGCTCGGGATGGGCGTGTCGGTCTCGGCCAGCGGCGCCGCAGCCAAGACGGCATCGTTCACGTTGGGCCCCGACGTCAAGGTGCTGACCGATGACGGCCGGCCGGTCGAGCCCGGCTCGGACGAGGTGGGCGTCTTGGCGTTGGGCGGGCGCAACCCGCTCGGGTACTACAAGGACGAGGAGAAATCCGAGCGGACCTTCAGGATGATCGACGGCGTGCGCTACTCCATCCCCGGCGACTTCGCCCAGGTCGGCGAAGACGGGACCATCCACCTGTTGGGCCGGGGCTCGGCCTCCATCAACTCGGGGGGCGAGAAGATTTTCCCCGAAGAGGTCGAGGAGGCGCTGAAGACGCACCCGGCTGTGCGCGATGCCGTCGTGGTGGGTGTGCCCCATCCGACCTACGGCGAGCAGATCGTGGCCGTGGTCGAGCCGCATCCGTCGGCGGCCGACCCCGGTGAGGCCGACCTGATCACCCACGTGAAGGGGAGGCTGGCCTCGTACAAGGCGCCCCGTCGGGTGCGCACCGTCACCACCATCGGGCGGGCGCCCAACGGCAAGGTCGACTACAAGCGCCACCGAGCCGAGTCGATGGACGAACTCGGGGCCGTCGGGGGCGCCGGAGTCGCCGCCGACTGAGCCAGACTGGCCGGCATGTTCATCGCGCCGGTCGACGCCACGTTCGGCGAAGAGGAGTGGCGCCCCTTTGTCGAGTCGCATTCCTTCGGCCACCTGGTCGCGCCCGGCGGAGCGGAGCGTGACCTTCCCGTCGTGGTGCCCACGCAGTTCGTGCTGGAGGGCGACACGGTGTGGCTGCATCTCGTGCGGGCCAACCCGATGTTCGCTGCCCTGGCCGAGAACCCACGCGTCCTGCTGAGCGTGGCCGGCGACTGGGCCTTCATCGCGTCGTCGTGGAAGGTGATCGGCACCGAGGACCCCGCCCTCGGGATCCCCACGACGTACTACGGCGCGGTGCAGCTGGCCGGCACGGCGACGGTGCACGACGAGCGGACGGCACCGGGCAGCGTGGCCGCCATTCTGCGGCGGCAGCTGACCAGCCTGCAGCCCGGTGTCGAGGTGGCCGATCCCGCCGAGTCCCACGCGGCCCGGCTATTGGGGATCCTGGGGCTCTCCATCGCGGTGGAGCAGGTGTCGGCCAAGTTCAAGTACGGCGGCAACGTCGACGGGCCGCACCGGCGCGCCGTGGTCGAGCGGCTGGAGGAGCGGGGCGCGGCGGGTGACGATGCAGTTGCGGCGCATGTGCTGCGGCGCTTGGAGGGTTGAGGAAAGCTGAAGAAGAGCGGCGAGGCGGTCGGCTACGCGACCGCGACCGCGGCGGCCAGGTTGGCCAGCGTCGTCTTCATCTCCGCTTCGGCGTGCTCGGCACTGTGGTCGCCCATGACGCGGGCCAACGTGGCGAACCACTTCTTGCGCTGATCGACCCAAGACTCGGTCACGCGGCAGCCCGCCTCGGTCTCCTCGAACTCGTACCGCCATGTCGCCACCTTCAACGGACCCGACGTCACGGCGAACTCGAAGAGCACGCCAGGCTCGCACCCGATGATCGTCACGTTGGTGGTCCAGCGCCGGAAGCCGTTCTTGTTGGTACCGACGAAGACGGCACCGAGGGCAGGTCCCGTGGCGCCCTTGACCCACTTGCCGCCGGCGTTCTCCGGCGACCACTCCCCCATCCGGGGCAGATCGGAGACCAAGGTCCAGACCTTTTCGGCGGGTGCGGCGATGTCCAGGGAGGCGGCGGTCGGATAAGCCATGATCAGACGATAGTTTCTTGCTATGGCACAGACCCTTTCCGACATCGATGCGACGGTGCCCCGGAAGTTGCGGGCCCCGGTCCCTCCGAAGTTCACCAATGTCGAGGAGGAGCGCCTCCACCGCAAGCAGAAGTTGGCAGGCGCACTGCGATTGTTCGGTCGCTTCGGCTTCTCCGAGGGCGTGGCCGGCCACATCACGGCGCGGGATCCCGAGTTGACCGACCACTTCTGGGTCAACCCGTTCGCCATGAGCTTCCGCCATGTCCGGGTCTCTGATCTCATCCTTGTGAGCCACACGGGCGAGGTCGTCGAGGGGGACCGGCCGGTCAACCCCGCCGCGTTCGCCATCCACTCCGCCGTGCACGCCGCGCGTCCCGACGTGATCGCCGCCGCCCACGCCCACTCCGTCTACGGCAAGGCCTGGTCCGCGCTCGGACGCCCGCTCAGTCCGATCACGCAGGATGCGTGCGTCTTCTTCGAGGACCACACCGTGTGCGAAGAAGGTGGCGGTGCGGTGGTCATCGAGGAGGCCGCCGCCAAGGCGTTGGCGGCAGGGCTCGGCCCCCACAAGGCGACCATCCACCGGAACCACGGGCTGTTCACCGTCGGCCAGACCGTCGACGAGGCGGCATGGTGGTTCATCACCATGGAGCGCTCGTGCCAGGCCCAGCTGTTGGCCGAGGCGGCGGGGACGCCGCTCCTCATCGACGACGAGGGTGCCCGCTACACGCGCCAGTTCGCTGCTTCGCCGTACTCGGGGTGGCTGTCGTTTCAGCCGTTGTGGGACGAAATCTGCCGGAGCGATCCCGACCTGTTCGACTGATTGACATGAGTGGCCCGGAGCGAACTCCGGGCCACAGGACGGACAAGACGCACACAAAGCGCCCAATTCCCCCGGGGTCAACCATCTTTCGCGCGCGGCCCGCTACCGTTTCTCCCCGCGGAGGGCCATCGCCTGGCCCCCGAAAGACGAGGGGAAATCTGATGACGCTTGCCCGCCGTGCCGTACCTGCCCTTCTCGCAGCGATCGCAGGCGCCTGGCTCCTGGTCGGCGGCGCGCCGGCAGGAGCCGCGACCGCGCGCGTCCCGGCCACCGTCAGCGCGTCGAACTGGACCGTCGGAACGACGCCAACCGTCGACCAAGGCAACTTCTTCGGCGATTCCTGCGTGAGCGCGTCGTTCTGTGTCGCTGTCGGGCAATCCGGCGCGGGTCCCTCGCCGCTCATGGAGCAGTGGAACGGTTCGTCGTGGACAGTGATGACAGGGCCGACAGTGTCCGGTTCGGCGACACTGCAGTCGGTCAGCTGCACCTCTACGACGTTCTGCGTCGCCGTGGGCGGTGCCGGTGTCAACACGCTCGCCGAGCAGTGGAACGGCGCAGCGTGGAGCGTGGTTGCCAGCCCCGATACGCCGACCGCCCTCAGCACGGCGCTCTACTCGGTCTCGTGCACCAGCGCTACGTTCTGCAAGGCGGTAGGGCAGGCCTCCTTCGGCAGCAGCACCTACGCGCCCGTCGCCCTGAGCTCGAACGGGGCAACCTGGACGCTGGACACGACGCCGAGCCCGACCGGAGGCGGGTACTGGAAGTCCGTCTCGTGCACCTCCCCCACCTCCTGCATGGCCGTCGGCAACGCAGGAGGTGACCTCCCGGCGAGCGCCCAGTGGAACGGGACCGCGTGGACGGCACCTTCGAACCCGAGCCCCGCCGGACAGCTCAGCGTCTCCCTCACCGGCGTGTCGTGCGTCGGCCCGGCCTGGTGCATGGCGGCCGGATCGGGCAACGACGGCACCTCGTACCGGACGCTGTTCGAAATGTGGAACGGGGCTGCATGGGACATCGTGTCGAGCCCGAGTGCCGGTTCGGACAGCAATTTCCTCCAAGGCATCGACTGCTTCAGCGCGACGTCCTGCTCAGCCGTCGGTTATGTGCAACCGGGGCCTGGTTCCACTACGGAATCCCTGACGTGGGACGGCTCCACATGGGCGCTCGCGACCACGCCGAACCAAACCGGAGCAACGAACACGCAGCTCGAGGGCGTTTCCTGTGTCACGAACTGGCAGTGTGTCGCCACGGGCTTCGCCGTGGCCGGAGGGCCCAACCCCTTCGTGATCACCGCCCCCATCGCACGGTCGGGGTACCGCTTCGTCGCTTCTGACGGCGGGATCTTCTCCTACGGGAGTGGCGCTCCGTTCCTCGGCTCCCTGGGTGGGACGAGACTGAACGCCCCGATCGTCGGCATGGCCGTCATGCCGGCCGGGGACGGCTACTACCTCGTGGCCTCCGACGGCGGCGTCTTCAACTTCGGCTCCGCCCAGTTCCACGGCTCGGCGGGCAGCCTGCACCTGAACGCGCCCATCGTCGGCATGGCGGTGACAGCGGACGGCGCCGGGTACTGGCTCGTCGCGTCCGACGGTGGCATCTTCAGCTACGGCGATGCCCAGTTCTACGGCTCGACGGGAAGCCTGAAGCTGAACAAGCCCATCGTCGGCCTGGCGGCCACGCCGAACGGCCTGGGCTACTACATGGTGGCGTCCGACGGCGGCATCTTCAACTACGGCAACGCGACCTTCCAGGGCTCGGCGGGATCCATTCAGCTGAACAAGCCCGTCGTCGGCATGGCCGCGCCGGTCTCCGGCGGCTACTACCTCGTCGCCTCCGACGGTGGCATCTTCACCTACCCGACCACCGGTGGCCCACCGTTCTACGGCTCCACGGGCTCCATCAAGCTCAACAAGCCGATCGTCGGCATGACGGCAGTCGGCGGCGGCTACTACCTCAGCGGATCCGACGGTGGGGTCTTCACCTACCCGACCACGAACGGCCCCACCTTCTACGGCTCGACCGGCTCCATCGTGCTCAACAAGCCCATCGTCGGGATCACGGGGTAAGGCCCCTGGGCCCGGCGGGCCCGGGGGCTGACGTGGCGGGGGATTGCCCGCAGAACAAGAACGTGTTCTAATCTCGGACCGATGGAGTTCAACCTCGCGGACCTGTTCGAGGCAGCTGTCGACGCATACCCCGAGCGGGAGTACCTCGTCGCCGATGGCAACCGGCGGACCTACGCCGAGATGGAGGCCCGGGCGAACCAGCTGGCCCACCATCTTGCGGCGCAGGGCATCGGGCCGGGCGACCACGTCGGGATTTATGCCTACAACTCGGTCGAGTGGGTCGAGACCGCCTGGGCCGTCTTCAAGCTGCGCGCCGTCTGGATCAACATCAACTACCGCTACGTCAAGGACGAGTTGCGCTACCTGATGAGCAACGCCGATCTCAAGGCGCTCGTCTACCAGCGTGAGTTCGCTCCCCTCGTGACCGCACTGCTGCCAGAGCTGCCCGACATGCGGCATCTCCTCGTGATCGAGGACGGCAGCGACGTGGAGCCCGCACCCGGGTCCGTGCCCTACGAGGACGCGCTGGCCGGACAGTCGACCGAACGGGACTTCGGGCCGCGTTCGGGTGACGACATCTACATCCTCTACACCGGTGGCACCACGGGCATGCCCAAGGGTGTCGTGTGGCGGCACGAGGACGTCTTCTACGCGCTCGGCGGCGGCATCGACCCCATGAGCAACGAGCGCGTCACCGACCCGGCCACCATGGCGCCCAAGGGCGCTGGTGGTGGCATGGTGCACCTGCCGGTGGCCCCCCTGATGCACGGCGCCACCCAGTGGTGTGTCATGGGTCAGAGCTTCGTCGGCTCCAAGATCGTCCTCATGGCCAAGTTCGACGCCCGCGAGGTGTGGGAGCTCGTCGGCGCCGAGAGGGTCAACTCCGTCATGATCACGGGCGATGCCATGGGAAAGCCGCTCGTGGAGACGTTGGCCGATTCGCGCGAAGACTTCGACCTCTCGACGCTGGTGGCGGTCGTGTCCTCCGCCGCACTCTTTTCGTCACCGGTGAAGGACCAGTTCTTCGAGCAGCTGCCCAATCTGTTCATCACGGACGCCGTGGGTTCGTCAGAGGGCGGCAACAACGGCCTGACGGTCGTCACGGCCAATAACACCGCCATGAAGAGCGGTCCCACCGTGACGCTGCTCGGCAAGACCGTGGTGTTCGACGAGGACCTCAATCCGGTCGAGCCCGGGTCGGGCGTCATCGGCAAGATCGCCCGGGCCGGCGACATCCCGCAGGGCTACTACAACGACCCCAAGAAGACGGCCGAGGTGTTCATTCAGGTGCGTGGGACGCGCTACGTCATGCCGGGTGACTACGCCACCGTCGAGGCCGACGGGTCCATCACCTTGCTGGGGCGCGGCTCCATCGTCATCAACTCCGGCGGCGAGAAGATCTTCCCCGAGGAGGTGGAGTCCGCCGTGCGCTCGCACCCTGACGTCTTCGACGCCATCGTGTGCGGCGCCCCCGACGAGCGTTGGGGCCAGACGGTGGCGGCCATCATTGAGCCACGACCGGGACACGAGGTGCCGACGCTCGAGGCGATTCAGGAGCGTTGCCGCGAGTTCGTGGCCGGCTACAAAGTGCCCCGCCGCCTCCACGTCGTGGACAAGGTGGAGCGCTCGCCCTCGGGGAAGCCCGACTACACATGGGCTGCCGCCATCGTGAACGCGGGCACGCCGGGCGCCCAGCCTGGTGCGCCAGTGGCGGCCCCGTCCAAATCCTGAACAACATCATCGACACCGAAATCAGGGCGCGTTACGGTGCGTCCATCGCTCGGGGACCCGATACCAAGCCCAACCACCGGCGGACCCCGACGCCGCTCGCTGCCGGACGCGCCTTGTTCGTCGCCTCCGCCGGAATCGCGCTGCTCCTGGGCCTGAGCGGCGTGGTTGCTCCGCAGGCGACGGGTGCCGTCGTGGCGCACGTCGACGGCACCTCGTCGTGGACCGTGTACCACGGTGACGCCCTGGGCACGGGCGCGGACACCTCGGGCGTCACCTTCAATCCGCCAAACCCGGCCTGGACGTCGCCTGCCCTCGACGGCCAGGTCTACGGCGAGCCGCTCGAGGCCACCGGCCGCGTCTTCGTGGCGACAGAGAACGACACCGTCTACGCATTGGCGGCCGATACCGGGGCGGTGCTGTGGTCGACCCACGTCGGGACCCCGGTGCCGTCGGGTGACCTTCCCTGCGGGGATATCAGCCCGTCTGTCGGCATCACCGGCACGCCTGTGATCGATGCCGCTCGGGGGGAGATCTTCGTCGTGGCCGACGAGCTGGTCGGCGGTGCGCCCGCCCACTTTCTTCTCGGCTTCAACCTGTACAGCGGGACTGTCGAATCCGACGTGGCCGTCGACCCGGCGGGACAGAACCGAGCCGACATCCTGCAGCGCACCGGTCTGAACCTGAGCAACGGCAACGTCGTCTTCGGCTACGGCGGTAACGACGGTGACTGCGCGACCTATAGCGGTTGGGTCGTCTCGGTGCCCGAGGGCGGGGGGACGCCCGGCTACTACCAGGCGGTGCCGATCGGGCACGACGGGGCCGTGTGGATGGGCGGCGCCGCACCCGTGGTCGACTCAGCGGGCAACATCTGGACGACCACCGGGAACGGCTCGTCGTCGACCCCCTACGACTACAGCGACTCGGTTCTGGAACTGTCGTCGAGCCTGACCCGCACGCAGTACTTCGCGCCGAGCACCTGGTCGTCCGACAACTCGAGTGATCTCGATCTCGGATCGAGCCCGCCGGCGTTGCTCTCTAACGGGACCGTCCTGCAGGTGGGCAAGTCGTCCACCGCCTACCTGCTGAACCAGACGTCGCTGGGAGGGATCGGCGGCCAGATCGGCTCGCCCATCGGCGCCTGCGGCAGCAACTCCGACGGTGGGGATGCCATCTCGGGGACCGTCGTCTACGTTCCCTGCGGCAGCGGCGTGCAGGCGATACAGACCAGCCCGCTCGGCACGCTGTGGCAGACCTCATCCGGAGCGCATGGCCCCCCGATCGCGGCAGGCGGGCTCGTATGGTCCATCGGCGGGTCGTCGCTGTACGGCCTGAACCCGGCGAACGGGGCGAAGGTGCAGCAGGTCTCGGTCGGGGGCGAGGCCAACCACTTCCCGACTCCTTCGGTCGGCGACGGGCTGCTCCTGGCGCCCTCCACCGACCAGGTCTCCGCCTTCTCGGGATCGGCCGGCCTGCCGGGCCCGCCCGCCCCACCGCCGCCGGCTCCGCCCAACTCGTCGTATTGGCTCGTCGCCTCAGACGGCGGCATCTTCACGTTCGGCAACGCGAGCTTCCACGGGTCCGCCGGCAGCCTGCCGCTGAACAGGCCTGTGGTTGCGATGGCGCCAACCGCGTCCAAGAATGGCTACTGGTTGGTGGCGTCCGATGGCGGGATCTTCAGCTACGGCGACGCCGGGTTCTATGGCTCCATGGGGGGCAAGCCGCTCAATGCGCCGATCGTCGGCATTGCCGCCACCCCTGACGGAGGCGGGTACTGGCTCGTGGCTTCCGACGGCGGCATCTTTGGCTTCGGCGATGCCGGCTTCCACGGCTCCATGGGCGGCAGGCCGCTGAACAAGCCGATCGTCGGCATGGCGTCCACGCCGAGTGGGCAGGGGTACTGGCTCGTGGCTTCCGACGGCGGCATCTTCAGCTTCGGCGATGCCGGCTTCCACGGCTCCATGGGCGGCAGGCCGCTGAACAAGCCGATCGTCGGCATGGCCGCCACCTCTGACAACCTCGGGTACTGGATGGTCGCCTCGGACGGCGGCATCTTCAACTTCGGCGACGCCGGCTTCTTCGGGTCCGCGGGTGGGACACCGTTGAACAGGCCGGTCGTCGGGGTCGCGTCCACGCCGGACGGCCGTGGCTACTGGATCGCCGCGTCCGACGGGGGGATCTTCAATTACGGGGACGCCAACTTCTACGGATCCGAGGGTGGGAGTGTCCTGAACAGACCAATCGTGGGGGTGGCGTCCGCCGGCTGAGCCCAAAGCCTCGCGGGGCGGCGGGCGTGGGTCCAAGCAGCGTCGGCCCACCCCACGCGAAGATGCTCCCGATGGCACCCGGTCCACTGCTCCTCCTGACCGGCTCTCCCGGGACGGGCAAGACCACGGTCGCGCCACTGGTGGCCGAGTGCCACGAGCCATCCGTCTGCCTCGATCTGGACTGGTTCTTTGCCAAGATCCGGCGCGGCGGCCTTGACCCGTGGCGGCCGGAGGCGCACGCGCAGAACCGCGCCGTGCTGCATGCGGCCGCCGAGGCCTGCGCCACCTTCGCGGCCGAGGGCTACGTCTGCGTGGCGGAGGGGATCCTGTACCCGTTCATGCTCGATCTGTTCAGAGCGGCGGGCACGTCACGCGGCGTCGCATTGCACTACGCGGTGCTTCGGGCACCAGTCGGGGTGGTGCAGCAGCGGGTCGTGGATCGCCGGGTCGAGCCGCAGCACGCCGGCGCGCTGGCCGATGCAGACGTGGTCGAGGACCTGTGGGCCCAGTTCGAGCGCCAGGGTGTCGAAGAGCGCCACCGGATCGACGCGGGCGGGCGCGGTCCCGCCGAGGTGGCCGGGGAGATCGACCGTCGATTCCGGGCCGGCGAGCTCCGCCTGGAGAGCTAGGAGCTCAAGAGCCGCCGGCGGCCAGCCGCTGCGCGGTGGTCCTGTGGATCGGGTCCTTGTCGAAGCTCGGCAGCAGGTGCTTGCCGAAGGTCTCGACGGCTTCCTCGCAGGACTCGATCGACATGGAGCTCGAGAGCATGCCGAAGGACAGCTGGTCGGCGCCGGTGGCGACGTAGCGCTCGATCGCCTTGTTGACCTCTTCGGGCGTGCCCACGGCGACGTCGCCCGAGGCGATGACGCTGTCGAGCGAGGCGGCGTCCATGGCAGGGATGATCGCCGGCCACTCCGGTATGCCCGGCGGCCTGGGAAAGGTGTCGAGGTAACGGAAGACGAGGCTCAGGTGGTAGTTCGAGTCCGCCTCGAGGAAGGTCTTGCGGGCCTTGGCGCCGTCCTCCATGCAGATCATGGTCGTGGTGATCATCACGTTGTCGTTGACGAACCCGCCGACCGGGTTCTTGCAGTCCCCGATCTTCTCCTTGTAGCGGGCCACGAGCGGCGTCAGCTGGTCCGGCGTCGAGAATCCGAAGCACAGGACGCCGACACCGAGCTCGGCGGCCAGGTCGAAGGTCGAGGGACTGCCGGCCGCCATCCAGATGGCGGGGTGGGGCTTGGAGTAGGGCTTGGGCAGCACGTTGCGCGAGGGCATGGAGAAGAACTTGCCGTCGTAGCTGTAGTCCTCGTCCTTCCACATTCGAACGATCTGCGGGAGGGTCTCGGCCACCATTTCACGGGTGAGCTCGGAGTCGTTGATCCCGAAGCCCTTCTGCTCGGTGGTGGACGAGCCGCGGCCGGTGCCGAACTCGAAGCGGCCCTCGGAGAGGTGGTCCAGCATGGCCACCCGCTCGGCAATGCGGGCCGGGTGGTTCACCGGCGGCGTGATGTTGAAGATGCCCGAGCCGATGTGGATGTTGCTCGTCTTGGCGGCGCAGAAAGCCAGGAAGGACTCGGAGGCCGACAGGTGCGAGTACTCGGTGAGGAAGTGGTGCTCCGACGCCCAGGTGTACTTGAAGCCGGCTTTGTCGGCCGCCACGATGAAGGCGGCCTCGTCCATGATGCGGTCGTGCTCGGCCGAGGCTCCGTGCTGCTCGACGTACCGGGGCAGCAGGCACGCGGCGTTGAAGATGCCGAATTCCATGGGGTTGCACGTCCTCGTCTACGGTGCCGCGGTCCGTTCCGCCGGCGCTCCAGCGAAGGTAACACGGGTCTGATTAAAATGCAACGTGTTCCAGTAATGCCACTTCCACCCCTGCTCAGCGACGTTTGGAGATGTAGTGACCCCTGCTGAGGCCCAACCGGCCGGGCCCGGCGCCATCCCGGCGCCGCTGGCCGAAACCATCACGGGCGCCGTCCTGGCCCTGGCCGACGTCGACCGGCTCGGACTCGTGGCCAACGACCTCCGGTTGAGCCACGCCGAGGTGGTGGCCCGGGCGGCGGCACGGGCGGCCTGGTTGCAGGCCGGGCGCCAGGAGGGCCCCTTCCACGTCGCCCTGATGCTCGACAACGTGCCCGAATTCATCTTCTGGCTCGAGGCGGCAGCGTTGGCCGGCGCAGTGGTGGTGGGCGCCAACCCCACGCATCGCGGTGACGACCTGGTGCGGGACCTGTCCCACACCGAATGCCAGTTCCTGATCACCGACTCCACCTACCTTCCCCTGGTGGAGGGCGCCCGCATCGGCGACGCGCTGGGCGAGGTGCGGCACACCAACCAGCACGTACTGGTGCTCGACACCGACCAGGCGCAGCGCACGCTCGAGGCATACACGTCAGCCGACGCCGAGAGCGTGGCCGATAGAGCGGTGACGCCCGAGTCGCTCGGCTATCTCCTCTTCACCTCGGGCACCTCGGGCGCGCCCAAGGCCTGCCTGTGCAGCCAGGGCCGGCTGGCCCGCATCGGGGCGATCGTGGCACAGATGTACGCGTTGGTGCCCGAGGACGTCTGCTACCTCTCCATGCCGCTCTTCCACTCCAACGCGCTCATGGCCGGCTGGGGACCGTCGCTCATGGCGGGCTCGGCCAGTGCGCTCCCCTCCTCGGGGCGCTTCTCGGCGTCGGGCTTCCTTCCCGACGTGCGCGCCGCCGGCGCCACGTACTTCAACTACGTCGGGAAACCGCTGTCCTTCATCCTCGCCACGCCCGAGCAACCCGACGACGCCGACAACCCGCTGGTGCGCGCCTTCGGCAACGAAGGGACGACCGATGACGTGGCGCGCTTCGCCGCACGCTTCGGCGTCGCCGTCACCGACTCCTACGGCTCGACCGAGGGGGGTGCCACGGTGCAGCGGACACCCGACACGCCCCCGGGCGCACTGGGGCGGGCACCCGAGGGCACCGTCGTCCTCGACCCGGCCACCGGCTCCGAGTGCCCGCCGGCCCGCTTCGACGATCGCGGTCGGCTGCTCAATGCCGAGGAGGCCATCGGCGAACTGGTGTCCAAGGCCGGCGGCGCCGGCTTCGAGGGCTACTGGCGCAACGGCGAGGCGGAGACGGCCCGCCTGCGCGAGGGCTGGTACTGGACGGGCGACCTGGCCTACCGCGACGCCGCCGGTTTCTTCTACTTCGCCGGGCGGGACCACGACTGGCTGCGGGTCGACGGGGAGAACTTCGCCTCGGCTCCGATCGAGCGGATCCTGCAGCGCCACCCCGACATCGTGCTGGCCTCCGTCTACGCCGTGCCCGACACCGTCGTCGGCGACCAGGTCATGGCGGCGGTCCAACTGCGGCCCGGTCTCGACACACTCGACGGCGCGGAGCTGCTCGCATTCCTCGCCGCCCAGGGTGATCTGGGCACCAAGTGGACGCCGCGCTTCGTGCGAATGAGTGCCGAGCTCCCGGCCACCGCCACCAACAAGGTGTTGAAGCGCTCGCTGCGGGCCGAGCGCTGGAACTGCAAGGAGACGGTGTTGTGGCAGGCCGAGAAGGGCGGGGCGTACCAGCTGCTCGATGCCGAGGCCGCCGCCACACTCGAGGCCGCCGTGGGCGATCGGCCCATTTGAATCGGAAGAAGCGGCCTCAGCGATCGACGCCGAGGACGAGACCGCTCGTCGGGACGCCCGTGCCGGCCGTCACCACCACGTTCTCGACGTCGGGCACCTGGTTGACCGAGGTACCGCGCACGAGACGGGCGCCCTCGGCGATGCCGTTCATGCCGTGGAGGTAGGCCTCACCCAGCTGGCCGCCATGCGTGTTGATGGGCAGCGCGCCGCCCAACTCGAGACGGCCGTCCTTCACGAAGTCCTTGGCCTCACCCTTGGCGCAGAAGCCGAGCTCCTCCAGTTGGTAGAGCACGTAGGGGGTGAAGTGGTCATAGAGGATGGCCGCCTGCATGTCGTCGGGCCCGAGCCCTGAGGTCTCCCACAGCTGGCGGGCCACCACTGCCATTTCGGGCAGGCCCAGTAGGTCGTCGCGGTAGTAGCTGGTCATCATGTCCTGGCCGGCGCCGGAGCCCTGGGCGGCGGCGCGGATGACCACCGGGTCGGTCTGCAGGTCACGGGCGCGCTCGAGGGAGGTGACCACCAACGCCTGTCCCCCATCGGTCTCCTGGCAGCAGTCGAGCAGGTGCAGCGGCTCGACAATGAAACGACTGTTCTGGTGATCCTCCAGCGTGATCGGCTGCTCGTAGAACCACGCCTTGGGATTGGTCGCCGCGTGCTTGCGGTCGGCCACCGCCACCCGACCGAGGTCTTCGCTCGTGGCGCCCGTCTCGTGCAGGTACCGCTGCGCCGCCATGGCCACCCACGAGGCCGGGGTCAACAGGCCGACCGGGAGGTACGAGGCCATGTGCGCGTTCTCCGCGTTCGGCAGGGGCGGGCGCCCCTGGACGCCGGTGCCGAAGCGGCTGCCCGAGCGCTCGTTGAAGGCGCGGTAGCAGACCACCACGTCGGCCACCCCCGACGAGACCGCCAGCGCGGCCTGCTGGATGGTGGCGCAGGCCGCACCGCCGCCGTAGTGGATGCGGCTGAAGAACGTGAGGTCGCCGATGCCGAGGCTGCGCGAGATGTCGATGTCGGGGTTGGTGTCGGAGCTGAACGTCACCATGCCCTGCACCTCGGACGGGGCGATGCCGGCGTCGGCCAGCGCGGCGGCGACCGCCTCGACGGCCAGTCGCAGCTCCGAGCGGCCCGAGTCCTTGGAGAACTCCGTGGCGCCGATGCCGGCGATGGCGGTGGCGCCCGAGAAGGAGTGCGAGTGTGCCATCACGCGCCCGCCTGCTCCGCCACCGGCAGCAACACGGTGACCGTGCCGGTCACGTGATCACCCAGATTGTTGGCACCCCGTAGCGTGACGGTCACGGTGCCGTAGCGCCCGTCCTCGGTCGGCTCGCCCTTGGCGGTGACCGAGCCGGTCAGCGTCATGACGCAGTCGGGGTAGTTCGGGGCGCCCAGCCGGATGTTGACCTCCGACAGCCGGCTGCGCGGGCCGGACCAGTCCGTCACGTAGCGCCCCACCAACCCGTTCGTGGTCAGGATGTTCATGAAGATGTCCTTGGAGCCGCGGTCGGCGGCCAGCACCGAATCGTGGTGCACGTCCTGGTAGTCGCGGCTGGCGATGGCACCCGAGACGATCAGCGTGCGCGTGATCGGCAGCTCCAGCGTCGGGAGCTCGTCCCCCACGGCGACCGTCGAGAACAGCGGCCCGGAGAGGTCCAGTGCCGACCCGGCCGGGCTCACGAGGGGGTCCCCGCCCGGGCCAGTGCCTGCGCCGCGATGTCGGCGCCCAGCTTCGACAGCTGCGCGCTCGGGCCGCCCAGCAGCAGCTCGATCTGCTTGCCCCAGAGGAAGTACCGGTGGATCGGGTACGAGATGTCCGCCCCCATGCCCCCGTGCAGGTGCTGGGTGGCGTGCACCGTCCGCTGCCCCCGTTCCGAGGCCTGCCACTTGGCCACCCGGGCCGCGTCGGCTGCGTCGCGGCCGGTGTCGAAACGCCAGGCCGCGTTCTGCCACGTGACGCGCATCGCCTCGATGTCGATGGCGGCGTCGGCCGCCCGCAGCATGGTGGCCTGGAACGTGCTCAGGGGCCGCCCGAACTGCTGGCGGGAGTTCAGGTACGTCGCCGTCCTGGTCAGCGCCGCCTCGCACACGCCCACCTGCAGCGCGCAGAGCCCGATGGTGGAGGTCACCAACGCGGCATTGAGTGCGGCCCGTCCGCCGGCGGGCCCAACCAGGACGTCGTCCGCTCCGAGCGCCACGTCGGCGAGGTGGACGTGCGGGTGGACTTCGCGATTGGTGGTGACGGCACGCTCGAGCGTGACGCCCGGCGCCGCCGGGTCCAACAGGGCGAGGAGTACGTCACCGTCCTCGGTGCGCGCCGGCAGGACGATGCGGTCCGCCAGGTGGGCGTGGGGCACGGCCAGCTCGGTGCCATGCAGGACGAACCCGTCGCCCGAGGGGCGTGCCTGCACCGACGGCATCGACGTGGGGCTGTTGGCCGCGCCGGAGAGCGCAGCGGTCAGGATCACGTCGCCGGCGACGACGCCCGGCAGCCAGGCGGCGCGCTGGGCCGCGGAGCCGTCGCGGGCCAAGGGCAACGCCCCCAGCACCAGCGTGGCCCACAACGGCACCGGAGCGACGGCGTTCCCCTGCGCCTCCAGCAGGAGGCAGAGCTCCATCAACCCGTAGCCGGCGCCGCCGTCGGCCTCGGGGACGGCGAGCCCGAGGAGATCGGCGTCGGCCAGGGCCTTCCACAGGTCGCGATCGATCCGGTCGGTACCGGCCTCGACCGCGGCGATCTTCTCCGCGTCGACCAGACCCGAGAAGAGCCCGCCCGCGGCCTCGGAGACCGCCAGCTGCTCGTCGGTCATCTTGAAGTCCATCAGGATCCCTTTCCAGCACCCGCCACGCCAGCGCCGACCGAGGCCGCCGCCGGCACGAACACGGGCAACGACAGGTCCTCGTCGTAGTCGACGAACTCGGCTCGAAGGGCCATGCCGATCTCGATCGCATCGTGGTCGATGCCCTCGAGGTTGGCGACCACCCGCGTCCCCTCTTCCAACAGGATCAGCCCGATGGGGAGCGGGTACTCGAACGCCGGCACCTGCGGGTAGTGCACGATCACGAAGGAGTAGAGCGTGCCGCGACCACTCGACTCGACCGTGTCCCACTCGAGGGAGCCGCACACCGCGCAGGCCGGCAGCGGAGGGTGACGCAGCGTGCCGCACGAGGTGCAGTGCTGAATGAGGAGCTTGTGGGCGCGGGCTCCCTCGAACCAGAAGGCGTTGTCCTGCGTGATGGCCGGACGTGGGCGGGGCGGGCGGGCCGCAGCCGCATCCACCGCCTTCTTCGCCGGCGGCAGGTACTTGAGGATGCGGAAGCGCATGGTGGCCACCGGCTCGCCGGCGTCGTAGAGCTTCTGCACCTCGTCGCCCGAGGCCCACACCGGGACGTCGGCGTCGGGCACGGCCACGTAGTCGAGCCGGGTCGTGATGAAGCGCCCGGTGCCGAGTCCCGTACGCTTGGGGTCCGAGATGGCCTCAATGACCGAGCGCACCAGCAGGCGGTCACCGACGACCAGCGGGCGCCCGTAGTCCTGCTCGCAGTTGGTGGCGACGACCGAGGTGAGCCCCTCGTCATCGAGCAGGGTCATCATCTTCTCGTTGGGCCCGCTCCCCTGCTCGGCGCCACCGGCCCGGGCCTCCTCGGTGAGCAGTGAGGCCCGCAGCCCCCGCATGATCCAGGCCTGCAGCATGGTGGGCGGCGCGATCAGCTCGTCGTAGCCGGCGGCGCGTGCGGCGTCGTCGGACACGTACACCGGGTTGTGGTCGCCCATGGCCTCGACCCAGTGCCGGATCATCGGCACGTTGACCGCGTCAGGGGCCAGGTTGGGCGCGCCCGCCGCCTGGCCGACCAGCGAGGCCAGCCGGGCGCTGTGGTCGGGGAAGGCGGCCAGCTCCTCGAGGCGCTCGCCCGAGCCCGAGCCCGCCGCCGTCACCGCGCCCCCCGGGTCATGCCGAGCCCGGCCGCGGCCACGATCTCGCGCTGGACCTCGTTGACGCCGCCCCCGAAGGTGTTGATCTGCGCCTGGCGCCCCGTGGCCTCGACCCGGCCGCGCAGCACGGCGCCCGGCGAGCCCGGCACCAGGTAGCCGACGGCACCGACGATCCCCAGCAGCAACCGGGTGACCTCAACGATCCGCTCGGTCCCGAACACCTTGATCGACGACGACTCGGCGCCGGTCAGATCCCCGTCGTTCACGTGCACGGCCATGCGCCAGTTCAACAGCCACATCGCTTCGAGCTCGGCGTGGCACTTGGCCAGGTCCATCTGCACCCACGGCTGCTCAATGAGCGTCCGGCCGTCGTCGGTCGGCTGCACCGCCGCCCAGTCCACGATGTCCTCGTAGAGCGAAATGGCCAGGCCGCTCCACGCCGCCAGCCCCACGCGCTCGTGATTGAGCTGGGTGGTGATCATGCGCCAGCCCTCGTTCTCCTCACCCACGCGGTTGGTCGCCGGCACGTGCACGTTGTCGTAGAAGGTCTGCGTCGTGGTGAGGCCGCCGACGGTGTGGATGATGGACCACTCGAATCCGGGCGACGTCGTGGGCACGCACAGGATCGAGATGCCCTTGTGCTTGGGGACATCGGGATCGGTGCGGCAGGCCAGCCACACGTAGTCGGCCTGGTCGGCGCCGCTGGTGAAGATCTTGGCCCCGTTGATCACGTACTCCTCGCCGTCGCGCACGGCGCGGGTGCGCAGCGAGGCCAGGTCCGTTCCCGCCTCGGGCTCGGTGTAGCCGATGGCGAAGTTCAACTCGCCGGCGAGGATCTGCGGGAGGAAGAACGACTTCTGCTCGTCGGTGCCGAAGCGCATCATGGTCGGGCCGACGGTGTTGATGGTGACGAACGGGAAGGGCGCACCGGCGCGCCGCGTCTCGTCGAAGAAGATGAACTGGTCGGTCGCCGGCCGACCCTGGCCGCCGAACTCCTTGGGCCAGCCGATGCCGAGCCAACCGTCCTTGCCGATCTGGCGCACGACCTGGCTCCAGGCCTCGCCGCCCTCGCCTCCCTCGGCCAGGCCGGCACGCACCTCGTCGGTGAGGAGGTCGGCGTAGTACTGACGCAGCTCGGCACGCAGTTGCTGCTGTTCGGGGCTCTCTTCGAGGTTCATTGTGGGGCAGCCTCGCGTGGGTCAGCGGTCCCTGCCAGGTCAAGGCCGCGCTCCAAAAACTGTAACACGTTCTCGTTTGGGGGGCCCGGGCCGTGGCGGCGCTGGGCGCGTCCGATGGGAGGCCGCCGCCCCGACCTGCTCCGGGCCGGCGCGGCGGCCGGACCTGATCAGCCGGGAGAATCGGCGGCCGCCACGTGCGCCAGCACGCCCAGGAATTCGGTCCACCCGGCTTCGTGGGAACGCCGATAGTCCTCGGTGGGGAGGTCCCGGTGGGTGAGGGTGACGACGGTCTCGCCGCCGTCGGGCTGCAACACCACCTCGACGGTGCTGCTCCCCGGGGGCAGGTCACCCCGCCCCTCAATGCCCCACGTGAAGATCACGCGGCGCGGCGGCTCGACCACTACGAACTCGCCCAGG
>Ga0307374_10002410_pt1 | contig 33293 bp, 31 predicted proteins | sample OX3MG_FD_202532 | JGI IMG/M metagenome (GOLD analysis project Ga0307374, IMG submission 202532) | Soil microbial communities from Risofladan, Vaasa, Finland - OX-3 | ecosystem: Environmental > Terrestrial > Soil > Coastal area > Acid sulfate soil | place: Finland: Risofladan, Vaasa | collected... | reverse complement strand
GCCAGTCCCAGCCCGGCCAGTGCTACCACGCTCGGGGCGCTGCCGATGGGATTACGGGTGGTCTGCAGGCCGATGAGCACCCCCACCGGGCGGGCCGCCACCTGGGCGGTCACCGGCAGTCCCTGGCCGTTGGCCTCGGTGACGGCGTCCATCAGCTTGCGCCAGTTCTGCGGAGCGGTGTCGGCCTGGGTGATGGAAACCGACAGCGGCCGGCCCGACGCCCTGACCATGCCGAAGATGGCGTCGGCTTCCGCCTCCAGATCGGCAAAGTCGGACACCACCTCCAACACCCCCTTGCCCGCTGCCCCCAGGCCGGAGGCGATGCCGGCCAACTCATCGGCGGCGGCGGTGAGGGTGGGGGTCCAGTCGCCCCGGCTGGTGCGATGGTTGCGGGTCCGCGAGGTGGTGAAGCCCAGGGCTCCGGCCTCGACCGCCTCCCGGGCCAGTTCGGCCATGGCGGCTATGTCTTCGGCCGTCGCCTCCTCCCGGGCGGCGCCTCGCTCGCCCATCACGTAGAGGCGCAGAGCGCCGTGGGGCACCTGCAGGCCGATGTCGATGTCGTGGGGGCGCCGGGCCACGGCGTCCATGTACTCGGGGAAACTCTCCCAGTCCCAGGCCAGGCCCTCGTGTAGGGCGGTGCCCGGGATGTCCTCCACTCCCTCCATCAACTCGATGAGCCGGTCCCGGTCGGCCATCCGGACCGGGGCGAAGCCGACTCCGCAGTTGCCGACCACCACCGTGGTCACCCCGTGCCAGGCCGATGGGGTCAGCTGGGAGTCCCAGGTGGCCTGGCCGTCGTAGTGGGCATGGATGTCGACGAATCCGGGTGTCACCACGGCCCCGTCCGCCTCCACGGTCCGGGCGGCGGTGCCTTGCACCCGCCCCACCCCGGTGATGCGACCGGCGCCGACGGATACGTCGGCGGTGTAGGGCGTCCCGCCCCGGCCGTCGACCACCGTGGCGCCCCTTATGACCAGATCATGCTCAGGCACCGCCAAACCCCCTCCCCGGCCCGGGGCCGTGGGCACCCAGGATGCCACCCGGGCCCCGAGGGCGGAGTCTGGGCCGCGGGTCGCCCAACTACGGTGACGACCGGTTCGAACGGAGGGTGGCGTGGAACAAGGGCCATTGGCGGGACTGAGGGTGATCGATCTCACCGATGACAGCGGGCGTTTCGCCACCAAGTTGCTGACCGAGGCCGGCGCTTCCGTCGTCCGCATCCGCACCGGAAGCCCCGGTCCGGCCATGACCGGGGGAGCACCCGGTGGCGTCCTCGACTGGTGGTACGACGGCGGGAAGCGGCACCTCGATCTGGACCTGGACACCGAAGCGAGCCGGGCCGCTTACCGGGATCTGGCCGCCCGGGCCGACCTGATCGTGGAGACCGAGGCCCCGGGCCGGTTGGCTTCTCTCGGCATCGACCATTCCGATCTGGTCGGAGCCAACCCGGCTCTGGTGCAGGTCGCCCTTACCCCCTTCGGCCGGACCGGGCCCCGGGCCGGGTGGCAGACCTCCGACCTGGTCAGCTCGGCGCTGGGCGGGGTTCTGTCCCTGTCCGGTCTGCCTGATCAGCCCGTTAACCCCTGGGGCCGCCAGGCGTTCAACTTCGGCGGATTCAGCGCCGCCATCACCGCCCTGGCCGCCCTGCGCCTCGCCCGCCGGACCGGGCGGGGCCAGCTGGTCGACGTGTCTCTGCACGAGTCGGTCCTGACCAGCGTGGAGCAGCTCTTCTTCCAGTACTGGTTCGATGATCTGCTGCCGTACCCGAAGGTGGCCGAACGCCAGGGCTCGCTGCACTGGATCCGCGCCTATCAGGTGGTGCCGGCCCAGCGGGGTGACCTGCTGGTGACCCCGACTCCCAACGCCGCCGGCCTGTTCGCCTGGATGGTGGAGCTCCAGCTACCCGAGGCCCTGGCACTTGTATCCAAGCCCCTGGCCGAACTGGCCAACAGCCTGCCCCAGGTGCTGGAGGCCATGGCCGCCCTGGCCCGGACCGATGACGCCGGCACCCTTTTCCAACAGGCCCAGGAGAGACACATCGCCTTCGGGGAGGTCCAGTCCGTGGCCCAGGTGGCGGCCAATCCCCAGCACGCCTACCGGGGCTTCTTCCGGACCTCGAGCGGCCAAGCCGGCGTGACCGTCCCCGGTCCCCTGGCCCGCTTCCTGCGCTCGGGCTCACCCGATCCGACTCCTCCCGGGCAGATCGTCACCCTCGAAGCCGCTTTGGAGCAGTGGGCGAGCTCACCCTGGGCCTACGGCCGTTCCGCCGCCGCCACCAAGCCCCTGGCCGGCCTGCGGGTGCTGGACCTCAGCCACGTGCTGGCCGGGCCGATGTGCACGCGAGTGTTGGGCGATCTCGGCGCCGACGTCATCAAGGTGCAGACGACCGAACGGGCCGTGACCGTCAACGATCCCAACCATCCGTACTTCTACACCTGGAACCGTTCCAAGCGGGGCGTGTCGCTCAACATGAGTCATGAGCGCGCCACCGAGGTGGTGCGGAAGCTGGTCGAGGAGAGCGACGTTCTCATCGAGAACTTCTCGGCCGGTGTGCTCGACCGGTGGGGCCTGTCCTACGAGGAGGTGAGCAGTTGGAACCCGGGCATCGTCTATGTGTCCATGTCGGGGTGCGGTCACGAGGGACCGTGGTCGAAGCTGGTCACCTACGCCCCGACCATCCATGCCCTGGCTGGACTCACCTATCTGTCCAACCCTCCCGGTCGGACGGATCTGGGTCCCGGTTTTTCTCTCAACGATCATGCCGCCGGCCTGGCTGCGGCCTTCTCCATCCTGTCGGCCCTGGCCGAGCGGGACGTCAGCGGTGAGGGCCAACACGTCGACATCTCCCAGATGGAGACCGGGGGCTATCTGATCGGTCCGGCTCTGATCGACTTCATCAACAACGCCCGGGAGGCTCAGCCGGTGGGCAACCGGGATCCGTTCGGCCAGCTCGTTCCCAACGACTGCTACCGCACCGTTGATGGCGACTGGCTGGCGGTGAGCTGTCGGGACGATGCCGACTGGGCCAGTCTGGTTTTGGTCACCGGCATCACCGCTCCGGACCATCTCTCCACTCTGGCCGGACGGGCTTCAGCCATCGACGAAGTTGACTCTCTCGTCTCCGCCTGGGCCGCCACCGTCACCGCCGCGGACGGCCAGGAACTGCTCCAGGGCGCGGGCGTGCCCGCCGGGCGCATCCAGAACGCCGGTCACCTGATGGAGGACCCCCAGCTCCTGGCTCGGGGCATGTGGCACACGGTGGACCACGACGGGTTCGGTGAGCGCCCCCACCACCGCTACCCGGCCCTGTGGGAGAGCACCGATCTGGAGCCCTACCGCCCGGCCCCGTCCTATGTGGGTGAGCACAACTTCGAGGTCTACGGGGAGTTGCTCGGCATGGATGAGGCCGAGGTGGCCGAGGCCATGGCCGACCTGTTCACCTGAGGCGGGTCGTCCTAGCTAGTCCGGACGCCGGGAGACGATCACTTCGGCGGCCTCGACGATGGTGCCGACCACATGGGTGGCCCCGGCCCTCTCGAGTTCCTCCCGGCGGGCCGCCCCGCTCAGCACGCCGATGACGGTGCCGGCGCCGGCCCGGCGACCACTGGCCATGTCGCTGGTGGTGTCGCCCACCACGGACACGGCCCGCATCGAGGATGCCCCCAGGGTGGTGGCCGACGCCCACACCATGTCGCCCCACGGCCGGCCCCGCCCGGCCTCGGCCGGACAGAAGTAGGCATCGGCCACCCGGGACCAACCCAGGTGGTGGACCAGGGCATCGCGGACCGAGGCCGGGAAACCGGTGAGCAGGGCCACTTTCCAACCGGCGCGGCGTAGGCCGGCGATGGCATCCTCGGCTCCCGGTAGGGCTGTCACGGCCCCCTCCCGGAGCAGGGCGTCCCAGCGGGCCTCGAAGGCGGCCAGCGCCGTCTCGGCCAGTTCGGCATCCCCGAGTAGATGGGTGAAGACCTCCAGCTTGGACTGGCCCATGGTCTCGGCCACATAGGTCATGGCTTCCGGCCGGCGCGGGCTGTCCGGGCCGATCCCTCCGGCGTCCAAGCCCGCCTCGAAGGCCTGGTTGACGGCTCCGCCGTCGGACACGGTGGTGCCGGCCATGTCGAGGCAGGCCACTGGCTGTTCCCAGTCCTGGGCGCTCATTTGAAAGTCTCCTCCGCTATTGCCGCCGACATGGTCATTCCTCGTCCGCCCGGCCCGGTGACCAGGACCGCGCCCTCGCCCACTTGACGGCGGAGGTAGAGGGACCCGTCGGTCACCTCCGAGTACACGCCCGCCCAGCGCCGCACGATCGGGGGCAGAGGCCCACCCAGCACGCCGGCCGCTCGGTGGCCCAACTCCTCGTAGACGTCTTCCGGCAGGTCGAAGCCGAACGGCTCCTCGTACTGGTGGGTGTCCCCGATGGTCAGAGAGCCATCCAGCCGCTGCACCATGAGCAGCTGCATACGGCTCGACGCGGCCAGCTCCGACTGGGGCGGCAGGTTGGATCGGGACGGGACGTCGTAAGCGGGGTAGTAACGCAGCGAGTCCCCGTCGGCCACCGAGGTCGTGACCATCGAGGAGCAGGCCGCGGTCTGCATCATCTGCAGACGGACCCGCCGCAGCGGCGCCCCGGCAGACAATTCGGCCCCCAGACCCACGTCGGAGGCACCGGGACAGAGGATGACCCGGTCGGCGTGGTGCCAGGCGCCGGTCTGGTCGCGCACGCCGGCACCCTGCAGTTCCATGACGGCCCGGCCGCCGAGCCACTGGTAGCCGTCTGACGCCATCAGGCGGGCCCGGATGGCGGAAGCGGCTCGGCGCGGCTCGACGGCGGCGTCAGCCCGGCACCACAGGGCCGCCACCATCTGTCCGGCGAGGGCAGGGTTCCGGGCCCGGGCCTCATCCGGGGTGAGCAGTTCCCAGCCCCGGAGGCCGGCGTCGGATCGTGCCGCGGCCTCCTCCAGTACCGCCATCTCCTCGGGAGTGGCAGCCATGGTCAGAGACCCGTTGGGCCGCAACCCCACCTCGGGTACGTCGGCGGCTACCTCGTCCCACAACGAGCGGGAGCGCAGGGCCAGGTCGAGTTCGGACCCCCCGGCCCGGCCCCCCACCCAGATCAGGCCGAAGTTCCGCACCGATGCACGGCGCGCCTCCAGGTCCCGGTCCAGGTGAACGACGTCATAGCCGAGCCGCCGTGCCGTCCAGGCGTGCATGGTGCCGATGATCCCGGCACCAACCACGACCACCCGACCGGGCGCCACCAGCTAGGCCGTCCAGACGGTGTGGCCGGCCGGCAGTCCCTGGGTGGGTTGGGTCAAGGTCAGGAGGACCCGGTCCAGGTGCAGCTCCAGCATGGGCTCGGCCTCGAAGCCGGGCCAGGGCTCGGTTATCTGGCGCTCCGCCAACAGCTGGGCGGTGAGGCGCTCCCGCAGTCCGGGGTCGATGATCTCCTCGATGGCGCCGGTCAGATAGACGTTGTCATCGTGGCGGGGCGGTGGGCAGGTCTCCGAGCACAGGGCGTAGCGGCCGTCCCGGCGCAGGTCACCCAGCTTGGGGCCGGGGACGATGAAGGCGTAGAGGTTCCCGGCCAGGATCGGGCAGATCGGGTGGACCCGGGGCCCGCCGTCGGGCCGAACCGTGGCCAGGAAGCCCAGGCCCAGGCCGTGCTGGTACAGCAGCCCCCGGGCGACGGGTTCCAGGTCGGGCCGGGCCGCGGCCCACTCGCTCCATCTCACCGGCCTGACGTTGCCTGTTCGCACGCCCCTGCGCAACTCTGTCCAGGTGAATTCTTGGTGGTGCAGGAGTACGTCAAAGTACGCTTGGCTCCATGAAGCAGCCCGCCCCACTCGGCTTGACCCCGGAGCATGAGCCGGTGTTACTCACCTCGACCGAGGTAGCCGATCTCCTCCGGCTCAACCATCAGGTCGTCCAGCGCAAGCTGGCGGCCGGGGAGATACCCGCGTACCGGATCGGGCGGGAGTGGCGGGTGGAGAGAGCGGCGCTGTGGTCCTGGCTGGAGGAGCACTCCAACCGCCGCCGCCCGCCGGGGTCCGAGTGGTTCGATGCCGAAGGCCGGTTGAGGGCGCTGCCGGCCAAGCGGTCCCTGCGCCGGCCCGTCCTGGACCGGCTGGTGGCCGGGTTCGATCCCGGTCGCACCTATCGGGAGGCCGAGGTCAACGCTGTGCTGCGCCGATTTCATGACGACGTCGCTTCTCTCCGCCGGGAGATGGTGGCCGAGGGATTATTCGTGCGCAGCCAGGCCGGGGTCTACAAGCGGGCGACGCCCCGTCAGGCCCTCATGGGCCAGAGCTGAAGACGGGGCGGCGTCAGTCCCCGGGTCGGTGACGCCGGACCCCGGTGAAGTCCACCCGGCGCCGGAGCTCGAAGCCGATGGCCTCATAGAGGCGGATGGCGTTGAGGTTGGTAGCCGAGGCGTGCAGGAAGGGCTCCTCGTCCCGGGCCCGGATGCCGGCGGCCACCGCCCGGACCAGGCGGGTTCCCAAGCCGGTGGCGCGATGGGCCTCGTCCGTGCATACGGCGCTGATCTCGGTCCAGCCGTCCGGGTGGAGGCGCTCGCCCGCCATGGCGATGAGGGAGCCGTCCCGGCGCAGGCCGATGTAATTGCCCATCTCGATGGTGCGGGCCAGGAACGGCCCGGGCTGGGCCCGCTCGATCAGGGCCAGCATGTCGGCCACGTCCGGGGCGCCCAGGGCCACCGCTTCGGGATCCACGGCGTCCACCAGCCCGGTGCCGACCATCTGGACCCCCTCGATGGCGAAGGTGATCTCCCAGCCCTCGGGGACATCCTCCGGGCTGGCGATCAGTGCCACTCCGTGGCCTTCCAGGAGAAGGTCCAGAGCGGCCCAGCAGGCCGGGTCGGCGTTATCGGCCAGGCCGCCGAAGGGGCAGACGTCCCGGCGGTAGCGCCCGGCCCCAGCCTTGGTCCCGTCCCCAGCGCCTCTCCCGGCCAAGTCGGCGAGCCCGGCGTGGGCTCCGGCCATCGAACTCCAAACCGGATTGTCCAGCGGAGAGGGCTTCATGTCGGCTGGTTCCAGGCCCGGGCCAGCAGTTCATAAGAACGGACCCGGTCGGCATGGTCGTGAGTCATGGTGGTGACGGCCAGCTCATGGGCGCCGGTCACCTGGACCAGGCGCTCGAGTTGTTCGACCACCTGGTCCGGCGTCCCGGTGATCTGGGTCGAGGTCCGGTCGATGACCAGCTCCCGCTCGGCGTCGGTCCAGGGGTGCGACCTTGCCTCCTCGAGGCTCGGGAATGGGACGGCCCCTTCGCCCGAGCGGATGCTCAGCACCCAGGGGGCGTAGGGCTCGGCCAGCTCGGCGGCCTTCTCCGGGGTCTCGGCCACCACGGCGTCGGCGGATACGCAGATGTGGGGCTGCTCCAGATCCGGACCCGGTCGGAAGGCGGCTCGATAGCCCTCGGCCGCTTCCAGGACGGTGGCCGGGCTGACGTGGTAGTTGGCCGCAAAGCGCAGAGCGTTGTGCCCGGCCACGTCGGCGCTCTCCCCCCCGCTGCTGCCCAGAATCCAGACCTGGACATCGGCGCCCTCCCCCGGGATGACGTGGGCGTCCAGTCCGTCGGCCGAGCGGTAGGTGCCCCGCAGGAGAGCCAGGATCTCCCCGATCTGTTCCGTGTAGTCGGGAGTGATGGCCTCAGGCTGCTGCAGCAGGCCCCGCTGCAGCCCGATCCGGGGGGAGTGCCGCAGGTATCCGAGTGATGGCGGGGACGGGATCAGCACCCCGTCCACCAGGCGGGCCTCCCGCTTCGGCCGCCTCGGCCGTGGCGTCGGCGGGGCGGTGTTATCGGCGGCCGCTTCCGGCCGGCGCCGGGGGGTGCCGAGGGTGCGGCCCAGGCCCAGGTCCAGCCGGCCCGGATAGGCGGCGTCGAGGAGGCCGAACTCCTCCACCACCGACAACGGCGTGCGGTGACCGAGCTGGACGCCGCCGGAACCGACCCGGATGGTCGAGGTGGATGCCGCCAACAGGCCGACCATGATGGCCGGCGTCGTTCCGGCCACCCCGGGATTGAGGTGGTGCTCGGCCAGCCAGTACCGGGCGTAGCCGAGGGCTTCGGCCCGCCGGGCCAGGTCGATGGAATTGGCCACCGCCTGAGCCGGGGTGGCGCCGGACGCCACCGGCACCAGATCGAGCACCGAGATGGGAACCCGTCCGGTCATGGCCGCGGCGGCACGGGGAGAGGGGCCAGGCCCAGGTGGTCCCGCAGGGTGGCTCCGGTGTATTCAGTGCGGAAGGTCCCCCGCTCCTGAAGGAGGGGCACGACCTCATCGGCAAAGCGGTCCAGCCCCCCCGGAGTGATGTGGGGGACCAGGATGAAGCCGTCGCAGACCTCATCGGCCACGAAGCGCTCCATCTTCTCGGCCATGGTGGCGGCCGAGCCGACGAAGGACTGGCGGGCGCTGGTCTCGATCATGAGCTGGCGGATGGAAAGACCCTTGGCCTCGGCCATCTCCCGCCACTGGCGGGCGGTGCCGAGGGGATCCTTGTTCATGCGCACCGAGGCCCGGCCCGGGGCGATGGTCGCTTCGCCCACCCGCGGCTCGACGTCGGGCAGGGGACCGTCGGGGTCGTAGGCGGACAGGTCGCGGTTCCACACCTGTTCCAACAGCTTGATGGCGGTGGCCCCGCTCACCTGCTGGGCCCGGACGTGCCTGGACATCTCCTCGGCCTCGGCATCGGTGTCCCCCAGGACAAAGGTGGCGGCGGGCAGCACCACCAACTGGTCGGGCCGGCGCCCGAATTTGGCCAGCCTGGCCTTGATGTCGGCGTAGAAAGCCCTACCCCCCGAATACCCGCTGTGGCGGGTGAAGATGGCGTCGGCGGTGGCGGCGGCAAACTCCCGGCCCTCCTCCGAATCACCGGCCTGGAAGATGACCGGACGGCCCTGCGGGCTGCGGGGGACGTTGAAGCGACCATGGATGTCGAACTGGTCGTCGCGGTGCGAGAAGGCTCCGGCGTCCGGGTCGTTCAGAAACACACCGGAGGCGGCGTCAGCCACGATGTCATCACCGCGCCAGGAGTCGAACAGCTCCCAGGTGGTCAGCATGAACTGACTGGCCCGCCGGTAGCGGTCCTCCTGGGCCAGGAAGCCGGCCCGCCGGAAGTTCTCCCCGGTGAAGGCGTCCCAGGAGGTGACCACGTTCCATGCCGCCCGGCCCCCGGACAGATGGTCAAGGGTGGCGAACTGGCGGGCCACCTCGTAGGGCTCGTTGAAGGTGGAGTTGATGGTGCCAGCCAATCCGAGGTGTTCGGTTACGGCGGCCAGGGCCGACAGCACGGTGAAGGTGTCCGGCCGGCCCACTACGTCGAGGTCGTAGATCTGGCCGCCCTGTTCGCGCAGGCGCAGACCCTCGGCCAGGAAGAAGAAGTCGAACTTGGCCCGCTCGGCCGTCTGGGCCAGGTGTATGAAGGAACTGAACTCGATGTGGCTGCCACCGGCCGGATCGCTCCACACCGTGGTGTTGTTGACGCCCGGGAAGTGGGCGGCCAGGTGGATCTGCTTCCGGGCTTCCGTCACGCCGTTGCCTTCGGCCCCACGTTCGCACCCTGGGCGTAGCGGTTGGCCGGGCGGCCCCAGCCCATCCGGTCCCGGAGGGTGCCGGGGCCATAAGCCGTTCTGAACAGGGATCGACGTTGCAGTTCGGGCACCACGTCCGACACGATCAGGTCCAGGTCGACCGGCAGGCCGGCCGGGCGCAACCGGAAGCCCTGGATGCCGGCATCTTTCCACTCGCCGATGAGCTGGGCCAAGGCGGCGGGCGTACCGGTGAAGATGGGGGCGTCGCTGCGGTAGGGGTGACCGAACCGGTCGTCCATACGGGTCTTGCGATCTTCCGCCTGTTGCTGGGTCGCTCCCAGGAAGACGACCAGATCGGCCAGGATGACCACGGCGGCGTCGGGTCGTCCGGCCTCACGCTGGTACCGCCTGACCTCCTCGATGATGACGCCGGCTCCGGCCGGATCGGTCGGTGTCGCCAGCACGATGTCGGCCTGCTCGGCGGCAAACCGGTAGGGAACGCTGGAGTGAGCCAAGGCCGCCACCACCGGCTGGCCCTGGGGCGGGCGAGGGGTGATGGACGGACCCTTGACGTTGAACCACCGGCCGTTGAAATCGATGTAGTGCAGCTTCTCCCGGTCTACGAACCGGCCCGTGGCGACGTCGCGGATCTCGGCGTCGTCCTCCCAGCTGTCCCAGAGCCGGCGCATCACCTCGACGTAATCGCCAGCCTCGGCGAAGAGTTTACGGGAGATCTCTTCAGCCGGGCGGCCCTCCCATTGGCGGCGCCCGAAGTGGGCCGCCTCCTGGGGCCGTCCCGACACCTGGACCCGGACCCCGGCCCGGCCCTGGCTGACGTAGTCGAGGGTGGCGATGGCCTTGGATAGGTGGAACGGCTCGGTGTGGGTGACGGTGACGGACGGGATCAGGCCGATGTGTTCGGTCAGCGGGGCGACCCGGGCCGCCACCATCACCGAGTCCAAGCGGCCGCGGACCAGGTCGGTGCGCTGGTCGTGGGTGTTGTTACGGCTGGACTGGAGGGCCAGGGAATCCTCCAGGGTGACGAAGTCGAGCAGTCCTGCTTCGGCCGTTTGCACCAGCCCGACCCAGTAGGACGGGTCGAGCAGGTCGCCCGGCTGCGCCGAGGCCTCCCGCCAGGCGGCCGGGTGCCAGCCGGCCCCGTCGAGGGCGACCGCCAGGTGCAACGGCGTGTCGGTGCTCACTGGCCTGCCTCCGGCATGGCGGTGCGGGCCCGTTCCAGCCAGTCCTGCAGCTCGGGCGGATCCTCGTAGTCGGAGTCGAGCAGGTACAGGCCTTTGGCCGGACAGGTCGCGCCCAACTCCACCAGCACCGGCTTGAGGAAGACGTCCGGGGCCAGGCTGTGTTGCCAGGCCCCGCCCAGCATGAGCGGGAAGGCCACCACCCCGGCCAGACCGTCGGAGGGGAACTGGTCAAGGAAGACCTTGAGCAGCCCGGTGAAGCTGGCCTTGTAGGTGGGACACGCCGCCACCAGGACCGAAGCCTGGCGGACCCGGGTCACGGCCTCGGCCACGCCCGGGTCGCCCCAGGTGAGCACGCCCGGGCCCAGCTCCACCACGTCGATGACCACCTCGGGAGGGCGGCCGGTGAGAGCGGTGGCCACCCGCACGGCGGCGTCGAGAGTCCGGGAGGCGGGCTTGGGGTTGCCCACCACCACTGCGGTGGTGCTCACCTGCGGGCCCGAGTCACAGCGCGGATGGTAGGCAAGCCGTCGGAACGGCGGCGGATTTAACCCATGCGAAACAGATGGGCTCCTACGGTAAGGAGGGTGGACCGAGCGGGGGCTGGCCCGGGCTGGCATCGGATCAAAGTGGACGGGGCGTCGACCCACTTCGCCGTCGCCGGGGAGGGCCGGCCGGTCCTGTTCCTGCACGGCTGGGGCCTGGGGCACCGCACCTACAGCCGGCCCCTCTCCACCCTGGTCGAGCGGGGCTGTCGGGTCTACGCCCCCTCCCTGCCCGGCTTCGGCGGCTCCGGTCCCCTGCCCGGCCCGCAGCGCACCCTGGCCGGATACGGCCACTGGGCCAAGTCCTTTGTGGAGGCCCTCGGGGTGGACGAGCCCCTCATCGTGGTGGGCCATTCCTTCGGCGGGGGCGTGGCGGTGGGGTTGACCCATCAGGCTCCCGAGCGGGTCCGTTACCTGGTCCTGGTCAACTCGGTCGGGGCCGGGGAGACCCAGCGGGCCGTGGGCCGCCCCGGCTATCTCGGGGGCCGGCCCGTCTGGAGCTGGGCGGCCCAGTTCGCCCGCGAGCTCCTGCCCCCCGATAAGGGCATACGGCTGGTGGCGGACATGTGGTCCGACATCACCGCCAACCTCATGCGCAACCCGTTCGGGCTGCTGGAGATAGGCCGGCTGGCGGCCCGGGCCGATCTGCTGACCGAGCTGGACGAGCTGCGCTCCTCCGGGGTCCCGGTACTGGCGCTGCGGGGCCACTCCGACGGAGTGGTGCCCCTGGCCGCCTTCGAGGCCATGTGCTCGGCCATCGGCACCGAGGGCCGGATCGTGAAGGGGAACCACTCCTTCCTCCTGGCCGACCCGGCCGCCTTCGATGAGGTGATGGCCAACCTGTTGGTGCTGTCCGATCCGGCCAACCAGCGCCGGCGCCGGCGGTCGGCGGCCAAGGACCGGTCCTCCGGGCCGACCGGCGGGCTGTCCCTGGTGCAGGAGGCGAGCGCATGACCGCCTTCGAACGGCTCCACGACGCCTTGGCCGAGACATCCCTGCCGACCAGCCTGACCGATGACCTGGCGCCCGAGGCCCTCGACCTTTGGCTGATGAGCGAGCCCTCGGTCGAGTTGCTGGCTTCGGACCTGGCCCTGTGCCACCCGGCGCCGACCCGGGAAGAGGCCCGGGCCCGAGCCGTGGCCATCGACCGTCTGGGCCGGTGGCGGATCACGGTGGTGGCCACCGATCGCCCCGGGCTGCTGGCCGACACCACCGGAGTGGTCGCCTCGGCCGGGATGGCGGTCACAGCCGCCTCCGCACTCACTCTCGGCACCGAGCCGCTGGCCGTCCATTCCCTGACCGTGTCCGCCCCCAAGCTGGACGAGAGCGGCTGGGCCGAACTGGGAGACAACCTCCGTCAGGCCGCCGCCGGGCAGCTGGCCCGCCCCGCCTTCGAGCCCACCGGGGTCACCGAAGTATCGGCCACGGGCCAGCCGGGCGGCCTCAAGCTCGTGACCGTCTCGGCCCCCGACCAGCTCGGCCTCCTCTCGGCCGTCTGCGGGGCCCTGGCCGACCAGTCGGTCAGCATCGAGGTGGCGCTGGTGGCGGGTCGCCAACGCCGAGCCGAGGATCTCTTCCTGGTGCGGGGCGACGTTGACGTGGTCGACCTGGCCTCCCGGCTGAGCCGGACCGGGAGATGGCGCCTGGCCGAAATGGCGGCCGAGTGGGCCGGCCGGACTCCCCTGGTCGGCTCGCTGCTCAAGAAGGGCCTGGAGGCCGTCATCTGAGGCCGGTGGAGCGCACCCGGCCGACCCGTGCAAGAGTCTTCACATTACGGAAACAGAGCGGAAACGCCAGCCCGGGCATCCTCGGGTGGTGGGGGACGTCATTGACGAATACGGGGTCCCGTCGGGGGTCTTCGATGAGATGATGGATACGGGAGGACGCATCCGCTCCCAGTACCACGACGTCGCATCCGTGCTGGCCCAGATGGGTGATTCCGACCTCATCGAGCGCTCGGACCGGCTGGCCAGCGCCTTCCGGGACCAGGGGGTCACCTTCGACCTCGACGGGGAGGAGCGGCCCTTTCCGCTCGATGTGGTGCCGCGGGTCTTTGCCGCCGCCGAATGGACGATGGTGGAGGAGGGCCTTTCCCAACGGGTGCGGGCCCTGGAGGCATTCCTGGCCGACGTGTACGGACAAGGGCGCATCATCGACGCCGAGGTCATCCCTCGGCGGCTGGTCACCTCCAGCCCCGGCTTCCTCCGGCCGGCCCACGGCGTGGATCCCCCCAACGGCGTCCGGGTGCACGTGGCCGGCATCGACATCATCCGGGACGAGGACGGCCGCCTGCGCGTCCTGGAGGACAACCTGCGCTGTCCTTCCGGGGTCAGCTACGTGCTGGCCAACCGCCGGGCCATGGCCAGGGTGCTCCCCGAACTGTTCACCGGACGCTCCATCGGCCCGGTCTCGGATTATCCGGCCCGGCTGGTGGCCGCCCTTCGGGCCGCCGCCCCGCGGGGGGTGTCGGATCCCACCGTGGTCGTCCTCACCCCGGGCGTCTTCAACTCCGCCTTCTATGAGCACGCTCTGCTGGCCAGGCTCATGGGGGTCGAGCTGGTCGAGGGACGGGATCTGATCTGCCGCGGCAGCGACCTGTTCGTGCGAACCACGGATGGGGAGATGCCCGTCCATGTCATCTACCGCCGGATCGATGACGCCTTCCTGGATCCCCTCCAGTTCCGGCCCGAATCGGTAGTGGGTTGCCCCGGCATTCTCAACTGCGCCCGGGCCGGACGGGTGACCATCGCCAATGCCGTGGGCAACGGCGTGGCCGATGACAAGCTCGTCTACTCCTACGTCCCGGACATGATCCGCTTTTACCTGGACGAGGATCCCGTCCTGGACAACGTCGAGACCTACCGGCTCATCATCGAGTCCGAGCGGGAGCGGGCCATGGCCGCCATGCCCGAGCTGGTGTGGAAGCGCGTCGACGGATCGGGTGGCAAGGATCTGGTCATCGGGCCGACCACGCCCGCCGCTGAGCTGGTCCGGCTCAAGGCCGAGGTGGAGGCCGATCCCCGAGCCTGGATCGCCCAGCGCCTGGTCCGTTTCTCCACTGCCCCCACCTGGACCGGGGACGGACTCAATCCCCGCCACGTCGACCTGCGACCCTTTGCCGTCAACGATGGAGAGCGGGTTTGGGTTATGCCGGGCGGGCTGACCCGGGTCGCTCTGGCCGAAGGCGGCCTGGTGGTCAACTCCTCCCAGGGTGGGGGCTCGAAGGACACCTGGGTGGTCGGTGGAGTCGTGCCCACCTCCGCCAGTCGCCCGCCGGCGGCCATGGTCGAGCGCATGCAGGGTCCGCCCATGCAGCGGGGCCCCATGAACGGCGGCGCCCAACAGCAGCAGCAATGAGGGCCGCCCCATGACGCCGGCCCTGTTGTCCCGGGTGGCCGAGTCCATGTTCTGGATCGGCCGTTACACGGAGCGGGCCGAGGGCACCGCCCGCATCCTGGATGTGGTCGTCCACCACGCCCTGGAGGAGCGGGGGACCGACGCCGAGGGCATGGCCGGGCGTCTGCTGGATGTCATGGGCGTGAGCCACCCGGGCCAGCCCGACCTCTGGGAAGCCACCGAACTGCTGTGCTTCGAGGAGGACTCGGCTTCCTCCATAGCCGGAGCCCTGGGGGCGGCCCGGGACAATGCCCGGGCCGTGCGGCACGTGCTCCCCACCGAACTGTGGGAGAGGATGAACGTGGCCTGGGTGGCCCTGCCCGCCCAGCGCCTGCAGGCCCGCCGTCGGGGGCCGGGCGCCTTTCTCTCCTGGATCAAGGATCAGACCGCGGCCCTGTCCGGACTGGCCGACACCACCATGAGCCGGGACCAGACCTGGCTGTTCCTCACCCTGGGCCGGGCCCTGGAACGGGCGGATGTGACCGCCCGGCTGCTCGGCGCCCTCCCCCTGGAGGACATGTCCGAGAGTGGGCTGGTGACCCTGCTGCGCTCGTGCGGTGGTCACGAGCCCTACCTGCGCATGGCCAGCGGCGTGGTCGAGTTGGAGGGGGTGGTCGACTTCCTCCTCCGGGACCGGCTCTTTCCCCGGTCGGTTCTGTCCTCGCTGATCCTGGCGGCATCGTGCATAGATGACATCAGCGGGCCGGCCGGCTGGGACGAGGCCCGGGGCGTGATCGGTCTCATCCGGGCCGAACTGGAGTTCCTCGCCCCCGATGCGGTGGTGGACGGCCTCCAGGCCCGACTCACCCGGGTGCACGACGCCTGTTCGGCCGCCAGCCTCTCGGTCAGCACCCGGTACTTCTCCCACGGTCCGCCCACCGAGTGGCGCCAGCGGGGGGGAGGCGGGGGATGAGACCCCAGCCCTGGCGCCTGGAGATCGATCACCACACCACCTTCACCTACGACCCACCGGCCCGGTCGTCCTACAACGAAGTGCGCATGGTGCCCCTCACCACCGTGCGTCAGACGACCATGAGCGCCCGGGTGGAGACCACGCCCAACAGCCGCCAGTACCGGTATTGGGACTACTGGGGTACCCAGGTGGTGGCCTTCGACGTACCCGGCGGCCATCGGGAGTTGGAGCTGCGTTCGGTGGCCGTGGTCGACACCGGCCCGGCGTCCGGCCGCGGGGATGCCAGCTGGTCGGTGATCGAGTCCATGGGGGGCCAGATGGCCGAGTTCCTGGCCCCCACTCCCTACACGGCCTGGACGCCGGAACTGGTGGCGGTGGCCGAGGGGCTACGGACCGACAGTCCGGTCGACACGGTGGAGGCGGTGGTGGAGTGGATCCACGGCGCCCTCCAGTACGAGCAGGGCGTGACCGGCGTGCACACCTCCGCCGCCCAGGCTCTCGAGGCGGGAAAGGGTGTATGTCAGGACTTCGCTCATATCGGGGTGGCGCTGCTTCGCCGTCAGGGAATCCCGGCCCGCTATGTGTCCGGCTATCTGCACCCCAAGCCGGACCCGTCCATAGGGGAGGAGATGGCGGGGGAGAGCCACGCCTGGATCGAGGCGTGGACCGGGGACTGGTGGGAGTCCGACCCCACCAACCTGGTGGCCGTCGGCACCCGCCACGTGGTGGTGGGCCGGGGCCGGGACTACGCCGATGTCACCCCGGTCAAGGGCATCTATGCCGGGGGCGGGGACGACACCATGACCACCACGGTGCGTATCACCCGCACGCCCCGGGACTGAGGACCGACCCGGTCTCGGGTCAGCCGTAGGGCCAGGGGGAAGGGGCCGCGCCGTCCAGCTGGGCCAGGACCTGGCCCAGATACCAGTCCCGGAAGCGGAGGATCTCCTCGGAGGCGGCCAGGGTCAACAGGTCCCCCTCCCGGCAGTAACGGTCGGCCTCGGTCAGGAGAGCGACCGAACGTTCCACGTAGCTGCGGTTCCGGGGGTGCATGCGGATGTGGAGGTCCACGGCCTGATCGCCCCTCTCCACCGCCGCCACTATCTGGGCCCGGGAGGCGGACACCTGGGCGCCGAAGAAGAGCTGGATCTCGGCCACCAGCTCCAGCAGCTGGCGGGGCAGGCTGGAGGTCCGGTCATCCCGGCTGATGAGGGCGAACTCGCGCATGAGGGCGTCGTTGTGCTGCTCGGAGTCCAGGTAGGCCTGCGGTGGCAGCCCGAGGATGCGGACCTCGACCAGGCCGCCGGCGTCGGGGCTGTCGTCTCCCTGGACATCGGGGACCGAGGCCGGATCGGGGCGCTGATCCCCGGAGGGAGAGGCACCGATCTCGAACCAGACGGCCTTGCCGGCGTCCTGGCGATCGACCCCCCAGGCATCGGACAGGGAGCCGACCAGATCGAGGCCCCTTCCGGTCAGAGCCTCGGCGTCGTAGGCCTTGGGCAGGGGCACCACCGAGCTCGAGTCACAGACCTCGATGCGGATGTGCTGGGAGGTGACCAGCACCGAGATGCGGATAGGCCCGGCCGCGTACAGCACGGCGTTGGTGACCAGCTCGGAGGTCAACAGAACGGCCGCATCGCTCCGCTCCTTGGGCTGGCCCGACAGCACGTCGGCCACCCAGTTCCGGGCCGATCTGACACTGGACAGTTCGGGGGCGAGGTCGAGGACGTCGGGAGCCACGTTGAAGCCGGACGCTACCGCGGCGGTGCCCCCCGTCATCCACTACACAGGGGGTGTGGAACGACCCTTGCGCATTCACATCGATGAGGGGGAGGGAGCCCCGATAGTCATCCTCCCCGGTTTTGCCATGACGCCGGAGGCCTACGCCCGCACCGCCCGCCTGCTGGCCCGTCAGGCCCGGGTGATCGTTCCCACCCTCTATGGCATACGGGGGCGGTGGAGCTACCCGGTCATGCTGGATCGATTTGCCGCCACCCTGGACGCGGCGGGCATCGACCGGGCCACCCTCATCGCCCACTCCTTCGGGGGTGGGATCGAGTTGGGCTACACCGCCCGGCACCCCGAACGGGTGGCCGACGCTGTCTTCGTCGACACGCTGGCCGTGGCCCGGGAGTGGCTGCTGGCCCGGGAGGCTCTCTCCCACCCGATGCACCTCCTGCGCATGGCCACGCCCGGGGCGGCCCGGGCCTTTGCCCACAACGCCCTCGGACATCCCCGCCAGCTCATCGATGCCGCCTGGTGGGGGTTCACCAGCGCTCGGACCGAGGACATCACCGCCGTGGCCGCCGCCGGGGTCCGCTGCCATGTCATGTGGGCCAACCGGGACTCCCTGCTCGACCGGGAGGACGGACGGGCCCTGGCCCGCGATCTCAAGGGTTCCTTCACGGTGGCCTTCGGCAGCGAGCACCGCGTCGATCATGACTGGATGTACCGGCACCCCGAGCTGTTCGTCTCCGTTCTCGGGGACCTCGGCTTGGAGGCCCTGGCCGAGCCGCCGAGCTAGGGAGTCCGGCGCTGCTGGCGCAGGGTCTCCAACAGGCGCAGCCAGATCTCACTGACGGTCGGATAGCTGGGGACGGCGTGCCACAGTCGGGACACGGGCACCTCCCCGATGATGGCCACCGTGGCCGAGTGCACCAGTTCGGCCACGCCCGATCCGACGAAGGTGGCGCCGACCACCACGTCGCGTCGGCGGTCGATGACCAGATTGGCCCGACCGGTGTATCCGTCCCGCAGAAGGGACGCACCCGCCACCTGGCCCAGGTCGTACTCCACCGCCTCGACGTCGATGCCCCGCTCCTGGGCCTCAGCCACGGTGAGGCCCACCGAGCCCACCTCGGGCTCGGTGAAGGTCACCTGCGGCACCGCGCCCGCATCGGCCAGATCCACGAAGCGCTCATCGTCCAGGGCCCGACCCCCCGCCCGGGCGGCGATGACGTCGCCCGCCACCCGGGCCTGGTACTTGCCCATGTGGGTCAACAGGGCCTTGCCGCAGAGGTCCCCGATGGCGTAGAGCCATTCGGTGCCGGGGACCCCCATGTGGTCATCGACATCCACATAGCCATGAGCGTTGGGGGATACGCCCACCGATTCCAATCCGATGTCGTCGCTGTTGGGGACCCGGCCGGCGGCCACCAGCACCTCATCGGCGGTGATGGTGGTGCCATCGTCGAGGGTGACGGTCACCGGGCCGCCGTGGCCGTAGCCCTCTCTGGGCTCGACCAGCTCACCCCGCTCGACAGCGGTCACGGTCCGGCCCAGGTGCAGGATGACGCCGGCGTCTCGCAGCGACTCGGCCACCAACTCCCCGGCAAAGGGCTCCGTCCGTCCCAACAGCCTCGCACCCCCTTCGACCAGGGTGACGGTGCGGCAGCCCAGGGCGCGCAGCCAGGTGACCGACTCACAGGCCACGACGCCACCGCCGATCACCACCACCGCCTCGGGGACCTCGTGGAGGTTGGTCACGTCCCTCGACGTCCAGGGCAGGGCCTCCCCTAGACCCGGGATCGGGGGCACGGCGGCCCGGGTCCCGGTGGCCAGGACCACGGCGTGGCGGGCGGTGAGGGTCCGCACCATGCCGTCGGCGGTGGTGACCTCGACCGTCTTCTCTCCCCTCAGCCGCCCGTGTCCCCTCACCACGTCGATGCCGGCTCCCTGTGCCCAGGAGACCTGGCCCGAGTCATCGTGGTGGCTCGTGAACGAGTCCCGCCGGTCCAGCACCGAGGCCACATCCAGGGCCAGGGGGCCGACCGCTTCCTTGAGCCCGGGCATGGCCCGGGCCGCCCCGAGCAGCTCGGCCGGGCGCAGCAGCGCCTTGCTCGGCATGCAGGCCCAATAGGAACACTCCCCTCCCACCAGCTCGCGTTCGACCAATGCGGTGGTGAGGCCGTCCCGGCCGGCGTAGTCGGCGGCGTTCTCCCCCGGAGGCCCGGCGCCTATCACGATCACGTCCCAGCTGTCGGCAGTCTCCGGCGTCATGGGCTGACCCTACCGACGACGCCCCGCTTGACCGGCAGGTGAACTCTTGGTGTCGCAATTGATTGTCGGCGTCTGACGGACGAGAGTGGGTCCGTCGACGACTTGGAGGTTGTCATGCCTGAGATGACCAGCTACGAGCACGGTGTCCCGTCATGGGTGGATATGGGAACGACCGACCTCAAGGGGGGCTCGGCCTTCTACGCCGCCCTCTTCGGCTGGGAGGGCCAGGACATGGGCGAGGAGGCCGGTCACTACACCATCGTCTCCAAGGACGGTAAGCAGGTGGCGGCTCTGAGCCCGGCCCAGGACCCCGGGCCGCCCCGGTGGACGACCTACGTGAACGTGGATGACATCGACACCGTGGCCAAGGCCGCCGAGGCGGCCGGGGCCACCGTCATCATGGCGCCGATGGACGTGATGGGCGCCGGTCGCATGGCCATCTTTGCCGACACCACCGGCGCTGTGATTGCCGCCTGGCAGGCCGGGGAGCACAAGGGCGCCCAGCTGGTCAATGAGCCTGGCTCCTACATCTGGGGGGAACTGGCCACGTCCGACCTGGACAAGTCCAAGGCCTTCTACAGCGCCACCTTCGGGTGGGGATGGGGCGGATCGGACGACTACGCCGAGGCCCAGGTCAACGGGCGCACCGTGGCCGGCGTCATGCCCCGCCGATCGGACATCCCGGCCGACGTACCCGACCACTGGCTGGTGTACTTCGGCGCCGAGGACGTCGATTCGGACACCCAGAAGGCCGTCGCCCTGGGCGCCACCGTGCTGGCCGAGCCGATGGACATACCGGGGACGGGTCGCTTCAGCGTGCTCATGGATCCTCAGGGGGCCACCTTTGCTCTGTTCAAGGGCTGAGCGCCCATCGGGGTAGCTTCGGCAGATGGCCGACTCCGAACGCGTCCTGGTCGTCACTGCCCATCCCGATGACGTCGATTTCGGCGCCGCCGGGACGGTGGCGGCCTGGGTGGCCCAGGGCCTGGATGTCGCCTACTGCATCGTCACGGACGGTGACGCCGGTGGTTTCGACCCGGCCGTTCCCCGGACCGAGATTGCCGGTATCCGTCGGGCCGAGCAGACGGCGGCGGCCAAGGCCGTGGGGGTGACCCAACTCGAGTTCCTGGGCTATCCGGACGGCCGGTTGACGGCCAGCATCGAGCTGCGCCGGGACATCTCCCGGGTCATCCGCCAGGTCCGGCCGGAACGGGTGGTCTGTCAGTCCCCGGAGCGGAACTACGGCCGTATCTTCGCCAGCCATCCCGACCACCTGGCCGCCGGGGAGGCGGCTCTGTGTGCCGTCTATCCCGACTCCCGCAACCCCTTCGCCCACCCGGAGCTGGCCGCGGAGGGCCTGGAGGCCCACAGCGTGGGAGAGGTGTGGATGATGGGAGCCGCCAACTTTGACGTCTACGTCGACATCACCGAACACTTCGACGCCAAGATCGAGGCGCTGCTCTGCCACGTGAGCCAGCACGCCCAGCCCCAGAACCTGGAGCCGATGATCCGGGGTTGGACGTCGGCCACGGCGGAGGCAGGGGGCCTGCCCCAGGGCCGCCTGGCCGAGGGCTTCATGCGCATCCGGACCTGAGGGCCGCCCGACCGGACCGGACCGGGAACAATCCCGGGTCACTTGCGGTTTGAAAGTCACTAGCCCATGTGAGGTGACTTCGTGGTTGACCTGAGTTCGGAGACGACCCTTCCCCTGCTGCCCCTGTCCAACGGCGTGGTCCTGCCCGGCATGACCGTGACCATCGGCCTGGAGACGGAGGAGGCCCGGGCCGCGGCCGAGGCGGCCGCTTCCGGAGCCGACCAGATTCTCCTGGTGCCGAAGGTCGGCGCCCACTACGCGTCGGTGGGCACCGTGGCCCGGGTGGAGGACCGCCGGCGCCTGCGGGGGGGCCTGCCCGCCCTGGTCGTGACCGGCCTGGCCCGGGCCCGCATCGGTACCGGAGTGCCCGGGACCGGCTCGGCCCTGTGGGTCAGCATCGAAGCGGTCGACGTGCCCCCGGCCAGCGAGCGCAGCGCCGAGCTGGCCAAGGAGTACCGGGCCGTGGTGGAGGCCATCCTGGAGGAGCGGGGGATGGCCGAGCTGGCCGTCGGCCTGCGCGACATCACCGACCCGGGTCAGCTGGCCGACACGGCCGGGTGGTCGCCCGACCTGGCCTTCGAGCAGAAGGTCGAGCTCCTGGAGACCATCGGGGTCGAGAGCCGCCTGGAGCGCGCCCTGGGCTGGATGAAGGACGTCCTGGCCGAGCTGAGCCTCAAGGATCGCATCCGCCGGGACGTGGCCGAAGGGATGGAGCGCAGCCAGCGGGAGTTCCTGCTGCGCCAGCAGCTCAACGCCATCCGCAAGGAACTGAATGAGGGCGGTCAGGACGAGGAGGATCTGGCCGAGGGCTATCGCCAGCGGCTGGCCGCCAGCGGCGCCTCCGAGGCGGTGGTCAAGGCCGTCGAGGCCGAGATCGCCAAACTGGAGCGCACCTCCGAGCAGAGCCCTGAGCACGGATGGATCCGCACGTGGCTCGACACCGTGCTGGAGATGCCGTGGGCCGAGCGCTCCGAGGAGCACCTCGACCTGGCCGCGGCCCGGGCCGTGCTGGATGCCGACCATCACGGCCTGGAGGAGGTCAAGGACCGCATCATCGAGCTGCTGGCCGTGCGCAAGCTGCGGGCCGAGCGGGGCATGGACACCGCCACCGGGCCGGCCGCCTCCGCCGCTGCCGGTTCAGATCCCGCCGCCCCGCCGACCTCGACCCGGCGTCCGGGCGCCATCCTGGCCCTGGTCGGTCCGCCCGGGGTGGGCAAGACCTCCCTGGGTGAGTCGGTGGCCCGGGCCATGGGGCGGCGCTTCGCCCGGGTGGCCCTGGGCGGAACCCACGACGAGGCTGAGATCAGGGGCCACCGTCGCACCTATGTCGGCTCGGCCCCCGGGCGCATCGTCCGGGCCATCAAGGAGTCGGGGACCATGAACCCGGTCCTGTTGCTCGATGAGGTGGACAAGGTCGGATCCGATTGGCGGGGCGACCCCTCCGCTGCCCTGCTCGAGGTGCTCGACCCGGCCCAGAACCACCACTTCCGGGACCGGTATCTGGAGGTGGAACTCGACCTGTCCGATGTGGTCTTCATCGCCACCGCCAATGTGATCGAGACCATCCCCGCCCCCCTGCTCGACCGCCTCGAGATCATCGCCCTGGACGGCTACACCGAGGAGGAGAAGGTCGGCATCGCCCGGGACCACCTTCTCGACCGGCTCCTGGGGGCGCAGGGCCTGCGGGAGGGCGAGGTCGAGATCGGTGACGACGCCCTGCGCCTTATCGTGTCGGACTACACCCGGGAGGCCGGCGTCCGCAGCCTCGAGCGCCAGCTGGCCAAGCTGCTGCGCAAGACAGCGGCCGAAGTGGCCTCCGGTGCCGATACGCCCGTGGTCATCGACGACTCGGCGGTGAGACGGCACCTGGGCCGGCGCCGGTTCTTCTTCGAGCCGGCCGAACGCACGTCCGTGCCCGGAGTGGCGACCGGTCTGGCCGTCACCGGGGTGGGCGGGGACGTTCTCTTCATCGAGGCCAGCGCCATGGATGCCGGAGAGTCGGGTGGGCCCAGCCTGCACATCACCGGCCAACTCGGTGACGTCATGAAGGAGTCGGCGGAGATCGCCCTGTCCTATGTTCGCTCCAACGCCGAGGCCCTGGGTGTCGACCCGGCCGCCCTCCGGGGCCGACGGCTCCATGTCCACGTGCCGGCCGGGGCTGTGCCCAAGGACGGGCCCTCGGCCGGGGTGACCATGGTGACGGCCCTGGTCAGCCTGTTGACCGGCCGGCCGGTGAGCTCCAAAGTCGGCATGACCGGTGAGGTCTCCCTGCAGGGACATGTCCTGCCCATAGGCGGGCTCAAGCAGAAGGTGCTGGCCGCCCACCGGGCCGGGCTAACCGACGTCATTCTGCCCCAGCGCAACGAGGCCGACCTGGAGGACGTCCCCGAGGCCATCCGCCGGGACATGGTCTTCCACCTGGCCCGGGAGGTCGATGAGGTGCTGGCGGTGGCTCTGGCCGCCTGATTCATCTTCTGTTGGCTCTGACTTCACCCCGGCCGGGCAGGTCTGCTCACTGGCCTCCCCGAACCTTCTGGGGTGCCGCGATCCGATCCCTCCCCTCTGCTCACCGCCCCGCTGTCCCGGCGCCGCTTCCTGGCCGGGGCGGCCGGGGCAGCCGGAGCCCTGGCCATCGGGCAGAGCTCAACCTTGGCGGCCCGGGCCGCCACCTCCTCGTCCTCGGGCATCGACCACATCGTCCTGGTGACGATGGAGAACCGCAGCTTCGACCACTTCCTCGGTTGGCTGCCCAACGCCGACGGGCTGCAGAGCCCCAAGCCCCGCTTCAAGACCGCCTCGGGCCAGCTCATCGGCAACCACCACCTGACCGAGACCATGGGTTGTGGCCATCCCGACCCCGACCACTCCTATGAGGGCGGCCGCTATCAGTTGGACGGGGGCCGCCTGGACAACTTCGCCAGGGGGAACAACGACGCCTTTGCCGTCGGCTATTACACCGCCGCCGACCGTCCTTTCATGAGCCAACTGGCTCTCAACTACACCACCTGTGACCGCTACTTCTGCGGGATCATGGCCGAGACCTATCCCAATCGCTTCTACACCCACGCCGGCCGGACCGACCGGCTACACAACACCACCACCACCTCCACCCTGCCGACCATCTGGGATCAGCTCAACCGGCCCGGCGGGCCGACCGGGCGCTACTACTTCAGCGACATCCCGTTCCTGGCCCTGTGGGGGACCAAGTACGTGTCCATCTCCTCCCCCTACGAGGGGTTCCTGGCCGATGCCGCCGCCGGCACCCTGCCCAACGTCTCCTATCTCGATCCCCGTTTCGAGGACGAGGGCAGCGGCACCTCGGGCGATGACCATCCCCACTCCGACATCCGGTCCGGGGACGCCTTCCTGGCCCAGGTCTTCCACGCCGTGTCCACCGGCCCCAACTGGGACCGGACCGTCTTCATAATCACCTACGACGAATGGGGCGGTTTCTACGATCACGTCGTCCCGCCCCGGGTCACCGCCACCTCCCCCCTGGACAAGGACCTGGTGGACGGCCGGGCCCGGCTGGGCTACCGGGTGCCGTGCATCGTCGCCTCCCCATGGACCAAGGGGGATCCGCATCACCCCCGGGTCGATCACAGCCTCTACGACCACACCTCGATCCTCAAGCTGATCACCTCGACCTTCCGCCTCAGGCCCCTCACCGCCCGGGACGCCTCCCGCTCCAACAAGGACCCGGGCAACCTGGCCTGGCTGCTGCACCGCGGTGCCGGAGACGCCTCTGTCCCCGGGTCCATCCCGACCTTCCTCGCCCCTCCGGTGGTCAATCCGTGCGGACCTACGGATCCCATGCCGGTGGATGGCACCTGGAGCGGGCTGCGAACCTCCGGATTGCTGAAAGGCTGGCCCGTCTAGGCCCCGGAAGCACCCCGGGAGCGCAACAGCTCCAGGGCCTTGTCGGCGTGCACGGCCATGCGCACCTCGCTGGAGATGACCCCGATCACGCTGCGGTCGGTGTCGATCACGAACGTCTTGCGCTTGGTGGGGGCCAGAGCGAAGCCCCGCTTCACCCCGAACATCTCCGCCACCTTCCGATCCCCGTCGGAGAGGAGGGGGTATCCGAAGCTGTGCTTATCGGAGAACTGCCGCTGTTTATCGACGGTGTCCCCGCTGATCCCCACCGGCTGGGCTCCCACCGCCGCCAGCTCCGAGGTCAGGTCGCGGAAGTGGCAACTCTCCACCGTGCACCCCGCCGACATGGCGGCCGGGTAGAAGAACAGGACAATCGGACCCTTGGCCACCAGGTCGCTCAGCTTCCGGGCGGTCCCGGTCTGGTCGGCCAACTCGAAGTCGTCGACAACGTCGCCTACTTGCATCACCGGACTCTATTGATCCCTGGTCATCCCCGCCGGCCGGGGCCCCGTACCGGGCTCGCCAGCCCGGCACATCCAACCCGGGACCCGGTGGCGAAGTGATAGTCGATGGAGGCCGACCGGCCATGCCGACCGGCGGTGTCCCCATCAGGGGAGGACACCCAAGGTGGCTGAACTCAGCCGAAGAGGCTTCCTAGGTAGAGGCTCGCTGTCGGTGGCGGCGGCGGGGCTGCTCGCCTCGGCTCCGGCCGGAGCGATGTCGATGCTCATGGGCTCGGCATCCGAAGCGCCGGCCATCGAGGAGGAGACAACCAACCTGGCTGATCTCGGCTCGGGGGTCGACGGGCCGGTCGTTGCCCACATCCGCGACATCGGCTCCGGGGAGATCAGTGTCTTCACCGGGGAACGAGAGGTCGTCATCCGGGATCCAGCCGTAGCCGCCCGCCTGTTACGCGCCGTCAAGTAACTCCGCCTCATCCACCAGCCAAAGGAGTCAGTCAGAAATGTCATCTCATCGCGAAGCCCCCCAGATTTCCAAGGACCCGGTAGCCGACAGCACCGATCTGTATGCCTTCGTCTCCCCGGACAATCCCGAGACGGTAACGATCATCGCCAACTACATCCCGCTGCAGCCCCCGGCCAGCGGGCCCAATTTCCATGAATTCGGTGACGATGTGCTGTACGCCATCAACATCGACAACAACGGTGATGGCATAGCCGACATCTCCTACCTGTTCCGCTTCACCACCGACATCGGCAACGTCAACACCTTCCTCTACAACACCGGTCCCATCCAGTCCATAACCGATTCGCATTTCAACCGGCGTCAGACCTATTCGGTCACCAAGTACGAGCGGGGGCTGCCCAAGGTGGTCGGGTCGGACATTCCCTGTCCTCCCTGCAACATCGGCCCACTCTCCACTCCCAATTACGGAAACCTGGCCGGAGCCGCCATCACCACCCTGTCCAGTGGCGAACTGGTCTTTGCCGGACAGCGGGCCGAAGGCTTCTACGTGGACCTGGGCGCCATATTCGATCTAGGGGATCTGCGGCCCTTCGAGCAGTTGCACAACACCTTCGGGCTGAACGTGCCCGAACTGGCCAAGCCGGCTCCGGGTCTCAACGCCACCAAGGCGGTGAACGTCCACACCATCGCCCTCCAGATCCCCAAGACCGCCCTCACCTCGGACGGCTCGAACCCCACCGTGGTCGGCGCCCGCAGTTCGTCCATCGGCGTGTGGACCACCGCATCCCGTCAAGCCGTCCGGATGGTGGCCGCCAACCGCGGCGCGGGCCAGGACACCGGACCGTGGGTGCAGGTCTCCCGGCTGGCCAACCCCCTGGTCAACGAAGTGCTCATACCCATGGGCCTCAAGGACTACTGGAACTCGGTCGGCCCCAGCGGGGACAAGCAGTTCGCCATCCACTACGCCCGCCCCGAGCTGGGTGACCTCCTGCCCCTTCTGTACCCGTCAGCCTTTCCCAACCTGAACGCCCTCAACGGCAAGGGCACGGCACGCGCCGATCTGGAAGCCATCCTTCTGACCGGGATCCCGGCCGGCATCATCCCCGGCTTCCAGAACTACCTGGGCCCCACCCAGGCCGACACCCTCAAGCTGAATATGGCGGTCGCCCCCTCCTCCAGCCCCAATAATCTGGGCCTGCTGGGCGGGGACCTGGCCGGCTTCCCCAATGGTCGCCGGGTGTTCGATGACGTCGTCACCATCGAACTGCGGGCCATAGCCGGTGTCACCTATGCACTGGTGGACAAGTCCTACACGCCCGATCAGGCTGCCGGAGAGGTCACCGACGGGCTCACCTCCTCGGCCACCGACACCACGGCCATGGGCACGGCCAACTACCTGTCCCGTTTCCCCTATCTGGGAACGCCCTATGCCGGCTTCGACGTCCCGTCCGATGATTCTCCGGCCATGGCCAGCACCTACTGATGGCCATGGCCGAGGAGCAGCCCCGACCGCCGGAGCATTCCCACTGGGCCCCGAGTCATCCGGCTTCGGTCGTGGTGGAGATCGGTCCCGGCCGCGGTGCGCTCGTCCTCTACTGCTCGGAAGGACTTCTCGGGTCAGAGGTCGAGGTCAGCCCGTCTGCCGACCCGGCCACGAGGACACATAGCGCCGTCCGGGAGAGGCATCTCCCGGGCGGCACCGTATATGCCGCTGTCTTCGGGTCCCTGTCCGCCGGCCTCTACCGGCTCACGGGCTCGGACCAGGTCGTGTCGGTTATCGACGGGGAGGTGTCGGAGGCGGCCATCACCCCATTCGGGGGTGGGGGGATCATCCAGGCCCGGCGGGTGGCCGCCACGGCTGCCCCGGCCCCGTTGGCGGCGCGCGCCTAGCCCCGGGCCGAGCGGGTCAAGGGGCCGCCCTCGTACACCGAAGTCTGGCCCTGACGGAACGAGGGGGAGTAGCCGTCCATGCATCCCACCACGGGATAGGGGCTGCCGAACACACCGCCGCCGGTAGCGGTCAAGATCAGCCAGCCGGTCCGAGCCTTTTGGCGTACCTCCGAACACGGGGTGTCGGCGCCCAGCACCTGCAGAGGGTGCCGGAAGCTCGGACCCATGAAGCTGACGTCAGCGGCCGGTCCGACCGCCACCGGGGCGTCACCGCTCACCCAACCGGGCCGGTGCTCCAGCCAGGTCAGGACGGCGGTGGCATCGACATTGGTCAGCGCCGAGAGGGCGATGTGTCGCTCCAGGTAGCGATGGGTCGGCCACATCAAGGCGAAAGCCCCCACTCCGAGCAGACCCGCCAGCAGATAGGGGGTGGAGACAGCCAGCCGCTGCGGTGGAGAGGCGCGCAGCCACGTCACCAGACCCAGCCCGGCCAGGATGCTGACGAAGATGGCCCAGGTGGGCGGTCGGTACGGATAGCCGACGGACAGGAGCCTCCAACCGTCCAAGCCCACCGCCGCCATGAGAGCCGCAATGCAGATCGGGCGTAGACGGCGGTCCCGGCTGGCCAGGGCCACCGCCGCCGCGGCCGGGGCGAAGGCGGGCAGGAGGTACCGCACGGCACCGGCCACCAGGGACTCGGTCCCGGGATGGCCCGACCACCCGGTGAAGGGGGAGAAGCCCCAGTCCAGAACGTCTACCAGGGCCACCAGGACGAGGACCGCCACCAGACTGTCCCCCCCGGTCGCCTTCGAGCGCAGTCGGTACAGCGCCCAGGCGGCCAGCGGTATCACCGCCGCCAACATCAGAAACCCACCGGCGCCCACCCGCATGTAGCCCGAGAGCCCGGCCACCCTTAAGGCGCCGGAGGGATCGGAGAGGAACGAGGCTCCGTAGAGCGTCACCACCCTCGGGACCGGTGGCCCAAAGGGGACGCTCGAGAAGGGATAGAAGGGGGCTCCGTAGGTGACCAGATTCTGAACCGGCCAGATCACGGCCAGACCGATTCCGATCAGACCGGCCGAGACATACGGCCACCGCCACGGCATCGCACGACGGAGGGGCAGGAGGGCCAATACCAACAGGCTGATCGCCACCACCGCCGTGGTGGACTTGGTCCCTACCGCCAGTCCGGCCCCCAGCACCCCGATCCAGACCAGGCCCGGCTCCTCCCTGGCTCCGGCGCACAGGCAGGCGGCCAGCATGAGCCAGGCAAAGCCGATCGGATCGGTGTTCGGGCCGTTGATGCTTCCCCAGAACACGGGCAGGAACACCAGCGTGGCCGCGGTCATGCCGCTGGCCGCACGGCCGACGCCCAGGCTCCGCAGCGCCACGTGGACGGCCACTCCCGTAAGGACGGCCAGGCCGGCCATGAGTGGAGCCAGGACCGCCGGCGTTCGGGCCATGGCGATGAGCCAGGTCACCAGCACCTCGGCCCCCTTGGGATAGGCCTGCACCGGCAGTCCCACCAGGGTCAGCACCAAGGAGCCGGGTCGGCCGTTGTGAAGCCACAGGGCGGGCTCGGCCAGGTGGTAGGTCTCCGCATCGCTGCCGATCAGCGGGTTCCAGGCGAAGAAGCCGGCCCAGAGGGTGGCCGTTCCGGCCAGGCCGCCGGCGGCAAGGACCTGGAACCGGTCCGCATCTCGGCACGACCGGGCCAGCTGCCGGGTGAAGGGGGTTTCCGGTCGTCCAACTGTCCCCATCGTGATGCCGGATGCGCCCATGGCCACGCCCAAGGTGACCCAGGCGTTGCCTCCCAGGCCCGCCAGCCCCAACCCCATCGGCTCGACCGTGATGAAGGCCCCGGCCACGATCACGGCCGCATTCAGACGCAAGAGCGGGCGTTCGGAGATGCGAGATGCGATCCGCATCGAGGCCAGTCCCACCGCCGCCATCGCCGCGGCCAGAACGAACAGGCCCGGGCTACCCGACACGTCGTGCCCGGACCTGACGACCGATCCCGTTCAGGTCGGCTTCCCCGACTTCATACAAAGACCCAGAATCGGTATCCGGTGAAGTTGATCACCGAGGTGATCATCACGGCCACCGCCTTGGCCAGCAGATAGAACACCCCGAGATGGGTCAGGCCGAGCACGACGGCCAGGGTGATCCCGAGGCTGACGGCCATCACTCCGCTATAGCGCAGTAGCCGGCGCCGCAGGAGACCTTCGGCTCCGAACGACCAGGCGTGGTTAAGGGAGTAGTTCACGACCAGCGCTGCCGCCCAGGCGAGGAGTTGGGCGACGAGCAGGGGAAAATGCCAAATCGAGTGCAGGGCCGCCAGCAGGCCCACGTCGACGCCGACGCTGGAGGAGCCGACCACGACGTAGCGAGGAAAAGATGTGCGAAGCGGTCGCGGTGCACGGGCGAGGGATCCCAGCATCGACGCGGCACTCTAGTGGCGCCCCTGGGCCTGCCTAGACTCGGATGGTGTCGGCCGTGGGCGCCCGCCTGGACCAGAAACCGGTGAAGGAGGCCAGACGGTGCGCCTGGTGCGGCCGCTCCTTCGCCGTCACTGACGAGCGCGGGCCGGGCTGGATCGTGTGCTCCGGGTGCGGGGTGGGCACAACGTCACCCTGGCCCAGCTCGGCCGAATTGGATGCGGCTTACGCTGGGGCCTATCGACCGTCGGGCGGCCGTTTCGGACCGGGCGATCGGCTGCTCGCCTTTACCCGCGCCCGCCTGGCCCGTCGCGTCGACCGTCGGGCGCCGGACGGCCCTGTACTCGATGTCGGTGCCGGGGAGGGCGTGTTGGTGGGCGCCCTTCGCGGCCGGGGTCGGATGGCCATCGGTCTGGAGCGGGCCGTTGGCCCGGTGACGGCGCCAGTGCAACCCCGGGCCGAGGGACCGTTGATCGTGGCTGCTGAGCTCGATTCCGTCACCGGCTCCTGGGCCGCCATCGTGTTCTGGCACTCGCTGGAGCACCTCGACGCCCCCGCCGCCGCCCTCCGGCGGGCCGTGGGAGTGCTCCGGCCCGGCGGCTTGCTGGTGCTGGCCCTGCCCAACGCTGACAGCCTCCAGGCCAACTGGTTCGGAGCCAGATGGTTCGCCCGTGACCTGCCCCGACACCTCACCCATATCCCCGCACCGGAGCTGGTGCGGTGGCTGCGTTCGGAGGGAATGCGGGTGGAGCGGGTCAGCTATGTCCGAGGTGGGCAGTGGGTGTTCGGGTGGCTGGCCGGTCTGGTCGGCGCCCTGTCGAGCCGGCTCGATCTCTATGACGCCATCCGCACCCCGGCCGCCCGGAGCCGACCGCTTGGGATCGGGGGCCGCCTGGCCAGCCTGACGGCCGGGCTCCTCCTATGGCCGGTGGCGCTGCTGCTCGGGTTGATGGAGGCGTCGCTCCGCCGGGGCGGAACCGTTTACATCGAAGCCCGCCGGTGACCGCCGATGGCAGGAAGATCGTGGTCATCATGCCGGCCTATAACGCGGCCCGGACGTTGGAGCGGATGGTCGAGGCCGTGCCCCGGGATGTCGTTGATGAAATCATCGTCGTAGATGACAAGTCCGTCGACTCCACCCGTCAGATAGCCGAGCGCCTCGACGTCCACACCATCTGGCATCCCCACAACGTCGGTTACGGCGGAAACCAGCGGACCTGCTACCTCGAGGCGCTGCAGCGAGGAGCCGATGTTGTCGTAATGCTGCATCCCGATGGCCAGTACGAACCCTCTCTCATCCCCCGGATCATCCAGCCCATCCTCGAGGGTGAGGCCGACCTGGTCCTGGGTTCCCGCTTTGCCGAGCCGGGAGCGGCCCGGGCCGGAGGCATGCCAAGGCACAAGATCGTCGCCAACCACCTGCTCACTGCGATTGAGAACCGGGTGCTGGACACCGACCTCAGTGAGCTGCATACGGGCTACCGCGCCTATTCCCGCAAGCTGCTCGAGACGGTTCCCTTTCTGCGGAACCACAGCGGATTTGTCTTCGACTCCGAGCTTTTGATGCAGGCCGTGCACTTCGGCTTTACGATCGCCGAGGTTCCCGCCCACTCGGTCTACACCGAGGACAGCTCGAGTATCCGCCTCGGTGCGGCCACCGGTTACGCCTTGCACACCCTGGGCGTGGCCGGTCGGCTGATGCTGCACCGGGTCGGGGTGTGGCCGTGTCGGAGGTTCCAACTGTGAGGATGACCGGTGAGCGGGTCGTCACGGCCGCCGGTGGGCACAACCCGACCTGGCAGCGCCATGTGGCCGCCTACCGGTTGATAGCCGACATGCTGCCGGCTGGTCGGGTGCTCGACCTCGGCTGCGGCGTCGGACACAGTTATCGCCTTCTTGACCGGGACACCATCGGGATCGACCTGGATATCGTCGCCCTGACCGGCCAGGCCCGCCCGACGGCCCGGGCCGACATGCGCCGGATACCACTCCGGGATGGGGCCGTTGCCTCGTTGGTGTCCGTCCAGTCCGTCGAGCACGTCCCTGATCCTCACCGGGTGCTCCTGGAGGCGGCCCGGGTCATCCACAGGGACGGCTCGGCCGTTTTCGTCACCCCCAATCGGCTGACCCTCGGCCGCCCGGACGAGATCATCGATCCTTGGCACTACGTGGAATTCGACGCCGCCGAGCTCTCAGCCCTGGCCCGCTCCGCCTTCGGGACGGTGGAGATCTACGGCCTGCGCGGCAGCCAGCGATACCTGGACGTCCGGGGTCGAGAGCTGGCCTCGCTCGAGCGGGTGCTCGCCATCGATCGCTGGAGGCTCCGGCGGCTGGCTCCCCGGCGGTTCCGGCAGTGGGCGTACTCATTTTCGATGCGACGGATGCGGGGCTCCGAGGATCCGCTGGCCGCCGCCATAACGGAACACGACTTCACCCTGGACAGGGAAGGCCTGGACAGCTGCCTCGATCTGGTTGCCTGCTGTCGTGGCCCCCTCAGGCCCTGAGGGCCGAGCGGAGTTGTCCTGGTGGTCGGGACCGGCGTCGATCCGGTGACCCCGCGCTTTTCAGGCGACCCGACCCGATTTTTGAAAATCCGACCGTGGCGCTCTGAAATCGGCATACTCCCTGCTCAAACGCCATTTCTGGGCCGCGGAACGGTGACCACTGGTGACCACTGGCGACATCTGGTTTCCTCCCCGTGGGGCACGGGTGGGACACGAAATCGGTTTTTCGTGCGCGACGCTGTGAGTGACCGGGGGTGGTACCACTCTCCGCGGTCAGCCTGGCGGACCCGATCACTTGGCCCGACTCCTGCGCTGGGCAGCCCGCCCTGCGGCGTCGGACCGGGCTCGCGCCGGGGCTTCGATCGCTCGTAGGGGCGGGCGTATTATGCTGTTCGCATGGTCCGAACGGAAGAACGGGACCTCGACGCGGCCGCTGACCTGATCCAGGCGCTGGACAGCATCG
>Ga0307374_10002409_pt1 | contig 33305 bp, 33 predicted proteins | sample OX3MG_FD_202532 | JGI IMG/M metagenome (GOLD analysis project Ga0307374, IMG submission 202532) | Soil microbial communities from Risofladan, Vaasa, Finland - OX-3 | ecosystem: Environmental > Terrestrial > Soil > Coastal area > Acid sulfate soil | place: Finland: Risofladan, Vaasa | collected... | reverse complement strand
TTTTTTCAGCGAGGCTCGCCGCACGAGCGGACACCTTGTCCAACCGCGCGCTCAGGCAACAATCGTGCGTCCGGCGCCGACCGCCCGCGCGATGTTTACAAGGGCCGCCGCATTGGCGCGCCGTCTCCGCGCCGTCTCGTGATCTACGAGCAACTCCTTCGCTATCGCGGCCCGGAAATGCCAAAGAATTTAGCCGCGCGACTTGCGGAAAGTAGGTCTCAACGGCTCGAAGCATGCCAATATGAAGGAGCTGCGGGCTGACACGGCAGACAAGGTTATGCGGATCGCCTTTGCGTTCGACCCCGAGCGCGCCGGCATCCTTCTGGTTGCCGGCGACAAGTCGGGCGTCGGCCAAAAGCGCTTTTACAAGCAACTGATCGCCAAAGCGGATGCACTGTTCGACGCGCACCTTGCGGCGTTGAAGGCAAAAAAGAAGGGCAAGAGGTAATCACTATGGCCAAGTCATTCGACGAACTCGTCAAGCGGACGACCACCAAGAAAACGCAGTCCAGGGCGGCGAAACGCGCGCAGGAGTTGCTCGGAGAATTGCTCCTGAGTGAAGTCCGGCAACTAACCGGCAAAAGCCAGCGGCAGATCGCCGATGCGCTCGGTATCAAGCAGCCGAGCCTCTCGAAGCTGGAAAAGCAGGCCGACATGCAGATTTCGACGCTGCAAAAAATCATCAAGGCCCTGGGCGGCGAGCTACAGGTACTGGCGAAATTCCCCAAGGGTACGGTCAAGATCGATCAGTTCGACCCTCCGCACCGCCGGCGGCATCAGGGGCCGGGCGATTTGCAACTAGTGTGAGTGCTTCGCGAGAGATGCTTTCGGCGCCGCGTAACGCTTAGCCGGGAATCGGCACTGCTTTCGCGCGGCGCCCAGGAGTTTTATCAGCACGCCGGAATTGCCGTGCGCGGGGAATTAAAAGTGCCGCACGACGGGACTTGACTGGCCTAATCGTCCCGCAAACGTCGAGCGTGGTTTCTGGATGGCGATAGTTTCGGGACGGAGTTTATGGACGGACGTGGCTGGTCGTCCGCATGGTTCGCCGAACCGTCCACAAACCGAACGTTTGTGGGACGGCCATCTCCGTGACGAATGGGCTGCATCGTGCCATGCCGCATCGTCTTCGGCACGAGCGAATTCCATTGACTGATAATGCAAGCTGTGGCAACCTCCGAGCAGTTCGGCGTCAAACGAGAGAATGGGGGCAAAGGCTATGGAGAGTCAAAGCGAGGATAGTTTCCGCAGCAAGGTTGACGAGTCAGGCAGAGTCTTTCTGCCCGCAACGGTGCGGTCAGTCATGGGCGTCGAAAAGGGCGGCGTCGTCATTCTGGCGCGCGAGGGGGATGAGTATGTTCTGCGAACGCCGAGGCGGGCGCTGCGGCGGGTGCAGGAAATGCTGCGGCAGTACAAGTCCAAGGATGTCGACTTAGTCGACGAGTTGCTGGCGGAGCGCAGAGCCGAGGTCGGGCGTGACCGCAACCGTCCTTGACGCCTCAGCGCTGCTGGCCTTCCTTGACGCCGAGCCCGGTGACGAAACGGCGGCGCGCCAGATCGACGGGGCGCTGATGGCTTCCGTCAATTATTCCGAAGTGCTCAGGTGGGTGATCCAGGGCGGCGTGAGCCAGGATGTGGCGGCGCCGATGCTGGGCGAACTGGGATTTGGCGTCGTGCCGGTCGATAAGCACGCCGCGGAAGTGGCGGCGAAGCTGCGGCTGGAAACCAAGGAGCTGGGCCTGTCGCTCGCCGAGTGCTGCTGCCTGGCGCTGGGCATCATCAAAGGCGGTTGCGTGCTGACGGCCGACCCGGCGCTCGCCGAGGCGAAGCTGCCGGTTAAGGTCAAGCTGGTGCGACATCGCCCGGCCAAGGCCGGCAAGCGTTGAGGCGCGGCATGGGCGGGTTGCTGGGATATGCGCGTGTCTCGACCGGGGTGCAGGATGTGGCATCGCAACGGCAGCGGCTCGAAGCGGCCGGCGCACTTCGCATCTTCGAGGACGTCATCAGCGGCCGGGTATTCGACCGGCCCGGGCTTTCGGAGTTGCTGGCATTCGCCCGGCCCGGCGATTTGGTGTGCGTTGTGCGGCTCGACCGGCTCGGGCGTAGCTTGCGGGAATTACTCGATACGGTGCAGATGCTCAAGGAGCGTGGCGTCGGCCTGAAATCGCTGGAAGAGAACATCGACACCTCGTCGGCGGCGGGCGAGTTGGTGTTCCACGTCTTCGGGGCGATCGCGCATTTCGAGCGGCGGCTGATTTCCGAGAGGACGCGGGACGGCATCCAGGCGGCGCGGGCAAAGGGCAGGAAGCCGGGGCGGCCGATACTCGATGCCGCCAAGCTCGACGCCGCGCTGAAACTCGTCGAAGCCGGCTTGCGGCCGACCGAGGCGGCGAGGCAGGTGGGAATCGGCCGATCGACGGTCTACCGTGAATTGCGGCTGAAGGAGGGATGGCAGCGCGTCGGGCCGCGCGACGGCCTTACCGGCAAGTCCGGCCGGAAGGAAAAGCTGGGGGCCGGAGATGGATAATCTATTGACGGTCGCCTTCGAGGCACACCGCGACGAGTTGAATCATCACCGCCGCTATCAAATCGTCATCGGCCGCGACTTGCTGGACGACTGGACCGTCAGCATCCGCTAACCGAACACCGCCTTAAGCGTCTCGGCTTTGGTGTGCGGGGCCAGGTGACGGTAACGCTTCTGCTGCTCGGGCGTCATGTGGCCGACCAGCTCGTCAATCATCCGCTGATCGACGCCGCGCATAGCCAGGTTCGAGCAGAACGAATGGCGCAGGCAATGCAAGCCTTTAATGTTCTCCCATTTGGTGCCCGCCAGCGTCCGCCTGAAATGGTCATGCACCTCGTCGCGGGTCAGCGGGCTGACTTCGCGGCGTTTCTTGTTCTGGGAAATTGCGCCTTTGCAAAACAGGTGCTTGCCGCCGGGATGCACTTTCAGCCAGTCTTTCAACGCCTTTGTCAGCAAAGGCGTCATGGGAACCCGGCGGGTTGTGTTGCTGCCGTGTACACGCTTCTTTTCATGGATGATGATGCTGCCGTCGGCAAAATCCACGTCGTGCATGCCGGCCCGGATGATTTCCGACCGCCTGGCGCCGGTGTGGGCGGCGAAGACGAACAGCGGATAAATCCACGCGTGTCGCGCGCTTTTCTTGACGATTTTAAGTAGCTCGTCGACCTCCGGCAGCAGCAGGTAGAGACAGTGCCACAATTCCGATTGCTCGGCATCGCTCAGCCCGTCGAGTTGCCGTTCGATCTCGGCCCTCGTCTGGAACGGCGGCTTCTCCGTCATCCGGGGATAGCGAAGCCCGTCGTAGGGGAAGCGGCCGGCGACGAGTTTCATCTTCACGCCCCAGTTCCATGCCGTGCGAAGGCTGACGATCTCCTTCTTAATTGTGGCGGCGGACAGCTTGCGTTTGTTCAAGCCTTTGGCCTTGGCCCGGCGGTCGACGTAGCGCTGCAGGTCGGCCAGTTGCAGCTCGGCAATGGGGAAAGCCGAGCCGAGGACGCCCGTCAGGTGGTTGAAATGCAGCTTAATCCCGTAGATCGTAGTCGGTTCCAGGGAGGCCTCATGCGTCGCCAGGTACTTGTCGCGGAGTTGGGCGAGCGTGACCTTTTCAGGCAACGGTTCGTCGGTGGGAGCGGGCTTGCCGTCGAACTGCACGAATTCGACGATGTCCATGCCGGGCGGCAGGACGGCAAGGCGCTGCTTGAGCCTCATCAGCAGATAATCGACCTGCCTGGCTTTGGACTCGGCTTCGTCTTGCGAGACTTCGCCGCGGGTGAAGGCGTGCTGCTTGCCATGGTGGCGGAAGAGGACGCGGTAACTGCCGTGGCGGAATTGAAGGCCAGCCATTGGGTGACTCCCATGCCACCGCAACGCCGTTACCATTTCGTTACCACTACCGGCGATCGAACGCAGGACGACTCATGCGGTGTTCGCCATAAGTCTATGGCCTGCGTCAAGTAATGCGAGAGCCGGGACTTGAACCCGGACGGGTTTCCCCACTGGATCCTAAGTCCAGCGCGTCTGCCATTCCGCCACTCTCGCGAAACGTCGCGTTCCAGCAGTCTGCAACGCTTTTCGAGGGTTGTCAATCGACGGCAGGGCTGGCAAAGGGCCGCGAGAAAAACTGGGAGGGGCCAGAGCCGCGGTTCAGTCTTGGTCGAAAGCGAAGCTCGATGCCGTCGCAGGCATTCTCCAGAGGCGATTACCAAGGCAAAAGAGTCGCCCCAGTCGGCAAAGTTTCTCGGCGCCGGCTCAAATGCGGCGTAATTTAGCCTTACGAAGCCCGATTTCTCTTATTTGGCAGCGCCCGAGGCTTCCGATAGCTGTTTCTAGCCGATCGGATTCGGCCCGGCTGTCTGTTCGTAACGGCAGGCGGTCGACTGGCAAATTCACTCGTGCGCGTTTCTGGCGGCCGCGTCACGACCCGCTCATGGACTGGAGTTACGGGTCATGAAAATTTCTATGCGCGCGATGGCGGTCGCCATCGCAGGGTTGCTCTGGTGCAACTCGGCAAACGCCCAACAACTTGGGAGCTACGGCGGTTCGCCCTACGGCGAGTCGCCGTTGCGAAAGGTCTCGCGAACGAATCGCGAATTGACCAACAAATACGAGAGCTATTACGCCGACCAAGAGGCGCCGGCCGCTGAAGAGCCGTCGTCGCCCAGCGATGCAGCGCCTTATGAAGGCGCAGTCGTACCGTCGGCCGTGTCGGAGAATTACGGCGCCTGCTGCAAAGTGAACGGGCGCCATGGGCGACAAAGGCGCCAGTTCGGCAGTCGCCTTGACGGCATCCAGTGCCGCACCGACAAGATCGAACTCGGCGAACCGTTCGCCCTGGCCGACCACACCTGCTTCTTGAAGCGACACAAGGTCAAGGTCGCCGGCTGGCTGGCCCAAAGCTATACCTGGAATCCGTACAACCCCTCGGATAACTTCAACGGCCCGGTGACATGGACCGACCGCGCCAACCAGTATCAGTTGAACGAACTGTACCTGTACGCCATGAAGGAGACCGACACCGAGGGCAGCGGTTGGGATCTCGGCGGCCGCGTCGACGCTTTGTACGGCACGAGCTATCGGTGGGATACGGAAGGCGGCCTGGAAACCAACATCAATTCGGGACAATTCTACGGCTTAGCCCTGCCGCAGTTCTACGGCGAAGTCGCCTATAACGACCTCAAAGTCAAAATCGGGCACTTCATCTCGCCGGTCGGTTACTACACCGTCGGCACCTACAACAACTTCTTCAATACGCTGCCGTATACCTATCAATATGGCGAGCCCTTCACTCACACCGGCGTCTGGGCCACCTACCAGGCGACGGAGAAGGTCAACATCGGCGCCGGCATCATCCACGGCTGGGACGCCTTCGACAACACGGCCAACCCGCACGCCGGCTATTTGGGCACGATGACGATCAACGGCAACAACAACGATTCGCTGGCCTTCGTTCAGGTCTACAGCATGGAACCCAACCAATCGGGCGGCTTCAGCCCTCGCTATTTCCAGACCTTGGTCTACAGCCGTCCGCTGAACGAGAAATGGACCTATATCGCCCAGAGCGATTTCGGCGTGCAGAGCAACGCCTTGACCAACGGCGGAGCGGCCTTTTGGTACGGCTATAACAATTACCTTTACTGGAAGAAAAACGACGTCTGGAGTTGGGGCGTCAGCGGCGAATGGTTCCGCGACCAGCAAGGATTCCGCGTCGGCCAGGTGGTCCCGTCGCTAGGCAGCCCGAATGCTCGCGGCTATGCCTTGAGCGGCTTCGGCGGCAACTGGTACGACATCGTGTTCGGTCCCCGCTGGACGCCGCTGCCCAACCTGGTGATTCGGCCCAACTTCCGCGCCGATTTCTACCAGGGCCATCGGAACGCGGGAGGCCTGAAACCGTTCGATGGCGGCAAGAAGAACTTCCAGCAGATTCTGGGCACGGACGTGATCGTCACGTTCTAGTCTCTCTGGGATTCCCCTCGAACGAAGCGCAAACCGGCATCGCCTGCTTGCAGGCGATGCCGGTTTTTTTGTTTTCTTAGGGTCACAACTGCCTAGTTGCGCGTCGGCGGGCGCCGACGCGGCAAGCACGAACCGCCGACTCTTCGCGGCGGCTCGCGTCTTTGCACGAGCCGGTTTTTTTATGCAAGTCGCTTGCCGAACTGGAGATGAGAGGGAATCTTGCCAGGGCTGCTCGCTCCCTGGCACGCAGCTTGCAATACCCTCCCTCGCCTGTGATGCGAAGCGGCAGTAGGAACTGGCTGCCGTGGAGAGCACGGGCGAGTCTTGCAGATGCTCTTGGAAACTTTGGCTCTTGCCTGGGCCAGAAGGATGCCCCAGCGACTTGGGTGGACGCTCCGCCTAGCCCACCCAAGTCGGGGCGTTCTTTCTTTCCAAGTCGGCGGCTTTCTTGCCGCCTCGACATTCTTTCTGCGTCGGCATTGGCGTTACGTGTTCCTGCGATGCGTTTCGCGCCGCTTGATGCCCAGCGGACCCCAAATCGGAAGATGAGGACTTGAGGGCTTTCGCCGGGCGGGCTACGATCAACCTCAACCCTCCGCCGCGAGCGCCCCCATGAAGTTGATTATTGCCATCATCCAGCCCAGCCGTTTGGAAGCCGTCAAGGCGGCCTTGACCGAAGTCGAAGTCTTTCGGCTGACGGTCATGGACGTGCAGGGCTTTGGCCGCCAAAAGGGGCATACCGAGGTCTATCGCGGCCACGAGTTCTCGGTAAACCTGCTCCGCAAAGTGCAGTTACAGATCGCGGTCAACGAAGATTTCGTCGAACCGACCATCGAAGCCATCATCAAGGGCGGCCGCTCTGGGACTTCCGGCGAAATTGGCGACGGCAAAATCTTCGTGCTGCCGCTCGACGATTGCATCCGCATTCGCACCGGAGAACGAGGCGCCGAAGCGATTTAACCGTAGCGATTTAACCGTCACGCTCGACGGCAATCGCCGCGATCGAGGCGCGTCACACTGAGATCTTGCGTCTAGGGGCCGCAAACAAACCCTTGCACATGCTGCAGCCCAGCGTTACCTTCGAGGCCATGTACAAGATTTGGTTCGAACGCAAGCTGCCGCACGAGCACGCACATTTAGTCGAGGGACTGGCCCGTCCGTTGGGGTTTGCCGGCGACGCGTCGAGCGACCCGTTGGCGGAGATTGCCGAGGCTGAAGGGATCGTCGCCTCGGCGAAAATCATTTACGACGGCGCCTTGATGGACCGGGCGCCGGCGCTCAAGGTCATCGCCCGCACCGGCGTCGGCTACGACAACATTTCGGTCCCCGAAGCGACGGCGCGCGGCATCTGCGTCTGTTACACGCCCGACGCCCCGACCATCTCGACCGCCGAGCACGCGGTGGCCTTGATGCTGGCCGCGGCCAAGCAGTTGAAGCGTTACAACCGGGCGATGCGCGAGCAGCCGGCGGCGGACCACATCAGCGGCTACTACGGCCTGGAATTATACGGCCGCCGCCTGGGCCTGGTGGGCCTGGGCCGCATTGGCGCGCGGGTCGCTCTGGTCGCCAAGGCGCTGGGCATGTCGGTCGCCGCTTACGATCCGTTCGTGTCGCCCGCTCGGACCGCCGAAATGGGCGTGGAACTGGCGGCTTCGCTCGAATCGCTGTTGAGCGAAGCGGACGTCGTCTCGCTGCACGTGCCGGCGACGGCGGAGACGCGGCATTTGATCAACGCCGAACGGCTGTCGCTGATGAAGCCGGGAGCTTACCTGATTAACGCGGCGCGCGGCGCGCTGGTCGACGAGCGGGCGCTGCTCGAGGCCCTGGAAAACGGGCGGCTGAGCGGGGCGGGGCTCGACGTGTTCGACTGCGAGCCGCCGCCGGCCGATCATCCGTTGCTCGCTCGCGACGACGTGATCGCCACGCCGCACCTGGCCGGTCCCTCGCCCGCCGGTCGCCAGCGGATGTGGGAAGGGGCGATTTCGCAAACCTTGCAAGTCTTGCGCAACGAACAGCCGACGCACCTGTTGAATCCCGACGTTTGGGCAGTGCGCCGCAACGGCCGGCGTTAATTCGTCGGCGGCTGCCTTTTCACCGAGCGACATGACTGGCGGTCGCCCCGCCAAATGAAAATAGGAGGGACGGGCGCCTCGCCCGTCCGGCATCGCCGGGCGAGGGCGCCCGGCCCTCCGCAGAATGGAGGTTCGTCTCATGGCCAAGCACGCACCTCGGTTTTCGAAGCTCGTCGAAGACGTCATGCCGCGGGTTCGCGAGATTACCGTGGCGGAAGTGCATGCCAAGGTCCGCAGCGGAGGGTCTTTCCGGCTCGTGGACGTGCGCGAATTCAGCGAATGGGAGCAAGGGCGTCTGCCGAGTGCGATCCACCTGGGCAAAGGGGTCATCGAGCGCGATATCGAAACGCACATTCCCGACACCGGCGTCGAAATCGTGCTCTATTGTGGCGGCGGTTTTCGCTCGGTCCTGGCCGCCGACAACCTGCAGAAGATGGGCTACGTCAACGTCCTTTCGATGGCCGGCGGGTTCCGCAGTTGGCGCGAAGCCGGCCTGCCGCTGGAAGGGACGCCGTAGCCGTTTGCCCGGCGAGCCGGAGGCGTCAGCCTCCGTGTTAGACTGGGGGGCGTTGAGAGTTTGACTTTAGGCGAGAAGCCGCAGTTCGCCAGCGCCACTGTGCTACACAGAAAGCGGGCGGGCCGCCCCGATTTAGCGTCTCACGAAGTAGGTTATCTTCGCACGCGGCAGCCTGCGTTTTAGCTCGCGTACTCCGGCGTGCGACACTTTAGCGTTCTGCAATGCTATTTCGCAGTCATCGTTGACCCCATAGAGATAACGCAAATCGGCGTCGCTGCAGGCGTCGAAGATATCGATTCTCTTTAGGCCGTAGACATCCGATAGTGTCGAGCCCGTCGTGTCGTCAAGGCGAATGTCTCCCCCTAAAACGACGCTGACGGGGAAAGCTTTCAAGTCAATCCAAAAGTGGTTGACGTCGAATTCTTAAGTAGAGCCGGGGTTAGCTGGAGTGCCAAGTTGTCGTACTGCACGGTGCCTCCTGACGCTACGATCGCCTCAATTGCCCGTCCTCGTTTTCGTGCTCGTTCGACTTTCCAGCCAAGCCCGATTGCGAAAGCAGTGAGCAGTATGAAAAACCCCCGCAACGAAAACTGAAGCCAGCGGCGACGGGTAGTCATTAGATTGGTCTTCCGGCTCGCAGAGGAAGGGTTGTTGCCCGTCGCGGCATGCAGCTGGCGCCGGGGCTTGCCACTGGCCCGCTCGTTTTAGCATGTAGACGTGCAGACCTCTGCCGACTTTCATACCGATAGCCTAACCGCTTGCCAGTTGCGCGTTGACGAGCGAATCGCCTGTGTGATTAAGCATCGAGGATTGAATAACTTCCCAAAAGCCGATTGCACCGCGTTGGTATCGCCCCTTACGGGGCTGACAACCGATCGGTTTTGACAGGAGCCCAGGGGCTCGCGCCCCTGGCTACAGCCTTTCGTCCCTACGGGACTAATCCACAGGTTGCCTGCAGTGCTCGCTCGCCTCCATCGGAAAGACGCTGGCCGACCCGCCGCTTGATGGGAAAGCCAGCCGCGTAGCGGCGACAGAATGTAGCCAGGGGCGAAAGCCCCTGGGACGCTAGCGCCCAAAGTCGTTGTCAGCCCCGTCAGGGGCGAAACCGCGTTGAATGACGATGCCCAAACGGCCATCAAGCAATCTACGCGCGCGGGTGGAACTGCTTGTGGATCGCCTTCAGCCGGGCCTGGTCGACGTGCGTGTAAATCTGCGTCGTCGAGATGCTGGCGTGGCCGAGCATCTCTTGCACGTGTCGCAGATCGGCCCCGCCGGCCAACACGTGCGTGGCGAAGCTGTGCCGCAAGGTGTGTGGGCTGATGGTGTCGGGCGCGCCGGCCCGCTTGGCGTAATACTTGATCAGTTCCCAGATCCGCTCGCGGCGCAAGCGCAGGCCGCGCCGCGAGAGCAACAGCCAGCCGGGCGCGGCAGAACTGCGGGCGGCCAGTTGCGACCGCTCGTGCTCTAGATATTCCTGGATTGCGGCCACGGCCCGTTTGCCCAGCGGCACGAGTCGCTGCTTGTCGCCTTTGCCGTGACAGAGGCAATGACCGGCGTCGAGATGCACGTCGCGCGTTTCGAGGTTCGACAATTCCGAGGCCCGGCAGCCGGTGGCGTAGAGCAGTTCGAGCATCGCCCGGTCGCGACGCCAGCACGGTTCGATTTTTCGCGGGGCCGCCAGCAGCTTGTCGACCATTTCCGGCGAGAGCACTTCGGGCACGCGTTGCCACAGCTTCTGGCTGCCGAGCAACTCGACCGGGTTGTCGACGAGCACGCCTTCGAGCTGCAAATAGCGAAAGAACAGCTTGAGCGAGACCAGATGCCGGGCCAGGCTCGCCGGCGCCAGCTTCTGGGCGTGCAGCCAGCCGGCGTAGTCGGCCAGTTCGCGAACGTCGAGCTTGGGAATCCGCCGTTCGCCCAGCCAATCGTAAAACCGCCGCAGATCGCGGCGATAAGCGGCCACCGTGTTGTCGGCCAGGTGGCATTCGCTGCGCAGATAATCGGCAAAGCTCGTCGCCCAAGGATGCTCGGCCTGGCTAGCGGGCGGTTCGATCTCGGTCTTTTTGTGCCGTCGGATCATCGGGGGGCGGGCGTAAGTAGACGTTCGCTGAAAAGCCTGTAGGGAACGCCCTCCGTGGCGTTCCGAGATGCGCGAATCGACGCGATTTCTGGTTTTCACGGAACGCCACGGAGGGCGTTCCCTACAGAACCAACCGCGCGGACCGATTCTTACGCCCTCGGGGCGCCTCGACGATGATTTCGGCTGAAATCCGGGCAGAAGTTGACGTAAACTACAAAGGCCGCATAAACCTGCCGTCAAACTTTACTTCCACGCCCAATTGCGAAACATGAATATCCTCGTTACCGGCGGCGCCGGTTATATCGGCAGCCATGCCGTGCGGCTGCTTTCCCGCGCGGGGCATGAAGTCTGGGTCTACGACAATCTCTCGCAAGGGCGCCGCTCGGCCGTCCCCGCCGGCAAGTTGATCGAGGGCGAACTGGCTGACCGCCAACGGCTGACCGCGACGCTGCAAGAGCGGCGGATCGAAGCGGTGATGCACTTCGCGGCCTTTGCCCTGGTGGGCGAGTCGGTGGCCGACCCGGCCAAGTATTACCAGAACAACGTGGTCGCCAGCCTCTCGCTGCTGGAGGCGATGCGCGCCGCCGGCGTGGCGAAGATCGTGTTTTCCAGCACGACGGCCACTTACGGCGAAGCCAAGCGCATCCCGATTACCGAAGACGAGCCGCAGCAGCCGATCAATCCCTACGGTTTCGCCAAACTGGTGATCGAACGGGCTTTGGCCGATTACGCCCAAGCTTATGGCCTGGCCTACGCCGCATTGCGTTATTTCAACGCCGCCGGCGCCAGCCCCGAAGGCGACCTGGGCGAGGACCACACGCCCGAGTCGCACCTGATTCCAATCGTGTTGCAGGTCGCGCTCGGCCAGCGCGAGCGAATCACGATCTTCGGCGACGACTACCCGACGCCCGACGGAACCTGCATCCGCGACTACATCCACGTCGACGACCTGGCCGCCGCCCACCTCAAGGCGCTCGAACGGCTCGAGCCGGGCCGCGGGTTGCAGCTCAACCTGGGCACGGGCCGCGGGCAAAGCGTGCGGCAGGTGATCGATGCCTGCCGGCGCATCAGCGGCCGGCCGATCGCCGTCGAAATCGGCCCGCGTCGCCCCGGCGATCCGCCGGAGCTGGTCGCCGATTCGAGCCGGGCGCAAGCCGTGTTGGATTGGCGGCCGCAATACCCGGAGCTGGATGCGATCGTCGAAACGGCCTGGCGCTGGCACTCGACCCACCCGCACGGTTTCGGCGACTGAACCGGCCGACTGCGAGAGCGCACCGCGCGGTTTGTATAAATCGGCCTTGATTTCAGATTTCGCGTTGAAGCGGGTAATTGAGCTAGTTTAGTGAGGGAACCCGGCCACCTGCGTTCTAGCGCCGACGACTCCATTTCACGTTGTTCTTTGCGCCCCAGCATTCGCAAACCCTTCAGTTTCACGCCACTGACCGCCGAATTGCGAGAGATTTGCCCGCCACGTGTGCTTGCACGTACTGGCTAGCGCAAAGTGCAAGGTGCGCTCGACTGCGAAATCGCTCCAGGCTGGGCTTGGTTGAAAACCGCGTTTCTGGTACGAATCGCCCCCGCGATCCTGGAGGCTCGGGCGCCCTCGCCCGGCCCACACGATGCGACGCCGGGCGAGGGCGCCCGGCCCTCCATGGACGACGTATTCCGGCGATTTTCCCGACCTCCTACGAGACGCGATAATGAAAAAAACCATCTTACTGCTGGCGCTGGTAGCGGGCGGCGGCTATTACCTGCACTGGTACACGTTTACCACCGAGACGGTCGGCAATTCCGAACACGTCGACGTGGTGATCGACAAGAACAAGATCAAGCAGGACGAAGAGCAGGCGGTGGAAAAGCTCCGCGGCGTGCAAGGACAGGCCGAGGGCCAATTGCTGGAAGACGCCAGGCAGCGAGTTTCGCCGGCTGCAGGGGCGGCAAACGCCCCGCCGGCCGTTCAGGTCGTGGAGCAGCCCAACGGTTACGCTCCGCGAAACAGCTATCCGCCGCAAGGCGCGTACCAGCCGCAAGGCGCGTACGAGCAGCGAGGCGGCTACGCGCCGCAGAGCCCCTATCCGCCCCAGCAAGATCCGTACGGCGAGCCGCAATCGTATTCGCCGCCTCCGCCTCGCCAGCCGGCGCGCACGGCCGCGCAAGATCTCGATCGCGGCTTTCAATGATCGGCAGTAGACGCGGCATCCTGCCGCGTTTCGGAATCAAGCGGCAGAGATGCCGCTTCTACTTTAGGGCACGCCTACGACGCCGAACGGAGATTAACGGGCGCCGGACCAAGATCGAAATCGGTCGTGCTCGAGTCGTCTTCGATGGTCCTGGCGCTTGCGTTGTCGTCGGCTTTGGCCTCGGGCGCTGCGGGCGCGGGCGCTGCGGGCGCGGGCGCGGGCGCTGCGGGCGCGGGCGCTGCGGGCGCGGGCGCTGCGGGCGCGGGCGCTGCCGGCGCGGGCTCGACTTGGGCGTCGCGGGCGGCCGCAAGTTCCGCAGGCCCAAGATCGAAATCGGTTGAGATCGAGTCGTCTTCGACGGTTCCTACGCTGGCGTTTGCTTCGCCGCCGCCTTTCGTTTCGGAGGTTGCTTCCGCGGGCTCGACTTGAGCGCCTGCAGCGACCGCCAATTCGGCCGGTCCAAAATCGAAATCGGTCGAGTCGTCATCGATAGCCTTTGCCTTCGGCGCCGATTCCGCCTCGACGCTCTCGACGGCTGCGGCAGGCGCCGGCGTAGCCTCGGCGGCCGCCGCTTCGTGCTCTTCGCCTTTGGGCGTCTCCGCTTCGCCCTCGGTCTTTTTCGGCAAGGGCGGCAGCGTATGGTACTGATGCTTGACCGGCGGGCGGACCTGAATCTGCTCGACGATGCGCATCAGACCGTCAACCGAGCGAACGGCGGCCATCGCAGCATCGCGTTGGTGCGGGTAAAGGACGTGCCCAGACATCGTGAGAATGCCTTTGCGGACGTCCACGTTGATGCGGCACGGCGTGCGCAGCCCGCGATTGGCCAACTGCTGCGTCACTTTTTGCTTGAGCGTCGAATCTGGAATGGGCTCTTTGCGCGCCATCATCGTCCCCGGCAGTTGAACAAGGTCCAGTCGGTCAGAACGAACACGCCTGGCGGGACGATTCGACCGCAACGCTGAGGACGGTCAGTGACGTGGTTGATGAACCATTCCAGCGTTCATCGTAAAGCGTTTCCGCCAAAAAGCGAGCGGTATTCGCCAAAAACTTCTCGCCGCCGCCCTGGAGTTCTGGACCTGGAGCGTCAGACGCTCGCTCGAAATCATGGAGCGTCGGGCGCCCCCGCCCGACGAGCAAAATCCGCCACGCCGGGCGAGGGCGCCCGGTCCTCCATCGTCGAAAAACAAACGGGCGAGGGCGCCCGGTCCTCCATCGTCGAAAAACAAACGGGCGAGGGCGCCCGGTCCTCCATCGTCGAAAAACAAACGGGCGAGAGCGCCCGGTCCTCCATCGTCGATAAAGACGTCACGCCGGGCGAGAGCGCCCGGACCTCCAGGGCCGAAAAATTGCGATCGGCGGAGCGGGCCGATAAGATGCTCTCGCGGCGGAAGGTGCAGGACTTCTTATCGAACGAGGGCGAACTTTCATGGCGAACCGCTCGATAGCCCTAACGGCGTTGGCGGAGATGACGCACGGCCAGGAGGCCGATCTATTCGCGTTGATGACCGTCAAGGAGGAACTGACCACGCGCGACGGCAAGCCGTACTTCAAGGTCGGCTTCCGCGACGCGCGGCGCGAGGTGAACTTTCCGATCTGGGGCGATTCGCCCTGGGCCGAAGAGTGCCGCCGGCAGTGGACGCCCGGCGCGGCCTACAAGCTGCGGGCCGTGTTCCGCGAAACCAACTACGGTCCGCAGCTCGACATCCGCAAAATCCGCGAGGTCGCCGAAGCCGATGCCGACGACGGCTACGATCCGGCCATGTTCCTGCCGCAATCGCGGTTCGATCCGATCGCCATGTTCGACGAACTGGCGGCCTTGGCGCGCGACGAAATCGCCGACGCGGCGCTCGGCCGGCTGACCCTCTCGCTGCTCATGGAGAATCGCCCGGCATTGCTGGCCCTGCCGGCGGCGACGCGCAACCATCACGCCTTCGCCGGCGGCTTTTTGGAGCACGTCCTGAGCGCCACGCGAACGGCCGTCTACCTGGCCAAGAAGTACGACGATTACTATCCCGATCTCCAGCCGCGGCTGAACTGTTCGCTGGTCGTCGCCGGAGCAATCTTGCACGACATTGGCAAGCTCCGAGAATTGGAGTGGAAGCCCGAGGGCGCCGCTTACACCAGCGAAGGCGCGTTGGTCGGGCACATCCTGCTGGGCCGCGACCTGGTCCGAGAAGCCGCCGCCCGGCAAGCCGCGGCCGGCGAGCCGCTCGACGCCGAAGTGCTGTTGCGTCTGGAACATATCATCGTCTCGCATCAGCGGTTGCCCGAGTGGGGTTCGCCCAAGCCGCCCATGACGCCCGAGGCCCTATTGGTCCATTACGCCGACGATCTCGACGCGAAGTTTCAGATGGTCTATCTCGCCCTGCGCGACGACGCCACGCCCGGCGCCTTGACGTCGAAGAAGAACGTGCTGATGCAGCAGTTTTACCGGGGGGAGCAGCCGTGAACGGGGAAAGCGGCGAAGCGCCCGCTTGCGTGAGTCGCCGTTATTACGGCCGGGCGGTAATCGAAACTCCCTGACGGCGGCCTCGGCCGGGGATAGAATTCGCGTAGCAATCAACCTTTTGGGGAAAGCGATGTCTACAACGAGCTTTGACCGCAATTCGTTGGCCCGTTGGTACGCCGTGGAGCATCTGAAAACGGACCCCGGCGTCGATGAAATATATTATCTTCCAACCAATGCGCCCGAGCGGGAGATACGCTTCATCGAAGTCAACTCTTTGATCGGCGAACTGGAAGACAACGCGCTTGAGCCAATTGACTTCGGCGTCGATTTCGGCCGTGAATCGCAACATAAGTTGCTCGTCTTGGACGTCACGCCGGGACAATTCGAGCGAATTTGCCAATCGTCGCTGCCGCTTCCCAACGGTTGGTCGCTCGACGACGCCGTGCCTTTTCGCTTGAAGAGCGATGAATAAATACCAGGAGCTTTGGTGGCTGCAGGCGCACTCGGACCATGAAGCGTTCGCTCTGCTTCGCGAGCGCGGCGTCGCGCCATGTCATTTGCTCCATTACCTGCAGATGGTCGCAGAAAAGTTAGGCAAGGCGTATCTCTGGCGATCGGGCTCGCCGCCGCCGGCGAGCCACGCGGGGTTCGTACAGTTCATGCGGCTCATGGGCGGCGTCCGGGCAACCGAGCGCGCGCGGATCGCCGAAATCTTCGAGTTCAAACGCTTCGAGGATTTCCAAAAGTGGATTCGGCTCGCCTTGCCCAGTGCATACGCTCTGGAACGCTTGGCGCCGGCGTTCGCTCACGACGGCCCCAATCCCGAGTATCCTTGGCCGAGAGCCGAACCCGTTCACGCTCCTGCGACCTACAACTTCGAGCTGTGGCGCGACATCAGGGATAGCGCCCACGGCCGCCGGCTGTTGCGAGTCATTGAAATCGCGGTGACGCGTTTTCCTGAATACGCTTAGCGAGCGAGAAATGCGCACCAAAGGCTTCAGCCTGGCGGAGTTGTTCCTCTGGGTGGCGATGTGCGCGGTCCTCCTCGCCTGGGTGATGCCTTGGTATCGCGATTTGTCGAGCATTCAAGATCTCTTCATGCCGCAGGCCTTGGCCATTTCCGCCGACGGGTCGACCGCGGCCGCGGCCGATTTCGATGGCCGCGTGCGATTGTGGGATGTCAACGGCCGTTCGACGCTCAAAACCATCAAGGCGTCGTGCTTGATGGAAGGTATTGCACTTTCAAGCGATGGCCGCTTGTTGGCGATGTTGCAGCAATCGTCCGCCGCCGGCAGCCACGACATAGAAGTGTGGGACGTCCGCTCGGGCGAAAAGATCGATTCTTTCCCCGCCGATCGGCACAGCTCGTTCGCCTTTTCGCCGCGCGAGCCGCGGCTGGCCTCCGTCGCCGGCAAGCGAGTCGAATTGCGATCTTACGGCAATGATGCCGTCGCGGTGCAGAAACAACTCGCATCAGGCGTCAAAGCTCCCGCGGCGCCGATTTTTACATCCGATGGGCGGCGCCTGGTCGTCGGCAGTCGCGATCGCGTCGAGTGTTTCGACGCCGGCGATCTCGGCCGCAAATCCGCGGTGAAAACCCCGGTTGGGTTCTTCTTTAGCCTATCGCTCTCTCCTGACGGACGCAGGCTGTTGGCCAAGGGCGTCTCGACCGATCAAGATCACCGCGTACTCGCGTTGTTTAAGCTTTACGACGCGGCGACCGGCGAAGCGAAAGCGGCTCTCGAACGAAAATGGGGCTTGTTCTTAGAGGGCGGCTTCAACGCTTCGGCCGGCTATTTGCCCGACGGCCGGATTCTGTTGGCAGCCAGCGGCCAGTTGCAAGTCTTCGATCCCGAGACGCTCGCCGTCCTAGACGAACCGCTCCATGCTGCAGAGCCGATTGAATGCGTTGCGACGCCGCCCAGCGGCACGATTTTTTTGGCCGGCGGCCGCTACTCGATCGACCTCTGGGACGCCCAAACCATGTCGCCCGTTTGGACGCTTTGGAATTCGCCCATATCCGTCAGCCATATCAAGCAAAAGATCTGGCACGGTCTGTTGTTACTGCCGATGGTTGGCGTTTTCACCTATCTGCTGCGATGGGTGCGCAGCCGGAATCACCGCTGCAAGGTTTGCGGCGAGCGGTTTCTGCCGCAATTCATCGAAGATTGGCGCCTCGGCTGCGCAAGTTGCCGTGCGACGGGGCGAATCAGCGAGCAGGAAATCGCCCGCTTCGAGCGAAACCAGCGATACACGCGCCGCGGAATGATCTTCTGTGTCGCCATCATACCGATTGCGTTTGCCGGCTTCGGCGTGTTTTGCTGGTTAAAAGAAATTCCGGCAGAGGTCGTGCGCCTTCTCAGCCCCATTCTCGTCATGAAAGCGACAATGGTCGTCATCCCCTGGTTTACGCTCCTCTTTCAGCCGCCAAGCGCCAAGAGCGTTGCGTCCCGCAAACTGCACGCAGCACCATCGCCTTCAGCAACCGACCTGTAGCCATCGATCCTCATGCCGCAACGACGTTTCAGCCTGACCGATTTGTTTCTGTTCGTGGCGTGCTGCTCGCTGCTGTTGGCGTTTTTCGTGCCGCTCATCCGGCAAGGCGCCAATCGCGGGAATTACGTGCAAGGGCGCGCCTTTTCCGCCGACGGTTCGACGGTCGCCGCGCTGCTTAGCGATGGCAAAGTGCGCGTTTGGCGCGCCAGCGATCAAGCGCTCGTCGCGACGCTCGACTCCAGCGCGAGCCCGTTTGGAAACCGGATTGCAATCTCGTCGGTTGGGGCGCTAGCCGCCGTGTTCACCGGATTCGCTCCGAGAAAGAAACGCCGGAAAGAGAGAGCGAAATCCGAGACATCGACTCGACTGCCAATACGCACTCTCGCTAACGCTGCTCGACGACATGGCGGCCTCGTCAGGCGGACGCGGGGCGTGAAAACGACGCTCAGAAACCATCCCAAGCATTGGCGACGTTCTCGACTGGGAACGAAACTCCCGGCGGCCGGGGGATTTCTGCCCAAATCCGGCGGCGATGGCCGCGAAATCGCCGCGAAATCCGGCTTTGCAGCCCAATTTCCTCCTGGCATCCGCTTTGCTTAACTCCTTCGCGGCCGAACTTGCCGGGCGATGGCCCAGGCGAACGGCCGGTCGCCGCGAGCACGCGGCGGCTCGGCGTTACGAGTTTCTTGGAAGAAGGAGTGGAATCATGCAAGGGTTGGAAAGAATTGGCGATCGCCGCTGGAAAACGCAGTTGGCGGCTTTGGGAGCGTCGCTGGCGGTCTTGCTCGGCGCAGGCCTCACCGCTCGCGCGCAGGCTCAAGAGCGAGTTCGCGGGACGGTCGAACGCCTGACCACGGCGCCGAAAGGCGAAATTGACGGCGCGATCCTCGACGACGGCACGACACTGCACTGGCCGCCGCACCTGGAAGGCGAATTCAGGCGCGCCATCGTGGTGGGCGACGAAGTCGAAGCGACGGGCCGGCAGGAAACCGGCAAGAGCGGCGAAGAGCGATTCGAGGTCGTGCGGTTGACAAACCTCGAAACCAACGCCTCGGCGGCGAACGACGATCGTCGGCCGCCGAAGCCTCCCAAGGGACCCAAAGAACGCGGCCCGCGCCGCGGCCCAGGCGTCGAGGACCGGAGAATCACGACGATCAAAGGCGTGGTGCGCCGCCTGACCACGGCGCCGAAAGGCGAGATCGACGGCGCGATTCTCGACGACGGCACGACGCTGCACTGGCCGCCCCATCTGGAAGGCCCGTTCAAGGACGTCGCCGTCGTGGGCGATCGGGTCGAGGCGACCGGAAGCAACGAGACCGGCAAGCGCGGCGAAGAGCGATTCGAGGTCGTGCGGTTGACGAACCTGAAAACGAACGCCGCCGCCGGAAACGACGCGGGCCGCGCGAAACCTCCACGCGCCCGTCCAGACGACGTCGACGAGCGATTGCGCGCCTTGGAAGAACAGGTGCGGCGGATCGAGCGCAAACTCGATCGGCTGATTGACGAACGGTGATCCGCGTTCGCCGCAGTTCAACCGCGGATGAAACACCGATCGAATCTAGGGCGGCCTTCGGCCGCAACCAAGGTAGCAGGCACATTCCATGTGCCGTCGCCCGAAGCGGGCTTAAGCTTCATCGCAGGGTCGGCGACGGCACACAGGAGTGTGCCTGCTACTTTGGCGCAAGCGTAGTTTGCGTCGGCCCGGCATGAAATCTTGGCGATGCGCAATGAAATCGGAGGTTGGTAGTACGATGGATGGGCGCAATCGAATCGGCTTGTACGCCTCGTATGGGCTCGGCCTGTCGGGCATCGGCTTCACGTTGCCCTACTTGCCGCTGTACCTCGGCGAAAAGGGTTTGTCGGATACGCAGATCAGTTCCATCAGCGCGTTGGCCGCCCTGGCCGCCTTGGCTCAGTTCCCTTTGGGGCTTTGGTCCGACCGGCTGCGCTCGCGCAAGCCGTTCTTGTGCGCGTCGCTGGGCTTGCTGGCGGCCGCCACGTTTTTGCTGCCTCGCGCCGAGAGCACGCTCGCCTTGGGCCTGTTGGTGGTGCTGTTCGCCGAAAACGGCTTGTGTCGCGCCGTCGTCGAAAGCCTGTCCGGCGCCGAGGCCGCAAGCCTGGCGCCGCCCGGCCAGGTCGGCGCCGCGATGGGCGCGTTGCGATTCTGGAAGCCCGTCGCCGTCGTCTCCGTGACGCTCGCCGGCGGCTGGTACGCCGAGCGGTTCGGAATCGAATCGATTTTCGCCTGGCTGATCGTGCTGCAGGGCCTGGCGTTCGTGGCATCCTTGCTGATCCACGATCGAGAGCGGCAAGAGCCGTCGGACGAACTGCCAGCGATCGCCAGTGAGGCGAGCGAAAGGGGACCGAGTCCCCGAGGCTGGGATCGTTCGCTGTGGGCGTTCATCGCGGCGATGATCCTGTTTCACGCCTGCAACGCGCCCGGCGGAGTTTACCTGGGCTTGTTCATGGCGCGCGATCTGGCGGCGCCGACCGTACTGCTGTCGTACGCCTTTATCGTCAGCATGGTCGTCTGGATGTTGCTGGCCCGACCGGCAGGCCGCCTGGCCGATCGCTGGGGACGCCGGCCGCTGTTGATCTTCGCCTGGACGATCATGGCGGCGCGATTGGCCCTGATCGCCTTGGCCCGTTCGCCCTGGGAAATCGTGGCGATTCAAGTGCTCGACGGCGCCGCCAGCGGATTGTTCTCGATTCTCTGCGCCGCCTGGGTCACCGACCGCTTGGGCGCCGCCGAGCGCGTTAGCGAAGCGCAAGTGATCGTGGGCGCCTCGCTCGTGCTGGGTTCGGCCATTGGGCCGGCGCTTTCGGGGCCGATCGCCGAGGCCCTCGGTTATCGAGGCTTATTCGGACTATTGGCGGGCGTTGGGGCGCTGGCGACCGCCGTGGTCGTCTTCTGCGTGCCGGAAACGTTGGGCGTTATCGGAAAGTCGTCGGAAGCTCGGAGCGTTGAATTTGCCGAGGTTCCGTAGGACGGACTTCCAGTCCGTCTCCCGCCGGGTGACGGACCGGAGGTCCATCCTACGGTCGCTCGGCGAGCACCAGGCAAAGGCCATCCCATCACGAATTATCTCGTCCGTGCATCGGCGGCGCTGATCGCGCGAGATAGAATTAGGACCGTTTTCTTTAACCCATTGGAATGCGGAAACTTTACGCTTGAACTTACGCCTGCAAATGATGCTGGTGGCGTTGCTGTTTTTGGGCTCGTTGTCGGCCCTGGCGTTCAACGTGTTCACCGTCCAGGTTTCGCCCGAACGCGAGCGGGCCGTTCGCCGCCAGGTGCGCGAAGCCAGCCAGACGATGGCCGAGCAAGCGTCGCAGTTCGCGGCGAGCGAATCGCTGGCGGCGCCCGATTTCGAACGGCTCAACCGACAATTGGCCGAAATCTCCGAGACTGCACTGGCCGACTTTCCCGGCGTGGAAGGCGGATTCTATCTGGACCAGGGATTCGATCGCTTCGCGGGTTACGCGTATCCCACGCGCGACGCAGGTCGCAAACCGCCGCACGATCGCGAGCATCGTCCTTCCCGCCGCAAGAAAGCTCCGCCCGAGGGCGGTCCGCTCCGCAGCGATCCGCCGCCCTTGGAAACGCCCTACATTCGCTTGCAGGCTCGAGACAGTTTGCAGAGCGAGCCCGGCGAGTTTTTGCTCTCGATTCACGACATCCGCCTGAGCCGCGTAATGATTTTGACCGAACCGGTCGGCGCCGCGCAGCCGGCGAGAATGGCCGTCTGGGTCATGTATCGGCTGATCGAGCCCGGACAAGCCGACAGCCAGGTGAAACGCTACCAGGCTTCGACCGCCCTGGCGATCGGCGGTTTGGCGCTGGCGATGGCGTTGATGGCGAATCTCGGCCGCAATCTCGCTCGCCAGCGGCGCGAACAACAGCAGCTCCGCGAGGAACTGCGCCGCAGCGAGCACCTGGCGGCATTGGGCAAGCTCCTGGCTGGCGTAGCGCACGAGGTTCGCAATCCGCTGGCCGCGATTCGCTCGACCGTGCAGTTGTGGCAGCGGCTGCCGGAGACTTCGCGCTCGCCCGCCTCGCTCGACGCCGTCGTGCAGGCCGTCGACCGGATGAACCGCACGGTCGGCCAGTTGCTGCTATTTTCGCGCGCCGATCACAGCCGGCGCGAGCGGGTGAACATCAACGCCCTCTGGCAGGAAACGCTGGAGTTGATCGCGGCGCAGGCCGCCGAGCAAGGCGTCGATCGTGAAAGCGAACTGGCGCCGAATCTGCCGGCGGTCGACGGCTCGGCCGGCGCCTTGCGGCAGGCGTTCTTGAACCTGGCGACGAACGCCCTGCAGGCCATGCCCGACGGCGGCAAGTTGCGCGTGAAGACGGCCTACGACGCGCGCGCCCGCGAGGTCGAAATCGAAATCCGCGACACGGGGCCGGGCATCTCGGCCGACGACCAACGGCGCCTGTTCGAGCCGTTTTTCACCACGCGGCCCGAAGGCACGGGCTTGGGGCTGGCGATGTGCCGCGAGATTCTCGTGCAGCACGGAGGGCAGATCGAGTACCTGTCGGAGACCGGCGGAGCGACGTTTCGCCTGCGGCTGCCTGCCTGGCAAAACAACTGAGTTGAAAGCATGTCCGCCCCGCCTCGCTCGCCGATCACGATCCTCGTCGCCGACGACGACCCGACGATCCGCGCCAATTTGGCGACGCTGCTCGAAAGCGAGGGGTATCGCGTCCTCGAAGCAGCCGACGGGCGACAGGCCGCCGAGCGCTGGGCCGACCGTGCGATATCGTTGGTCTTGCTCGATCTGAAAATGCCCGGCGCCGGCGGGCTGGAACTGCTCGGCGAGTTTCAAGACCGGCTGGAAGAAACGCCGGCGATCGTCATCACCGCGTTCGGCGGCAGCCAGGCGGCCATCGAGGCCATGAAGCTGGGCGCCTACGACTACATCACCAAGCCGTTCGATCTCGACGAAGTGTTGTTCACCGTTCGTCGGGCCCTCGCGCAGCAAGCCCTGGTGGCCCAAGTGCAATCGCTGGCCGTCGATCGCGAGGCGGAGCCTGCCGGCGCCGATGAAGAACTGGTCGGCCGCACGCCCGCCATGCTGCAGGTCTTCAAGACCATCGGCCGGCTGGCCACGACCGAAGAGACCGTGTTGATTCTCGGCGAAAGCGGCACGGGCAAGGAATTGATCGCCAACGCGATCCACGGCAATTCGCGCCGCGCCGCCCGGCCGCTCGTCAAGGTGAACTCGGCGGCGCTCAGCCCGATGCTGCTGGAAAGCGAATTGTTCGGTCACGAGCGGGGCGCCTTCACCGGGGCGGTGGCGCGCCGCATCGGCCGCTTCGAGCAGGCCCATGGCGGCACGCTGTTTCTCGACGAAATCGGCGATCTGGACGTCGAGCTGCAAGCCAAACTGCTGCGCGTGGTCCAGACGGGCGCTTTCGAGCGCGTGGGCGGCAACGAAACCGTGCATGCCGACGTGCGCGTGATTTCGGCCACCAATCGCGATTTGACGGGACTCGTCGCCGAAGGCAAGTTCCGCGAGGATCTCTATTATCGCTTGCACGTGGTGACGATCGAACTGCCCCCGTTGCGCGAGCGACGCGAAGATATTCCGCTGTTGGCCGAGCACCTCGTCGGCCGGCTGGCCAGAAAATACGACTGGCCTCAATTGGCCCTTTCGCCCGAGGCGCTCGATTGGCTCACTCGCCAGCCTTGGCCCGGCAACGTCCGCGAATTGCAGAACGTGCTGGCCCGCGCCGCGGCGCTGGCGCGCGGGCGACTGATTCTGACCGACGATCTCAAGCCGCCGCCGCAGGCCGCGAACGCCAAGTCCAAGCCGACCAGCAATGCGACGCTTCCGCTCAAAGAAATCCTGGCCGAAACCGAGCGCCGGGTGATTGCCGAAGCCCTCGATCAGTGCGACTGGAACCGCACCCGAGCCGCGCAATTGCTGGGCATCAGCCGCCGGCAACTGTTCGACAAGATTCGGCAATACGGCTTGCAACCTTAGTTTTTTCCGGCGGGCAAGGCGCCCAACGCCGCCGTTTTGCGATGGCTCCTCTTGACGCCGTCCTTGCCCGAACGACATGCTTCCGAGCTTGAATCACCTGCCTTAAGAAAAGAAAGCGAGTTTGCGTGCCTAGCGGTTCATCCAACGCCTTGTTGGCCTCTGTCATCTTCGGCTTGACCTACGCCGGCCTGGCGATCGGCAAGGCGCCGGGCTTGAGAATGGACCGAGCGGGCATCGCCCTGGTCGGCGCGGCCGCGATGTTGGCCTGCGGCGCGCTCGACCTGCAGGCCGCGGCGAAAGCCGTCGATTACGAAACCCTGATGCTGCTGTTCGGCATGATGGTCGTCGCGGCGCATCTCAAATTGTCGGGCTTTTTTGCCTTGGCCACCGAGAAGATCGCCGCGCATTGTTCCGGCCCGCGGTCGTTGCTGGCAGTGATCGTTGCGCTCGGCGGCGTGCTCTCGGCGTTTCTGGTCAACGACGTGGTCTGCGTCGCCATGACGCCGTTGGTGCTCAGCCTGTGCCGCAGCTTGAAGCGGCCGGCCGTTCCCTACCTGGTCGGCTTGGCCACCGCCTCGAACATCGGTTCGGTCGCCACGATCACCGGCAACCCGCAAAACATGATCATCGGCTCGCTTTCCGGCATTTCGTATCTGCGTTTTTCGGCCCGGTTGGCGCCGATCGCCGTGGCAGGCTTGATCCTCAATTTCTTGATCGTGGCCTGGATCTATCGCAAAACGCTGGGCGAGACGGTCGAATACGCCTTTGGCCCAAGCTATGCGGCCCGGCCGCGCGTCCATCGCTTCTTGCTCGTCAAAAGCCTGGCGGCGACGCTGGTTACGATCTCGCTGTTCTTCGCCGGCCGGCCGATCGCCCTGGTCGCTCTCGGCGCCGCCGGATTCCTAATGCTCGGCCGCGTGCGCCCCGAAAAGATCTACCGCGCCGTCGATTGGCCGCTGTTGGTGATGTTTGCGGGGTTGTTCGTGGTCGTCCGAGCGTTCGAACTCAACGTCGTGCGCACTTGGGGCTTCGAACGCTGGCCGGCGCTGCGCGAGTCGCCCGTGGCGATGGTCAGCCTGTTGTCGCTGGCCCTATCGAACCTCGTTTCCAATGTTCCGGCGGTGCTGCTGTTCAAACCGCTGGTGGAAGTCGTGCCGCAGCCCGAGCCGGCTTGGCTGGCGCTGGCGATGTCGAGCACCCTGGCCGGCAACCTGACAGTGCTCGGCTCGGTGGCGAACCTGATCGTGGTCGAAAGCGCTCGGCGAGCTGGGACTCGACTGGGTTTCTTCGAATACCTCAAAGTCGGCGTTCCGCTGACTTTGCTGACCACTCTCGTCGGCGTCGCCTGGCTGACGTTGACACGCTATTGAGAAAGCGCAAAAAAACGGGGGCCTCTGACGCGCCACGTACACATTGGCTGTGCAGGACGGTCAGGGGCAAGTCAACCGTCCGGCCGGTAGTCGTCAGAGGCCCCGCGGGCCAGTCAAACGTTAGGGCTCGTCTCGTAAGCCGAGCGGTCTTCTCGTATAGCAGACCGCGTGCCAGAGACCCGCGCGGACCGGATTTGCATGCGATTGTCGATTGCAACTCGTTCGAATAACACGCGTTGCGAGGTTTAATCTCATTTTGAGGCTGCCAGCCGCAGGGCTTGCTCGCAACCGAGCGCGAAGAACAATTGCACAGTCGGATGGATGATCTTGCCTAAGTTTCCACCCAGAGGAGTTAAAAGCGCGACCTTTCGTCCGTTTTGAGCCCCATCGCGTCCCGAAATGAGACCGGCCCGACAACCAGCAATACTAAGTGCATATATTTATTGCCTTTACGAAACACGCGCCAACATCCTTGGACGCAGTCGTCTCGGCACGGCGCCACGCCGAAAGACGAACCTTCAAGAGCGTAATCGGTGCGGCGTTCCCAAAATGAGACTCGACTTTCTCGCTTGTTATTTGCCCGCCGAGAGCGAATTGCCCAAACCGCTTTCGGCTTGACTTCGTACAGCGAATGCGCGGCTGTCGCCGGCGGCGTCGGGTTGTATATTGGAAAGCTTATCCTTCGGAAAAGAAAGTGTCGCCGTTGCCAGAGAATCCGCCCCCGCTGTCGACCCCTATGCCTCGGAATCCGGCCGCGATCGCTTCGTATCGTTGCGGGCGGGGGCGACCATTGTTGGTGATCGCCGGGCCGTGCGTGATCGAAAGCGAAGAACTGACGCTGGAAATCGCCCGGCGCCTGAAGCAACTGGCGACCGAACTGCCGATCCAGCTCGTGTTCAAGGCCTCGTTCGACAAGGCTAACCGCACCAGCCCGTCGGCCTTTCGCGGGCTGGGCATGCAGGCCGGACTGGCGATTTTGAACCGGGTGCGCGAAGCGACCGGTTTGCCGGTGACGACCGACGTTCACGAGTCGCACCAGGCGGCCCCGGTGGCCGAGGTTTGCGAGTTGCTGCAGATTCCGGCGTTTCTTGCCCGGCAAACCGATCTGCTCGTCGCCGCGGCCGCAACGGGCCGCGCGGTGAACGTGAAAAAGGGGCAGTTCATGGCCCCCTGGGACATGCAGCACGTTGTCGCCAAGCTCTCTTCGGCCGGCTGTCATAACATCTTGCTCTGCGAGCGCGGCACGTTCTTCGGCTATGGCCGATTGGTGAACGACATGCGCGCGATTCCGCAGATGCAGGCCCTGGGCGTTCCGGTGATCTTCGACGCCACGCACAGCGTCCAGGAGCCGGGCGGACTGGGCGCCGCCACTGGCGGAAATCGGGCCATGGTCGAACCGCTGGCCCGCGCCGCCACGGCCATCGGCGTCGACGGCTTGTTCTTCGAAACTCATCCTCAGCCTGATGCTTCGCCCAGCGACGGCCCGAACATGGTTCCGCTCGACCAGTTCGGCAGCCTGCTCGCCCGGCTGGTCGAGCTGCGGCAAACCGTGGAGAATCTTGGTGCTTAGTCGCTCACCTCAGCGGGCCCTCTCCATCGGCCCGTCGTTGCTTTGCTGGTTGGTCCTCCCGTTCACCGCCGGGTTGCTCGCCGGCTGCAACGGCTCGCAGTCGCAGCCCGCCGCGAGCGGCGCCAAGCCCGCGGCGAGGAGCGCCCGCGGCAGCGCCGACACGTTCCGCTACGCCGCCGGCTTGCTCAACAGCAACGACGGTCTCGAGGACGCGGAAGCGGCGATGCGGCAGAGCAAAGCGCCTGAAGAAGCGGCGCGACGCCTGCTTTACAGTCAAATGCCGTCGGCCGTGGTCGACCAGCTCAATCGTTGGCTGGCGACGCAAAAGGCAGCCGAAGACTGGCGGCCCGACGCGTTGCTGGAAACGTTGCCCGCGGAGTTGCGCGAACTGCCGGCCGTCAAAGCGCTCGGCGACTCGAAGTTCTCCGATCCCGAAGCCGCAACCTTGCGCGAAGTCGTGTGGCTGCGCGATATTTCCAACCGCGTCTGCGGAGAAGCCAGCGACGATGTGGAGCGGGCCAGGCGGCTCTTCGACTGGACAGTGCGAAATATTCAGCTCGATCCGGCTCCGACGCCCGAACAGAAGCCCGGCGACCAGCCGGCCGCAGAAGACGAACCGCTCGCGGCGCCTTACCTGCCTTGGCACCTGCTGGCGCTCGGCCACGGCCAGGCCACCGACCGGGCGTGGTTGTTCATGCTGCTCGCCCGGCAGCAGGCGCTCGACGTCGTGCTGCTCGAGCCGGCCGGGGCCAAGCGGCAAGCGCTGTTGGGCCTGCTCGTCAAAAACCAGCTCTACCTGTTCGACGCCGAACTCGGCCTGCCGCTGCCCGGCGCCACGGATGCGGAAGTCGCCACGCTCGCGCAAATCGCGGCCGACGACGGCCTGCTGCGCAAGCTCGATCTCGACGCGGAACACGCTTATCCGCTGCACGCCTCCGACCTGGCAAAAGTCACGGCGCTGGTCGAAGCCTCGCCGATCTATCTCCAGCGGCGCAGCGCATTGATCGAAGCCCGCTTGACCGGCGAGGAAAAACTGGCGCTTTCCCTGGACGCGTCAGGGCTGGCCAAGCGGTTGGCCGCGTGCGAACACGTCGGCGAAGCCAGGCTGTGGCCCTTGCCGTACGAGCGGCTGCAGGGGCTGGCAAAACGCAACTCGCCGGGCGTTAAGCGGTTGGCCAACGAATTCCAGGTGCTGATCACGCCGTTTCAGCACGTCGTCAAGAAAAAGACGGAATTCACCGTGGCCGTGTGGCGCGGCCGCGTGCAGCATCTGCTGGGCCGCTTCACGGGCGAGTTCGGCGCGAATTATTTCTATCAGTTGGCCCGCATCGCCGACGCCGACCTCGATCAGATGGTCGCCCTGATGAGCACGCCCCGAGAGGGCGACACCGCCGAAACGCTCCAGCAGCGCCGGCTGTTTTCCGAAAGCTCGGCCAACCAGTACCGGGCCGCCAAGCGCTACGCCAGCTATTGGCTGGGCCTGGTGGCCTACGAGCGAGAGAACTATATCACCGCGATCGATTACTTCGCCAAGCGCACGCTGGAAGCCACGCCCAACGGCCCCTGGACCTACGGGGCGCTTTACAACTTGGGTCGGACCTACGAGCTGCTCGGCCGACGAAAAGATGCCATCGCGGCCTACGAAAGCGACGACTCGGCCCAGCAATACGGCAATCTGCTCCGCGCCAAACGGCTGGAAACCGCGGCCGGCGCCGAAGATCAGCCGCAGTAGCGCCAGGTCAACGCGTAGCCCGCCGCCTCACTCCCGCTCGAAAGCCAGCGGTTGCTCGCTGCGGGGGTCGCGAATGCGAATCGAAACCTTGCCGTCGAGCAAATCGTCGAGCAGTTGGCCGACGACTTCGGCTCGCCAGCCTTCGGCCAGGGCGGGCTTTTCGCCCTCGGCGCCGTCGTATTCGCCGAGCTGATACGCGATCAAGTCGCGCACGTCGTTGGGCGTGCCCACCAGGCTGGGCGCCACTTCCGCGGCGCGGCAGATGCTGCTCAAGGCCGACGAGAGAAACTGCCCGAGCATCGCCAATTGGGGGCTCGCATCGCGGCGAACCGTCTCGGGGCACTTCTCGTCGGGCGTTTCCAGCGACTTTTCGATCGCCTTGGCGATTGCCGGCACGTGACGCTGCAGATCGCCTCGCTCCATGCCGCGCACCGCGCGAATTTGCTTGGGGTCGGCCGAGCGGCGCTTGGCCAACTCGACGATCAGGTCGTCGCGCAGCACGCGCCGCACCGGGCAATTGCGGCGCTCGGCCTCGCTCTCGCGCCACAGCCACACCTCGCGCACGATCGCCTGGCTGCGGCTCGACAGACTCGAGCTGCCCGTCACCTTGCGCCAGCGTTCGCGGCTGCGGGCGTGAATCACTTCCTCTTCGAAGGCCGCCATCTCCGCTGCGAGCCAGCTCAGGCGCTCGAGTTCCGCCAGCCGGCCGTGCAGCTTGTCTCGCAGCGGGTGCAAATGCCGCACGTCCTCCAGGGCGTAGTCGATTTGCTTGTCCGACAGCGGGCGGCGCCGCCAGTCGGTGCGCGTTTCGCCTTTCCGCGGCGTGGCGCCCAGCAGCTTGTAGATCAGGTTGCCGTAGCCGGCCGGATATTCCAAGCCGATCAGGCCGGACGCGATCTGCACGTCGAACAAGTTGGCGGGCGGCCGGCCGACGGCGGCCAGGCAGAAGTTGATCTCTTCGCGCCCGGCGTGAACGATCGTTTCGTGCCCCGGCGCCGCCAAGACTTGCCAGAACTCGGTCAGGTCGCCGATCGCCAGCGGATCGATGGCGAACATCTCGCCGTCGCAAGCGACCTGCACCAGGCACAATTGCGGCCGGTAGGTGTGCTCCGAGACGAATTCCGTGTCGAAGGCGATCGATCCGGACGTAGCGAGCCGGCGGCACAACGCGGAAAGTTCCCGCGGGCTAATGATGATCTGCTGACTCAAGGGGTTCGCTGCTCCGCGACGCTAGGGCAACCAGAAGAACAAGAAATGGACCGCGATGAACAACGGGATCAGCACGCAGCCGCTATAGAGCATGTAGCCGAAGAAGCTGGGCATCCGCACGCCCGATTTCTCGGCGATCGTCTTGACCATGAAATTGGGGCCGTTGCCGATATAGGTATTCGCCCCCATGAACACCGCCCCCAGGCTGATCGCCGCCAGCAGACGGTCGGGGATGCCCACGTGCGGCATGCTTACCGCGCCGTCGGCGTGCAAGGCCCGCGCCGTTTCGAAGAACACCAGGTACGTCGGGGCGTTGTCCAACACCGAAGAGAGCGCGCCGGTGATCCAAAAGAACTTGCCCGGCGAGTTGATGCCCAGGTTAGGCCCTTCCAAATCGAGAATCTGCAACGCCGGCTGCATGCAAATGAAGATGCCCACGAACAACGCGGCGACTTCGACGATGGCCACGTAGTTGAAGCGGTTGGCTTCGCGAACGCTCTGTTTCCCGAGCGCCAGCGACGCCGCCACCAGCCCCAGCAGCACGCATTCGCGAAGGTAGAGCCAGGGATGCCAATCGGTTCCGGGAATCGTTTTGCTCGTATCGAGCAGCGCCACCGACAGCACCACGCCCAACAACAACAAGGCGTTCGGCCAGAGGCCGTAGAATCGTAGCGGACGCCGGCGCGTCTCGTCGACCAAACGGTCGCGAAGCTGCTCGCGGGGGTAGCACACGAAGCGGTCCCAGGCAAAGTAGATCGCCAGCAGGGCGCAGTTCACGGCCAACCACGGCTGCCACAATTGCAATGTCCAGAGAAAGTCGACCCCTTGCAGGTAGCCCAAGAATAGCGGCGGATCGCCCAGCGGCAGCAGACAGCCTCCGCAGTTGCAGACCGCGAAAATGAAGAACACCACGGTGTGCTTCACGTGCTTGCGCTCGCTGTTGGTCTCCAGCAGCGGGCGAATCAAGAGCATTGCGGCGCCCGTCGTGCCGATGAAGCTGGCCAGCAGGGCGCCGACGCCGATAAACGCCGTGTTCGTCCCGGGATGCGCCGGCAAGTCGCCTTCGATGCGGATGCCGCCGCTGATCGTGTACAAGGAGAACAGCAGGATGATGAACGGCACGTACTCCTGCAGAATGGCGTTGGCGAAGATCGTGGCCGGCAGTCCGAAGTCGAACACCGGCGCCGAACGTCCGACGACGGCGTGCCCCAAAAAGTGCCGCTGGATCGGCTCGGCGTGCAGCAGGCCGTAATAAGCCAGCGTCAACGCTCCCAACCCGGCCGCCACGAGAAACTTGTTTCGGTTCTCTTCCCACCAATGCTCGGTGGCGTGGATCAGCGGAAACACCGCGATCGCGCCCAGCAACAGGACGAACGGAACGACCGTCCACCCCGGAGGCGGCGCCCCCTTCGCGGCCGTCGAAGCTTCGCGCCCTTCGTGTCCTTCGGCGGCCTCAGCTTCATGCTCGCCGTCCGATGCCGTTTCGTGCTCAGCTTCGTGTTCGGCGTGATGGCTGGCGGCGACGACGTGCTGGGCGCCGGCCTGGGGCAAATTCAAGGCCGCCGCCACTGCGTAGCCGACGAGCACCGCAACCAGGGCGAACAACACGGGGCGGCTGGAACTGGCGGCGGATGAACTGTGAGCATCAGACATACAGTTACGGTTTATACACGATGCACGAATTACTAAAATGGACAATTGGGAGTTTTCTCGGCAAACTCGCCCCCCCTTCTCCAGCCTGTTTGGTTTTTGCTACGATCACGCCAATTGCGCCGTCTGCAACCAGGGATATTACGGCTGATGTACGAAGTCTGGCTCAAGACCAATCGACTTCCTTTGACAATCGGGGCGGTCGCGACGATTGTCGCGGGCGCCGCCGGAGCGCTGCTCGGCACGGGCCTGTTCGGCTGGATCGAAAACTCCCTGGCGCGGCTTGCCGGTTGGCTCTTGGCCAGCGTGTCGCTGTTGACTTCGATCCACCTGGCGCGGCAAGCCTGGCGGCCGCGCATTGCTTGCCAGGCAGGCGAGTTGCTGCTGTTCTTACGACCCGGCCGCCCGATTCGCGTACCGCTGAAAATCGTGGAAGGGTTTTTAATGGGCCAAGGCCCGAGCTTTCTCCCAGGCCAGCGTTTTGCTCGCATGGAAGCAACGACCATCGTGATTCGACTCGCCGAGCGCGCCCAGGAGTGGGCCAAGGTCGACGTCGAGCCGAAGCTGGGCAGTTGGTGCGGCCATTACGTGACGATCCGCGGCGCCTGGTGCGAACCGCTGTCGGTCGATCTGGTAAACCGTCTGAACGCCCGGTTGGCCGAAGTTCAAGCGGCGCTTCACGCGCAGCAGGCCGCCCCATGACGCGGCTGTTGGTCAGCGTGCGATCGGTCGACGAGTCCCGCGAGGCGCTGGCCGCCGGCGTCGACCTGATCGATTTCAAAGAGCCGCGCCGCGGCTCGTTAGGCCCCGTCGACGCCTCGTTGGCCGCCGAAATGGTACAGGCCATCGCCGGTCGCGCCCCAGTGAGCATGGCTTGCGGGGAGTTAGCGCACTCCTCTCCCTCTGGGAGAGGTTGGGCGAGGGCTGCTTCGCCTCAGTTCTGCCTTCAGCCGCCCGCGGGAGTATCGTATGCAAAGCTCGGTCTGGCCGGCTGCGCCACTCGGGCCGATTGGCCGCGCTGTTGGGCCGACTGGATCGCGGGCCTGCCGCCCGGCGCGGCGCCGGTCGCCGTGGCCTATGCCGATTGGAACGCAGCCGCGGCGCCGCCGCCCGACGAGGTGTTGCGTCACGCCGCGGCGCTTGGCTGCCGCGCGGTGCTCGTGGATACCTTCGACAAGACCGGCGGCGATCTGCTGCGTTATTTCAGCGCCGCCGATTTGAGCCGCTTTGCCGGCGACGTTCGCGAGCGGAGCATGTTGAGCGTCTTCGCCGGCTCGCTCTCGTGGCGCAGTTTGCCGGAAGTGCTCGACGCCGCGCCCGATTACGTGGCCGTGCGCGGCGCGGTTTGCTCCGGCTCGCGCGACGCCGCCCTCGATGCCGGCCTGGTGCGGCAATGGGTCGAACGCATTCGCCGCGCGGCCAGTGGCTAGCGCCGAATGCTCGAAGCCAACGTCGCTGAGGGCAGAACCTTGTACCCCATCAAAATTAGATTGACGGGTGCCTGGGGCTGAGCCAAGGCGAAGCCCCAGATCGCTGGGGCATCGCTTCGCTCTGCCGCCAGCCACCCCAGCATCGGCGGTGGAATGTCAATTCAGCATTGCATGAGCACTCGGTCGCTAAAACGTTCTTGAATAAATAGCGCGCCGGGGTGTCGGGAAGGCGAGCCTTACATCGCACAGCCGCCGGGGCCGCAGCCGGGCTTGCCGCAGCCGCCCCAGGGGCGCTCGGCCAGCGGAAGGCTGCCGCCCGAGGAGACCGGCGCCGCCGGCACGCTGAACTGCTTTTCCAACTGCTCGCTGCCGCAACTTGGGCAGGCCGGTTTCTCGCTCGATCGCACCAGCAACTCGAACGCCGCGCCGCAGGCGGCACATCGATATTCGTATAATGGCATGTAAACGCTCCGCAAAACTCGCCTGCCCGGCGGCGCCGGACGTAGAAAATGCACTACGAATCCATTCTATACTTCACGCGGTCTGAAACGAGACATTCCTGCCGTGGGGCGGCCGTGC
>Ga0307374_10002408_pt1 | contig 33309 bp, 39 predicted proteins | sample OX3MG_FD_202532 | JGI IMG/M metagenome (GOLD analysis project Ga0307374, IMG submission 202532) | Soil microbial communities from Risofladan, Vaasa, Finland - OX-3 | ecosystem: Environmental > Terrestrial > Soil > Coastal area > Acid sulfate soil | place: Finland: Risofladan, Vaasa | collected... | reverse complement strand
CCAGGTGCTCCCGTGAGCATCATCGGCGTTGGGGAAAGCCCGTCCGAAGGCTTGCGCAAAGGCGTGGTCGTCAATCTCGAAAAGACCATCGCCGCCATCCAGGCCGCGGCCGTGGCCGCCGAGCGGATGGCCGGCCAGCGCATCGAATCAGTCGTCGTCTCTCTCGCGGGCACCCACCTCTACAGCCAGAACTCGATGGGCGTCGTCGCCGTGGCGCACGGGGACAACGAGATCGGAGACGACGACGTGCAGCGCGTCGTCGAGGCGAGCCGCGCGATCAGCGTCGCCTCCGACCGCCAGGTCATCCACGTCATCCCCCGCGCCTACACGGTGGACGGCCAGGACGGCGTGCGCGACGCGGTCGGCATGACCGGGCACCGCCTCGAGGTAGAGACCAACATAATCACCGGCGCGCAGACCGCGGTGCAGAACGTCATCAAGTGCGTCCACGGCGCGGGCTTCGACGTCGAGGACGTCGTCTGCTCCGGTCTCGCCGCGGGTGAAGGCGTCCTGTCCCGGCAGGAGATAGAGCTGGGCGTGTGCCTGATCGAGATCGGCGCGGGCACCACCAATGTCGTCGTCTACAACGAAGGGACGGCTCGCCACCTCGCGGTGCTGCCGGTCGGCGGCAACCACGTCACCAGCGACATCGCGATCGGTCTTCGGACGACCCTTGATGAGGCGGAGGGCCTCAAGCTCAACTACGGCCACGCCCTGCCCGAGGTCATCGACCATGCGGAGAGGGTCGAGGTTCGGCAGGTCGGCGGCGACCGCATCCAGGCCCTGCCGCGCCGCTTCCTCGCCGAGATCATCGGCCCGCGCATGGTCGAGATCTTCCAGATGGCGCGCGAAGAGGTGCGCAAGACCGGGTTCGACCAGCTGCTCCCCGCGGGCGTGGTCGTGACCGGCGGCGGCTCGCGCCTGATGGGCACGATGGACGCGGCCCAGGCCGTGTTCAACACGTCGGCCCGTCTCGGACAGCCCACCGGCCTGACCGGCCTCGCCGACAAGGCGCAGGGCCCGTCGTTCGCCGTCTCCGCCGGTCTCGTGAAATGGGGCTCGCGCTCGCGAGCACCGTATGGAAACGCCCGCCAGCCCGTGACGTTCGGAACGACGTATCAAAAAACAGTGAGGTGGCTGCGCGATTTTTTCTAGAGAGCAGACAAGAAACCAGCTGGAGCTCGCCATAGCAAAAGCACATCCCGAACAGGAGGTCGTCATGAAGGAAAGCGAGTTGCACGAAGGGCGAGCGCGAATCAAGGTCGTCGGCTGTGGTGGCGGTGGCGGCAACGCCGTCAATCGCATGATCTCGAAAGCGCTCAAGGTCCAGTTCATCGCCGTCAACACCGACAAGCAGGCGCTCGAACGCTGCCAGGCCGACGTCAAGGTCCAGATCGGCAACAAGATCACGCGCGGACTGGGCGCCGGCGGCGACTGGACTCGCGGTCGAGACGCGGCCGACGAGAGCCGAACCGAGCTGACGGCGGTGGTCCAGGACTCCGACATGGTGTTCATCACCGCCGGCATGGGCGGCGGCACGGGCACCGGCTCGGCGGCCACGGTGGCCGAGCTCGCCAAGGAAGCCGGGGCTCTGACCATCGGCGTGGTGACGCGGCCCTTCGCTTTCGAAGGACGCATCCGCAACGAGACCGCCGAAGAGGGGATCAAAGCGTTGCGCAGCCAGGTGGACGCGCTGATCGTCATTCCCAACGACCGGCTGGCTCAGGTCGCCAGCTCCAAGACCACTCTCGAAGAAGCGTTCCGGATGGCGGACGACGTCCTGCGCCAGGGCGTGCAGGGCATCTCCGACCTGGTCACCCAGCCCGGCGTCATCAACCTCGACTTCGCCGACGTGAAAGCCATCATGGAGAACGCCGGCGAGGCGCTGATGGGCATCGGCCACGGCGCGGGAGACACGCGCGCCGAGGACGCCGCCAAGCAGGCGGTTTCGAGCCCGCTGCTCGAAACCTCGATCGACGGCGCGAAGGGCATCCTCTTCAACATCACCGCGGGCAAGGACATCACCCTGCAGGAGGTCCAGAAGGCGGCCGAGATCGTGCGGTCGGCGGCGGACCCCGGCGCCAACATCATCTTCGGCGTGGTGCGCGACGAGACGATGCAGGGCGAGATCAAGATCACCGTGATCGCGACCGGATTCGGAGGCAAGACCCAGCAGGAAGCCAAGCAGGAGACGATGCGTCGTACGATCGAGCGGCCGGAGTTCGGCGCGGAAGAGCTCGGCGACATCAACATCCCGGCCTTCCTGCGCAACCGGATGTAATCCGAAGGACCATTCATGCGCTGCCCGTACTGCGGCCACAACGACCTGAAGGTGGTCGACTCTCGCGACTCGGAAGTCGGGGAGGCGATCCGCCGGAGGCGTGAATGCCTGCAGTGTGGGCAGCGCTTCACCACCTACGAGCGGATCGAGGCCGTTCCTTTCTATGTCACCAAGAAGGACGGGCGGCGCGAGGACTTCGACCCGCAGAAGCTGTTCACCGGTCTCAAGAAGGCGACCGAGAAGCGCGACATCTCACCCGAGCGACTTCGCGCCATCGTCGACGACATCGAGGCGGAGTTGCGGCGCTCGGGCCGCGTCGAGATCCCGAGCGGGGAGATCGGCGAGATGGTCATGGACCGCCTGCGCGACCTGGACGAGGTCGCGTACATCCGGTTCGCGTCGGTCTATCGCGAGTTCATGGACCTCCAGCAGGTCAAAAAAGAGATAGAGCAGGTCCTCAGCTCCCGCCGCTCCTGACGCCGCCTAGACCGGCGCCGCCGATCTAATCTTCGAAGCGTGAGCGCCACGCCTGACGTGTTGAGGATCCCTGCCCTCGAATCCGATGCGGGACTGATGCACGGCTTCTCGACGAGCGTGCTCGGCTCGGTCGGCCTGACCCACGCGCCGGACCCCATACCCGTACTCGAGTCTCGGCGGGCCTTTGCTCGGGCGCTCGGCCTGGACTCAGACAAGATGACCACGGTCGGCGCCGTGCATGGCAACCGGGTCGCCCGCGTCGACGAGCCGCAGGACGTCGTACAGGGGGTCGACGGCCTCCTCACCGACAGGCAGGGCGTGGTGCTGTTCGCGACCTACGCCGACTGCTATCCCATCGCGCTATGGGATCCCGGGAAGAAGGTCGTCGCGCTGGTGCATGCCGGATGGCGCGGCACGCAGGCGCGAATCGCCGAGGCGGCGGTGCAGGCGATGACGGAGGAGTACGGATCTGAACCGGCGGGGATCGTCGCCGGGATCGGCCCCGGGATCTGCGGGCGCTGCTACGAGGTCGGCGGCGAGGTCGCGTCGCAGTTCGAGGACCGGTTCCTCGCGCCGGGCCGGGACGATCGATTCCTGCTCGACCTGGCGGCCGCCAATGCGGCGCAGCTCGTGTCGGCGGGCGTGGGAGCCGTGCACGCCATCGGAGTGTGCACGAAGGAGACGGACTACCTGCCGTCGCACCGGCGCAACCCGGACGGCACCCGCTTCGGCGCGATCGTCGCCCTGCGGTGAGCGGCGTCGCGGCCCGGCTCGCCTCCATCCGCGACCGTATCGCCCGCGCCGGCCGCGACCCCGACGAGGTCGCCATCGTCGCCGTGACCAAGGGATTCGGCGTCGAGGCGTGCCGCGAGGCGATGGAGGCCGGGCTGCACGTCCTGGGGGAGAACCGCGTGCAGGAGGCGCTCGGCAAGATGGACCAGGTCTCCGCCGGGCGCGCGCAGGGCGCTCTTCCAGCAGTCGAGTGGCACCTCATCGGCCACCTGCAGACCAACAAGGTGAGGCAGGCGGCCGGCCGGTTCGCACTCATCCAGACCGTCGACACGCTGCACCTCGCCCAGGCGATCGCGACGCGCGAGCCCAGCCAGGCGGTGCTGGTGGAGGTCAACGTCGCACGCGAGCCTCAGAAGTCGGGCGTCCCGCCGGACGAAGCCGTCGAGCTGGTCGCCGCGGTGAGCGCGCTCCTGGAGGTCCGCGGCTTGATGGCGATCGGTCCGGGCCACGCAGATCCCGCGCCTGCCTTCGCTGAGCTGCGCCGGCTCAGGGACGAGGCCCGCGAACGGACCGGGAAGCCTTTGCCCGTCCTTTCCATGGGGATGAGCGGCGACTTCGAAGCGGCCCTGGCCGCCGGAAGCACGATGCTACGATTGGGCCAGGCGCTGTTCGGCCCTCGCCCAACGTGACGACATGTTGCTGATTGCCACCCTGCTCATCTACGCCCTCTACGCCTTCATCATCGTCATGCTGGTGCGGGTCGCCTTCTCGTGGGTGAGCCCCTACCCGACCAACTCGGTATCGCGCTTCACCTTCCAGGTCACCGAACCCGTCCTTGGGCCGGTGCGCCGCTGGCTGCCGCCGATGTCGGGGATCGACCTGTCCCCCCTGGTGGTGACCCTGGTCGCCTACTTCCTGATCGCCGCGCTCCGTAACATCGGCTGACCGTGTTCAACAAGGTCGATCAGAAGGTCAGCTTCCCCGAGCTGGAAACCCAGCTGATGGAACGCTGGAAGAGCGAGGGCACCTTCCAGGAATCGCTCAAGCTCCGCGAGGGGAAGCCGCGCTTCGTCTTCTACGAGGGCCCACCCACCGCCAACGGCAAGCCCGCGACGCACCACATCCTGGCCCGCGCCTTCAAGGACCTGTTCGGCCGTTACAAGACGATGAAAGGCTTCTACGTCGAGCGCAAGGCCGGTTGGGACACGCACGGCCTGCCGGTGGAGATAGAGGTCGAGAAGAAGCTCAAGATCTCGGGCAAGTTCGAGATCGAGAACGAGGTCGGCGTCGAGAGGTTCAACGAGTTGTGCCGCGCGAGCGTGCACGAATACGTGACCGACTGGGTCGCCTTCAGCGAGCGGATGGCCTTCTGGCAGGACTACGACGCGGCCTACTGGACCCTGACCTCCGATTACATCCAGTCCGTGTGGTGGGCGCTGAGTGAGATGTGGAAGCAGGGCCTGGTGTACAAGGGCTTTCGCGTCGCTCCCTACTGCTCGCGCTGCGCCACGCCGCTGTCGAGCCACGAGCTGGCCCAGGGCTATCGCGACAACGTTCCGGATCCCAGCGTGTTCGTCAAATTCAAGGTCAAGCTGGAGCAGACCACCTCGATCCTCGCGTGGACCACGACCCCGTGGACGCTCCCGGGCAACGTCGCGCTCGCGGTCGACAAAGACGTCGATTACGTGCGGGTCAAGCACGGAGACGAGTACCTCGTCCTGGCCGAGTCGCGATTGAAGGTCCTCGACGGCGAATACACGATCGTCAACCGCATGAAGGGCCACGAGCTGGTGGGGGTGAGCTACCTGCCGCTGTTTCCCTACTCGGTGCCGGAGGAAGGACGGGCCCACTACATCGTCGACGCCGATTTCGTGTCGACCGAAGAGGGCACCGGGATCGTACACACGTCGGCCCTCTACGGCGTCGACGACCTCCGGCTCTGCCAGGAGAATGGCATCCCTTTCCGCCACACGGTCGGCCTTGACGGCAAGTTCCTGCCATACGTGGAGAAGTTCGCCGGTCTGCACGTCAAGGAATCCGACCCGGTCATCCTCGACGACCTCAAGTCGCGCGGGCTGCTGTACAAGGCGGAGACCATCCTGCACACCTATCCGGAGTGCTGGCGGTGCAAGACGCCGCTGATCTACTACGCGCTCGACTCGTGGTACGTGCGCACGACAGACCGCAAACAGGAGCTCATCGCGAACAACGCGGCGACCAACTGGGTGCCGGCTCATGTGAAGACGGGACGTATGGGCGACTGGCTCGAGAACAACATCGACTGGGCGATCTCGCGCTCGCGCTACTGGGGCACGCCGCTGCCTTTCTGGATCTGCGAGGGCTGCGAGGAGCAGCGCTGCGTGAGCTCGGCGGCGGAGCTGGGCATCAAGGACGACGCCGACCTGCACCGTCCGTACATCGACTCGGTGACCATCAAATGCGAGAAGTGCGGCGGAGTGATGAGACGGGTCCCGGAGGTGCTCGACTGCTGGTTCGACTCCGGAGCGATGCCCTTCGCCCAGCGTGGCTACCCGCGATCGGGCAAGCAGGCGTTCGAGGAGACGTTCCCGGCGGACTTCATCTCCGAGGCGATGGACCAGACTCGCGGCTGGTTCTACTCGCTGCTGGCGATCTCCACGCTGCTGTTCAAGCAGAACTCGTACCGCAACGTGATCTGCCTCGGCCTGGTGGTGGATCCCAAGGGCAAGAAGGCCTCGAAGTCGCGCGGCAACGTGCTCGACCCGCAATACCTTTTCGACACGTTCGGCTCCGACGCCGTGCGCTGGTACTTCTATACGTCCACGCAGGTCGGCGAGAACTACCGCACCGGCGACGCCGCGCTGCGCGAGACGGTGCAGCAGTTCTTCATTCCGCTGTGGAACTGCTACTCCTTCTTCGTCCTTTACGCGCGGGTGGACGATTTCGACCCCACGCAGCCCCCGGTGCCCCTGGCCGAACGGCATGTGCTCGACCGCTGGCTGCTGTCTCGGCTCAGCGGCCTGACCAGGTCGGTCTCGGAGGGCCTGGACCGCTACGACGCGAATGAGCCGGCGCGGCGCATCCAGCGCTTCGTCGACGAGCTGTCGAACTGGTATCTCCGCCGCTCGCGCCGAAGGTTCTGGAAGCCACAGTCGGACCGCGACAAGCTGGCCGCCTACCAGACGCTCTACGAGACGCTGCGGACCCTGTGCCAGCTCATGGCGCCGTTCACTCCGTTCGTGGCCGACGCGATCTTCCGCAACCTGTCCGACGGCAGGTCGGTGCACCTCACCGACTTCCCCGAGCCCGGGGCGGCCGAGGATCAGAAGGTCGAGGCGGACATGGCCCGCGCCCGCCAGGCCGTCGAGGCCGGGCTCGCGGCGCGCGACACGGCGCGCCTGAAGGTGCGCCAGCCGCTGGCAAGCATCGCGCTCCCGGGCGAGCAGCTGCCCGACGAGGTCGCCGCCGTGGTGCGCGACGAGCTCAACGTCAAGGCACTCAAGTTCGGGGTGCCCGAAGTGAAGCTCGACACCGAGATCACCGAGGAGCTGAGGCTCGAGGGCCTGGCCCGCGAGGTCGTCCGCGTGATCCAGGACCGGCGCAAGAAGATGGGGCTCAACGTCGAGGATCGGATCGACACGCGCTATGACGCCGATGGCATGCTGATGCGCGCGTTGAAGCGCCACGCCGAGTACATCAAGGCCGAGACGCTATCGGTGACGCTCGAGGCAGGGCGCGACGACACGATCGACGGTGAGCAGATGATGCTCGAAGGAGAACAGATCTGGATCGGCCTCAAGCGAAGCTGAGGACAGGGCGGATCCTGTTCGTGGGGATCGCGGTCATCGTGTTCGCGCTCGACCGCCTGACCAAGACCATCGTGGCGGCTTCGATCCCCTACGGGACCGAGGTATCGGCGGTCGGAAAGCTGGTGGGCATCACCAACGTACGTAACTCGGGCGCTGCATTCGGGATCGCCCCGGCCGGCACCTGGATCTTCGCCCTGGCTTCGATCGTGGTCTCGGTCGGGCTGGTCATCTACGTCATGCGGACGCCGAGCCAGCCGTGGAACGACGCCGTGCTCGGCCTCATCCTCGGGGGGACGGTCGGCAATGGGTACGACCGGATCCTGGTCGGCACGGTGACGGACTTCGTCAACGTGCATTTCTGGCCCGTCTTCAACGTCGCGGACTCGGCGATCTCCATCGGCGTGGTCCTGCTGATCGCGGGCTACCTCATACGAAAAGAACCCCACGAACTCTGAGGCCTCGCCGTGAGTTTGCGGGGACCCCTGGAGACCCGGCGCCTGATCGCCGCCAAGACGGCGCCGCGGCTGGACCGTTTCCTGGCCGAGCAGGCAGGAGACCTAAGCCGCGCGGCGGCCGCGCGCCTTATCAAGGGCCACCTGGTGCGAGTCAATGGCGAGCCTGCGCAGCCCTCGGACCGGGTCGGGGTGGGCGATGTCGTCGAGTTCGAGATCCCGGAGGCGTACGTCCCCAGCGCCGTGCCCGAAGACATCCCGCTCGAGGTCGTATATGAGGACGAGGACATGTTGGTGATCAACAAGGCGCCCGGCATGGTCGTGCACCCGGCGCCGGGCCATCATTCGGGCACGCTCGTCCACGCCCTTCTGGGCCGGGGCGGAAGCTGGTCGGCCACCGGCGGCGCGACACGGCCGGGCATCGTCCACCGCCTCGACAAAGGGACCTCGGGTCTGATCGTGGTGGCGCGCAACGACCTGAGCCACCGCGCTCTATCCGCACAGCTCAGCGACCGCACCCTCAGCCGCTCGTACCTCGCCATCGTGCGCGGCCTGATCAAAGACGAGGCGGGTGAGCTGGAGGGTCCGATCGGTCGCCATCCGAAGGACCGCAAGCGGATGGCGGTCGTGAGCGGCGGCCGGTTCGCGCGCACGCGCTACGAGGTGAGCGGCCGCCGGCGCGGCCATACTCTCTTGCGCTGTGACCTCGACACGGGCCGAACCCACCAGATCCGAGTCCACCTCGCGGCCCTCGGACACCCGGTGGTCGGGGACGTCGAGTACGGCGGGCACGAAGCAGGAGGGCCCTCGCGCCCCATGCTTCACGCCTGGCGATTGCGGCTGCGCCACCCCCGGACCAAAGTGGACATGAGCTTCGAGGCCGCTCCGCCGGCGGACTTCGAGTCCTACTGGGCGTCCCTGGCGTGAAACGTGGCCTGCTCGTCGTCATCTCGGGGCCATCCGGAGTGGGAAAGGACACCATCATCGAGCGCCTCCTCGAGCTGGACCCCAACCTCAAGTACTCCGTCTCGTGCACTACGCGTGCACCGCGCCCGGGCGAGATCGACGGCGAGAACTACACGTTCCTAACCCGCGAGAAGTTCGAGCAGATGGTCGGGGAGGGGGCGTTCCTCGAGCACGCCACCTATAACGGCAACTTCTACGGGACGCTCCGAGAGCGGGTGGAGCGGGCGCGCGGCGATGGGCGCGACATCGTGCTGAAGATCGAGGTCAAAGGCGCCGAGCAGGTTCGCGAGCGGGAGCCCGCCGGCCTTTTCATATTCGTGGTCGCCCCGTCGTTCGAAGAGCTCGAGCGCCGCCAGAAGCTGCGCAACAGCGAGACCGCGAAGGACATGGCCTCGCGCCAGAAGATCGCCGAGAGTGAGATGACCTACGCCGTGCATTACGACCACGTCGTGGTCAACGACGAGCTGGAGCGGACGGTGCGGGAGATCCTCGGCCTCATCCAGGCGGCCCGGCAGGGCCAAACTTAACGGCGTGCCTCGAGAGGCCCGCCTGGGGATCCCCGTCGTATCTTTGGCGCCCATGCGGCCAATCTCCGGGTTCATCACCTGCGCTGCTCGCTTGCGCATCCACAGTGCGCGCGCTGCGCTGCTCGGTGTTTCACCCGGATCTCGACCACCTGGTCGCCAAATCTCTCGACGGGGCCCCCAGGCGTGCCTCTAGACCCCACTCCAGTACCGGACGAGCTTCGTGGCCTGCGGATCGCCCTGCTCGTCTCGGGCGGCATCGCGGCGTACAAGGTGGTCGACCTCGCCTCGGCGCTGACACAGGCCGGCTGCGAGGTCAGGGTGGCCATGACCCCGTCGGCCACGCGTTTCGTCGGCCCGCCGACCTTTCGCGGCGTGACCGGAAACCCCGTGCTCACGGGCCTGTGGGCGTCGGACGGCGCGCCGGAGCCGCACGTCTCGCTGGGTGACTGGGCGCAGGTGATCCTGCTCGCGCCCGCGACCGCCAACGTGATCGGCCGCGTCGCGGACGGACGCTCCGACGACATCGTCACGGCCACCTTGCTCGCGGCGCGCTGCCCGGTCGTGGTGGGACCGGCCATGAACGATGCGATGTGGGCCAAGCCCGTGGTGCAGGAGAGGATCGCGGCGCTGCGCCGCAACGGCGTGTCCGTGGTGGAGCCCGAGACCGGGCGCCTGGCGAGCGGCCACGCCGGAACGGGCCGCCTGGCCGGCGCGGCCAAGCTGATGAAGGCGATGGCGGATGCCGTGCGGGCCCGTTACGACATGGCGGGCCGGACGGTCATCGTCACGGCGGGGGGGACGCGCGAGCCGATCGACCCCGTCCGCTTCATCTCCAACTACTCCAGCGGCAAGATGGGGTTCGCGGTAGCCTCTGCGGCCGCCGACAGGGGCGCTCGAGTGATCCTGATCACGACTGCCTCCCATCCTGCGCATCACGGCGTCGAGGTGCGCGAGGTGGCCGCCGCCGAGGAGATGCTGGGCGAGCTGCGCTCGGCGATCTCCGGCGCCGACATACTGGTGATGGCGGCGGCGGTGGCGGATTTCCGCCCCACCACGACGGTTACCGGCAAGATCCGCCGCGAGGATACGCAAAAGCTGACCCTCGAGCTTGAGCCGATCCCCGACCTCGTCGGGACGCTTGGCGCCGAGAAGGATGCCGCAGGCGTGTACCGCGTGGGGTTTGCCGCGGAGGAGTCGAACCTCGCGCACAAAGCGGTCGACAAGATGAAGCGCAAGAACCTGCAGGCCATCGTCGCCAACGACATCTCGCGCCGCGACATCGGGTTCGGCAGCGAGCACAACGCCGGCATCATGTTCTTCGCGGACGGAGCTCGCTACGACCTGGAGAAGATGACCAAGCGCGAGATGGCCGATCGGATCCTGGACCTGGTGCTCCCCCGCTTGACCCAAAGGGCCTAGTGGCCCCCTAGTGCTCTACGCCGAGGTGGCGGTCGAGGCGGCGCGTGGCCTCGGCCGGGAGACATACACCTATGCCGTGCCGGAGGGCGTCGACGTCGTGCCCGGTCACAGGGTCACGGTCCCGTTCGGGCGCCGCACCACCTACGGGTTCGTGGTGTCCCTGGACACCCAGGACCCCGGCGTCGAAACCAAGGCGATCGCGACGGCGGGCGCCGACCCGCTTCTGCTCCCATACCAGGTCGAGCTCGCGCGCCTGGTGGCGGACCACTACTGGGTTCCGCTGATCGAGTGCCTTCGAGCGATGCTGCCGCCCCGGGTTCGATCCACCGGGTCGGCCGGCTCCCAGGCGTCGAGCCGGCAGCGCCGCCACACGCGCCTGGCCGACCTCGTCACTGCGCACACGCCGCTCGCCCCGCCGCTGACTCTGACGGCCGAGCAGCTTGCGGCCCTGGAGGTGATCAACGCCAACCCGGTCACGCTGCTCCACGGCGTGATCGCAAGCGGCAAGACGGAGGTGTACCTGGCCGCCGCCGAGCGGGCCCTGGCGGATGGGCTGCGCGTGCTGCTGCTCGTGCCGGAGATCTCGCTCACGCCTCAGCTGGTCCAGCGCGTCCGCAGCCGCCTCAAGGTTCCGATCGCACTGCTCCACAGCCAGCTGACCGAGCTCGAGCGCGCGCAGCAATGGTGGCGAACCCGGCGTGGGGAGGCGGAGGTCGTGCTGGGCAGCCGCTCGGCGGTCTTCGCCCCGATCCCGCGCCTTGGGCTCATCTGCCTCGACGAAGAAGGGTCGACCGCTTACAAGCAGGACCGCACGCCGCGTTACGAGGCGGGCTGGGTGGCTCGCCGCCTGGCGGGGGTGACCGGGGCGCGCCTGGTGGCGGGGTCGGCGACGCCCAGTGTGTCGACCTTCTACGAGGCTTCTCGAGGTGAGATGGCGCTCGCCAGGCTGACCAGGCGAATCCGAGGTCACCGTGCCGAGGTGGAGCTGGTCGATATGCGCGACCAGGCGGCCTCAGGCAGTCGCCAGCCGCTGTCCGGCCGCCTGGTCGAGGCAGTCGACCGCACGCTGAGGAACGATGAGCAGGCGATCCTGTATCTCAACCGCCGAGGCATGGCGACCTTCGTCCTGTGCCGCGACTGCGGCAAATCGGTGCAGTGCCTCGGGTGTTCGATCGCCCTGGTTCAGCATGCCGAGATGGAAGGCCTGGTCTGCCATTACTGCGGCTACTGGCGCCCGATGCCGGCGGTGTGCGACCACTGCGGCAGCCGGAACATCCGCGGCATGGGCATGGGCACGCAGCGTCTGGAAAGCATGGTCAAGAAGCTGTGGCCGCAGGCGCGCGTGCTGCGGCTGGACAGCGACGCCGCGCGTGGGCCCGATTCGTATTTCGAGATCTGGGAGACGTTCAGCGAGCGGCGCGCCGACATCCTCGTCGGCACGCAGCTGGTGACTCGCGGCCTGGACCTGCCGGCAGTCACGTGCGTCGGGGTGGTGGACGCCGACCTGCCCCTGCATTTCCCCGACTACCGGTCGGCGGAGAGCACTTTCTCGCTGGTGGCGCAGGTCGTCGGCCGGGCGGGCCGCGACGGCCGGCCGTCGTCGGTGGTGGTGCAGACCAGCAACCCCGATCACTACAGCCTGCGGTGCGCGGCAGCGGGAGACTTCGACGGCTTCTACGCCGCCGAGCTGCCGTCGCGAAAGGCGTTCTCCTTCCCGCCCTTCGCCGAGCTCGCGGTCCTGACACGGACGGATTCGGACGACGGCCGCGCCGCCGCCTCGGCGCGCGAGACTGCTGAGGCGATCGCCTCCGGGTTGCTGAAGGACGGTGTCGAAGGCATCCGCGTGATGGGCCCGTCGCCGGCGTTCATCCACCGGCTGCGTGGCGAGTACCGGTGGCAGGTCACTCTGAAAGGCGACGGCCTGGATCGCGCGAGGCACCTGGCCCCGCGAGGCAAGGGCTGGAGCTACGACGTGGATCCCGTGACATGAAGGAGCTCCTGGATTGAGAGACACCAAGACGCGAAAAGCCGACGTGCTGGACGCCCTCGAGTGCCAGAAGGACCTATGGATCGCCACCGCCGACCGGGCCGGGCGCCCTCACCTGATCGCAGTGTCGGCATGGTGGGACGGGTCCACCGTGGTCATCGCCACGGTAGGGACCAGCCGTACGGCCCGCAACCTCGCGGCCAACCCGACTGCCCGCCTTGCGCTCGGCGCGCCGGACGACGTGGTCGTGATCGACGCGTCGTCGACCGTCAGCCGGCCGGTTCCGGACTCTTCCGAGCTGGCCGCCGGGTTTGCCGCCGCGGTGGGCTGGGACCCGCGCGAGGTCGGCGAGGGCTGGGTCTTCTTCCGGCTCGAGCCCGCGCGGATCCAGGCCTACAGGGGCTATGACGAGCTCGAGGGTCGGGACGTCATGCGAAATTCGCGCTGGTTGGCCTAAGAAGATTGGGGCAACCGGGTCGCGGGTAAAATCGAATTCGTGGCGGTACGACCCATCCTCGGCTTTGAACATCCGGTGCTCCGCGAAAGGGCGCGGAAGGTTCCGCGCGTGGATGCGTCCGTCCAGCGCCTGATCGACGACCTGGCCGAGACGATGCTCGCCGCGCCCGGGGCGGGCCTGGCTGCGAACCAGATCGGCGTGGCGCTGCGAGTCTGCGTGGTCAAGGGCGACGACAACCAGATCTGGGGCCTGGTCAACCCGGAGCTCGTGAAGGGCGAGGGGACCCAGGTGGGGTACGAGGGCTGCCTCAGCTACCCGGGCTGGGTGGGCGAGGTGGCGCGCCAGGAGACGGTCGTGGTCAAAGGCCGCAACCGGCGGGGCAAAGAGGTGCGCATCAAGTCCAGCGGCTTCACCGCCCGCGCCTTCCAGCACGAGCTCGACCACCTCGACGGGATCCTCTTCACCGACCGGCTGACCAGTCTCGACACGCTGCAGCGAGTCGACGACCTCGTGGCCGAGGAGCGGGAAGAGGCCGTCGCGGCGGCCTCGGGATAGCGCCTTCCTGAAGCTCGTCTTCGCCGGCACGGCCGAATTCGCCGTGCCCTCGCTCCGGGCGCTGCACGCGGCCGGCCACGAAATCCAGCTGGTCATCACTCAGCCGGACAGGCCGGGCCACCGGATGAAGGTGACCCCGCCGCCGGTCAAGGTCGCGGCGCAGGAGCTGGGCCTCGAGGTGTTTCAGCCGGAGCGCATCCGCGCGCCGGAGGTGGCCGGCAGGTTGAACCAGCTCGGTCCTGACCTGCTGGTCGTGGTGGCCTACGGCCAGATCGTCCCGCCCTCCGTGCTCGCGATTCCCAAGCGCGGGGCGGTCAACGTCCACGCCTCCCTGCTGCCTCGGCACCGCGGCGCGGCGCCGATCGCGCACGCGATCCTCGCCGGCGACCACCAGACAGGCGTCACCATCATGCGCATGGACGAGCAGCTGGACCATGGGCCGGTGCTGGCCGCACGCACCATGGAGATCGGTCCGCGGGAAGACGCGGTGGCGCTGACGGCCAGGCTGGCCGAGATGGGAGCCGAGCTGTTGGTGGAGGCCCTGGCGCAGCTGGAAGATTTGCGCCCGGCCGAGCAGGACCACGCGCGGGCCACGGTGGCGGCGCGCCTGCACCGCGAGGACGGCGAGCTCGACTGGGGCGTGCCGGCGGACGAGATCGACCGCCGAGTGCGCGCCCTGCAGCCTTGGCCGGGCGTCACGCTGCCGACCAGCCGCGGCCGGGTCAAGGTGCTGCGCGGGCATGTGGAGGCCGACAGGTTCGTGCCCGACGTCGTTCAGCTGCCCGGCAGACGGCCCGCGCCGGCCAAGCAGGTGCTGGGCGATGCCTGACAAGAAGGACGGAGACCGAGGGCGCGACGTCGCCGTCAACCGCCGTGCTTATCACGATTACTTCGTCGACGAGAAATACGAATGCGGCGTGATGCTCACAGGGCCGGAGGTGAAGTCGCTGCGTGCCGGCCGCTGCAACCTGAGGGATGGATTCGTGCGCGTCGACGGGCACGAGGCGTGGCTGGAGAACGTGCACATCTCGCCTTACGCGGAGGCGAACCTGATGAACACCGAGCCGATGCGCCCGCGCAAGCTGCTGCTGCACCGCAAAGAGATCGCAACGCTCATCGGCAAGGTCAGGCAGAAGGGCTACACGCTGATCCCGCTGCGCGTGTACTTCTCGCGCAACCATGCCAAGATCGAGGTCGGGTTGTGCCGCGGTAAGCGCGAGTACGACAAGCGCCAGGTCATCGCCGAGCGTGACGCCAAGCGCGAGATCGAGCGCGCTATGCGCCGCTAGCTTCCCCATTCATGGGGAAGTACCCCCCGCAGCGGGGGGGATGGGGAGGTAGAACTTCTTCCGCCAGCAGGTCCATCAGCAGCCCGTCATGCCATTCACCTGACGGCCCGCGCTCGAATTTGCGCATGATGCCCACGGGTCTGAACCCGACGCTGCGATAAGCCTTGATGGCGCGGATGTTGTGGGCCGCCGGGTCGATCGTCAGTCGATGATGGCCGCGCTCGGTGATGAGGTGTCGGGCCAGGGTCTTGATCGCGTCGGGTCCGAGCCCTTTGCCCTGCCATTCGGATCGCAGAGCGAGGTCGATCCCGGCCGAGCGGTACATCGGGTCGAGCTCCTCGTAACACTGGATGAACCCGATGGCGTCCGGCCCGACCTCGATCACGAAACCGGACTCGCGATCGGCCGGGTTCATCGCATCGTGGACGGACCTGGCGGCTTCGCCCCGCCACTGTGCGACGGTGGGGTCCGCGAAGATAGGCGTCAGGACGCCTTCGTCATCCGGTCGCACGGGACGCAGCGTGACCTGGTCGCCGGCCAGGGCCTCCTGGATCACGCCGCCAGGTTGATCCCGATCGCCCGCAGACGCTTGTTGAGCGAGTCGAACGCGAATTGCAGGATCTCACTCTCCGTGTGGCCGAACTCGGTGATGTAGGTCGGGTCCGGGGGATCAAGCACGCCGGTGATCAGAGGAAGGCACTGCAGCAGCGTCTTCTGGATCAGCGGCGCGTAGCGTTCCGCATCGCTGCGCACGGCCTCCTGGAGGACTTTGATCCCGAAATTTACGTGTCGCGACTCGTCGCGCGCGACTGCCGTGAACCCCTGGTAGAAGCCCCGGTCGGTCAGGCCCTGCTCGCGCATCGATTCGAGCTCGAAACGCTGTCCGGTGAGGGCGATGGTCGCCTCGATGACGATGTGGTACATCGTCACGCCCTCGACGAAGGCATCGAAGTCCTTCGGGTTGCTGGCGAGGCGCTGCGCGGTCGCGGGCAGCAGGTCGTAGAAGAGTGTGTTGTAGCCCTCGTTGGCATGCGGCCGGATCTCGGCCAGGAGCGTGCTCAGGTCCTTGGCGTCGGTGCCGACGACCTCGTGCCACCAGCGCTGGAAGAAGACGGTGTGACGAGCCTCGTCGACCATCTGGGTCGAAAGGAAGATCTCGATCTCGGGCGTGGGCGCCGCCCACACGAACGGCGCCAGCGTGGCCGTGACGCGCTCCTCGCCGTTGAAGAAGAGGCGGTGAGACCACAGCGTGGCCTTCTTTTCGATCTCGCTCGACTGCTCCCAGTCAACTCGGTCGAGGGAGAAGTCGAGATCGCCCACCGACCACTGCTGGGACTCCCAGCGGCGGTAGAGGTCCATGTAGCTCGGCATCTTCTCGATGCCCCGGTCGATGAACGAGAGGACGTCGTCGATCCTGATGTCGCCCAGCTCCTTGAGGCCGGCCCGGGCGATCTTGTCCATGTCGGGATCGAGGCGTTCGCGCCGGTCCGTGACTGCCATCTCGGTTCGGCGTCCATTAGACCAGAGCGCGGGGTGTGGGGTGGGGCGCGGGTGGGTAGAATCAGGAGGCAACCGAGTTCAGCTTCGTGGGGGCGTCCGGTCTCGACGGGGCAGTTGAGCCAACAGAACACCCGCTCTCGCCCTCGCTGCGTAAGCAGTAGAGACCTGAGTCCCGGGACTTAGATCCCGGGTGCTGCCCCCGGTCAATCCGGCGGACCGGGGAGCGGTATCACATAGACCGGATCGCTGGCCCGGGGGCGCCACGGCCCTGAGCTAGGACACTCACCGCGGCTGGCTGAATCGGATCCCGTCGGGAGGAGCCGCCAGGCGAGAACCAAAATCCTGGACACGCTCGTAGAGATCCCGGGGGATGCTGCTTCGGACGCGGGTTCAACTCCCGCCGCCTCCACCAAGCCGAACTCGGTTTCGGCAGCGGTCACCGAGTTAACGCGTCTTTCGACCTGTGCAGGCCCGAAGCGTTTGGCGAATGTTCGGGTCATGCATTCGGTTCCGATGTTTTCGAAGTCCGCAGGTCAAAGGTCATCCAGTCTTCGGCGCCAGGTGCTGCCGGTCGTTGCCGCCTGCGGTGCGAGTGTTTACGTGACCGTGTTGCTGGCGCTTCCGCTGCTCAACTCCGGCTTCAATGTCCTGACAGTGCACCCAGAGGACTATGCGCGTGGCACATACGGGATCGCGGTCAACGTATCGTATTCGGCCTTAGCAGTGGCTCTTGCGTGTCTTGTTCTGTCGCTTTTGCCGCTTAGAGGCTGGGCAATTGCCGTGCCGGTATTGCTGGTCCCGGCTGCCGTGCTTTGCGTGGCACTGGCCGTCAACCCGATGGCCGTGGCGGGCGGGAACGCCTTGTTGCTAATCCCGATTTTCGGTCTTGCTTTGGGTCCCCTGGTTGGTGCGTTGTCACTGCGCCAGCGCTTTCATCCCTGGGATGGGGCAATCGTCGGCATCGGCCTTGCCGTTGTTATCGCATTCGCCGGAGTGTTGGTCGCTCCTGACTCAGTGGGAGGAGCCGTCAATCGGGCATTCGACCTGCTGGTTGGGTTGTGGGTCGTGGTGGCGGCAGTCGCCCTTCGCCGCTGGGCTGGCTCTCAAAGGGCTTTGGTGGCATAACTGCCTGCTGCCCGCATCAGAACCCGTGGAGAGCGTCGGTGGTCCCGACAATGAAGCTCTGAGCGCCGAGATGCGGTCCACACTGAGAGTTCACAGCCGGCTCTGAGCCGGCTCCAAGTCGCGCGCAGGACGATGTCAGAGTTGTCGAACAAAAGGTTTCGACTCAACAATTGTTTGGAGGTCAGTTTCGAACGTGCCGTATCACCACATGGGAACGCTCGGTTTCTTTCCGTTCGGCCTGCTCAGCGGGCTGACCGGCCTGCTTCTTCTAGTTGGTTTCGTGCTCCTGATCATCTGGTTGGTCAGGACGATGGCCGGCCCGCGTGCGATGCACTGGACCGCCCCCGCCGCCACTCCACCGCCCCCGGTCGAGTCGCCCAAGGACATCCTGGCGCGCCGGTTCGCCTCGGGCGCGATCACCGCGGAGGAGTACCAGAAGGCTCGTGACGTGCTGGCGGAGGCGCCAAAGCCTTGAGGCAACGAACGCTTGGCATTCTCGCCGCCGTCTTCCTGGTCGCCGGCGCCGCACTCGGCGCCGGCACAGCGGTCTACGCCTCCCGATCCGGGGTGACCGTGACGCCCGCCCAGGCGGGACAGCGGGGGCCGCTCCACCGACCACAATTCGGAGGTCCTCAGCGGCAGCCTGGCTTTGGTCCGGGCGGCGGTGGGGTCCGTCAGCCGCCGGGCGGCCCGGGTTTCTGAACGACCGATCGGGCCGGTGGTCGCAGCCCGGCGGGCCCTTCGGCCCTTGTGCGTAATACCTGACGAGCCGACGCTAGAACCGAGGTGAATGAAATGCTGACAGCGTTCATGGGTCCGATCCCGGTTCCTTACACGACGCCGACGGGCACCGGTGACTTCTGGGTTGGCGTGGTGGCGATCCTGGTAGTCGCCGTCGCCCTCACGGTGGCATTGGTTCTCGCGAGCACCCCGCGCAAGGCGACCCACGCCGACACTCGGATGCGAGGGGTCAAGCAAGCTCCGACGACGAACTTCTCAAAGGCAGCCTGATTCCAGCGCCAGACAGATGCGAGGCGGCGTCCCTTGAAAAGGAGCCGCCTTCGCCTGGCCCTCCTTCAGAGGAACCAGCGTCGATCAGTCCTGCTGTTGGCGGGACGTACGACCCTCGTTCCGGTGGCCACGCCGGAGCAGCATGGCCCCGGAGGTACTGAATGAACACACTCGTCCTTTACGAATCCGAGTTCGGGAACACGAGGAAGATCGCCGAGTACATCGGCAAATCGCTCGAGGCCCGCGGCCCGGTGCGCGTTTCGCCGGTCGGCGCCTACAACCCCTCCTTCCTGGAAGGAGTGGACCTCGTCTTCGTGGGCGGTCCGACCCAGGCGCACAGCATGACCGTGAACATGCGCCACTTCCTCGACCGGCTCCAGTCCAAGCCGGCGGGGATCGACGTCGCAGCCTTCGACACACGGATCAAGGGCCCGATCTTCCTGTGGGGCTCTGCCGCCAAGGAGATCGCCACGCGGCTGCACGCCGCCGGGTTCGAGGTCGTGGCCGAGCCCGAGAGCTTCCTGGTCACCCTCGGCAAGGCTCCGGTGCTGCACCCCGGAGAGGACGCTCGATCCGCGGCCTGGGCGGTCTCGGTCGCCGAGCGGGCCCAGAGCAGGGTGCCGGCCGCCGTCTGACGAGCTCGCTGGAATGGTCATACCGCCTCGTGCGGTATGACTGTTCTATGAGCACTACCTTTCAAGACTTCAACCGAGGACTGATCGCCGACCTGCGCGAGCACGGAGGCAAGCCGACGGGCGGGCCGTTCAAAGGACGCGACGTCCTGATCCTGACGACCAGGGGCGCCAAATCGGGCGAGCCTCGCGAGAACCCGCTGGTCTTTCACCGCGACAACGGCCACTACGTCATCGTGGCGTCCAAGGGCGGCGCGCCCACCAACCCGTCGTGGTTCCACAACCTGAGCGCCCACCCGACTGTCACCGTGGAGGTCCTGGGGGAGAAGTTCCAGGCCAAGGCGCACGTCGCAGAGGGAGAGGAGTACGAGCGCCTCTACCAGCAGCACGCCGCCATCAGTCCAACCTTCCACGAGTACCGGGCCAAGACCACCCGAAAGATCCCTGTCATCGTCCTGGAGCGGATCGCCTAGCTGCGCTCAGGAGACGCTCCGATCAAGTCCGCCGTCTCGCTGAGAGAGCTCAACCGCTGGACATTGGCGCGCCAGATGCTGCTTGAGCGCGAGGAGGTCGATGCGGTCACCGCCATCGAGCGCCTGGCCGGCCTGCAGGCGCAGTACTCGCCTTCGCCGTACATCGGGCTGTGGTCGCGCCTCCGCGACTTCAGACGCGAGGAGCTCGAGATGGCGTTGAAAGCCAACCTCGTCTACAAAGCGACCTTGATGCGCGGGACTCTGCACCTCGTCAGCGCCCGGCAGTTCGACTTCTTCCGGGTCGCCTCTCGATACCCGCGCCACGTCTGGACGGACGGCCTGGCCCAGCTCAAAGAGCGCGGGGTCGACGTCGAGGCCCTGCGCGAGGAGATCCTGGTCGCGCTGGACGAGCGCCCGCTTAAAAAGCCGGAGCTCCAGCAGCTCTTCCGCCACCGCATCCCATCCGACCTGCCCGATTGGGTCGCTTTCAGCGTGGTGATCGTGGTCGGCGCGACCATGAACCACCACGAGGACGCCCGCTTCGGCCATTTCGCGGGCAGCCGTTACCGCCGGGCCCCGTTGGCGGCGGTCGACCCGGAGCAGGCGTTGCGGAGCCTCGTCACGTCGTACCTCGCCGCGTTTGGCCCCGCGACCAGGGGGGACATCGCCCAGTGGCTGGGCCGGCCGGTGAGCGTTTTCGGAGCCGCGCTGGATTCACTCGAGCTCGTGAGCTTCGTCGGTGAGGATGGCCGCCGCCTGGTCGACCTACCGGGCGCGCCGCGGCCCGACCCGAGCGTTGCGGCGCCGGTTCGCTTCCTGCCGAAATGGGACAACCTGCTGCTCGGGTACGTACGGCGCGAACGTGTGCTCTCCGACGATCTGCGCAAGATCGTGATCCGGAAGAACGGCGACGTGCTGCCCACGTTCCTCGTCGATGGGATGGTCGCCGGCGCCTGGGAGGCGCCGTTGAAGGGGCGCGCCTCGATGACGCTGACGCCGTTCGCCCCGCTTCCGGCCCGGCAGAAGCGGGCCGTCCGGCTGGAGGCGGAGGCGCTGCTGGCATGGCTCCGGCCAGACGCCGACAAGCCCCAGATAGCCTGGAAATCGGTATAAGTGGAGTAACCTTCGGCGGTGCCCGACATGAGCCACCTGTGGCAGCGGTTCCTGATGGCCAGCGCCCTGGTTTTCGGCCTCCTCCTCGGGGTGGCCGCGACGGTGTTCGGCTACAGCAACAACTCGGCGGTCGACATTCGCTGGGCGGTCTTCCACATCGACGGGGTGCCCCTGTGGACCGTCACCATCATCCCTCTGGCAGTGGTCTTGGTGGCCGGCACGATCTACCACTGGTTTAACAGCCTTCATCACTTCACCGAGCACATGCGCCACCGCCGGCGCGTCCACGAGCTCGAGGCCGAGGTCGCGACGCTGCGGGAGCACCTCGACCACGTCCTCGAGATGCCCGACCAGTCGTCATCCCGGCTGCCCGCCAAGCACATCACCGCCGAAGCAGCCCTGGCCGAGCCGGCGCCGGCCGCCCAGGCCGCGCTGCCCGAGCCGGCCGCCTCCAACGGTGACTCCAGGGCGCCCCGCCGCACAGGGGCTCGCAAGCGCGTGACGCTCACCACCGCCTCCGAGCCCGAAGCAGCCGTGACGACCGAGCTGGCCACCGCGAAGGAACCCGCTATCACGAAGGAGCCCGCCGAAGCCGCCAAAACGCCCGAACCAGAGCCGGCGGCGACGGTGGCCGTACAGGAAGCACCCGCAGCCGCCGCCAAACCTGCCGCGGAGGCCTAGCCTTTGTCCGAACGGCGCCGCGCTGGGCGCCTGGTGGTCCCCCCGCAGCAGGCCCCGGCCGACCGGGCGCTGCTCGAGCGCAGCGCCATCGAGGAGCTCAGCCACCACGCCGACCCATGGCGCGTGCTGCGCATCCTCTCCGAGTTCGTCGAGGGCTTCGACGCCCTGAACGAGGTGGGACCGGCCATCACGGTGTTCGGCTCGGCGCGCGCCGCCGCCGACGATCCGTACTACGCCGCCGGGGTCAAGCTCGGCGCGTCGCTGGCGAAGCGGGGTTTCGCGGTCATCACGGGCGGCGGTCCAGGCATCATGGAGGCCGTCAACAAGGGCTGCCACGAGGCGGGCGGCCTGTCCGTCGGGTGCAACATCGAGCTGCCCCACGAGCAGTCGCTCAACAAGTACGTCGACCTTGGCGTCGAGTTCCGTTACTTCTTTGTGCGCAAGAACATGTTCGTCAAGTACGCGCGCGGCTTCGTGATCTTTCCCGGCGGCTTCGGGACCCTGGACGAGCTCTTCGAGTCGCTCACCCTGGCCCAGACGGGCAAGATCGAGCACTTCCCGATCGTGCTCTTCGGAACGCCCTACTGGAAAGGGCTCCTCGACTGGATGAACGAGTCCGTGGTGACCTCGGGGGCGGTCGCCCCGGATGACCTGAAGCTGATGTCGATGACGGACGACCCCGACGAGGCCGCGGAGATGGCGACCCGCCCGCTCCCGGTCAAGGCCCGCGAATCACGCGCCGATACGGGCGAGACGAAGGTGGAATCGAGATAGCCGCCGCTCAGCCGCTCGACTTCTTCTTCCTCAACGACGGCGGCCAGACCGCCGATGTCGTCGCGCAGCGGCTCGCAACATTCCTCGGCGGTGCAACCAAGACGATGGACGTGGCCATCTATGACCTGCGGCTGGATGCGGGACCTGCCGCGACCGTGTTCGCGGCGTTCGAAGCCGCCCTGAAGCGTGGCGTGGCGGTCCGCCTGATGTTCAACCAGGACCACGCGCTCGCGATCCCGGTTCCGCCTCCTCCTGAGATCGACTGGGCGTTCGTCGACCGCCTGCGATCGATCGGGGTCCAGATCAAGCCCATCCCCGGCATCCCCGACCTCATGCACCACAAATACGTCGTGCGCGACGCAGGCACCGCCGCAGCGGCGCTGCTCACCGGCTCGACGAACTGGACCAACGACTCGTGGAACCGCGAGGAGAACGTCATGTTCACAGTGGCGTCGGGCGACATCGCCGCCGATTATTCGGCCGATTTTCAGCAGCTCTGGGATCGCCCTGTGGTCGCCGATTCCGGGCGCGTCTCCTCACCGTGGTCGTCCCTGGCCGATGGGACGCGGGTCAGGCCGTACTTCTGTCCCGGACGTAGCATGAAGCTCGTCCACGCGATGGCGCGCTCCATCGCGTCGGCCAGGGTACGCATCCGCATCTGCTCCCCGGTGATCACCTCGGGCCCGATCCTCGGCACCCTGGCCGAGGTCTGCGAGCATCTGGGCGTCGACATCGCCGGCGTGTACGACGCGACCCAGATGGACGAGGTTCAGCACCAGTGGTCGTCGATCGCCGCCGCCGCGTGGAAGCTGACAGCTTTTCAATCGATCGCCACCGCGGTGCGGTTTGGCGCCAAGCGCTCGACGCCCTATGCGAAGGGCTCCGTGCACGACTTCATGCACGCCAAGATCCTGGTCACGGACGACTATGTCTACGCGGGCAGCTTCAACCTCTCGCACAGCGGCGAGCAGAATGCTGAGAACGTGATGCAGATCGAGAGCGCCACCGTCGCAGACCTGTGCGCCGCCTATATCGACCGCGTGGCGGCCAGGTACGGCGGCGCCCCACCCAAGGTGGCGTAGGACCCTGCCGAGACCCCGGATCCTGTGGCTCGTCGCGGCCGGCGTTGCGCTCGTGGCGCTCGCCTTTGCCCTGGTGGCGCCGCAGCTGAAACCCGCGACCGGCACGCTGGTGGTCGCCGTGTCGGGGTCAAGCGCAGGCACCGTGGCCCGCTCCAAAGTGATGATCCACGGCGCAGGCGGATGGATCGCAGTCGGTGACGTCGAAGGCGCCTACCCGGCCGCGCCCCAGGAAAAGGACATGCTCGCGGTGCCGGTGGCGGCAGGCGATTTCGACGGCGTGAGGGTCGGCGGCGACGTGCAGTCTGTGCGCTTCACCGTCGTGGTGGGCCAGGTCGTCCCCATCCTGCTCGGGCTCGAGGGCGCACACCTCGTTGCGGGCGGCGTCTACGCCGGCAACGACGAGGTCAACCTGGGCCTGGGCGAGCTCGCGGGCAAGTTCGTCGCCATGCCCGATTACGCGCTCGTCGACCAGTCGGGAAGGCCTTTCGATCCGGCCACCAACTCCGGCCAGGACCTCGTCATCGCGGCATTCCACACGACCTGCCACGAGACCTGCCCTCTCTACACCGCCCTGTTCTTCGAGATCGCCAAGCACATGCCACCCGGGGTCAAGCTCGCCGAGGTGACGACCGACCCGGGTACCGACACCACCTCGGTGCTCGCGAACTACGCGCGCGGCATCGGCGCGGGGTGGACCTTCGCGACCGGGAGCGCGGCCGCCCTGACGTCTTTCTGGAGGCCCTTCGGAGTGGCGCTGGCCACGGGCGACACGCACACCTCCACCCTGGCCCTGGTCGACGGGCACGGGTACGTGCGGCTGGTGTATCGCGGCGTCCCCGACGTGGGCTCGGGATTCCCGCCGTCGCTGATCGCGGGCCTCAGTGCCCAAGGGTTGCACGAGCTCGCGTCGGGCGGCGACGGATGGGGTGCTCCCGAGGTGCTCCAGGCTCTGCTCACGATCGCGCAGCCGCAGCAGCCGGCGCCGGGGGGAGGCGGCACAGCCCCGGGCTTCGATCTCGCGGGCACGGACGGGCGCACGTTCGGGCGTACCGACCTCGCCGGCAAGCCGGCGGTCATCAACTTCTGGGCCAGCTACTGCCCGCCCTGCAAGGCCGAGATGCCGCTGCTGCAGCAGCAGGTGGGCCGCCAGCCCGGCGTGCAGCTGGTGCTGATCGATGAAGGTGACAGCGCCGAGGCCGCGCGGGCGTTTCTCGAGTCGGTGGGCGTCCACCAGGCGGCCCTGCTCGATTCGGACTTGGCAGCAGGCCGCGCATACGGCGTGACGGCTCTGCCGATGACCGTGTTCCTTCGCGCCGACGGCACGATCTCCGGGCGGCAGGTCGGCCAGCTGAGCGAGAGCGTGCTGGCCGCGCAGCTGTCGAACCTGGCCAGTCAGTAGACTGGGCCGCTAATGCTCTCGGTGGTCTTTTTTCGCCGCCTTGCCTTCGTGACCGCCCTCTTCGCCTACCTGCAGATCGCCCTGGGCGGGCTGGTGCGGGTGTCAGGATCGGGCCTCGGCTGCCCTGACTGGCCCTTATGCCACGGACGTCCCTACCCGCCGGCCAACATCCACTCGATCATCGAGTACTCGCACCGCACGGTCGGCTCGATCACCGGCGTCTTGATCATCGCGACCGTGGTGCTGGCGTGGCTGCTGTATCGGCAGCGCCGCCCGGCGGTCGCGTGGATCGCGTCTGCGTCGTTGGTCGCCGTCGCGGCCGAAGGGGGCCTTGGCGCTCTGGTCGTCGCCAACGAGCTGTCTCCGTGGCTCGTCGTGGTGCATCTCGGCCTGGCCATGCTCATCCTGGGCTGCCTGGTCGCGACCGCCGTGATGTCGCTCCCGACCTCGCTCGGAGCGCGCGACCCGTCCCTCACCCGTCTGGCGGTGCTCGCCTCCGCCGCGACCTATCTGATGCTGCTCACGGGCTCGACAGTCGTGGCCAGCAACGCCGACCAGCGCTGCAGAACGTGGCCTTTGTGCGGCAGCGGGTTCACGCCCAGCTTCGCGGGAGCCGACGCATTCACCATGCTGCATCGCGGCGTCGTGCTGCTGGTGAGCATCCTCCTGGTCTATGTCCTGGTCCAGGCGATGCGCCGTCCGGGCCTGTCGGGAGTCGCCATCGCGACCCTGGCCGTGATGGTCCTGCAGATCGCAGTCGGAGCGGGCGCGGCCCTGACCGACGGTTCGCTCTTCAACGGCCTCCACGTCGCCATGGCGACCCTCGTGTGGTCGGGCATCCTGTCCACGGTGCTGTTGACCCTGCCGCGCGCGGACCGCCTGCCCGCCGTGTCGCTCTCCGCGGAGAAGACCGGCGCATGAGCGTCGTGGGCGCGGTCGCGCCGGGCCGTGGCATCTCTGCCACGATGCTCGACTACGTCAGCTTGCTCAAGCTGCGCATCGTCGCGCTCCTGGACGCCACCGCGATCGGGGTGATGATCCCGGCGTCGCACGGGCATCCTCGCCTGGGCGCCGTGGCGGCGGTGCTCGTCGGCGGCACCCTCGCTGCAGGTGGCGCGCACGCGATCAACTGTTGGTTCGACCGCGACATCGACGCCGAGATGAGCCGCACCAGGAGCCGCCCGCTGCCGGACGGCCGCATCCCCGCGTGGCATGCGGTCACGCTGGGCGTCGCGCTGAACGTCGTGGCATTCGGCGTCCTGTGGGCAGGGGCCAACGTGACGGCCGCGCTGCTGGCCCTGAGCGGGACCTTGATCTATGTCTTCGTCTACACGGTCTGGCTGAAGCGACTGACGCCGCAGAACATCGTGATCGGCGGCGCGGCCGGCGCCGTGCCTCCGCTGGTCGGCTGGGCGGCCGCGACGGGTGGCCTCGACCTCACGGCCCTGGCGATGTTCGGTGTCATCTTCCTGTGGACTCCGCCGCACTTCTGGGCGCTTGCCTCCGTGGTCAAGAAGGATTACGCCCGCGCTCACATCCCGATGCTGCCGGTGGTCGGAGGGGAAGTCTCCGCCAAGCGCCAGGGCGTCGTCTACGCGGCGCTCACGGCGGCCGTCAGCGCGGTCCCGTTCTTCACCGGCTCTGCCGGCGCGATATATCTCGCCGGGGCGATGCTGCTGGGCCTCGGTTTCGTCGCGATCACCGTCATGGATTTGACCAGGCGCGGTTGGACCCGCCGCGTCTTCGCGTACTCGATCACCTACCTGGCGCTGCTCTTTACCCTCTTCGCTGTCTCGCCGTTCTTGCCCTGAGAGCGATGGAGATCATCCGCTTGCACCTTGCGCGAATCGGCGCCCTGCGGAACATCCCGGTGCACGGCTTCGTGATCAAGCACCCCCGCGCCGGCGCGATCCTGGTCGACACAGGGGTGGGCTGGCCGACCGAGCTCGTCAAGGAATGGAAGGTGGTGAACCGCCACGCCGCCGATGCGCTGGCCGAGCATGACCTGAGCCCGGCCGACGTCCGCATCGTCATCAACAGTCACCTGCACTTCGACCACTGCGGCCAGAACACGGTGTTCAAGCACGCGCCGTTCTACGTCCAGCGCAAGGAGCTGGACCGGGCGCGCCGCCAGGAGAAGACGACCGTCGAGTGGTTTGACTTCACCGGCGCGAGGTTCGAGCTGCTTGACGGAGACGCGGAGATCGCCGAAGGGGTGCGGGTCGTCGCGACGCCCGGCCATACCGTCGGTCACCAGAGCGTGCTCGTCGACACCCCGGATGGTTCGGCCGTGATGATCGGTGATGCCGCCTACACGTCGGACATCTACCGCGAGGCTGACAAGGCCGACCTCTCGGGTTGGCACGGGCAGCACTCCGACCGCAGGGCGTGGACCAGGTCTCTGAAGAAGCTTCACGGCATGCATCCACATGCCGTGCACTTCTGCCACGACACGCACGTCGTCTCGCCTGGATGAGCACGGTCGAACCTCCGGGCCCGTTGGCCGGCGCCGGCTGGCTGAGGCAGCACGCACACGACCACGACCTGCGCGTCATCGACTTCCGCTGGTACCTGCAGGGCCGCAACGGTCACGACGAGTACCTGGGAGGCCACATCCCGGGCGCGGTGTTCGTGGACCTGGAGGCCGTGACCGGGAAAGAGGGGGGAGGCCGCCATCCGCTGCCGACCGCCCCGCAGTTCGAACAGGAGATGCGCCGTGCGGGCGTCGGCGACGCGACGGCGGTCGTGGTTTATGACGACGCCGGCGGATCGATCGCGGCGAGGCTGTGGTTCCTGCTGGAGTGGTTCGGCCACCGCGCGCAGTTCGTGCTCGATGGTGGACTGCAGGCGTGGGGCGGTCCGCTTTCCACCGACCTGCCGAGCGTTCCGGCAGGCGACTTCCACGCGGCGGAGCCGGATCGCTCGCGCGTCCTCGACGTCGCTGCCGTCGGCGAGCTGAAGGGAGTACCGCTGCTCGATGCGCGCGCGCCGGAGCGATATCGAGGAGACAAGGAGCCGATCGACCCCAAGGCGGGGCACATCCCTGGCGCGCTGAGCGCTCCGTGGACCGGAAACCTCGGACCGGACGGCAGGTTCAAGGCGCCCGACGATCTGAGGCGCAGGTTCGCCGAACTAGGGGCAGGCGCCGGCGCGGTGGCCTACTGCGGCTCCGGGGTCAGCGCGTGCCACGAAGTGCTGGCGATGAGGGTGGCCGGCCTGCCCGACGCCAGGCTGTACGCGGGATCGTGGAGCGACTGGTCCAGCCGCGACCTCCCGGTCGCCACCGGCAGCGACCCCGGCGATGGAATTACGATTCCGAAATGATCCTCACAGGCAAGAAGATCCTCATCGCCGGAATGAGCGACCGCCGGTCGATCGGCTATGCGATCGCGCAGGAGGCTCAACGCGCCGGCGCCGAGCTACTCCTCACCAGCTTCGGCCGGATGATGACCATCACGCAGATGACGGCCAAGAAGCTCAGTCCCGTGCCGGATATTCTCGAGATGGACGTCACCAAACCTTCGGACATAGCCGAAGCGGTGAAGGAGATCGGCAAGCGGTGGGACCGCATCGACGGGCTCGTCCATTCGGTCGCATTTGCACCCGCCGATGCGCTTGGCGGGAATTTTCTTAACACTCCCTGGGAAAGTGCCGCGACCGCATTTCAGGTCAGCGCTTTTTCCTTCAAAGAGCTCGCAAGTGGATTTCTTCCATTAATGAAAGAGCACGGTGGATCACTTGTCACCATCGATTTCGACAACTCAACGACCGCCTGGCCGAAATATGACTGGATGGGCGTCTCAAAGGCGGCGCTCGAATCCGTCACGCGCTACCTCGCTCGTGACCTCGGCCGCCACAAGATCCGCGTCAACGCGGTTTGCGCGGGCCCGCTGGCCACGCTGGCGGCGAGCGGCATACCCGGGTTCAAGGATTTCGAAGAGGTGTGGGAAAAGCGCGCGCCGCTGGGCTGGAACCTGCAGGACCGCTCGCCCGTGGGTCGCGCGGTGTGTGCGCTGCTTTCGGACTACCTGGACATGACCACGGGGGAGCTCGTCCACGTCGACGGCGGCTATCACGCGATGGGAACTGAGCTGCCTCCAGAGTAGACCTTTCAGTCTGACCCCACATCTTGTGCACAGGTGGGGACAAGCGCGCAACATCATGTTAGGCTCTTCCGAAATCCTGGCGGCACCTCATGGGGCCCCCACTCGCCGGGGGCGTGGGGAGGCCGACCGCCAAACGGGAGGAACTGAGTTTGCGGGAGTGCCTGGTGATCTATGTGGACGCCGCTCTCGACAAGAACGGCCGGGCCGGATGTGGCCTGGCCGTTTTTGTTAGGGGTCGCGCGGTCTATACGGAGTCGTTCGGCTTTTCGCACCTGGGTGGGTCGGCGCAGCTGGAGGCGCACGTGTGCGCGGGGGCTCTCGATCTTGCCGCAGCCCGCTGGCCTTATCACCGCGTCATCGTGCGCACGGACTGCGCGCCGGTGGTCCGGAGTCGCGTGCCTTCCAGCGACAGTTTTCGCGTGGCGGTGTACGAAGTTCGTGAGCGATGCAGGCGCGGTTGGCGCGTGGTTCGTTATGTAAACCGTAAAGCCAATCCTGCGCACGAGCTGGCGCGAGAAGGCCTCAAGAGCATTTCCAAACAACAGATGCTCGCCGCGGCTTAATCCGCGCTAAAAGAATTCAAGGGTAGGGCCTTTATACTGCCTGGGCACCCCGATTGATTAGGGCACGTCCCAGGAGTCGAAATGTCCCCAGACGAAACACCGCAAGGCCAGGAATCGCCGCGCCGTAGACGCGGCAGGCCACCCGGCTCGAAAACGACGACCACCGCCAGGACGCGGCGAAAGCGCGCCGACGGCGGAGAGCTGGTCGGTCAGCTGAACAACATGGTCGCGGAACTGATCAAGGAGAACCGCAAGCTCAGGCGCCAGGTCGTCAAGCTGACCGAGCGCGGCTCGGCGGCGGCCTCCAACACGGTCGAGCGCGGGTTGCGCACGATCTCGCGACGGGTGCAGCGGGCGCTGGGCGGGACAGCGAAGAAGCGGCGCGTGACCAGCGCTCCTGCCAACGGCCGGCGCAAGACCACGACGAGGAAGAAGCGCAAGGCGTCGTAGCCCTCGCCTATCAGGCGCTGAAGCCGGGGTTCGCCTCCATGTGCTTTGCCGTGCGGTACGCGTCGACGATGCTGTAGAGCCACAGCGTGCCGCCGCCGAGCTCCATGGGCACTCCGAGGGCAAGCCCGATCACGCTCAGGTCGAGGTCGAGGCCGAAGAACTGCAGGCCGCCGACGCCGAGGAGATAGGCGATCCCCTTCTTGTTGTGGCCGAGGTAGAAGTGCCCGCATCCCGGAATGATCGCCAGCGCCGCCGCGAGCGCGGGACTCTTGCGTCGCTGCACGACAGCTCCTCGGTAACCTCCTGAGGCCCGGGCGCCGCATTGCGGGCAGGGCGCATACGGATTGGCCAGGTAGGCGCCGCAGATTCCGCAGAGGACTTCTGATGCCATCCGTCTATCTTTGCCCCTTTTCGGCGCTCTGTAACCCAGTCCTTCGACGCCTTAAGCTCAGACCGTGGACCTCGGATTCACCGCAGCGGAGGAAGCCTTCCGGCAGGAGGTACGGGCCTGGCTGGACGGCAACCTGCCGGCCGAGTGGCGCCACGGCGGCGTCGGCGGGTACCGGGAGGACGACGAGACCGAGATCCAGCGCGACTGGCAGGGCCGCCTCCACGCAGGCGGTTGGTTGAAGCTGGGCTGGCCCGAGGACGCGGGCGGACGCGAGGCGACTCCGGTCATGCAGGCGATCTACCAGGAGGAGCTGGCGAGGGCCGGCGCGCCGATCATCCTGGGACGGCTCGGCGTGAGCCTGCTTGCCCCCACGCTGCTGGTCCACGGCTCGCCATGGCAGAAACAGGCCTACATCGAAAAGATCCTCAGCGGCGAGCTGATCTTCTGCCAGGGCTTCAGCGAGCCCGACGCAGGGAGCGACCTGGCCGGTCTGCGCACGCGCGCCGAGCGCAAGGACGGCAGGTGGTTGATCAGCGGCCAGAAGACCTGGTCCAGCGGCGCGCACTACGCCGACCGGAGCTTCCTGCTCGCTCGGACCGACGCGGTGGGCGGTCACCGGGGCATCGGCTTCTTCCTGGTCGACATGCGCCAGCCGGGGGTCGAGGTGCGCCGGATCCGCCAGATGACCGGCGGCGGCGAGTTCTGCGAGGTGTTCCTCGCCGGCGCGGAGGTCGAGGACCGCGACCTGGTCGGCGAGCCTGACGCGGGCTGGAAGATCGCGATGACGGTCTTCGGTTTCGAGCGTGGCGGCCTGGCGCAGGCGGCGCGCTTCGAGCGGGCGGTGGCGCAGCTCGCACAGCTCGCCCGCGAGCGGGGCGCCGGTTCGGACCCCGGCACGCGCCAGCGGGTGGCGCAGGCCCAGATCGAAGCGCACGTCTTCCGCCTCATCGGTCTGCGCAACCTGAGCAGCGCCCAGCATGGCAAGGCGCCGGGACCGGAGGCGAGCCTGACCAAGCTCTACTGGAGCGAGATGGACAAGCGCATCCAGGAGACCGCGCTGGAAGTCGAGGGACTGTACGGAGCCCTGGCGCCCGATTCGTCGTTTGCGCTCGAGGGCGGCCGCTGGCAGTACGGCTGGATGTGGGCTCACGCCGAGACGATCTACGCCGGCTCCTCCGAGATCCAGCGCAACATCATCGCCGAGCGCGTGCTCGGCCTCCCGCGCGGCCGGTGAGCGGGCCCGCGGCGTCGGTCGTCGAGCGCTTGCGCGCCCGCATCGGGGTCGCCGGGCCGTCCACCGAGGCGGTGGTCGAAGCCGGGCACGTCAAGCGCTTTGCCGAGGCGATCGGGGACGCCAACCCGCGCTGGGCCAAAGAGGCGCCGCCCACGTTTCTCGTCGCCCTCGCACCAGCCTCCCTACACCTCGCGGAGGCGGAGGAGTACGGCAAGGGGTGGCTCAACGGCGGCAACCGGTTCGAGTACTTCGCGCCGGTGAAGATCGGCGACCGCATCACGGCCACCGGCCGCGTTGCCGAGGTCTACGAGAAGTCCGGCTCGAGCGGCAACCTGCTCTTCATCGTCTTCGAGACCGACTACGTCAACCAGGACCAGGTTCTGGCGGCACGGCTGAGAGGGACGGCGATCCGCAGATGAAGGTCGAGGTGGGGCAGGAGCTGCCGGAGCTGGTGAAGCATCCGACCACGCGCGAGCTGGTGCAGTACGCCGGCGCGCAGGGCGACTTCTACGAGATCCACTACGACCAGGCCTTCGCGCTGGGCGTCGGGTTGCCCGGGGTCATCCTGCACGGGCTGCTGAAAGCCGCGTTTCTCGGCCAGCTGGTGACCGACTGGCTCGGCGATCGCGGCGCTTTGAAGAACTTCGAGGTGAGCTATCGCGGGATCGACGTTCCCGGCCGGCCCTACCGCTGCCAGGGCCGTGTGGTCCGGGTCGAGGGAGATCAGGTCGAGCTGGAGGTCTGGGGCGAGGACTCGGAGGGACGCCGCACCACGGTCGGCAGCGCCACGGTCGAGCTGAAAGGCTGAGCGCGGAGCCCGGCCAGGGCCCGCATGACCAACAGCACCGAGGCGTCGATCACGCAATAGCCGCCCGCGATGACCGAAGGCGGGTTGCCTGAAGGAATGTGGGTCCACGGTGCGACCGGCAGCCAAGCCCAGTTCCCGAACGAGGTGCCGAAGATCTCGAGCTCGGCCGTGGCGATGAAGATCGCCGAGAACAGGGCCCACCGCGGCGAGCGAAGGACGAAGTAGGCGAAGACCGGCAGGCAGAGCGCGCCCTGCACGTCGACGCGTCCGGTGACGACCGGGAGCAGAGTGAGTCCGAGGACCGCCCAGGTCGCGGCGCCGCCCAGGACCGCGTAGGCGACACGCTTGCCGTACCGGAGCACGACCGGAGTCCTCGCCGCCATGAGGCCGAACAGGTAGACCATGCCGTGGCCGGGCGGCACGAACAGCGGGAGGTTGTGCAGCCTGTACCGGTAGACGCCCCAGATCAGCGAGCCGAAGATCTCGAACCCGGTGGCGACCACCACGCACGTCCACACCTGCCAGCGCTGCTCTTTCGGGGCTTTGAGCGCACAGAGGTAGAGCACCGCAAAGGTCAGCCCGCCCAGCAGCCACTGCTGCCAGAGCGCGGTGATCCTGCTGTCAGCGAAAAGCAGGATCGGGGTGTAAGTGAGCAGGTAGGCGTGCAGCCAGTACGGCTGCACGCCCTGGATGAACTTCTTGACTACTTGATCGTGCCCCTCTCGTCGATCAGGCCGCCCTGCAGGCTCCAGCCGGTGCCATTCCAGGTGATCACCTGCTCCTGGGTGATGGGGAAGTGGTCGTTGGAGGTCGTCTTGACCACGACCCCCGGGAGCAGGAAGGGATTGTTGGTCTCGTTGAGCTCGTTGCCGGCGATGTTCATGACGTTGGCGCGGGTCATGTCCGAGCCGGCCCGGGTCAGGACGTCGACCATGGTGTAGGCGACGGCCACTCCGTAGATGTTGAAGCCGTCGTTGACGTTGCACGTGGTGCAGTTCGCGATCACCGTCTTGTAAAGCTGCATACCTGCGTCACTA
>Ga0307374_10002407_pt1 | contig 33320 bp, 27 predicted proteins | sample OX3MG_FD_202532 | JGI IMG/M metagenome (GOLD analysis project Ga0307374, IMG submission 202532) | Soil microbial communities from Risofladan, Vaasa, Finland - OX-3 | ecosystem: Environmental > Terrestrial > Soil > Coastal area > Acid sulfate soil | place: Finland: Risofladan, Vaasa | collected... | reverse complement strand
GAATCGCCAGTTTCTGGTGCCCTTTTGGCACCGAGAGCGACCAGAGCATCTTGGATACGGATGGTGAATCGGCGGGCGTCTTCGGGTTTTCCGCCATCTGCACCCGGATATGGACGCAGCGCGGCGCCAAAAAAGACGTCAATTGATGCTCGACGCACGCGCGAAGAACCCTTCGGAAGGATCTTTCGTACGCCTTGGAGGTAGACCGGCACCACCGGAATATTGCACCGCTTTGCGAGGTATGCCGCGCCACCGTGGAACTCCATCATCTCGTCGGTGAAGCTTCTTCCCCCTTCGGGAAAGATCAACAAGTTGTAGCCCCGATCGAGTAATCCCGCCGCGATGTCAGCGCTCTTTCGGTTCGTGCGAGTTCGTTCTACGGGAATCGTCGATAGGAAAAGCGAATAGAAGACACATTTCCATCTTGTATTGAAAAAGTTGTCGACGGCAGCGGCAACGACAATATTCTTGCGATATGTCGCTGGTATCGCGCAGAGAAACGCGAGGGTGTCGAAGTGGCTCACATGATTTGGCGCAAAGATCAAAGGCTGTCGTTCACCGGCGATGGCTTCGAATCCATGTACCGATGGCGAGCAGATAAAGCGCGAGATTGGCCCGATGAAAAGTGTAGAAACGACATTGCGCAAAATGGTCGCTGGGCGAGTACGCGTCCATTCAGTGTCATAGTGCACACCAACATTAGGTTTCTTCGGAGAAGAACTTGATGTCCATTCTCGCGTTTTCGCGGCTGGTGAGTTAGCACTCTTGTCGTCGGTCATTATTTAGGAAGAGCGACGATTGCCGCTCTTGGGCGGGGTGTATCGCTTTGAGGGCCGTGGTATCGCACCCTTTCCGCTTGGACCGTAGTCCACAGTCCCCCGATCGATCCCTGCCGCGCGATCTACCTTGCCCTTTTGCATAACGCGATATATCAGCCACCCACCAAACGCGAGGTAGATCAGCGCACCCGGGAGGAACTGGAAGGTGGCCTGTTCAAGTCCAAAGAGGAATGCCGCGAAACCGAGCAACGCCCGGCGTCGCAGGAACAGCCCGAGCGCCATCAGACACGCGCCGATAAGCATCGTGATGAAGAAATCGACTGCGCCTGCGTGGATGCTCTTCGTCGTTGATGATCGTTCGTTGAGATACCCGAGTACAGCAAGTACAAGTGAAAGTGTTGTCAGGAACGATCCGATAAGTAGTTCCCGGCGATCGAGTCCGTTGACGATCTCCTTTGTGGTGATCGGCACATTTGAGGGTTTGAGTTGCCGAGGGCCAGGCTTTTGGTGCCATAGTTCCTTGACGATTTCAGGAAAGGTGCGCCGACTCGGTCCATTACTTGAGGGCGGTGTCTCTGTCTCGGGGGTTTCCACGAATACAGGCTATCGGTTTCAATTCGCCGCTGGAGATTCCGTATGACACGACTCCTGCATGGCATTGTCCGGTCCGAGAGTGAGATTAATCCCGGAGAGTGTTGCTGCCCATACTGTGAGTGGGCGAACAGTTCATGATCGCAACCAACAGGGCCGAACACAGGTGTACCAGGACTCGCTGACGCTCCCTGGGTCCGCGAATCAGCGCCCAAAAACTTTGACATCGTGCGCGAGAATTGCCGACGGATCTACGCGTAGTTCTCAGCGTGAGGAGCCACTCGAGTACACGGGATAGAGTTGGATGCGTCGATCGGTCGTGTCCCGGGCGGTCGAAGGCGTTGTTGAACCGTATTTACGGGCGTTTGGCTCAGGTGGTTAGAGCGCAGCCTTCACACGGCTGAGGTCGGCGGTTCGAGTCCGCCAACGCCCACTCCTTCTCCGCAGGTGAAGTGCTGTTTTCTTCTTTGCTCTGATCCCGTCTGTGCGTTCCGTGCGCGTTCCGTGCGCGATGTATCCCGGAATGAATGTGCCTACGTGGCTCTGTCGGGGCCTGTTCCTTGCGCTGGAGCGGTATGACAGGCGCACCGTTAGCACCTGCCGCTAGGCGGTCGAGGGCATCGTTGACACGTTCGCCACTGCCCGGCAGGAGGTGTCCATAGCGATCCAAGACGACTGAGACTGACGAGTGACCCGCACGGGCTGCAATCTCCGTTGGTGAGGCTCCTACCTCAATCCACAACGCAACGGCAGTGTGTCGAAGGTCATGGATGCGCAGCGGACCGAGACCAGCGGCTTTGGTGGCAGGCTTGAAGAAGCGTCTGCGCCAAGAGGACAGTCGAACTGTCCCACCCTCTGGTGCCATGAACAAAAATTCTCCGGTGCCAAACAGCTCGATGTGCCGTTGTAGCTCGGTAACGACGATAAGCGGCAACGGAACACGCCGCCGACCGGCTTTTGTCTTCGGTGGGCCTACGTGTAGCTGTCCAGAAACCTCAGTAAGCGTCTCCAAAACATCTACCGACCTTGTAGCAACGTTGAACCGTTCGGGGCGTAGGCCGAACAGCTCGCCCGCTCGGAGGCCACCGTAGGCAGCGAGGAAGATCACCGCCCGGTAGCGCTTGTCGATGGTTGCTGCTAGCACATTGACTTCTACCGGCGAGAGAAAGCGCATCGTTCGGTGCTCGATCCTTGGGAGCCTTACATCAGCGCATGGATTGTTGCGCAACATCCCTGCTTCGACGGCAGATCGCATGATCTTGTTGAGTATCTGGCCCGCCTTGACGACCGTTGCAGGAGCTAACCCAGCGCTATCACCCAATTCAGCTACCCATTTCCGAACATCCGTAACTGTGATGTGCCCAAGTTCAGATGGCCCGAAGGCGGGGACGAGGTAACGGTCCACGTACCCGAAGTCCCGGGCAATCGTCGACGGACGCAGATCTACCACCGTGGTCTTCCATGACTCTGCCCACTCTGCAAACAGGACCCGTGCACTTAACGGGTCTATCCAGTCGCCGCGGTCGAGTTCGGTCTCGACGCTAACTAACCAACGGCGTCCGTCAGACTTCGTCGCAAAGGTCATCGGTGCGAGGTTGCGAACGCCATTCATCCAATAACTTGCCTGCCATCTGTTCGAGGCCAACTTGCGGAGTGATCCAAATTCACGACGAGACATGACCGAAAACCTATCTGTTCGAGAGCTGATTAGGGATGGAAAAGGAATTACGGGCAATCGGGTCCACTCGAAAGCGTTCCAACCAGCTCGCCACGTCTGTTGGATTGAATCGCACAAGATGGCCTACCTTGATGTAGGGGATACGACGCTCAGCAACCAGTCTTCGGACGTGTCGTACGGAGATTCCGAGCGTTACCGCTAACCCGGGAATATCGATCAAGGCGGGAATGGTCGAGGACTTGCCTGATGCCGTGCGGTCACCCATCGGGGGGCTCGCAATTAAAAAACATCACTTCGATAGGGGGCCCAGTCCAACCGTCTTGATCTGCCGATGACCATTGAAACACCGGAGAGCATCCAAAAATCTGCATCGCGTATTCAACGCCGTCAGCCATGTCATAACGTCGGACGCGGTAGGAGGTGATATCGAATCCCTGCGCTCGTTCATATCGATGCTTCCCAAATGCAGTTTCGTCGAATGCCTTCCCTAGGTATTTCGACAGGTAACCCCCAGCGACCTGTCCCCCGAATGCGGCGGCAGCACCCTTAGGCTTCTTATCTCGTAGATCGACAATTCCGCGTCCCCATAGCTTCATCAGCTTTTCGTGTTCTATATAGAAGGGCACCGCCATATGGATATGTATTCCGTGTCCTCCTGGGTGCAATTCGGGAACCCACACGTATGGAAATCGTTCGCCTTGTTCGTTGACGAGAGCCTTAATGAGTCGTTCAACGTGTCGTCGCACTTGTTCGATGTCAAATTCGCCGGTACCCGCGTAAGTGAGTGTCCACATGTATCGGAGGCGAAACTCTTTAGCAAACTGCCGGATGATTTTGCGAGCGCGCCGAAGAGCGACCTCTGCTGTACGTTCCGGGTCCTTCGCACCACCCGGTTTACGCGATCGATCACACTTCCGATGGCTGGTGACTGGATATACGACCGCCTCTCCACATTTTGCATAAACCTTTACGAAGGCTCTTCCATTTTTGGGGTTAGGGAGTTTCGTTGCATGTTCAAGTGAAGCAGTGTCCTTCGGACCCCGCGCGCATGCAACGAAATTGCAGGGCCCTTGTGTTCGGTCGATCTGAGGCGGTCTCATCAACTGAGACTTTATCAGTCTCATAAAGTGAGATGCGCGTATTTCTCACCTAACGGCGTGAAATTGTATGAACGCCGACGGAAGTCTCCGAGGCAGGGGCCGTCCGCACGATCGAGTCACCCTCGCACTCGGCCCCGCTCCTCTTCGAGTCCTCAGAGTGGCGGGGGCCGGACTGCTGGGGGAGTCTGAACTATGCGGCGGCTGTAGTGCTTCCGACAAGAAACATCGTCGGTTGGGCTTCAATCATGAGCTTCGCTTTATCGGTTCGTTTGCGCTTGCCTATTTCGACGAGTTGCTTCCAAAGATCGTCGTAGCGGTCCTGAGCGCCTGAGGTCTTATTCATGCGGTACGGCGTTACTTCGGTGGGAAAGGCCTCTCGGAATGCCTGCTGGGCTCGGAACGCGGTAGCGCGACTCTCCTCCATCGTCTCGGCGTACTCCTCAACTGACCCGGGCTCTCGTCCCAGCTCTGCCGTAGCGAGCCCCCATGCCATAGCAAACCTGAGGCCTCGAAGCGTGGTGCGAAAGTTCGAATTACGAATACCGACCTCAGCCCAAGTTGGAGGACGCTGTACTTTCGTAGCCATCGAACCAGTGTACTCATAGTCTCGGTATCTGAGACTAAAAGCTAAAGGGTACCCGGACTCACGAAAAATACCCCAAAGTAGGTGCAGTGCTACAGGAGACGCCAACCAATCCAATTGCAACGTTTATTAGGTCGTAGACTAATTATCAAGAAATTAGATAGGTAATTTTGACCTGAAGCTTGTTTTGAAAGGGGAGCAGTGCCAGTACTCCAAGGCGCACTTCTATGTGATTCGGCAAAGGAATACAACGGACTTGTGTCGGTATTGGGTGGCTTCGTATCAATATTGAATGTGCCTAGCTTGCCTGCCTTATCGCCAGTTGTTTTCGCGGGCCGAGTCGGGTTCAGCATCGCTGAAACTAAGAACCCGCACCATATTCGGATCGTAGTCACGTCTGATAACGGAGTTTTAGCGGAGGTAGTGGGAAGCGTCCCACCTCTTGATCCCAAAACTGTCTTTGATCCTGAATTTGCAGTTGGAATGAACCTAATCTTTCCCTTGCCAGTGCAATTTGACCAAGCTGGAATGTATTGGTTCGAGCTAACCATTGACGAAGACCTCATGGTTCGACTGCCGTTAAAGGTCAATTTGCTTGGCAGCTGACCTTGCTTTCTCGCGTCATGCCCTCGAAATGATGGAATATCGAGCAATTACTAGAGATGACGTGCAATTGGCCCTTTCCCGGGCTCTTGGAGTACCGGATCCCGGGAACCAACCGTCTACGATACGAATCGAGGGCTACGCGAGCCACGGGCGGCTATTAGTGGTCGTATGCTCGACAGTCACTGACTTAATCGTGACCACGTATTGGAAGGGAGACAACTCATGAACTGGACCTACGATTTGAACGTATCTGCTGTGCACCTGAGAATCCTTCCAGGTAAATCTTCACGTCAGAAAGTCATTGGAGATGAGTCGATACTCGATTTGGATGCCAACGGATCTGTGATCGGCGTCGAAGTGCTCTCTCACGGTGGAACTATGAGTGCTAGTGAGCTGCTACGTGAGGGAGTACCCGTTAACGCCATTGCCCTTTTGACGCGAATTCTTGTTTCGAATTTTCCTCGCCTCGGATCGTTCACTCGGGATCAAGACGTCAGTAATGAAGTGGAAACCGGGCAGGAACAGACCGTGGTCTTCGAGCCCGCGCTTTCTTAGTTAACTTCCTACGCAACAAAACTGGGAGTCGCACCTTCGGTTCCATTCGCCAGTGCCTAAGGACGTAATCCGTTTAGGTAGGGCTGCAGCTTCCCATGAGCTGTTTCCGCTCGCTCGTGCTTCTTTATCACTTCGTCGAAATAGGTAGACATGAATCTGCTACCACTCGGCTCGCCCGTCGTAATAATCGATTGGGCGAAGCTCATCGCATCGTTATACCAATCGACGGCAATATCTTGGGCTTCCACGACCTCGTCGCCACGTCCATCCGCCGCGACCGTTTCGGCATATGTGGTCATTCCGAGTAAGGCTAGATACATCAGCGAATTTGCTCGATATGCATCTTGAAACGCCACGCTTAACCCGGCGAATCCGCCACCTGTTGGGTCCTTTCGCCCGGCGTTGTCCGCCCCAGGCGCATTGCGGCGTATCCAAACACCTAATGCTTCGTAGAACTTGTCATGCGCTGGCTTAACCTCGGCGAAACTGACTTGAGCGCCGACTGAAGATTCGTCGAAGGCGGGATCGATGGCGTGTTGAAACTGCCGCACCGCACTCGCGTATCCGCAAAGCAAGTCGAAAACGTCTTTGGCTTCTTCTCGCCAGGCTGGAAGGTCTTCGCGAGCGTCAGGATTTAAAGCGCCCTTTCCCCGGATCAGCTTGTACACACCAAAAGGCAACTTCAGGCCACGCGCTTCAACCTCATTCCAGTAGTCACGAAACCACCGCGGATCATTGATCGCGACCCCCTCGCATGATTCTCCGGCTGCCTCTTTCCAATCCTTTATGAGACGGGAGGGGATCTGAACCGGAGCACCATGGACTCGCTCATGGATCAGGTCGAAAAAACCGCGGCCCGTGTTGACAAACTCGAAGAACTGACTCGGAAATTGGTCGGGCCACCACTCAAGTGCCTTATCGAATACGGGAAAGAATGCAGCAAGAATTGCTGCGTCTCGGGATAGGCCTTTCGAGCCGAACGCTACGGGTCGCGTACAACCCAGTACTGAACACTTGGCCATATCCGCACCATAGCCAAGGCTTGAGTCGCCAGTCGGGGATTGCTGACGACGGTCTTCCGACACCAACAATCGGTGAAAGGTCGGATCGCCATTATTCACCGTTTAATCTCTAGATTTGCCTCGCACGCACTTTGCGGGTGCTGTGAAACAGGCAGCGCACCCGTGAAATCTGACTTAATCGACGCTCACAACGTGAACGCATATTCCCAGCTAGATACTTCCTGGGCTTAAAGTAGTGATGTGGATGAGCTAGCCGACCTCTATTTGAAGGACATGGCGAAGCGCAATGCCCCGGAACACAACGTCGATGTCACCCGCGGTGTCTTGAAGCGCCTTGAAGCGACGAAATCCGTTCTTGCTGATGTAACTCCTGATGACATGAGGCATTGGATTGACACAAGGCGGAAGGCAAACGGTGACCCAGTCGCTCCTACCACTTTGAGGACAAATATCTCCCAAATACATGCGTTCTACGCATGGGCATTTGAAGAAGGCCATGTATCTGCTAATCCCGCTGCTGGTATGACCCGACCACAAACGAAAGACCGTGTGCCACCAGAGGTAACTATTGAAGACTTGGATCGAGCAATTCGTTGGTCATCTGGAGAAATCAATTGCTGGATCGTGCTGGCGGCATATCAAGGGTTAACACCTCAGGAAGTCGCACTTGTCTCAATAGGTGACTTCGACTTCACGTCCTTGGCGCCCACTTTGATCGTCAGAAGGAGAGGTGAGCGCGATAGAAGCGTCCCAGTTCATCAAAGAAGCCTGTCAGCGCTTATGTCATTACCTATGCCAGAGATCGGAAGAGTATTTCCGGACGCCACTGGTCCATTGGTTTCGAGGGCTATAAACGATTACCTGAAAAGCATGGATATGGACATTCGTGCGAACGACCTTCGTTCTTGGCTCAACTCGCCAGGATATTGGAAGAATGAACTTTCACAAGGATCGGCTGCGATCTTGTCAAATGAAGCTCAGACATCAAACGAAAATGGAGGGGACGAAGCAATAGCCAAAAGGAAAGCCCCGACGATAAGTACCAAGAACATCCCCGATGACTTTCACGATTTCATTCCTCGCATAGAGAACTTGTGTGACCTCGATCTAGTAATTCCGCAGAAGCTCGAAGATCGTGTAAGAAATTCAGCCTCGGGCCTCATCGTGTCGGAGTCATTGCTCGGCGAATGTGCAGCAGCCCTCATATCAGGGCATGTTGTGTTGCAAGGACCACCTGGAACAGGCAAGAGCACCCTTGCCCGTGCTCTCGCCGAGGCTTTCAATGTGGATTTGCTTTCTGTCACCGCCCATGAAGACTGGTCAACATTTGAGGTCATTGGCCGCCAAGAACTTCGAGTCAATGACGAGGGGCGTGAAGAGATAGTTCCAGTCAACGGGCATTTCACTGAGGCCGTTATTCGCTGTGCAGGCACCATGCGAAGACATCTCGATAATCCTAAACTGCACAGTGCGACGTGGCTTCTCATCGATGAGCTAAATCGCTCCCACCCCGACAGAGCATTCGGTGAACTGTTCTCGGTTATTGGTTCGGACGAACGAGTGAATATCAGACTCGGGTACCAACGGTATGGCAATGACGAGTTGGTCGTTCCTCGCAGATTCCGGATTATCGCCACTCTGAACTCGATTGACAAGCAATTTGTGAATTCACTCTCACAAGGGCTGCGGCGACGATTCACTTTTCTTACCGTGGACGTTCCACCTCCTCGAGACCCAGTGGAGCAATGGGTTGGCGGCGAATCATTGGCATCGAAGGAGTTCTCTGTTGTTCAGACTCTGGCTTCCAAACGAGCGTCTAAGAGCACGGGGCTACCTAGGAGCGGCATAGAGGAGTTTTTAACCAACCACCAGATCTTTTCGTTGATGGTTGCTCTTTTCGAGGACATCGTTGAACGAGTCCGCTATGCATCTCAAGAAGATGTTGATCCTCACGTACCAATCGGCACGGCTTCCATAATTGATACTGTCGAATTGTTTCTAATTCGCTCCGCACAGACGGGTTTCGATTTAGCAAAGGCACCATCGGTGCTGGATTGGGCTGCGTCAGTCAAACTTGTTCCCTTGTTCGATGCCGGAGGCATTAATCGAAGCAGACTCGACCACTTGGCTTCGTCTCTTTCGCCACCATTTTCGAACCTGACACGGAGAGCGATGGAGACAATCTCCTCCGATGGTCAGTACTACGCACGATAGACATTGTGGCTATCCCGCCGTCTGACATTCAAGCGATTCTCTTTCGAGAGACACTCGGACTGCTGGCTTCGTATTCTTGGCAGTCGTCGCTCGAAGCAATGGAAGTTGCTATTAGTGAATCTGATCTAACTTTGCCAGAATTCTTTCGGGAGTTTCGCCTTCGACACGCTATAGCGATGGCACGAGAACTGCCTGATTTGATCGCGAGGATCGAATCCAATCCATCCCGTACGTCTAATCTTGAGCGCATTGAAACCCGTGGTGTCATCCGAGGTCGTCTGGATACACCTCGTTACTTGGCACAACGGTCAACTGTCCGTTCGCATCCTCGACGACTTCCGATTGTGCAGAACAGGATTGCTTACACGACGCCAGAAAATGCGCTTGCTCGCCTCGCTATTGCGGAGGTACATGGAGCTGTGCGCGACAATCCCTTTCGCTCTCATCAGGCAGAAGCGATGGCAGCGAACGAAAGTAATCGATGGGTAAGTTTTCAAGCGACACAGCGGCCATGGAGCGAACTTATCGTTGATGGTTCCTACGAGCGCCTGTACGACGAAACTGTCGCACGCATCCGGCGTAATCAGACGAGTGATAACGACGCATACAGTCGGCTACTCGTCTGGTGGGACAAATGGAAGCTCGACCTACATCGTTTAGGCGCTCTCGACAGCGAGACCATCATTCAAGGCTTGCTTGCTTTCCCTGGAGGATCGAGCTTTTGGGACAAAGTGTTCGAGGTCTGGTGCCTACGATTTGTCGCTTCGACCCTCGACAAAATGGGTTGGCGAAGGACTGAGGGTCCCGTCGCTTTGCATCGAAAATCAGGCATCGTGTATCGGTATTCATCACCATCGGGTATCAACATTTCGATTCAATTTCAGACCCAAGGTCAACTTTTGGCTAGGTGGAATTATAGGGGTGGACGGGGTCTCACAGGAATTCCTGACCTGTGTCTTGTCCCCGACAAGGAAGGACAGCTTCCTCTCTTGATTGATGCGAAAAACAGAACGGCACCCACTTCCGAAGAGACATACAAAATGCTCGGTTATGCGGAGAACTTTCGAGCAGGTGGGTCAAATGAACGGTTTCGAGCCATTCTTCTCTTCCCAGCTGAGGTCGAGAGCCATCAAGTCATCGATGGACCAAATGCATCCAAGATCGATATCATCACCGTGAATCTCATGGGTGACCGTGAGCCACCAACAAAGGCACTCTCGGAGTCCATTGACGAATGGACTGAAGGATTAGAGTATGCCTCACAAACATTATTGCCAGCGTGAATCTGTCACTCACAGTTGGACAAGTTGGTCAATTTCTGATCCTCCAGTCGGAGTTTGTAGTCCGGGCTCGGCCCTTCTACATCAACGGTTCATAAGGACCGCAGTCGCCAATGATTGGTAGTAGAACGAGCGCGTCGCTCCTCCGACGCGAACCCCCGACAGAGCGTGCGCGTTTCGTGCGCGATGTATCGGATTTCCTTGGTAAATATCGGTCAATGTCGGTCACTCGATACCCTGGTCAAGCCAAATTTCGGCGCCACAGCTAGGGCAGATAAATACCTGATCGAGTCCTTCACACGGCTGAGGTCGGGGGTTCGAGTCCCTCAACGCCCACCGATTTGAAAGCGGGTTAAAGGCTGTTTGTGGAGGCCCGGCGCTTCGACGTAACGGAAATTTTGGTCGGTTTTTGGCCACAGGGAAAAAATGGCCCCCCATAGCGTCGGCAGCGCGACGGTCAGATTCGCTGGTCACCTGCGTGTAGATAGCGAGCGTCACTTGCGGGCTGGAATGCCCCAACCGAACTTGAGCGGTTTTCATGTCGACTCCGGCCAAAGCCATCGAGGTCGCATTGACGTGCCGAAGGTCGCGGAACTGGAAGTCCTTAATCCGCGCTGCCGCACACGCTGGTTTCCAAACGCGCCTGCGCCAGTTTGAGCAGTGGAGCGCTACCCCACACTTCCCAGTGAACAAATGGGTCTCTATATCGTCCTCGGCCAGCCCGCGAGTCTCTAGGTGAGCACGAAGCAGCGCTACAAGACCCGCGGGCATGGCGAGCGTCCGAGTGCCTGCACGGATCTTCGGGCCGCCTTCAACCATCCGGCCGTGCTTGACCTGGACCCCATTTCATGGACCACGACGCGCCGACTGTTCCTCTTTCAGTCCGAAACTATCGTCACATTCGAGTTTCAAGAAATCCTATTAATTTTGATACTTCAATGTTTCTGACTTGAGGACGGATAGCCAAGCCTCGAGAGATGGATAATTAATCCACATCATTAGATAAAAGAGACAACGATTTGCGGTTTATAAATCATTAACCAGGATTCAGAATGGTCTGTGTTCGATCTTAAAGGGGAGAAGCTCATGTCAATGGAGATCAAGATGATCGACGGAACTGACCCCAGTGAAGGCAAGTATCCGGGACTTCGCACGGGATCGGTTGAACAAGTCAATGGCATGTCGATCGAATGGGATGTGCCGGTGAGGATGCGAGACGGAGTAACCATTTACGTGGATATTTTTCGTCCTGTCGGTATGGTAAATCTGCCGATCATATTGACTTGGAGTCCTTATGGAAAACATGGTCTCAAGAATTTTGATATTTTTCCAAACTCAGGTGTTCCCTTAGGATCCGTTTCTTCGTATGCAGTGTGGGAGGGGCCTGATCCGATTTTTTGGACTGCCCAGGGATATGCCGTAATAAATGGCGACGCGCGTGGATCATGGGGATGCGAAGGGGATGTCCAGATATTAGGACCGCAGGAAGCGGATGATGGATACGACGTTATTGAGTGGGCAGGGAAATTGCCATGGTCAAATGGGCACGTCGGATTAGCAGGTGTGTCTTATCTTGCAATTGTGCAGTGGAGGATCGCAGCATTACGACCACCTCACTTGTCGTGCATTAATCCTTGGGAAGGTTTTAGTGATATGTACCGTGAGTATGGCTTTCACGGCGGCATTCCTGAAACGAACTTTGTAAAATTTATGGCACGGTCTTGCCAATTCACGCGGGGTAGAGTCGAGGATTGGGTTGGAATGCACTCCAGCCATCCGCTTCTCGATGAATACAACCAAAGCAAAAGCTGTTCAGATCTCTCCCTGATTGAGGTACCTGCCTATATCGTCGCAGATTGGGGAGATCAAGGTTTGCATACTCGCGGCACCTTGGAGGCATTCAAATTGATTTCGTCTCACGATAAATGGTTGGAAGTTCACGGACGCAAAAAATGGCAGTACTACTACCAGTCGTCTAGCTTGGAGCGTCAGCGAGCCTTCTATGACAAATATCTAAAAGGAATCAGTAGTGAAGTGGATTCTTGGCCACGCGTTTCGATTGAAGTCCGTGATCGTGCCTTTCAAGGTGTCGTAAGGACAGAGGAAAGCTGGCCGATCGAGAGGACAAAGTACGTAAAGTTATATCTGGATGGACTGACGCGATCGATGTGTCTGACCGCTCCAGCACAGAAGGCGTCCCTTTCCTACGATGGAAGAGTTATTGACGACCATATCGATTTCATTTACTGTTTTCAGGAGGAGACTGAACTTACCGGCGGTATGAAGGTCCGGTTATACGTTGCAACCGAAGCTGGCGACGATATGGATATTTTCGTCGCGCTAGATAAGCTTGATCGGCACGGTGAAGTTGTCCCTTTTGTGGCGATGGCGATGATAGAAGATGGTCCTCTAGCTTTAGGTTGGTTGCGTGTGAGCCATCGAGAGGTTGATCCTGCCCGTTCTACGGAAGAGCGACCTTGGCTAACTCATCGGCGACTAATGCCCATGTCCCAAGGTGAAATTCTTCCTGTGGATATAGAGGTTTGGGCTTCTTCAACGAAATTTGAGCCGGGCGAATGCCTGAGGTTGACGGTGCAGGGAAATGACATTTTTAAATATGATCTTCCCCAAGCTCAGCTTCACCAAGAAAGCGTCAATCAAGGAAGACAGGTTGTATACACCGGTGGAGCATGTGACTCTTATATCTTGGTTCCGGTCGTAGGGAAGAGTGACTGATGGCGCTTTGAAGTGGATCCCCGATCCAGGTCAGCTTCCTAAGATGTGAGCACTTACGCATCCTCGAGGTGCAAGTGCAGGGAAGACACAACATGTTCAATCACGTGATTCAAAAAGCGGAGATAGCCCATACAAGCGCCTAGGGTTGGTGCACAACACTTTCTCTTGAAACTTCTGATCGATGGAAAGAGCCTCGAACTGTGAGATTGCGTCGACTTCACTCGAAGTATCGGTGTGGCCATAATCGGTGCCGAGTACGAGGCGGTCTTCCCCTATGGCATCAGTAATGTACTGATAGTCGTCTCCGATCTGTGTGGATACGTAGATGTTCTCAGTGACGAAGGGATTATCCTCCTTTGAATATGTAATTGCACGGCGTCGAGCGCTTTCATGCAATACCCAAGGTATCCATTGCGCGGAAGCTTCGATAAAACCCCATCGAAGTGAAGGAAAGACGCTCGGAATTTCGCTCGTAAGCAAGCCATAACACGCGATAACGGTGGGAATGCGAAAAGACGCGAACCCTCCAAGTAATCCTGATCGCGTCTTGAGTGAGCGCATGAGTGCTGGGTCGTTATTCGCAACGTGGATGATGACGGGAAGATCCAGCTCTTCGCTGAGCGAAAAAATCGGATAGTAATACTCGTCAAGTATCATCAAATTGCGATCAAAAGGCGGGAGGCATACTCCAACGGCACCATTGTCCTTGGCGAATCGAATTTCCGAAAGGGCAATTTCAAGAGACAATGTTGGCAATACGCATGTCCACCGTAAGCGATTACCTCCCTCGCGCCAAATCTCTGCCAGCCAACGATTCCAGCTGCGACACAGCGCGATCTCCACATCTGGACGTTCTGTGATCTGTTCGATGAAAATACTGTTGTGCAAAACCTGGGTGTCAATACCGAGCTGACTCATATGGTCCAGCCGAAGCGGAATATCTTCCATCTTCCGTGCTGCTGCCGGAGTCGCGATATTGCGCGCAGAGATGGTTGACTTACGTTCGACCTCACGGTCGGTATCTGTGAGAATCGGCGGACCCACAACCTTTCCATCCACGACCCAGTACTGTTTGTCGGACCCGGAGGAGCTCGTGACGAGCTGCGGTCGATATTTTTTCTCGTTCGGTTCAAGATACTGCCATGTCGCGTCTGTTTCGATGACGTGAGCATCGGCATCGACAACCTCGTAATCAGGGAGCGCGTAGCTGGCGACCATATCGAACCTCCAAAGCTCTAGATTTTTCACTATCTGCTGATAACTGCCACCAATCGGTACGAAAGGTGGATTGGGCGGTGAGCGAATTAATCGACATCGGGATCACGTATTTGTATTTTGTCCTTAGTCACTCACAGGCAACGGTCTCTGTTTTAATCGAAGCATCGATACATACGGGACCAACCCTCTAATTTTTGTACCGAGAAAACGTCGAACGGTCGCTGACGATTACCACCAGATCGCGCGACCCGATTGTGTACACTCCCATATTCCAAGCCCGAATCGGGTCTAGCAATCATTACAACACTTGTCAACCTCCGAACATCTTGGCGTTGCCCCCGATTGGTAGACACCTTGTAAGAGATGATGTGAATCGTGACGGCGACATCTTTGACGAATTAATGAGTGACACCTCGATGAACGTGATTGTGACCATCCAATGCATGGCATGACCGATACAGCGCGGGTCGATACTCTTATGGGTAAAGCCGTTGGAAGGCGATTAATGTATTCGGACTGATGGAATGGGGTGTTGAGCTGATGTCCCCTGACCCGGAAAATGACGATATGGTCCTTGAATCGCCCCGGGTTTTGTAGAGTCTTGATGAAACTCGGGGCGATTCAACCTGCCCATTAAATCTCGGCGATGGTACTTCCCTATGTAACGGACAATTCATGTTTCAGGCTTGGAGCAAGGAGAACAGCCATTGAATAATTTGGTTGCGGCGTTTTCTCATTGGTGATACGAGTTTGGCAGTCGCGATCGTCGTCAGTATCGCAATCTGAACCATAAAGGAGTTGGTGTCAATCGTGAATTTTAATTTTATGGTCACGCGAGTGCCATCCTTTTGCAATCTTGCCCGGGCACACTAGGTACGACGCAGCGGGTATTCGTGTGTCGCAACGCCTTCCGCGTCCCCCTGCGGAGGGCGTTCTCGCGTATGGTGATCAACAACTTGTGGGCGGATTCAACCAGTCAGCACAATGAGTTCGCTGAGATTCTCTGAGGATCGGGCGGTTCAAGCAGACAACGCCGCGCGCCAAGAGTCCTTCGAGGGCATAGTAAACACATCGCCAATAGATCCCGGTCGCCTCTATCGCAATACTCTCGACCGCCGCGATGGACAAGAACGCGGCCAGCTTGGCAAGGGGCGATTCCGGATCGATGTGGCGGGAACCCAATCGACGGTCAACCTGACCTGGATCGGGGGTCCACTCCACTTTCGGCCATTCCCTTGCGCAGCACCGCGATCAACCGCTTTGTCACGGCGGCGTTCACAACTCACAAGCCTACGGAACCTCGCGATCGGTATCGTACGCCATGCAACACATTCCAAGGTCAACATCGCAGCAGCGACCCATCAACTCGCCCATCAGCCCTACATCACTTTTGATTTATTCGGAATCCCTCATCTACTTTGCAAATGGCCATGCGATCTGCTCGGCGTTCCGCACAGTGTCTACCAGCCAACAAATCGACCACCCCAATATTCATGATGAAGCGGTCAGTTGACTTGCGGAACACACGGCCGCCCACTTTCCCGTCCTGGCTTGCTGTCTCGGTGATGGTGTAGACCGCGAGTGCCGTTAACTCCTGTACAGAACGATCTGGCTGATACAGACGATTAAGGATGTACAGGGCATATTGCGCAATACCCTGCAAGGCGAATCCGAAGTCATAGAGCAACGGCGGGAAGTCCAGTTGACTTGCCATGGTGATCAGGCGTGCTGTTGGATGATTATCGAGTTCGTAGTCGCCAACGATAAATGCCAGATCCGGACGTGTCGGGATCTGAACCATTGCCGCCAAGCCTTTTGGAGGAACCGCGGGCACCGTCGGGAACCACTCGTTGTAGCGACTACGAACCGTGTCGAGGAGCACGTTCAATACTGGCGTCACACCGTCAAGCTGGTTCTGTGTGACATTCCGCCTTACTTCATCGATCACCATTGCGCCGATCTCGCCTGAACCTGCGACAAGAACAGCGACGTGTGGCGGAGGATGTTGCTGTTCAATGTTAATAGAGCGAACCGAAGCGGATATAGAGATCGAAGTTACGGTAGTGGATTGGAAAATCTTTCGAGACGTGACACCATCGATGGTCGCGAGTTTCCATTATCAAGACTGCCAAGAGCGCGGTATCACGACAAGGTCTCGGGAAAAATTATCCACCGTGCGCGTACCTGTCAGTGCCATAGTCTTGGCGAGACCCTCGCGGAGCAACTCAATCGAATGGTCGACCCCCAGTTCTCCACCACTCGCGAGACCATAGAGGTACGCGCGACCAATCATGCACGCCTTTGCGCCGAGCGAAAGGGCCTTGGCGATATCGCTACCTCTGCGAATGCCGCCATCACAGAGAACTGGAATGGCTCCATCGATCCCTTCAACTATCTCGGCGATAAGGCTTACCGGTGAAGGCGCGCCGTCGAGTTGCCTTCCACCATGGTTCGAGAGCGCTATCGCGTCAATGCCCGAGTCGACGGCAATCCTCGCGTCTTCAATGCGTTGAATACCTTTCAACACGATTGGTCCTGCCCATCTATCGCGGAACCATTCGATATCGCGCCAGGACAAAGAAGCGTCGAACTGGCTGTTGACCTGTTGGGCAAGGGCGACCGGCGATGAGCCATCACCGACATTTGACCCACTCAGGTTCGCGAACGTTATCGGCTCAGCTCGCAACAGATCAAGTGTCCAGCGCGGATGGCGTGCTCCTTCCCACAGGGTGTCGAGACCGACCTTGGGAGGTAGCAGGAACCCTCTGCGGATGTCTCGCTCGCGTCGCCCAAGTACCGGGGTGTCGACGGTGATCACAATCGCCTCGTATTGCTGAATCTTCGCGCGCTCCAAAAGCCGCGCGACAAGGTCGCGATCACGCCAGACATAGACCTGAAACCAATTGCGCGCGTCTGGAGATGAAACCGCGCGCACCTCTTCAATTGAACGGGTCGCCATTGTCGAAAGGGTGTAGGGGATACCCGCACGTTGTGCTGAGCGCGCAACGGAGAGCTCGCCCTCGGGATCGGCAATCCTGGTGAATCCCGTGGGCGAAAGGATGAGTGGCATTGTCATCGGCCGACCAAAGAGTTCGGTTCCAAGTTCGAGTGCTGCAACGTCTGCTAGGACCCTTGGACGAAAGGTGATACGTGCAAAATCTGCACTGTTGCGCCCCAGCGTGAGCTCGTCCTCCGCGCCTCCGTCTATATAGTCAAATATTCCTGCGGGAAGTCTTTTCTGGGCGATACGACGTAGGTCAGAGATGCTCGCAGCAGACCCAAGCCTCCTCGTTGTCGCATTCCATTCAAACTTCTTGAAACGCAACACCGATCGGAATGATCGTAAGAGATTCATACGTTCCCCTCTTTTGGCCCGTCGGTCGGGTCTGTGGCTCGCTGGCAATGCCGAACGTGTTAACGATACCGAGTGCAGTCGCGCGAGCGCGAAGTTTGCAAGGCGCGTTTGTCTCGTGGGTCACATCGGCCCGGCATTTTGAATCGCCGCGTATTCATGACAGGCGCCCATTACATGCTCGCCAAGGCCGTGCGACAGACGAGTCGCATTCTGTAGTGGACGAGAGGCGGAACTGTCGACGAGAGGTACCTGGCGACCCAGCTTGGGGTCGCGACAGGCCCTTCTACGAGCGGCAATGGGCCAGAGGTGCCTAGTTACTTGCACATTCCTCAATAGTTGATAGATTTACTCAGGTATTAAATATGACTTATTTAGTCAGATATCTCGTTGCCGCTGGCAGGAGGGTCTGAAAGGGAGTTTTGTGGCCGATATAACGGATGTGGAATCTTCGGTTGAGCTAGTCAAGCGCTCCAGCAGGAACCTTCGAGGAAGTCTCGCTGAGCAGCTCCGGGCACCCGCGCCGAACGTGACAGAGGAGGCTGGCCAGCTCCTCAAGTTCCACGGCATCTATGCCCAGGACAACCGCGATTCGCGCCGTGCGCGCGTCCAGAAAGGTGACACGCCCGAATACATGTTCATGGTGCGCGTTGCGATCCCAGGAGGGCGACTTACTCCTCGTCAATGGTTGGCCCTTGACCAGGTCTCGAGCGAGATCGCAGATGGTTCAATCCGCGTGACGACCCGACAGGCGGTCCAGTTTCATGGTGTTTCGAAGGTTGAGCTTGCCCCACTCGCGAGGCGGATCAGTCAGGAATTGATGACCTCGTTTGGCGCATGTGGAGATGTGGTGCGCAATATTGTCACCTGCCCCGCTCTTCAGACAGATGATCCGAGCGGCGCGCTTGCACAGATGACGGCGCATCTTGCAGCGACGCTGAAGCCCGCGACAAATGCTCATTGGGAGATTTTTGTCAATGGTGATCGGGCAGTATCAGCAGAGCCCGAGGCAGAGCATGACTTCTACGGGCCGACCTATCTCCCTCGAAAGTTCAAAGTGGCTATCGGTCATCCCAATGAGAACTGCGTTGACGTGTTCGCACAGGATATTGGCCTGATTCCGGTTGAGGATGAAACCCTTGGCGCTGGCTTCGTTGTCCTTGCGGGAGGAGGGCTCGGGCGATCGTACGCAAATACCGAGACTTTCGCTCGCCTTGCCGAGCCACTGACCTTTGCGAAGTACGACGAGATCGACGAGCTGATCCGTAGCATTCTTGATACCTATCGTGAACTCGGTGGACGCGTTGATCGCCGACGCGCGCGCATGAAATATCTCATTTCCGATCTTGGTATCTCCGAATTTCGCCGCGAAGTCGAGCAACGACTTAGACGTGCCCTACGTCCGATTCCGCTGCCTCCAATACACGCGGTGGTAGATGACCACCTTGGATGGAGAGAGCTTCCGGATCGAACTCACCAGGTTGGCGTTCGAATCCCCTCTGGTAGGGCGAGAGATTACGCCGAGGGGCCACAATTTCGATCGGCGTTCCGATTGATCGCGCAGCGTTTCGATGTCATCTTCTATCTCACCGCGGCTCAAGATCTGCTTGTCTCACATATCCGCCCCGAAGATCGCGAAGAGATCGCCGAAATCCTTACGCAATGTGGCATTGCTCGCACCGAAGACCTCGGGCCAGTCGAGAGAAGCGCTCTTGCCTGCCCGGCATTGCCTACATGCGGCCAGGCTCTCGCGGAGTCAGAGAGACGCCTTCCCGATCTTGTTGAGCTGCTCGAGCACGAGATGAAAACTCGTGACCTCGTAGGTCGATCCCTGCAGCTTCGAATGACCGGATGCCCGAACGGCTGTGCGCGTCCTGCGGTTGCCGAGATCGGTGTCGTTGGAAAGACAAAATCCACCTATGACCTGTTTCTCGGCGGAGGAGCGCGCGGCGATCGACTTGCGACGCTCTATCGGGAAAAGGTCACCATTGAACAGATTCCGGGCATTATGGCACCGCTCCTTGATCGGTGGAAAGAAGAGGGGCTGAATGAGGAGGCTTTCGGAGACTTTCTTCACCGGGCGGTGTATCCATGACGGTCTATCTACTCGGCGCCGGACCTGGCAATGCCGATCTCATGACACTCAAGGGCGCACGGCTTCTCGCTGAGGCGCAGATTGTCGTGCATGATCGCCTTGTCGACCCCTCGGTGCTTTCGCTCGCCTCTCCCGATGTTGAAACCATCGATGTTGGAAAGCGACCGGGCAGATCGAACAACCAGGAGATGATCAACGAACTCCTTGTGACGTTGGGTCTCGAGTACTCGAGTGTCGTGAGACTTAAAGGCGGAGATCCATTTGTCTTTGGACGCGGAGGCGAGGAAGCTCGAGCTCTCCAAGAGGCAGGGATTCCCTTCGAGATTATTCCAGGTGTTACCTCAGCCCTGAGTGCCCCGCTTGCAGCAGGGATCCCCGTTACCCACCGGGGTGTCGCAAGCGGGGTGACAATCGTCACTGGTCATAGTCAGGACGGATCGACGGTCGACTTCTCTGGTCTCGTGCATCCTGACGTCACGCTGGTGATATTGATGGGTGTGGCGAACCGGGCAATGATCGCCGAACAGCTCTATCGCGGTGGACTCTCGCCCAAAACTCCAGTCGCGGTCATTGAATCAGCATGGACGAGCGACCAGCACGTTTTGCGTAGTTCAGTTGATGGTCTTGCGAGTCTTGATATATGCCCGCCGGCAGTCATCGTTGTTGGAGCCGTCGCCGCACTTGACCTCTGTGATCTTCAATCTGTCGCATCTCTTATTGCATGATGTTGCCACTCGCATTCAATTTTAAAGATCGTCGCACGCTGGTGCTTGGCGCGGGCAAGGTGGCCGCGCACAAGGCGCGTCAGCTTCTCGACGTCGGCGCAAGCGTTGACGTGATCGCTGAGGCTGTCACGGCTGAGCTCCCTCCAGGTATCGGCTCGCTCTCTCTTCGACGGTTTGCAAGTGGGGACCTCAACGATTATTGGCTGGTTGTCTCGGCAATCGGAGATCCTCTCGTGAATGACCTCGTCGTAGACGAGGCCTCTCGACTACATATCTGGTTGAACGTCGTTGATGATCCGGCGCGCTCAGGTTTCTTCTTCACCGCGCTGCATCGTGATGGCGACATTGTTGTCTCGGTATCAACTCAGGGGTCCTCGCCAGCGCTCGCTCAGGCGCTTCGCAACATTGTTGCCGAGTCTCTACCCAAAAACGCTTCACGGGTCGCACAACAGCTTCGAGACGAGCGGCGGCTGGTGCATTTAGCGGGAGGCAGTACGGAAAACATCGACTGGCATCAGCGCGTGGAGTCACTTTTGCGAGACTCCTGAGAGTGCGCAAGATCTGGACAAAATGACATGGTGGTGAGCGTTATCGGTAGTGAGGTGGTCTTTCGAAATCACGGTCGCTCAGCGTTCGCAGAAGATCTTCATTTTTCTTGCGCAGCTGTCCGATCTCAAGACGAAGTCTCCGAATCTCCTCGCGGAGTGCGTAGATCTGTGCGAGGTCGTCATCTTGGCCCGATGTCATCTCAATCGCTGGGGACGGTCATCTCGCCGCTCATCATCGCGTAGTAGCGGTAGTTTGCAAGCATTCCCTTTTCCCCTCCTGCAGCTCCTCTCGGTCGATCGGACTGATGCTCTGCTCTCAGATAGTCGATGTCGCCCTGTGGTAGTGGCTTTGGATCGCCAAGTAGATAGGCCTCGTAGGTGATTTTCAGGAGTTCGTTGAGCTCTAGGGCTCGTACCGTTGCGTCTTCGATACTTGTGCCAACGACAGTAATTCCATGACCGCGCATCAACGCCACCTTCTTCTTGCCCATGAACTGAGCGAATCGCTCTCCCTTGTCATGGTCATGAATCGTGATGCTTGTCGGGTAGGTATCGATCCCGTCGACAGCAAGTTTTGCGCCCTGATACACGCGTCCGTGCATCGGGAAGATCTCCTTCTCGCAGATCGTAAGCAGCATTGCATGGCGCGGATGCATATGAACCACCGAACGAATCTCTGGGTTCTGACGGAAAAGCCACGTGTGCAGAAAGCTTTCGCTGGGTGAGCGAACTCCCGCATTTCCACCCTCAAGCGTGTTGGAATCGAAGTCAACCTCGACAATGTCTGATGGACGCGTGTAGCGCACTCCGAGTTGGTCTGAACCCTTTCCTCGAATGAGTATCGAATCAGATTCGCCATCCCAGTAGCTCACGTGCCCCTCGGCACCGTGAGTCATATCCCATGCTCCAAGAATCCGGCAGGCCTCTGCGAGCTGATCGGCCACCTGTCTGTTCAACGCCATATCGATTGCCCCCTTGAACCCGATCCATTGGCTCCTACCGTACAGGTTGCAAAATAGTGGGCCCTGTCATTTTCATCTAACCGTGCCTCCCGCTCGATTGGACTGATCAAGGACCGAAAACAGGTGACGCGAGCTTGTTGCAACGTCTGTCTCGATCGAGCAAGAGTTCTTCATGGCAGATGACACAGGCAGGCGATAACGTCATTTCATGTTGTACCTGAACGAAGCTCCCGAAATCCGGCCTCTCGTTCGTGCACTTTCAAAGGTGCTCGCCGAGCCTCTTGAAGATCCCATATCCCGTGAATGGGTAGCGGTGCCAACCTTAGGAATGCAGCGATGGACCAAGCTCGAACTCGCCCGCACGCTTGGCTCGTCCTCGGCGCGAGAAGACGGAATATCGGCAAATATTGATTTTAATTTCCCTGGAAAGCTTCGACAGCTCATCATCGACGTCGCCCACAGTGAGCTCGCAGGCTCAGAGCCGGATCCTTGGCATATCGACCAATTGGTTTGGACAGTCTTGGAGGTCCTTGACGATAGCGAGAGAGATCTTCAAAGCCAGATCATGCCGGAGTTGCCCGTAGGGGCCTCTCCCTACGGCCGGGCTCGAAGGATCGCCGATCTGTTTGACCGCTATGCGCTACATCGGCCTGAGCTCATCAAACGATGGATATCTGGCAAAAGTGTCGATGCGATTGACAACGCATTGGCAAAAGAGCTCGCGTGGCAGCCAGAACTCTGGCGCCGCGTGCGAGAGCGAATTGGCGAAGAGAGTCCTCCTGAGCGCTTTGGAATGCTGCTCGATCGTGTGAGAGAAGGAGAGTTCACTCTCGATCTTCCACCTCGACTCTCGATATTTGGCATCACCGCACTTCCAGGTGGAAGTGGCTTTCTTGATCTCATAGAGGCGCTTGCGTCGACGCGGGATGTGCACTGTTTTTTTCTTGAGCCGTCGCCAATCGCAGCGAGGCGCATTGAGGAGAGCCTCAGAGGGACGCGCGGCAATTCATCGCTGCTTCGCTCTCATGATCATTCCCAAGATATTTTGCATCATCCGCTTCTGACGTCTTGGGGGTCTCCATTCCGAGAGCGCGCAGCGCTGCTCGCGGTTGCAAGACCACAGCGGGAATCTTTAACTATCCGGCACCTTGGTGAACGTCCTTCGGGAGCCAGATCGCAGGAGCCAATTACGCTGCTCGCTCGAATACAAGATGACCTCCGCACAGATCGAGCACCGGATGGCACTTTCGAGCTCAAGCCAGATGATGGGTCAATCGAAATTCACGCGTGTTATGGCCCGGCACGGCAGGTGGAGGTACTTCGCGACGCAATCTTGCACCTGTTGCAAGACGACCCAGATCTTGAAGAAGAAGAGATCGTTGTGCTGTGTCCTGCTATCAGTGACTACGCACCGTATATCGAGGCAGGCTTTGGTCTGCCGCAGTCTGCGCCTCGAGTGTCCGACGGGGAGACCTTTGAAACTCCCGCAAATCCAGGTTCAACCTTCACCTATCACATGAGTGATAGGTCCCTTCGGAGTCCGAATCCTCTGCTGGAGGCGTTCGACGCGTTCCTTGAACTGGTGGGAGGCCGTTGCAGCGCCTCCGAGGTGCTTGAGTTCATTGCGCTCGATCCTGTTCGAAGAAGGTTTGCCTTTGATGACGATGCATTAGCCAAGATCAATCAATGGGCCCGCATTGCCAATGTTCGATGGGGCCTGAGTGCAGACCATCGTTTTGCAATGGGCTTTCCCGAGCGTTACGAGCTCAACACATGGAGAGCAGCGGTGGAGAGCCTACTGATTGGAGTGACAACTCACGACCTTGAGTATGGCCTCGCCGAAGGCGACATCGCGCCAATTGGGATTGAAGGTGAAGACATCGAAATTGTTGGCCGGTTCAGCGAGCTGCTAGATCGACTTGATGGCGCGGCCCAACATTTCAAGCAGACGCGTCCTCCTCGCCAATGGTGCGAAGTGCTGGCGGGGGCAAGCGATGACTTCTTTGATGTCGACCCTGCGCAGTCTTGGCAGTCTGATGGGCTAAGGCGACTGCTTGCGAGAATCTCCGAGAGCGCGATTCACAACGGTCGCGAAAGCGCAGTAGGGATTTCGCTTGCGGACATGCGGCGCGTTCTCACCGAAGGTCTCCGTGGCGCTCCCGGAAGATCGGAGTTTTTTCGCGGTGGTGTGACCGTAACTTCACTGACACCTCTCCGCTGGGTTCCCTTCAAGGTCGTGTGTCTCCTTGGCCTCGATGACGCACCCGCAGGCGATGTGGAGACAAACGGCGATGATGTAATGGCGCTGGCTCCTCAGCTCGGTGATCCAGATCCACGATCTGAGGCGCGTCAGTCCATTCTCGAAGCAATGTTGGCAGCGCAGGAAAAACTCATTGTCACATTTACCGCTTTTGATCCTCGGACGAATTTGCCCGCTTCACGCTCGGTCGAATTTCTCGAGCTTGAAGACACGGTGATTCAGACTCTCACCCCGACATCGCAATTGCTCTATAGGCAAAAACGCGAGATAGTCCATCCGCGTCAGTCCTATGACGACCGTAACTTTGAAGCTGGACGACTCGGGCATGATGGTCCGTGGAGCTTTAACGCAGCGGCCCTTGCTGGCGCGCGTGCTCGGCGAAATCAGGATCTTGGACCACGACCACTCTTGATGGATCCAATTCAAATCTCGGGGGAGGAGGGCATTTTCTCAATCGAGGATCTGCGCGAATTCCTTCGCCATCCCGTGAGATGTTTTCTTAAGAAGAGCCTCCAGATTTATCGGCCGTTCGACCAGAATGAGACCTCCGATGAACTCCCAATTGCCCTTGAGCCGACAGAGCGCTCCGATATCGGCCGTCGACTTCTCGCAACGAGACTCAGTCTTTCCGGTGACGAAGTGTGGAAAGACCTCCGCGAAGCGTGGTGGATGAGAGAACAGGCACGCGGGGCACTGCCAGTAGGTCACCTTGCACATGCAGTTCGCGAGGAGATTGAAGGCGAAGTCTCTGTGCTTATCAATACCTTGTCTGATTTCGGTATCGATCCATCGATTTCGAACGAGGCACCTGAGATGCTCAGCATTGTGCTTGAACAAGATGGACCACCGGTAAAGCGCGTCACTGGATCCTTGACTGTGGGAGAGCATGAAAGTGCAGACGGTTTGTCTTGGCGTGGGACATGGGACGTGAAGTTCTCTCGACTGCGATCCGTCGATGAATTAAGCGCGTGGCTCGATCTTCTGGTCCTCACATTGCATGCGCCTGATACGTATTGGACAAGCGTGTCTTTACGCAGACCAGTTTCTGGAAAAGACAGCGTCGGCGTTGTAAATCTCGCACTTGCAGGTAAATCGAAAGAGGCAAGGATCGAGAGTGCTTGCCGGGGGCTCTCTACGGTGCTTCGTCTTGCTGAACTTGGTCGAAACGAGCCCCTGCCCCTTTTTGCCAGTCTCTCAAAGGCGCTTCACTATGAAACTCCTGAGGAGAGCGACTGGGCGAGCGGACGAAAGAATGTTTTCTCCGATGGAACCGATCGGGACAATGTTCTCGCATTTGGAAATATCAAACTGAGAGAGTTGCTTCAGATCCCGGCTCGGGTCGCCGATCCAGGCGAAGGCCCGTCGCGAGCGGCGCGTCTCGCGCACTACCTCTGGGGAACATTCGAGGCAACTTCCATCGAAGGTGTGAATCCAATACCGGAATCGAACTTGGCGAAATCAGTCGTCGGCAGTGATTGAGGTGACGGAGTTCGACCTTATCGGTGCAATCCCGCGCGAGGGTAGAGCCTCGATCGAAGCGAGCGCTGGGACCGGCAAGACGTACACCATCGCGGCTCTTGCCACGCGTTATGTGGCCGAGACCGAGGTAACGATCGACCAGATCCTCGTGGTGACATTTGGACGACTTGCCGCAAGGGAGCTGCGTGAGAAGATCCGTGCACGTATCTCGTACACCGCACGTGCACTAGCCGGACTGATTCCAATAGAAGAGAATGATCAGGTTACCGAGCATCTCGCGAAATTTGATCTTGTGCGTCACCGAGATCGACTCGAAAAGGCTCTACTGAATTTCGACACCTCGACGATAACAACAATTCATAGCTTTGCTCAGCAGATCAGGTCGACGCTCGGCACCTCTGCGCGTCTGGATCTTGATGCGAACCTCAAGGATGATACCGATGAGATCGTCAACGAGGTGGTTGCTGACGTTCTTTCGGGCGAGGTATTAAAGAATGACAACAACAGTGTGGCACTTCACCGTCTCAAAGCGTCCGTAAAGTCGACGTTGATAGGGCTGGCGAAAACTGCTCTGAATAACCCGGGTATCAAGATTCTCCCTGATCTCGAGGTCCAAGAGCTTGGCGAGGTGAATGAAGCATTTACTGAGGCACAGTCAAAGCGGGCGATGCTTGAGATTGTTCTTGGTGAGGTTTCTGCGCGGCGACGGCTTCGCAGGACGCTCTCGTATGACGATGTCCTCACCCAGCTTCGTGATGCGCTCAGCGAAGACTCTCACGCGATCGCTCTGCTGCGCCGACGATTTCCCGTGACCCTTGTCGATGAGTTTCAAGATACCGACCAGGTGCAGTGGGATATTTTTGAGTGCCTCTTTGGATCGATTGGAAGTCGAACGCGATTGATCGTTGTCGGCGATCCGAAACAGGCGATTTACGGATTTCGAGGCGCCAATGTCTACTCGTATCTTGGCGCAACGTTGATGGAGAATGTTGAGCACCATCGGCTTTCGGTGAACTATCGCTCGGATGGTGCCCTATTGACGGGCCTCGACCGTCTTCTGCGCGGAGCCACGCTCGGACACTCCGAGATTGCCTTTCAACCGGTTCGGCCTTCTGAAGAACACCGCCTCAGCCGGCTCGTTGGCCCATTGAACGAGGTCCTTCCTGGCCTTTCGATCAGGACAGCGCTTGGTAGGGAGCTTCCAAGAAAATCGCGCGATCTCATCGCTACCGAGGGAGCAAAAGATGCAATTGCGATCGACCTCGCCTGCTGTGTCCACAGTCTGCTTCAGGAGGCGAGAATTCCACTTGGAGTACCAGATGAGTTTCGATCCGTACGGCCAAACGATATAGCGGTACTGGTCTCGCGAAATGCTGAGGCGGTGACCCTGCAGCAGGCACTTCGTAACCGGGGGATTCCCGCAGTTATCCGTCAAGGTCTTAGCGTGCTCGAGACCGAAGCCGAGTCGCAATGGCGACTTCTGATGTACGCGCTGGCGCAGCCAGCCGATCCGGATCGAGCGCGTCGCGTGGCTCTCGGTTGGTTCTTCAGGGTCGAGGCAGAGCGCATTGCGGGCGCCAATGACGACGCTTTACGCGAGATCCAGGAGACCCTTCTTCGGTGGTCTGATGCGCTCAGTCGATTTGGCATCGTCGACTTCTGTTCGACCGTTTGGGCAGAGAGCAACGTTATGCACAACGTGCTCGGTCTGCATAACGGCGACAGGAATATGACCGATCTGAATCAAATTGTTGCGCTGTTACACCGGAGCGGCCTGTTGCGGCATCCGACTCCCGACGGAGTGCTCCGAGCGCTTGATGAGCTGAACGAGATTCATCGCGATGATCTTGATGAGGATGTCCTCTCACAGCAGATCGAATCTGAGGCCATGGCAGTGCAGATTATGACAATCCATAAATCCAAGGGCCTTCAGTTTCCGATCGTATGCGTTCCTTCAATGTGGCACGCCGTTCGGGGCGCGGATTTTTACCAGGATTTCAATCGAAACGAACGTGTTCTTGTGGTCGATCGATCGAAGCCGTGGCCCTCTTCAAGCGCATCCAAGTCACGTCTCCGTCTTGCGCTGAAAGACGCAGTCGGAGAGGACCTACGTCAGCTTTATGTTTCACTCACTCGCGCCGAACATCAGACCATCGTTTGGTGGACAAGGGTTAAAGACAACCAGAATTCAGGACTTGCTCGCCTGTTGTTCGCACAAGGTGTTGCACGCATCGACGACGCGAATGGTGAGATCGCGGACTTCGTTATTCCCGCGGATGACCTTGTTGTCGATGATTTGCGCGAGCGTCTTGTGCCTGATGGCCATCTGAACGAAATCTTGATCGATGAAATTGGCTCCAACTGGCCCTCGGTTCCGCGCTGGTCTGATCAGGAGTCGAACGCCACGACTACGCAGATCGAGGTCGCGCAACTCGACCGTGGTTTTACGACATTTAATCGAAGATGGTCGTTTAGCGCGATGAGCCCTATAGACCGAGCGGGCCCAGGAATGACAAATTCGCGATTTGACCCGACCGATGAGAGCCTCGGGGATTCGGGAGCAAACGATGAATCGGTGGCCATGGAGGTAGAGGTCGTGCCGGTGCTTGAGCGAAAAGAATCCGATCTTCCTCTTGGTTATCTTGCGGGTGGCACGCAGTTTGGCACTTTGGTTCACGAAGTTCTCCAGGAGGTTGATTTCACAGAACATGACCTCGAGAGAGCGCTCGCTGAGACCGTAGAGCGACAGTTGCGATGGCGGGGGCTTTCGCTCGATCGGTCTCAGTTGGTCTGCGGTCTGAAATCGGTGATCGAGACCCCTCTTGGTCCGATATTCGCAGACAGGCGGTTGAGAGATTTTGGTCGGCTTGACAGACTTGATGAACTCGGATTTGAGCTCCGCCTCGGTCATGGTCGACACCATGCAAATATTCGTGATATCGGCGAAGTACTTGCGAGTCATCTGTCCAAAGATGATCCGATTCGGCCCTGGGCCGAACGTGTGCGCGGCGGGATCTTTGACGAAGAACTTGCTGGTCATCTGACCGGTTCAATCGACCTCGTAGTTCGCGTCCCTGACACCCTTGCTGGAGCACCACATTCGCGCTACGTGCTCTCTGACTATAAAACGAACACCCTTTCGGAGATGGGACGGCTTCCAAGGTCACTTGATTACCGCCCGGCTCTTCTTCCAAAAGCAATGGAGGCGCACCACTATCCACTCCAGGCAACCCTGTACGCGGTTGCCTTGCACCGATACCTTCGCTGGAGAATTCCCGGTTACGACCCGGAGGTTCATTTTGGAGGCGTGGCCTACCTCTTCCTTCGTGGCCTACAAGGGCCCGATACTCCCCGCGAGGCTGGATGCCCCAATGGTGTCTTTGGATGGAAGTTCTCCCCGGCACTTCTTGCAGACCTGAGTGACACTCTCGATGGAATCATGGAGCTCTCGTGATAGCGCACGCCGCCTACGTTCATGATGAGACCGCGAGTCTTTTGCCCTACGTCGGAGCCGGAGTCCTTGTCGCAAGTGACGTCCAAGTCGCTCGAACAGTGGGACGAATATCTCAAGAGACGGACCCCCTGGTATTGCTCGCAGTCGCGTTAAGTGTCCGAGCGGTGCGCGAGGGGCAGGTGTGTCTCTCGCTTGATCAGATCGCTGGGTCATTGAATTCTGCATTCCCCCAGCAATCTGGTGTTGAATTGCCTGCGCTACCAGCGGTTCAAGATTGGGTAAAACACCTTTCGTCAAGCAGAGTCGTGCAGGTCTCGAGTCATGTTCTTTCTGCCACGCCAAGGCCTCTTGTGCTCGAAGGAAATCGGCTCTATCTCGATCGATACTGGCACTACGAGCTTGCGCTCGCGCGTCAGCTGTTGCTGCGCGCCCAGACCGATGGTGGATTGTTCGACAGGGATCTCCTCAACGACGAGCTCTTCGAAGACGATTTCGGAGCCGCCGGGCGTGACGATCCTCAGCGTCTGGCCGTTTACCGCGCACTTACTCGTCGACTCACGGTCATTTCGGGAGGACCTGGAACGGGAAAAACGAGAACCATCGCCCAGCTGCTTCGCCAGGTGAATGTGCTCGCTGCCAGCGAGGGAAGGAGTCTCCTTTCGGCCCTCGCGGCTCCAACCGCTACCGCCGCGAAGAGGATGACCCTTGCACTCCATCGCGAGGGTGAAGCCAAGGAACGCGTCGCCGGTACCACGTCTTTGACCTCTGGGCTCCAGGCGACTACGTTGCATCGTCTTCTTGGAGCAAATCCCTTCCGTGGTTTCGCGCACAATCGCCAGAACCTCCTTCCTCACGATCTCGTCGTGGTCGACGAAGCCTCGATGGTCTCTCTTCCGCTTTTCGCGCGACTCCTTGAGGCACTTAAGCCAGACGCGAGCCTGGTGCTTGTCGGTGACCCGTTTCAGCTCGAAAGTGTTGAGGCCGGTGCCGTGCTCGGAGACATTGTGGGCAGCACATTCGTCGATAGACCCATTGGACCCATGGGCGATGCAATTGTCCATCTGGAAAAACAACATCGCTTTAAGGAGAGGTCACCTGTAGCGGAGTTTGCTGACGCGATTCGAAATGGCCAAACTGATGAGGCGATCCGCATCCTTTCTTCCAATGATTCTGCAGATCTTGAATGGATCAATGACGAGCATGGCAGCGAGGCTCAGTATCGACGCGCTGCTGTGAACGCGATAGAGGTCATCGAGGCCGCTCGGCGCGGTGATTCCAAGGCTGCGCTCGAGAATCTCCTTGCACTCAAGATCATTTGCGCCACGCGCCACGGCCAGAAAGGGGTCCTGAATTGGAGTTCGCGTATAGAGCAACTTGTGAGAAGTCGTCACCCCGACTACATCGGTGAACACGACTGGTATGTCGGTCGCCCAATTATCGTCAACCGCAACGATTATCTGAATCATCTTTTCAATGGAGACGCAGGTGTTGTAGTCGATCTCGGAAAGCCAGTCGCAGTTTTCTCCGAAGTGGCCGAGGTGCGCTCAGTTCCGCTCGCGCGTTTACGAGATATTGAAACCTGGTGGGCGATGACCATTCACAAGAGCCAGGGTTCGGAGTTCGATAGCGTCATTGTTTCGCTTCCGGAGCCTCCTTCTCCCGTCCTCTCAAGGGAGCTTCTCTATACAGCAGTGACGCGGGCCAAACGCAGCGTCAGCATCGTCGCAAGTGAAGAATCCCTTCGCGCAGCAATTGGACACCCATCGGAGCGTTCCTCAGGTCTTTCCGACCGGCTCTGGGGTCTTGGCAAGTAAATACAGATTGCCCTTTGTTCTGTCAATTGGATCTTTGGGCAGATCGAATGCGTTGGGGATTGAGAGAACAAGGCAGGCCTGAACGCTGGTGTTGTTGTGATTGGTGGGTGTATCTGTCTTTCGCCCGATGCAACAGGTCGCGGGCGCTTCTTACATTGCTGAAGTTGGTGCCCAAGTCGGGTTGGGGACTACCATCAGAGAGGTTTTGCAGTGATTCACCGATAAGGAGAGATCCACAAGATGGCAAAGATCAAGGTGGTAACGCCCGTCGTAGAGATGGACGGTGACGAAATGACCAGGATTATCTGGCAGTTCATCAAGGAGTGTTTGATCTACCCCTACCTTGACATCGATCTCAAGTACTTCGACCTTGGTATTGAATCTCGCGATGCGACAGATGACCAGATCACTATCGATTCGGCAGAGGCAACCAAGAAGTATGGCGTTGCCGTGAAATGCGCGACGATCACACCAGACGAGGCGCGGGTAAAGGAGTTTGGGCTAAAAGAGATGTATCGCAGCCCCAACGGAACAATCCGAAACATTCTTGGTGGTGTGATCTTCCGAGAGCCCATCGTGATCAAAAACGTTCCCCGACTGGTACCAGGATGGACCAAGCCGATCGTGATTGGCCGTCACGCCTTTGCTGACCAGTACCGAGCGACTGATTTTCGCGTTCCGGCTGCCGGAAAAGCATTACTGACCTATGTGCCCGATGATGGTGGCGAGCCGGTTGTGCTCGAGATCGCCAAGTTCCCCGAACATGGTGGAGTGGTGATGGGAATGTTCAACTACGACGATTCGATCCGTGATTTTGCCCGGGCCTCGATGCGCTATGCGCTCGACCGGCACTACCCGTTGTACCTCTCGACCAAGAACACGATCATGAAGGTCTATGACGGGCGCTTCAAGGACATCTTCGAAGAGACCTTTGAAAACGAATTCAAGGCTGAGTTTGCTGCACAGGGGTTGACCTATGAGCACCGTCTCATTGATGACATGGTCGCCGCAGCCCTGAAATGGGAGGGCGGTTACGTTTGGGCCTGCAAGAACTATGACGGAGACGTGCAGTCTGACACGGTGGCACAGGGATACGGATCGCTTGGCCTGATGACATCGGTGTTGATGACGCCTGACGGCAACACCATCGAGGCCGAGGCCGCGCACGGAACAGTCACCAGGCACTACCGCTTGCACCAGCAAGGGAAGCCGACGTCGACCAACCCGATTGCCTCGATCTTTGCCTGGACGCGTGGTCTCGCGTATCGAGGAAAGTTTGACAACACTCCTGAGGTCATCGCGTTCTCCGAGGCACTTGAGGCAGTCTGCATTGAAGCAGTCGAATCCGGTCAGATGACCAAGGATCTCTCAACGCTCATCTCTGCAGATACGCCATGGCTAACTACAGAGGAGTTTCTCGCAGCTCTTGACGAGCGGCTCAAGACAAAGATGGGTCTCTGATCGCTCCGGCGATCGCGCCGTCCTGGCGGCGCTGCTACCCGCCCCGAGCGAGGTCGATCGCTCGCCAGCAATAAACAGCTGCAACTGATCGATACGGACGAAGACGTTCACCCGCGAGCTCGAGTTGCTTAGGTGAGAGTTCTGGGGCTGAGTGGATCAATCCGTAGCCTTTGCGGACCCCAAGATCTCCGATCGGCCAGACATCGAGCCTTCGCAGCTGAAACATGAGAAACATCTGTGCGGTCCAAGGGCCGACGCCGCGGACTCCAGACAGTTCGTTGATGATCTCTTGGTCCTCGAGGCGGGCAAGTTCACGGTCGTCAAGTACGAGTGCCCCGCTGTGTGCACGCAGGGATAGATCTTGGAGTGCGAGGAATTTGTTGGCAGATACACCTGCGGCGCGGAGCTCCTCGGCACTCTTGTTCAAGATGCGCTCTGGGGTCACTTCGTCACCAAGAAGTGCAATCACGCGCCCGTGGATCGTCGCAGCCGCGCGCCCAGCGAGCTGCTGGTAAATGATCGCTCGTACCAGGTAGGCAAAATGGCCCGTCTTCGTCGGTGCGAAACGCACCGGGCCAACGTTGCCGATCGTGGACTTCAGGTGCCGATCCACGCGAGATAGATGCGCACACGCCTCTTTGACCGCGAGAGGCGTCGCGACCCGGAGGCTCATTGGTACGTTTTGACAGATCGAGGGGCAACTGGGAGCTTCGGGGTACCTGTCATTTCGAGAGCATATTCCAATGGCACAAGTGCAAAATCTTTCAGATGATTGATACCCTGTTTTCGCGAGCGCTGAAGAAGCGAT
>Ga0307374_10002406_pt1 | contig 33324 bp, 29 predicted proteins | sample OX3MG_FD_202532 | JGI IMG/M metagenome (GOLD analysis project Ga0307374, IMG submission 202532) | Soil microbial communities from Risofladan, Vaasa, Finland - OX-3 | ecosystem: Environmental > Terrestrial > Soil > Coastal area > Acid sulfate soil | place: Finland: Risofladan, Vaasa | collected... | reverse complement strand
CACGGCCTTGTAGGCCTCCTGAAGTTGCGCGGTTGAATCGTCGACCATCTTCTTGGCCGCTTCCGCATCGATAATGCCTTGCGCGATCAACTTGCTCGCAAAGAGTTCGCGCGCCGTCGGATGCGCCTTGATCTTCTCGTACATCAAAGGCTGCGTGTAGGCCGGTTCGTCCTGCTCGTTGTGGCCGGGGCGGCGGTAGCCGATCAGATCGATCAGCACGTCGCGGTTGAAGGTGCTGCGGAACGCGACGGCCAGGCGTGCGGCGTGGATGACCGCCTCGATGTCGTCGGCGTTGACGTGGATGATCGGGATGTCGAAGCCACGGGCCAGGTCGCTGGCGCTGTGCGTCGAGCGCGAGTCCTGGGGGTCGGTGGTGAACCCGATCTGGTTGTTGGCGATGATGTGGATCGTGCCGCCGGTCGTGTAGCCGGACAGGCCCTGCATATTGAGGGTCTCCGCGACGACGCCCTGGCCGGAGAAGGCCGCGTCGCCGTGGATGATCACCGGCACCGCGATGTTCGCGTCGATCCTGAACTCGGGGCCGCGATCGGTCTGGCGCGCGCGCGTGGTGCCCTCGGCGACGGCGTTGACCTGCTCGAGGTGGCTCGGGTTGGCCGCCAGCGTGATGGCGACGTCCTTGCCCGCGCGGGTCGTGTAGGTGCCCACGGCGCCGAGGTGGTATTTCACGTCGCCGGCGGTGTTGATGAAGTCGCTGTCGTCCTCGTCGACGATGTGCGATTCGGTGTGGCCCTCGAACTCACCGAGGATCGACTCGATCTCGCGTCCCACGACGTGCGAGATGAATGCGAGGCGACCGCGGTGGGCCATGCCGAGCACGACCTCTTCGGTGCCGAGCTCGGCCAGCAGCTCGATGATCTCATCGATCATCGGCACCATCGAGTCGACACCCTCGATCGAGAAGGTCTTCTGGCCGAGGTACTGTCGGCGTAGGAAGCGCTCAAACGCGTCGACGTCCGCCAGCCGCTCGAGGATCGCGACCTTGCGCAACGGTTCCAGCGGCAGGGCCATGTCCCTGAGCTCGATGTGCTTGCGCCACCAGAAGCGCTGCTCGTGCGAGGAGATGTGCTCGTTCTCGTAGGCGATGTTGCCGCAGTAGGCCTCCTGCAGTTTCGGCAGGGCCGCCAGGAAGCTGTCGCCCGGCACCTGGAGCCGCAACACCGACGCGGGGATCTTGGCCATCATCTCCGGCGTCAGGCCGACGCTGGCCGGGTCGAGCGCCGGATCGCCGGGCGGATGGGACCCGAGCGGGTCGAGCGTCGCCGCCAGGTGGCCGTGGCTGCGGGTGGACTTGACGACCGACATCGCGACGCCGACCCAGGCCATGAGCTCGAGCTCCGTCACACCGCTTGCGACCGTCGAGGCCGCCGGCACGGGCACGGCCGGCACAGGCACGGCCGGCGCCGGTGCGGCGATCGGCGCGGCGGCGCCGAGGCCGAGGCTGGAGCGGACCTGGTCGTAGAACCCGTCGGCGCCCTCGAGCAGTGCATCGATGCGGGCCAGGAACGCGCCCGACTCCGCGCCTTGGATGACGCGATGGTCGTAGGTCGAGGTCATCGTCATGACCTTCTCGACCCCGAGGTCGCGCAGCTTGTCGGCCGGCACGTTGTGGAAGCCGGGCGGGAAGGCGATCGAGCCCGTGGCCACGATCGTGCCCTGACCGGCCATCAGGCGCGGCACCGAGGCGATCGTGCCGATGCCGCCGGGGTTGGTGAGCGTGATGCTGGACCCACGCAGCTCGTCCGGCGTGATGCCGCCGGTGCGGGTGCGCTTTACCAGATCGTCGTAGGCGGCGCGGAAACCGTCGAAGCCGAGGACGTTGGCGGCCTTGATCACGGGCACCATCAGGGTGCGGCTGCCGTCCTTGCGCTCGACGTCCACGGCCAGGCCGAGGTTGACGTTCTCCCGGCGCAGTGCGTAGGGCTTGCCCTCGCGGCGCTCGAAGCCGGTGTTCATCACCGGGGTCTCGGCACCGGCGACGATGATCGCCCAGGCGATCAGGTGCGTGTAGCTAAGTTTCTGGTTGCGTCCGGTGTTGGCCAGGTCGCCGTTGATCTGGCGCCGCTGCGCGTCGAGGGTCGCCACGGAGAGGGTGCGGAAGCTGGTGGCCGTCGGGACCTTGAGCGACTCGTCCATGTATTGGGCGAGCACCGAGTTCGGGCCCTTGAGCAGCTGGCCGTCCTCGCCGGCCGGTGCCGCGGCGGCGGCCTTCTGCGGCGCGCCGTTGCCGGCCGCGCTGCCGGCGACATCGCTCTTGGTGATCATGCCCGCCGGACCGCTGCCGGCGACCCCGGCGAGATCGACACCGCTCGCGGCGGCCAGGCGCCGGGCGATCGGGGTGGCAGGCCGTCCGCCGGTCGCCTCGGCGGGGGCCGCACCGGCCGGTGCCGCGGCGTCGTCGCCGGCCGGGGCCCCCGCAGGTGCGGCGGGGATTGCGACGTCGGCACCGACGGCCAGGTAACAGATCGGGTCGCTGATCTGGAAGGTCTCGCCCTCCGGCACCGCGATGCGCTCGAGCACGCCGGCCACCGGGGACGGGACCGGTGTGTCGACCTTGTCGGTCGAGATCTCGCAGAGGTCCTCATTCTGGGCAACGGCGTCGCCGGGCTTCTTGTACCACTCGATGACCGTGCCCTCGACGACCGACTCCATCTCGGGAAGCACGACCGCAAACAGGCCCTCGCCGCCGGCGGCGGCGGGCGCGGCGGGGACTGCACTCGGAGCGGGCTCTGCGGCGGCCTGGGCAGGCGCCGGGGCGGCCGCGGCGGGTGCCGGTGTGGCCGGCGCCGGCGCCGGCGTCGCGTTCGGGTCGCTCGAGATCTCGGCCAAGGCGCTGCCGACCTCGACCGTGTCGCCCTCGGCGGCAAGCAGCGCGACCACGACACCCCCGAAGGGTGCGGGAACCTCGACGTCGACCTTGTCGGTCGTCAGGTCCAGCAGGATGTCACCCGGGGAGATCGTGTCGCCAACGGCGACCCGCCATTCGACGATGGTCCCCTCGGTGACCGACTCCCCGAGTTCCGGGAGGATCACCTGCTGGGTATCTGACGTCGTGGACACGCGCCGCTCCAATGTGTCTCGTGCTGTTCGCGAAGATTCGCCCGCACCAAAGGTACGCGCATTCCGGCCGCAATCCTGCGCCAATCAATGATGCCGATCCTACGCGGCGGACGCCCGTTGGCCGGATGCAGGACGCCGCTGTTTCACAGGGCAGGCGTCACCGATCGGCAGCATGGGCACCCCGGTGACCATACCCGGCTCGGGGACGGATTACGCGATCGCCGGGCCGCCCGACGCCCAGGGCGCGGTGCTACGGCGTGAAGCGGTAACCAACCCCGGGCTCGGTAATGAAATGACGCGGCGCCGACGGATCGTCTTCGAGCTTGCGACGAATCCGCAGGAGCACCGTGCGCAGATACTCGCTCTCGCCTTCGTAGCCGGGCCCCCAGACCTGGCCGAGCAGGTCGCGCTGGGTCACCAGGTGGCCCGCGTGGCGGGCTAGGATCGCGACCACATCCCATTCCTTTGGGGTGAGATGGACGACCTCGCCGGACCGCTCGACCCGGCGAGCGGCGAGGTCGATCTGCAGATCTCCCGCGCTCACGACCGCAGTGTCGGCGTCGGAGCTGCTGCGCCGCAGCGCGGCGCGGATGCGGGCGAGCAGTTCCTCGATGCCGAACGGCTTGGTGACGTAGTCGTCGGCGCCGGCGTCGAGCGCGGCGACCTTGGCCCCGCTTTGGTGGCGCGCGGAGAGCACGATCACCGGGACGCTGCTCCAGGCGCGGACCGCCTCCAGGACCTCCATGCCGGTGTGGCCCGGCAGACCGAGATCCAAGAGGACCGCATCCGGGTGTGCCCGCGAGGCCTCCACGATGCCCTGGGTCCCATCATGGGCGACGACGACCTCGAAGCCGTGCGCTCCGAGGCCGATCGACAGCGCCCGGGCGAATGCCCGGTCATCGTCGATGAGCAGGATGCGGGTCACCGGACCGCCGTCGGGACGGGCATCGGTTCCGCAATCGGCACCAGCGGCAGGCTCAACACCATCGTGCAGCCACCGCCCGGCGTGTCGTCGACGGCAAGCGTGCCTCCGAGCGCGGTCGTAAAGCCGCGCGCGATCGCCAGTCCCAGTCCGACGCCGCGGCCGACCCGGACATCGCCGCGGCGCTGGAAGGGTCGGAAGATCGCCTCGCGGTCCTCGGGCGGCACGCCGGGCCCGTGATCGACCACCCGGATCGTCGCATCGTTGCCGACCAGCCCGACATCGACGGCGACCTCGCCGCCCCCGTGGATCAGCCCGTTCTGGACCAGGTTCGCCACGATCCGGACCACGAGCGTCGCGTCGGTGGTCATCGGCACGGCGTCGAGGCCGGTCACGCGCACGGCCGAGGGCAGGACGTTGGCTGCGGCCACGGCATCCTCGATCGCGTAGTCGACCAGGTCGACCAGATCGACCTCGGCGTTGGCGAACTCCACCGTGCCCTCGTTGACCCGCGTCATGTCGAGCAGGCCCTCGATGAGGCTGGACAGGCGGTCGGTCTCGGCGTCGATCGACTCGAGCAGCGCCTCGTGCTGTTCCGGGGTGAAATGCGCCGACGGGGAGAGCAGGCTCGTTGCGGCGGTTTTGATCGAGGCCAGCGGCGTGCGCAGGTCGTGGCTGACCGCCGCCAGCAGCGCAGCGCGCAGCTCGTCGGCCTGGCGCAGTTGGTCGCGCTCGCGCGCCTCGCGCTCGAGGCGCTGCCGCTCGAGCACACTCACGATTTGCGAGGCGACTCCGCGCAGCAAGGCCTGACTCTCAGGATCCTCCAGTCCGCCGGCGACGACCAGTTCGTGGGTCTCATCGAGCGCCACGGACGCCGTGGGTCCGGTCAGCGTCCCGGAGACGACTTCGTCGACGAGCGCCGCGCCGCGCCCCGTCCGACGCAGCGCGGCACCGTTGAGCTCGAAGGTCCGCACGAACTCGGCCAGGAAATCCTCGAGGGCCTCGTCGCCGAGGCTCACCGTCGAGACCAGGCGGGCGAGCGCCCGCGCGTTGCGTTCGGCGCGGACCGCCTGCGTGCTGCGGCGCGCGGCGACGTCGACGAGCGTCGCGACCGTCAGCCCGGCGACCAAGAACACCGTCAGCGCCAGCAGATCACGGGCGTTGGCGATCGTGAGTGTGTGGATCGGCGGCGCGAACTCGTAGTTGCTGACCAGGAACGCCGCCACGGCCGCCAACAGGCCCGGGATGATACCGCCCACCGCCGCGACCGCGATCACCACCAACAGGTACGCGCTCAAGGCGACCGCCAGCGACACCGACACCGCCCCGGAGGTCAACAGCGCGGTCATCACCGGGAGCCCGACGGCTCCGAGGGCGAGACCGGCCACGATGCGTCGCTGCGACAGGCCGGATGCGGTCGACCACCAGGTCCGGCGGGTGCGGGCACCGGGTGAGGACGCGTCGACGCCGATCACGTGCAGGTCGATGTCGCCGCGCGCTTCGCGTACGCAGCGCGTGACGATCGAGCCGTGCACGAGCTCGGAGACGCGGCTGCGCCGACGCGCTCCGATGACCAGCTGCGTGGCGTTCTCGGCCCGTGCCACGGCGACCAAGGCCACGGCGACGTCGTTCGAGACGACCTCGACGAAGCGCCCGCCAAGCTCGGTCAAGAGCGCCACGTTGTGGTCGACGGCGGTGTCGCTGCGCGACTGCAGGCCGTCGTCGCGGCGCACGTTGACCCCGACGAGCTCGGCCTTGGCGCGCCGGGACATGCGGGCAGCGCGGCGGATCAAACGCGCGGTCTCGGGCGAGCCCGTGATCGCGACGGCCACACGCTCCTTGGTTTCCCAGGCAGTGTCGATGTGATGGCGTTCGCGATAGGCCTGCAGTTCGGTGTCGACGCGGTCGGCCAGCCACAGCAGCGACAGCTCCCGCAGGGCGGCCAGGTTGCCGGGCCGGAAGAAGTGCGTCAGGGCGGCGTCGACGCGCTCGGCCGGGTAGACGTTGCCGTGGGCGAGGCGACGGCGCAGCGCCTCGGGCGTCATGTCGATGAGCTCGATCTGCTCGGCGCTGCGCACGAACTCGTCGGGCACGGTCTCGCGCTGCGGCACGCCGATGATCGTCTCGACCACGTCGCTGACGCTCTCCAGGTGCTGCAGGTTGAGCGTCGAGATCACGTTGATCCCCTCCGCCAGCAGTACCTCGACGTCCTCGTAGCGCTTGTCGTGCTCGACGCCCGGAATGTTCGTGTGCGCGAGCTCGTCGATCAGCACGACGTCGGGGCGCCGTGCGAGGATCGCCGGGAGATCCATCTCCTCGAGGGTCTGGTCGCGGTAATCGACCGGACGGCGTGGGATGACCTCGAGATCACCGACCTGCGCTGCAGTCTGGGCCCGTCCGTGCGTCTCGACCAGGCCGACAACCACATCGGTGCCGCGCGAACGCCGCCGCAGGCCCTCGTTGAGCATGGCATAGGTCTTGCCGACGCCGGGCGACGCGCCGAGATAGATCCGTAGCCATCCTCGTCCCATGGGCGAAGCCTTTGATGAGGCGTGCGAAATTGAGCTTAGCGAGTCCCTAGCCGGGTGAGCGAGAGGTTCAGATCCAGCACGTTGACGCCGGCTTCCCCCATCACGTCGAGCACCCGTCCGACCGTCGCCGCGCCGATCAGCCGCTGGACCTGGCCGAGCGGCACGCCGCGTGCCGCGGCGACGCGCGGGGCCTGCAGGCGGGCGTTGGCGATCGAGATCTCCGGGTCGAGCCCGGAGCCCGAGGAGGTCACCGCGTCAACCGGTACCGCCTGGGTCGCCGGTAGGAGGTTGAAGGCGCGATAGTCCGCCGCTGCGCTTTTGACACCGGAAATAAGTGCCGGGTTGGTCGGGCCGAGGTTGGCCGCGCCCGAGGACATCGCGTCGTACCCCGTGCCGGCAGCCGAGGGCCGCGGCTGGAACCACTGCGGCAATGGGTTGCCCTTTGCGTCGGCAAACGACTGCCCGATCAGCTCGGAGCCGACGATCTGGCCGTTGGGCCCGGCGACGAGCGACCCGTTGGCCTGGTGGTGCAGGAGCCCCTGGGCGATCCCGGTCACCACGAGCGGGTAGGCTAGTCCGAGCAGCACGGTCATTACCACCGTCAACGCGATCGCGGTCCATAGCGTGCGCCGCATCAGTTTACCCCCAGGGCCGTGACGACAAGGTCGATGAGCTTGATCGCGATGAATGGCACGATCGCTCCGCCGAGGCCGTAGATCAGCAGGTTGCGGCGCAGGATCGACGACGCGCCGGTGGCCCGGAAGCGCACGCCGCGCAGCGCGAGCGGAATCAGCGCGACGATGATCAGGGCGTTGAAGATCACCGCCGAGAGGATCGCCGAGTGCGGACTGGCGAGGTGCATGATGTTCAAGGAGTTGAGCTGCGGGTAGACGACGACGAACATCGCCGGAACGATCGCGAAGAACTTGGCGATGTCGTTCGTGATCGAGAATGTCGTCAGCGACCCGCGCGTGATCAGTAGTTGCTTGCCGATCTCGACGACCTCGATGAGCTTGGTCGGGTTGGAGTCGAGATCGACCATGTTGCCGGCCTCCTTGGCGGCCTGCGTACCGGTGTTCATCGCCACCCCGACATCCGCGACCGCGAGCGCGGGCGCGTCGTTGGTGCCGTCCCCGGTCATGGCCACCAGGTGCCCGTCCTTCTGCTCGTGGCGGATCAGGGCCATCTTGTCCTCGGGCGTCGCCTCGGCGAGGAAGTCGTCGACGCCCGCTTCCTCGGCGATCGCCGCCGCCGTGCGCGGGTTGTCGCCGGTGATCATCACGGTGCGGATGCCCATGCGCCGCATCTGCTCGAAGCGCTCGCGTATGCCGGGCTTGACGATGTCCTTGAGGTAGATCACCCCGAGCACCGTGGGTCCGTCGGCGACGACCAGCGGCGTGCCGCCCTGGGTCGAGATGCCGTCGACGACGACCGCGAGCTGCGGCGGTACCTGGCCGCCCTGCTCGCGCACCCAGGCCTCGACGGCGGAGTTCGCGCCCTTGCGGATCCGGCGCCCGTCCACGTCGACCCCGCTCATGCGTGTCTGGGCGGTGAACGGGATGAGCGCGGCGTCGGCGAGCGGTACGGCGGGCGCACCGCGGTGGGACTCGACCAGCGCGACGATCGAGCGGCCCTCTGGGGTCTCGTCGGGGAGGCTGGCCTGGAGCGCCGCCTCGGCGAGGTCGTGCATCGCGACGTTGGGCATCGGGATCAGCTCGGTCGCCTGGCGGTTGCCGAACGTGATCGTGCCAGTCTTGTCGAGCAGGAGCGTCGAGCAGTCGCCGGCCGCCTCGACCGCGCGTCCGGACATCGCCAGGACGTTGCGTTGCACGAGGCGGTTCATGCCGGCGATCCCGATCGCCGACAAGAGCGCACCGATGGTCGTCGGGATCAGGCAGACAAACAGCGCCACCAGCACGATGATCGATTGCGGAGCGCCCGAGTACGCCGCAAAGGGCTGCAGTGACACGATCGCGATCACGAACACCAAGGTCAGCCCGGCCAGAAGGATGTCGAGGGCGATCTCGTTGGGCGTCCTCTTGCGGCTGGCGCCTTCGACCAGCGAGATCATGCGGTCGAGGAAGGTCGCGCCGGGATCGGCGGTGATCCGCACCAGGATTCGGTCCGACAGGACCCGGGTGCCGCCGGTGACCGCTGAGCGGTCGCCACCGGACTCGCGGATCACGGGCGCCGACTCGCCCGTGATCGCCGATTCGTCGACCGACGCGATCCCTTCGATGATCTCGCCGTCGCCGGGGATGACGTCGCCCGCGACGACCTCGCAGATCATGCCGGCGCGCAGGTCAGCTGAGGCGACCTGCCGGATCGTTCCGTTCTCGACGACCTTGGCGATTGTGTCCGCGCGGGTGCGGCGCAGGGCGTCGGCTTGCGCCTTGCCGCGCCCCTCGGCGATCGCCTCGGCGAAGTTGGCGAACAGGACCGTGAACGCGAGCCACGCGACGACGAGGCCGCCGAACACGTTGGTTGACTGCGTCGAGGTCCCGAAGTCTTTGATCCAGAACACCAGCGCCAGCACCGTGGTGACCTCGACGGTGAACATCACTGGGTTGCGGATCATGTGCCGCGGGTTGAGCTTGGTGAACGCATCAAGCGCGGCCCGGCGCACGAGCGCGGGGTCGGTGCCCGCGAGGGCGGCGGGGGAGCGTCGGACGGGAAGCGGTGTGCGAGTCGTCATGCGCAGCCTAGGAGTGGAAGATGAAGTGCTCTGCCAGCGGGCCGAGCGCGAGGACAGGGAAGTAGGTCAGCCCGACGATGATCACCGTGACCCCGACCAGGAGCGTCGCGAACAGTCCGGTGCCGGTCGGCAGGGTGCCCGCGGAGGGCGGGGTGGCCTGCTTGCGCCCGAGCGAGCCCGCGATCGCGAGCACCAAGATCATCGGCACGAAGCGACCGACCAGCATGGAGATGCCGAGCGTGGTGTTAAACCAGGTGGTGTTGCCCGAGAAGCCGGCGAACGCCGAGCCGTTGTTGTTGGACGCCGAGGTGAACGCATAGACCATCTCGCTCAGGCCGTGGGGTCCGGGGTTGAGCAGCGCGGCCTTGCCGCGGGCGGTCGCGATCGAGCCCGCGGAGAATCCCAGGACGACGGCCGGGACGATCAGGATGTAGATCGCCACGAGCTTCATCTCGGCGGCCTGGATCTTCTTGCCCAGGTACTCCGGTGTGCGTCCGACCATGAGCCCGGCGAGGAACACCGACAGCATCGCAAGGACGAGCATCCCGTAGAGCCCCGAACCGACCCCGCCGGGCGACACCTCCCCGAACATCATGTTGGTGAGCGCGACGCCACCGCCGAGGGGTGTGAAGCTGTCGTGGGAAGCGTCGACCGCGCCGGTCGAGGTCCCGGTGGCCGACGCCCCGAACAGCGCCGAGGGCGCGGCCCCGAAGCGGATCTCCTTGCCTTCCATGTTCCCGCCGACGAGTGTCGACGCGGTCGTCTGGTTGACCCCGTGGGGCAGGCTCGCGTTCCCGCCCGCCTCGAAGCCCATGAGCGCCACCGACCCGACGATCCACAGCACGGCCATCGCACCGAGCACGGCGAGGCCCTGGCGCCGGTCCTTGCAGAGGCGTCCGAACGTCCACGGCAATGAGAACGGGATCACCAAGAGCAGCCAGATCTCGAACAGGTTCGTAAAGCCGGTCGGGTTCTCGAAGGGGTTGGCGGAGTTAGCGTTGGTCGGACCGCCACCGTTGGTGCCCAGATCCTTGATCGCCTCCTGGCTGCCCAGTGCGCCGGTCGTCAGCGTCTGGTGGGCGCCGGCGAGCGTGTGGACGGTGACCGGTGCGGTGAGGTCCTGGATGACGCCCATCGAGACCAGAATCAGCGCCGCGACGATGCTGATCGGCAACAGGATCCGTGTCACCGTACGGACCAGATCGACCCAGAAGCTGCCGACCGTGCTCGAGCGGCGCCGGATCAGCCCGCGCATCAGAACGACCGCGACGGCGATGCCGACAGCCGCCGAGACGAAGTTCTGCACGGTCAGGCCGATCATCTGGGTGAGCACCGACATCGCGGTCTCACCCGAGTAGTTCTGCCAGTTCGTGTTGGTGAGGAAGCTCACCGCGGTGTTGAACGCGAGCGGCGCTGGCACCGCGCCGGCGTGGCTCGGATCCAGGGGCAGGTGCTGCTGGATGCGCTGGATCGCGTAGAGCACCAGCACCGAGACGCCCGAGAAGGCCAAGAGCGAGAGCGCGTAGGTGCGCCAGCGCTGCTCGCCCTTCGGGTCGATCCCGCAGATGCGGTAGATCAGATGCTCGAGTGGCGCGAAGACCCGGTCGAGGGGCGCGGACCCGCCGCCGAAGACCCGCGCCATGTATCCGCCCAGGAGAGGGATCGCCACCGCCAGCGCGACGATGAGGATCACGAGCTGGGCGGCGTCGTTGAGGCCCACTAGAGGCGCTCCGGCCAGAGCAGCGCCACGACCAGGTAGATGGCGAGGACGATGGCGACGACGAGCCCGATCGCGTCGTTAGTGCTCACGTGAGGTCCTCCGGCGCGTCGCCGAGGCCGCCGGGGGTGCAGTCGTCGTCGCGCGCGCCGATGATGCGCTCGCAGCCGACGGCGAACACCGCCATCAGCACGAAAAACGCCACCATTCCGGCGACAAACAGCACATCCTGCATGGGGTCACCCCGATCGTCTGGGGACTCGTGCGCGGAACACGCACGCCATGCTTGTGAGTCTGCGGCACGATCGCCGATTCTGCGCGGCCTCGCGACGCGCTTGTCACGCAGGCGGCGAAACTTTCACGCCGTTGTCACGTGCGAGGTGGGCGGCGGCGGCCGCATCCCGACGGATTCCTGCGTCGAACCCGGGCGTGGCACCCCGGACGCGTCCGCCGGCGTGCGTCACGGCGGGCGCTCCCGCATCGCCCGGGGTGTCCCTCCCCGGGCGATGCGGGAGCCCGCTCGGCGGCCGCCTACGCGGCGGCGGGTGTCAGCGGCGGACCGGCGAGGCCAGGATCCGGCTGCCTGCGCGGCTCCCGGTCGATCCAGGTGCCGACCCATGTGCGCACGTACGGGCGATCGGCGCCGTGGATGATCACCTTGGCCCGCAGCGCGGTACCGGTGATGGATTCGAGTGAGCGCAGCAGCGTGTCGAGCGCCTGGGCGTCGTCCGCGGCGCATTCCACCATGATCGCCGGCAGCCCGCCCTGGCGGGCCGTGGCCTCGATACGGCAGCGCCGCTGGCCGGGTGCGATCAGTGCCGGGACGACACGCTCGATCGCCTCGGCAAGTTCCTTCGCGTCGGCAAGCGACGCGGTCCGCACGGTGATCGCGTACTCGCGGTCCACGAGCATCGCGGCGTGCACGAGCGGACGCCCGGTGCGGGCAACGCGCCCGACGGTCTCTGAGAGTGTCGTGCGCCGCAGTGCCGCGAGTCGCTCGCGCGCCGCCCGACGCGGGCGGCCTGCGCGGCGGCCGCGCGCGGCGCGCGCCTGCGCGAGGTCGATCGGCGGATCGCCCTGGGGCGGGGTGCCGCCCGGTGCAGCCGGTGGCGCGGTCGGACCGCTGTGGGATACCGCGTGGACGCTCATGGGCGCTCCTTGAGGGGCGGGGCCGGGGGTGTGTCGCTACGTACTCTCGCCCCCGCACGTGAGAAACATCTGAGCCGACGACTATGGACCGGTTAAGCCCGCGCACTGTCGCGCCAGCAGGCGCTCGTGCGGATAACGTACCTGCAAACTTAGTAGTTCTGCGAAAAGCGGGCTCACCTCGGCCGACTCGATCGGCGGCGATCTGATGAACGTCGCGGGGCGCCGGGCTGTGAGCCGGCTGGGGTTATCGCCTCGGGAACACCGCCTGGGCCAGGAGGCGGATCTGGCGGGCGGCCGGGAGCGACCGGATCGTGCGCAGTGCGCCCGCCCGGCGCGCCGGCGCGTAGTGGCCGTCGACGAACGCGATGATCATCGCCGTGCTGGGACGCGCATGGGCGCCGCGCGCGATGATCGCGGCGACGGCGCCCGGGTGGTGGACCGCTTCGGCGACGAGCACGGCTGCGGCGTGGCGCCAGCGGGAGTAGGCGTAGTGCGTGACCACGTAGTCGGCGATCTGGGCGCGGGTGACCGACGGGCCCGGACCGGGCGCACCGCCGGGGGCGCGGACGGGCACGAACCAGGTGCTCGGTAGGCCGAGATCGGCCTGGATCGTGGCGCCCGACACGTTCACGGTGCGGCCGTTGACGAGCGTGATGCGGGTCATCATCACCCGCGGTGAGGTGCCGCGCGCGGTGATCGCGATCCGATTGACCGGCACGCCGAGCCCGAGGATCCGTCCGAGCTGCGTGGCGGTGAACCTCGGCGGGTTCGGCCATGGATCCATCGGCGAGATGCCGTCGTATGGATCTGGCACGCCCACCAGGTACGGGATCGCCGGTCCGCCCCAGGCGTCCTGGATGCTCTCGGTGTGGCCGCCCGAGCTGGAGGAAAAGAAGGCCCGGACGATTGCGCCGTGGTAGGTGACCGCCTGGCCCGTCGTGGAGCTGACGGCGGCGTTGGTGCGGGCGGTCTCGGCCGCGACGCCGCCGTACATCTGGCTGCGCGTTCCCGCATACACGTCGAAGCTGCTGGAGGGACGACGGCTGGCCAGGCCGTAGCTGCGTGAGGCGATCGCCTGCGCCGCGAGGGCCGCGGTCGCCCAACTGGAGGGCATCTCCTCGGCGACGACGTCCCGCACGTACGACTCGATCGGAACGGTGTTGATGGTCTGGATGCGGCCGCCGCTTGCGGTCGTGGTCAGGGTGCCCCGGTAGGGATGTCCGACAAAGCTGACGAGCCCCGATCCCGTCGGGGCAACGGTCACGCCGGCCGCAGTCTGGACGACCTTGGCCGTGCCGGGACCCTCGACGAGCACGCCCGTGCCCGCCGGGCGCAGCGTGTAGCCGACACCGGGCTTGAGCGGGTAGACCTTGGCGGTATGCAGGTCGATAAGCTCGCCTGAGCCCTGGATGCCGACCGCGGCCGCCGTCTGCCCACCGCCGAGCAGCACGCGGATGGTTGTGGTGGTCGATTCGGTGGTGAGCCCGGTGCCGCGGTAGTACCACCCAAGGATCTTGGCGGCGCTCCAGCCGTGCAGCGCGTCACCTTCGGCGCCGTATTGGGACATGCCGACGCCGTGTCCGAAGCCGCGCCCGGTGAACGTGAACTGGACGGTCTGCGCCGAGGCCGTTCCGGCGACGGCGAGCGTCCCGAGCGCCGCCGCGGCGATGACTCGGCGCCAGCGGCGCCGTCGGGCCGTCATGGGGGAGTGCGTCGCGGGGTGTGATCCCGCCGTCGACGTGTTGGAGTCCACGTGCCGTCCGTCCCGTTGGGTCCGGCGATCTACCGCGTGCCCGTGGCGGGGCACTCGCCGGCGCGTTGCCGTCGCGAGCCAGCGTGCCGACCGGGTGGTCGGTGGCTCTCTCACCGGTTCGACGCCGCGTCCCGGCTTCTTAAGCGGTCGGTCGCCCGAGGCCCCGGAATTTACAAAACGCTCATGCCTGGGGCGATCTCACGCCGTTCGGGGCCTACCCTCGCATCCCGGGGCGCGATGTCAACCGGTGTGGGTGCGCGGGTGGGGCGGCCTAGTCGAGCGGGGTCGAGCGGTCGAAGGTGACCCGCTCGATGCGCCGGTCGGGCACAAGCCAGACGACCGCCACGCCAACGTAGATCGCGATCGACACCACCGGCACCACCAGGGCGGCAAGCACGGCCACGATGTAGGCCACCATTGAGAGCCTGCCCTTCCAATCCTGGCCGAGGGCCACCGCCAGCGACGAGTCCGGGGCATGGATCCGCAGCAGTTGGATGGTGAGGATCGTGTAGGCGATCGCCGACGCGAGCAGCACCAGCCCGTAGGCCAGGACGGGGCCGCTCGCGCGCCAGTTCGGGCCGAGCCATGAGGTCGCGACCGGGGTCAGCGAGAGGCAGAACAACAGGCCCATGTTGGCCCACAGCACGCGGCCGTCGATGCGCTCCACCGCCTGCATGAGGTGATGGTGGTTGTTCCAATAGATCGCCAGCATCGCGAAGCTCAGCACGTAGACCAGCAGCTTGGCGACCATCGGGCGCAGGTCCGAGAAGTGATCGCCGGCCGGCGGGCGCAGGTCGAGGACCATGATCGTCACGAGAATGGCGATGACGCCGTCTGAGAACGCTTCGAGTCGTCCGCTGTTCACGCCGTCGAGTATCGCATCGGTTGCGGCCGCGGTCCGTCAGTCAGTCGGCACGCGTCGCCGCATCCCGACCCGCCCGCGAGGGGTTCAGTGATGGCCCGGGTCTGTCGAATGATCAGGTGATGATCACCACCGCCGGATCCGCGGCCACTCCGAAGGCCGTGACGCTCGTGACGGCAAGCGCCTTCCACGTCGGACAGGTCCTTTCCCCGCGCATGCTCGTCGGCGTGCTCGCGGCCGCGCTCGTTGCCTGCGCAGCGGTCGCCGCCTACCAGCGCTTCCGCGTGGCGCGCTCGGGTATCACCGGCGTCGACCGGATGGATGTCAAGACCTTCGAGGCGTTTCTGGCCTCCCTGTTTCGTGACCTCGGCTATGAGATCGAGGGCTCGCGCGTGCACGGCGACTTTGAGGCGGAACTGGTCGTGATCAAGGACGGCCTGCGCACCGTGGTCGAGGGCAAGCGCTGGAGCAAACATCTGGGCGTGACCGCAGTCCAGGGGGCGCGCGCGGCGATGGGCGACTTCGCATGCGATGGTGCGATCGTCGTCGCCAACCGCCAGTTCATCCATCCGGCCAGGAAGTTGGCCAAAGCATCCGGCATCCAGCTCTGGGACCGCGATGTGCTTGTCGGCAAGCTGCTGGGCTTGCACGGCGTGCCGGGTGAGCTGCCGAACTCCGACGTCGCGATTCCGGAGCTCGCGGCGACGACCACGCCGCCTTCGGCAGCCCAGGCACCGTCCGCTCCGGCGATCGTGCCGGTGGTCGTCCCTACGTTGACGCTCGCCCCGCCCCCGGCGGGGACGTCGGCCTGGATCCCCGGGACGTTCGCCTCATGCGCGCTGTGCGGCGTGAGCGTTCCCAAGGAAGATCGCGTGGCATGCTTGAGCCAGCCGGTGCGGTTCGGCGGACAGATCTACTGTCACGCCCATCAGCAGCTCATCCGGGGCGCGACCGGGTAGATGGGCCCGGCGGATCAGTCGGGCTCATCCCGGGCGGCGCGCAGTAACAGCCCCGGCACCGGGCTGGCCGATACCGCGAAGTACACGGCGATCGCGGCATCGATCGCAAACGACGCCCAGGTGTTGATGAACGCGACGCCCATCGCGACCAGGTAGGCCAGGCCGCCGACAAGGCCGCGTCGGTAGCCGATCGGCAGCCCCGCCACCGCCGCGTCGACGACGAGTTCGCGGTGGTAGTCGCGGTAGCTCCACCCCCAGGTGAACGTGAGGCCCATCATCATCATGGTGCCCGCGTAGAGGACGGCTGCCGGCAGTGCCTGGCTGCCCTGGTCGGCGCAGCTCGCGGCGAGTGCAGTCGGCCACGGAATGATCGAGACGAACAGCAGGAACACCAGCGTGCGCTCGACAAAGCGCCGGTGAATCGCCCGCACGCCGCTCGTCATCCCGTGGTGCTCGATCCAGACCACCCCGAGGATCGCGAACGAGACCCCATAGGCGATGTAGGTCGGCCAGAGATGCACCGGGTCGTGGGCCAGGTGCTGAGAGGACTGGGACCGCGGCAGGTCCAGGACCAGCAGGGTGATGGCGATGGCGAACACGCCGTCGATGAGCGCGTGCAGGCGTCCAGGGCCCACGTCGATCCCTCCTTGGCCAATCCGTCGCGAGCCTGCCGGCGTCGGCGGCGCGCCGGGCCGTGACCGGAAACGACGGGTGATGGTGTGCCGCCGGCGCCGCGCACTACGGTCACCGGGGACCCGCCATCTGTCGGGAGCGTGTGTGGCGCAGTTCGTCATCCAGGGATCCGACCTGGTCGTCCGGCTGAGCTTGATGGAGAAGGTCGGTGCGCTCCACGCCGACGTGCGCGTGCCGTTGGCCACGGTGCGCGCGGTGCGCGTGGCCGCAGATCCCTGGACGGAGCTGCGGGGGCTTCGCGCGCCGGGGACCGGCGTGCCCTCGGTGATCTCGCTCGCGACGCGCCGGAGGTCCGGCGTGCGGGACTTCGCCGCGGTCTATTCGCACACGCCGCCGGTCGTCATCGATGCGGCCGGGGCCGACTTCGACCGTCTGGTGATCGCGTCGTCGCATGCACGGGTCGACGCCGAGCGCATCGCGACGGCGGTGCGGGCCGCGTCTGCCGAGGGCATCGTGCCGGCGCCTGGCCGGCGGGCGCCGCGCAGGTCGTCGTGATCCGATGCCATCGGATCACGGGCGGCACGGTGCGGTGATCCATCGGTCCGCGTCCGTGGCACCTCGCGGGGGGCCGAGCGATAACGTCCGGTGCCGACGCCCGTAATGGGCGCGGCACCGGACGCGAGTGGGTCAGGCGGGCTCCAGCGACGGATCGCCGGGTCGATCGGGCTCGCCGGCGGGCGCCTCGTGCCGCCGCGCGCGGGTGATGAACAGCGCCGCGACCGCGCCGATCGCGGCGATCGCCGCGCCCGCATACACGGCCGGGACGAGGCCGTCGACGTACGACTGAGGTGACTGGTAGCTGCCGTTTTGGGCGAAGATCGTCGCCAGCACTGAGACGCCAAGGACGCCGCCGAGTTCGCGGATCGCGTTGTTGGCACCCGATGCCTGGCCCTCTTGTTCGGGCCGGACCGACCCGAGCACGACGTTCGCGACCGGGGCGAAGAACAGCCCCATCCCGACGCCCGCGATGACGAACGGGCCGACGAGATCGGCGTAGGCGACTGTCGGCGCGGCGAGCGCCGCGAGCATCACCAGCGCGATCGACTGCAGTGCGATGCCGGCCGCCATCAGCATGCGGCCCCCGATCCGATCCGACAGCGCGCCGGCGATCGGCGCCACGATCAGCGGCATCGCGGTCCACGGCAGCACCCGCAGTCCGGCCGACAGCGGCGAGTACCCCTGCACGGTCTGTAGGAACTGTGTCAACAGGAAGATCGCGCCGAACATGCCGAAGAACATCATCATCGAGGCGATGTTCGCGGCGGTAAACGAGCGGTTCGCGAAGAAGTCCATCGGGAGCATCGGGACGCTCGTGCGCAGCTCCCAGACGACGAAGCCGACGACCAGCAGCATCCCGATCGCGAGCGATCCGACCACCTCGGCGGTGCCCCATCCGATCTGGCTGCCGCGGATGATCCCGAACACGACGCCGAGCAGTCCCGTCGAGGCCAGAGCGACGCCGGGCAGATCGAGGGCGGAGTTGGGACCGTAGGACTCGTCCAGGCGCCGCGCCGCCAGCGGGGCGAGCGCCAGGCCGATCGGCACGTTGAGCCAGAAGATCCACTGCCAGGAGGCGCCCTGCACGACGGCGCCGCCGACGACCGGACCCAGGCCGACGGCAAGACCGCCAACCGCGCCCCAGATGCCGAGCGCGGCACCGCGCCGCGCGGCGGGGACCGATGCGGAGAGGATCGTCAGGGTCAGCGGGGCGATGATCGCGCCACCGATGCCCTGGAAGGCGCGGGCGGCGATCAGCCACTGGATCGATGGTGCAAGCGCGGCCCCGCACGACCCGGCGACGAACACCAGGATGCCGACGACGAACATGCGCCGCCGCCCGAAGCGGTCGCCGAGTGCGGCGCCGGTCAACAGGAGCACCGCGAACGTGAGCGTGTACGCGTTGACGGTCCATTCGAGCTGTTGGATCGACGCGTGCAGGTCCCGCCGAATCGTCGGCAGGGCCGTCGACACGACGAGGTTGTCGAGCGTGACGATGAACAGTGCCGCAGAGGTGAGGATCAGCGTCCACACCGCGGTGTGGCGCCCACCAAAGGGGGTCATGGGCGACCTTTCTCGAGAGATAGTAGTGATTGGTTACTAGCTTCCATGGCCAAAAAGGGGGGGTCCGGCTACTTCGGGGCCGCGAAGCAGCTTTGGATCATCCGCGTGGCCCAGGGAGCGTCGGCGTTCTGCAGCTCAAGTGCGGTGATCACGTTGATGAGCATCCCGTGGGCAAAGAACACGGTGACGGTGTCGGATCCGGCATCCGAGACGCGTTCGACGTACTCGAACAACGCCCCGTAGCCCTCGAGTGCGGCGGCCTGGATCTCGGCGTCATTGCATGCCGCGGCGTACATCTGCATCTGCATCTTGAGCATCTGGCGGTCGCCGAGCAGTTCGGAATACCGGCGCCCGATGGCCTCGAGCGCCTCGGGACCACGCAGGCCGGCGGCCGCGGTTTGGAATGCCTCGAGCGTCTGGCCCATACAGTCGTGCGCCGCCGCGATGAACAGGTCCTTCTTCGTGCCGAACAGGCGGAACAGGTATGGCTGAGAGATGCCGGCATCCCGCGCGATCGCCTCGGTGGAGGCGCCGTGGTAGCCGTGGTCGGCGAACTGCGACCGCGCCGCGGCGAGCACGGCGGTGCGCCGTTCGTCGGCGGTCTTTCGGGCGGGCGGCGTCATAGTGGTAGTGAGTATTCACTCACAAGCAATCGCTGTCAAGTGCGGACGCCGACAAGGAGCGCCATCTCGCGCCATTTCCACACGCAATCGACGTCGGCAAACCCGAGCGTGCGCATCCAGCCCAACTGCGTCGGAATGTCGACCAGGCGGTTGGACGCATCCTCTTCGTCTGGCCCGTAGCCGATCGCCTCCAGGAACTGCTCGTGCAGCCGTGGCGTCGGAGAGCTGACGTGCTCGAGGTTGGCGAAGATCGCGCCCGGTCTCAGGCGTTCGTGGATCTCGGCGAGCAGCGTCTGCTTGCGCGCATCTTCGAGGTGGTGGATCGCAAACGCCGAGACGATCGCGTCGAAGCGGCCTACGACGGGCAGCGTGAGTGCGAGGTCATGCGCGAGGATGCGCACCCGTGCGGTGCCTTCGAACCGCGCGCGGGCCGCGGCGAGCATGGTCGGAGAGGCGTCGATGCCGACGAAGGTCGTCTCGGGGCGCCGCGTCGCAAGCAGCGCGATCAGGTGCCCACCGCCGGTACCGAGGTCGAGGACCTGCCGCACGGTCTCGGGGATGATCTCATCGAGCACCGCGTCACCGTCGGCAGCACGGCCGAGGCGTGGGCGCCGGGCGATGAACCCGGCGGCGTGCGCCGGGGTCGTCCACTCGTCGCGCCCGGTGGGGCTCTTGGCGTCCACCGCCACACTGTCGCATGCGGGCCGCCGCAGGCTCAAGGACATCGATCCGGGGTCAAGGACCCGCGGCGCGGCGCCGAGATACAGACACAGTGGGCCCACGGACCCGACAGCACGGCGCGTGGAGCGCAGACGGCGGTCATCCGCGCCGCGGATGCACCGTCCTGCGGGTCAAATCATGAGCACAGCGACCGTCCCCGCGGATGCCCAAAGCGTGCAGATCGCGGTGCGCCTGGGCTGGCGTCTGGCCGAGGCGTACCACACACCGCCGCCGCCGCATCCTGCGGCCGCGAGCGAGGATGCGCCCGTGCCGGACCGCCTGCTCGGCGGGAGCCGGCTCTCGACGTACGAGCGCGGGCGGACCCTGCTCGCCGAGATCCAGCACGACGCCACCCAGCTCGCGAGCGCCTACGGCTTCACGCTCGCCTCGGCTGCGGACCTGGCCGGCCTGCCGGCGAGCGATGCCGAGGCCACCCGACGCACACTCTTGTCGGTCCACCAGGACCTGCGCCGGGCGCTCGCCTGCGCAAACTCCCATGCAGTGCGGGGATTCGACCTCGGGCGCATGCTGGCCGACACGGTCCTGCTGGCCGACCCGCACGCGCCGGCCGGGCTCGCGGAGCTGTTCGGACACGATCGGCTCGAGAACGCCTACGGCTGGCTCGGCGATCTTCACCGATTGCTCCCCGACCACTCCGCCGACGCGGTCGCCGGCTCGCTACATCGGTGGGAGCAGTGGGTCACCGTCAGCCTGGTGCCGGCCCCCGGGAGCCGACGCCCCGATGCTCCTGGGGACCGCGGTCGTCCGGGCCCTGCACCACCAGGGAGAGCTCTGGCGCAGAGCGCTCTGCGGCGATCACCAGGCGGTCGACCTGATGACGGCCCGGGACTACAACCAGGCCGGTGACCGCGTGGCGCGGCGGTTCCTCGGTTTGGTCGGCGGCTATGCGCTCAGCTGGTGGTACATGATCGCGGGACTGTTGGCGGTTGCCGGTGCCACTATCTGGGCGATATTGGACATCGTGCCGCGCGGCGGCGCCTCGACCGCCGCGATCATCGCCACCGTCGCCGCGTCGCTCGGGATTTCCTGGAAGACGGTCGCGGCCACGCTCGGCCGCGTCACCGCGCGTGCGGAGGGGCCGATCTGGGACACCGAGGTCGGGGCCGCCATCGTCATCGCGGCGACGCACCTGCGCCCGGCGGCGCCTGACGGGACCGCAGGCGCCGGACGGCGGAGCGACGATGCGTTGGTGGCGTGGCACCTGATCGTGGCGGACCGCGCGCTGTGACCGGCACATCCTGCGCGTTGCGGCGCCGTAACCCGCGCGCGACACGGCACACGCGTGGGTTACGCGGGCTGGGGGTACGTGCCATGATTGCCGGGTAGACAGCGTGCTCACCCGACGTTTGCGACCCGCCAAGGGACCCCGATGCGCAGAATCGTCGTCACCGAGTTCGTATCCCTGGACGGTGTCATGGAAGACCCCGGCGGATCCGAGGGCACGCCGTTCGGCGGCTGGACGTTCAAGTTTCCGGACGCCGAGGGCATGAAGTACAAGCTCGACGAACTGTTCGCGCACGACGCGATGCTGCTCGGCCGGGTGACGTATGAGGGGTTCGCCGAGGCATGGCCGGGCCGGACCGACGACATGGGCTTCGCCGAGCGGATGAATGCGATCCCGAAGTATGTCGTCTCGCGGACGCTCGAACACGCAACCTGGAGCAACTCGACCGTGATCTCGGGCAATCTCCCCGAGCAGATCGTCCGACTCACGAGTGCTCCGGGCAACGACATCCTCGTCGTCGGGAGCCGAACGCTCGCCCAGTATCTGATGGACGCCGACCTGATCGACGAGTATCGGCTGATGGTGTTTCCCATCGTGATCGGCGGCGGGGCGCGCCTGTTCGGCCCGGCGCCCGCCTCACCGATCCTGCACCTCGTCGCGACCCAGCCGCTCGCCTCGGGCACCGTGATCCTGACGTACACCCCCCACCGGGGCACCTAGGCCAGATGCGCACCTGTCCGGAGAGTGTCCCGCTGCGTTCATTACCGCGACCAGCGCCGATCGGGTCGATGTTCGCCCCGCCGGCACGAAAGGAGACCAAGATGCCGACGCGTGACCGGGCCCCGGTCGGAGCCCCCTGCTGGGTTGATCTCATGACCTCGGACGTCGATGCGGCGCGCGCGTTCTACACGCGCGTGTTCGGCTGGACGGCCGAGGAGCCGAACCCCGAGTTCGGCGGCTACTTTTCATTCTTGAAGGACGGTGTCCCCGTCGGCGGGGGCATGGCGAACATGGCCGGTGAGGGCGTGCCGGACATGTGGCAGGTGTACCTGGCGACCGAGGACGCCGACGCCACGGTCGCCCGCGCGACCGAGCTCGGCGGGCAGGCAATAGTTCCGACGATGCAGGTCGGGGACTTGGGCAAGATGGCGGTGATCCTCGACGCTGGCGGTGCGCCGATCGGCATGTGGCAGCCGATGGCCTTCCAGGGCTTGACGCTCTACGACGAGCCCGGCGCCCCGCGTTGGTTCGAGCTCAACACCAAGAGCTACGACGGCGCTGCCGACTTCTATCGCCGGGTGTTCGGCTGGACGACCGAGGTCATGAGCGATACGCCCGAGTTCCGGTACACCGTCGCGGTCAACGACGGGGAGAATCTGGCCGGGATCATGGACGCCACCGGATTCCTGCCGCCGGAGGTCCCGTCGCACTGGGGGGTCTATTTCGGGGTCCCGAACACCGACGCCGCGGTGGCGAGCGTTGTCGACCTGGGCGGTTCGGTCATCATGCCGGCCACCGATACGCCCTATGGGCGCATCGCGGCGGTGGCCGATCCGACCGGAGCGACCTTTCGGGTCATGCAGAGCCTCTGAGGGGCCCGATCGCACACCCCCGCCGCCACGGCCGGCGGCGGGTGCCGGAGGCCACCGACCGTGCACGGGCTGTGAGGATGGCCACCGCGCCGCTTGCCGGAAGCTGCGATCGGTGACATCACTGCGTGTCATCGATCGCGTGACCGGGTGCCGCTCCCGCGTCGAGTCGTCCGAGGATCGGGGTCACGGGGTCCGTGGCGCACTGGGTTGATTACCTCATCATCGCCGTGGTCATCCTGGCGGCGTTGCACGGCTGGCAGACCGGCGCGATCCGGCAGGTCCTCGCCTTCGGCGGCCTGTGGATCGGTCTGATCGCGGGCGTCGTGCTCGCGCCGACGATCGCGCGGCATGTCGCCCCGACCTCGGCGGGGCTCGTCGCGGTGGCCGTCGTCCTCGTCGCGGTCCTGGTGTGCGGGTCGATCGGTCAGATGGCCGGGTGGCGGATCGCGACGGTGGTGCGGCGGGTGCGGCTCGGCGTCGTCGACGATGCGCTCGGGGTTGTCGTCGCCGTGGCGGCGATGCTTCTGGCGGCGTGGTTCGTCGGGACGCTGGCGTCCTCCAGCCGCAGCCCGACGCTCAACCAGGGCCTGCGGAACTCGACGATCCTGCAACGGTTGACGAGCTCGCTGCCCACGGTGCCGTCGGTGTTCGCACGCATCGAATCCGTGCTGGCGGCCCGTGGCCTGCCGATCGTCTTCGCGACCTTGCCGCCGCAGCTGTTGGCACCGGTCCCGCAGCCCACCAGCGGCGCGGTACGCACAGTGCGCGATGCGGTCGGCCCGTCGACCGTCAAGATCGTCGGGCCTGCCTGCGGGGGCATTGTCGAAGGCTCCGGCTTCGTGGCGGCCCCCGGGATCGTCGTCACCAATGCCCATGTCGTGGGCGGCGATTCGGCACCCCGCGTCGTCGACGGCGCCCACGCATACGCGGCGACCCCGATCCTGTTCGACTCGAAGCTCGATGTCGCGGTGCTTCGCGTGCCCGGCCTGCCGGACGCACCGCTTGCCATCGACACCGCGACCGCCGCACGCGGGGTGCAAGCGGTCGCCATCGGGTATCCGCAGGGCGGTTCGCTCACCGCGGTGGCGGCATCGGTCGACGGCATGTTCATGGCGACTGGTCTCGACATCTACGGCAACTCGTTGGTCACGCGCGCGGTCTACCAACTGCACGCGGCGGTGCGGCCGGGCAACTCTGGCGGACCGCTCGTCGCGCGCGAGCCGAACGGGCTGCGCGTCATCGGCCTGGTGTTCGCCCGCTCGACGACCGATTCGAGCGTCGGGTATGCGCTGGCCATGGGTCCGGTCGCGCGCGACATTCGTGCGGCAGAGGCGTCGGGCGCCCCGGTCGCCGTCGGGGGCTGCGCCGGCTGATCCCGGTGGCGGCTAGGCCGGCAGGTGGCGGCGGACGTACGCGTCGAAGCGCGTCGGCGGCCGGCCGAGCAGCCACCCCAACACATTCGGGTTCCCGGTGATCCCGTAGCGCCCGTAGTGATCGAACAGGCGGACCATCGCGTCGGCGCGGAAGTCTTCGGCCGACCCGCCGCCCGCGGACGTGAACGCGGCCACAACGGGCACCTGGCGGGCCCTGACCGCCCTGTCCGAGACCGTGCTGATGATCCGCGCCAGCCCGTGGGCGTCGAGGAAGTCGTCACCGCAGAGCTCATAGGTCGCGTAGTGATGTGCGGGATCCGCCACAACCCGCGCTGCGACCTCGGCGACGTCCTCAAGGTCGACGTGTGCCAAGCGTGTCGCGGCGTCGTACGGCTGGGCCAGGGTCCCCGTCGCCATGACCCGAGCGACGTCGATGTTCTGCATGTAGTGCATCGGCTGAAGGATCGTGAACGGCATCCGTGCCAACAGCACGGCACGCTCGACCGCAAGCTTGGCCTGATGGTTCAAAAGCGGCTCGAGCTGCGGATGCGTCACCGAGAACTGGACGAAGTGCCCGACGCCCGCGGTGCGGGCGGCCGCGACGACGACGTGGCCCATCTGCGCTTCCTGCGGATGCAGCGGCGGCCCGATGTGGATCACCGCGCGGGCGCCATCGACGACCTGCGCGACCTGCGCGGGTTCGCGCATGTCCCCCGCGATGACCTCGGTCGCGCCCAGATCGACCAGTTCCGCGGTATCGGGCGCGATGTCGAAGGCCCGCACATTGTGCCCGTGCCGCGCGAGCGCGGCGACAACGCTACGGCCCGTGCGGCCGCCTGCGGCGGTGACGAGGATCACGTGACCGTCCCGTCGGAACCCGCGTCGGGGCGCGGCGCCTGGCGGGCCAAGAGCGCGCCCCATGCGTCATCGGCGCCCGGTGTGATCGCCCGCGGCGGATCGCCGACGAGCACATGCGCCTCGCCCGAGGTGATGGCGAAGACGATCGCCCGCGCCGCGAGCTCCGGCGGATCGACCGGGATGTGGTGGGCGCCGCCGGCAAACGACCCCGCCCGCAGACGCTGGTGGAATTCGGTCGCCGTCACCGACGGATAGACCAGCGAGACGCCGACGCCGGCCTCGGCGAACTCCAGGCGCGCGACCTGAGCAAGCATGTTGAGGGCGGCCTTTGTCGACGAGTAGCCCCCGAGCCCCGGGGAAGACGCGCAGCGACGTGGCGGAGCTGACGTTGACGATCGCGCCCGTGCCGTGGGTTCGCATCGTCGGGAAGACGCACTGCATCGCCCGGAGCGGAGCGACGACGTTCAGCTCGTACACGGCCCGCAGGTCCTGCGGGTCAAGCTCGAGGAGCGGGACATGCAGCCCTTGGCCGGCGTCGTTGACCAGCACGTCGATGCGGCCATAGGCCGTCAGCGTCGCCTCGATCAGGCGCTCGAGGTGTCCCGGGGCCGTGACGTCGGTGGGGACCGCGAGCGCACGCGGAAGTTCGGCGGCCAATCGCTCGAGCCGCTCGGCGCGCCGCGCCGCGAGCACCACGATGGCACCCGCCTCTCCGAGTCGTCGGGCTGTCGCGGCACCGATTCCGGAGGAGGCTCCGGTGACGATGCACACCGCGTCCGTGAGGCGCAACGCCGACATACCAGCAGTCTCGCACGCGCGGGCGGACGGACAGGCGGACAGGATGCGGCCGACATGTCGGATGCGTCGATCCTCGGCGTGGTTTCCGCGCAATGGATCAGAACGCACAACGCGCCCGACGCAGCCCGCAACCGTGACGTCCATGCGGATCCGGCCACCGGTCGGCGTATGCTCGGCACACCCGCGCCCCGGGAGCGGCCGGCGCCGACACGTTGGACCACTGGCGCGGAGGGCACGGCAACCTGAAGGGGGACCCGGAGTGCCAGAGCCACCGATCTCCGAGCACGGCCTCATCGGGGACCTGCACACCGCGGCCCTCGTGTCGACGCGCGGCACGATCGACTGGCTGTGCCTGCCGCGGTTCGATTCGCCGAGTGTGTTTGCGTCGCTGCTGGATACCGAGAACGGCGGCAGCTTTTGCGTCGCGCCCGACGATCCGGACTGCGCGGTCAAGCAGCTCTACCTCCCGGAGACCGCCATCCTCGCGACGCGCTTTCTCAGCACGTCCGGCGTCGGCGAGGTCATCGACTTCATGCCCGCCGTCGATCCCGGCATCGATCCAGGGCACCGGCGCGTCGTGCGCGTCATTCAGGTCGTTCGCGGCAAGATGCGCTTTACGATCCGCTGCGACCCGCGCTTCGACTACGGGCGCCAGCAGCACGAGCTGCACATCACCGAGGGCGGCGCGGTCTTCAGCACGCCGGATCTGACCTTGATGCTCCACGCCGCGGGCCTCGAGCGCGAGGGCTCCGGGGTGCGGGCCCACGTGGAGCTGCGCGCCGGCCAGAAGATCGGCCTGGTGCTCGAGGCCGACGGACAGGTCGGACCGCGTCCGGTCGGCGAGGCCGTCATCGGCGCCCTCTTCGAGGAGACCCGGCTGTTTTGGAAGCGCTGGCTCGGGCGCGCTTCGTACCGCGGTCGCTGGCGCGACATCGTCGACCGCTCGGCGATCACCCTCAAGCTGCTGATACACGCACCGACCGGGGCGCCGGTGGCCGCGCCGACAGCGGGGCTGCCCGAACAGATCGGCGGAGAGCGCAACTGGGACTACCGGTTCACCTGGGTGCGCGACGGGTCGTTCTCGGTCGCCGCGCTGCTCGGGCTCGGGTACCGCGAGGAGGCCGACGCGTTCATCCACTGGCTCGGCGATCGCATCCGCGAGCGCGACGGCAACGCGAACGGGCCGCTGCAGATCATGTACCGGGTCGACGGATCGCCCGACCTGCCCGAATCGGTGCTCGACCATCTGGCCGGATACCGCGGCTCGCGGCCGGTGCGGATCGGCAACGGCGCCGTCAACCAGGTGCAGCTGGACATCTACGGCGAGATGATCGACGCCCTCTACAACGCCGACGAAGCCGGGCTGGAACTCGATCACGCGACCTGGATGGATCTGGCCAAGGTCGTCGACTGGCTGTGCGACAACTGGGATCGCCCCGAGGCCGGTCTCTGGGAGACCCGCGGCGGCGACAAGGAGTTCGTCTATGGCAGGCTGATGTCGTGGGTCGCGTTCGACCGCGCGGTGCGGCTCGCGCTGTCCCGCGGCCGGCCGGCGGACCTCCTGCGGTGGATGAGCGAGCGCGACCGGGTCTATCACCAGATCATGGAGCGCGGGTTCAACCCCGAGCGGGGGGCGTTCGTGCAGCACTACGGCTCGGAGGTGCTCGACGCGTCGCTGCTCAAGATGCCGCTGGTCGGGTTCGTCGCCCCCCACGATCCGATGTGGATCTCGACGCTCGAGGCGATCGACAAGGTGCTCGTGTCCGACAGCCTGGTCTACCGCTACGACCCGGTCGCGTCGCCCGACGGCCTGCGTGGCGGGGAGGGGACGTTCTCGATGTGCACGTTCTGGTACGTCGAGGCGCTGGCGCGCTGCGGGCGGTTGCGCGACGCGCGACTCGTGTTCGAGAAGATGCACACCTACGCGAACCACCTCGGCCTGTTCTCCGAGGAGATCGGCCTGACGGGGGACCAACTCGGCAACTTCCCGCAGGCGTTTACGCATCTCGCCCTGATCCGCGCCGCCGTCACGCTGGACGACCTGCTGGATGCCGCCATCGACGAGGGCGGCCGCGGCGCCGTACGCTGACGTGCGAACGGGCACCTTGTTCGTCACCTCTTTGCTGCGGTCGCCGCGTGCGTCCCGCGGCCCAACCTCGTCCGGGAGCACGCGATGAGTCTCAGCGGCACGACCGCCATCGTCACCGGTGGCAACAGCGGCATCGGTAAGGCGATCGTCCTCGCGCTGGCCGAGGCCGGCGCCAACGTCGTCATCGACTACGTCGCCAACCCTGACGCCGAGCACGAGCTCGAGCGCAGGGTCGTGGCGCTGGGCGACCGGGCGATCGGCGTCGATGCCGACGTCAGCAAGGTCGCCGATCTCGAGCGGCTCGTCGGCACCGCCGTCGCCACGTTTGGGCACCTGGACATCATGGTCAACAACGCGGGGATCGAGTCCCGCACGGGCATCCTCGACACGGCCGAGGCCGACTACGAGAAGGTCATGGCGGTCAACCTGAAAAGCGCATTCTTCGGCACCCAGCTCGCCGCCCGGCAGATGATCGCCCAAAACAGCGGCGGCGTGATCATCAACATCTCCTCGGTGCACGAGGAGTGGCCGATGCCCGGCAACATCGCCTACGGGTGCTCGAAGGGCGGCATGAAGATGCTCACGCGCACCGCCGCGGTGGAACTGGGACCCAAGGGCGTTCGGGTCGTCGGGATCGGCCCCGGCGCGGTGGCGACCCCGATCAACACCGTCGAGATGACCCCGGCCAGCCTCGAACGGCTGAACAACTACATCCCGCTCGGCCGCATGGCGCAGCCCGAGGAGATCGCGAGCGTCGTGGCGTTCTGCGCCGGGCCCGGGGCGTCGTACATCACCGGCACGACGGTCTTCGCTGACGCGGCGATCATGATCCAGAGCCCGGGCCTGTAGCCCGCGTTTCGCCTACCGGGATGGGGTGAGGGTCTGTGCCCACGCAGCGGCGGTCATGACGTCGGCCTGCCGCGGGAAGACCTTCTCGACAAGGACACGATGGACCTCCGGGTCCGTGTCGGCGCAGCAGTCCTCGAGCACGATCAGGCCATAATCCCGGTCGGCGGCCTCGCGCACCGTCGAGAGCACGACGCCGCCGGTCGCGATGCCGGTCAGGACCAAGTGGGTGATCTCCAGCGACCGCAACAGCACCTCGAGGTCGCTGCCGGCGAAGGCGCTGACGCGCTTTTTGACGACCACCGGCTCGCCGGGCGCCGGTCCGAGCGAGCTGTGGACCTGGGTCGCCGGGTTATGGAGCGTGAACGCGTCGTCGGCCTGCGTCACGATCGCGGCGAATGCCTTGTTGCGTGGGCTCGCCTCCGCATACCCGGGCCGGAACGCGACCCGAACGAAGATCACCGCGACCTCGGCGCCGCGCGCGGCGGTGACCGCGGCGCCGACCCGCGCGAGCGTGGCGCCGCCCGGGTCGATGCGCTCGACGATGTCGTTTTGCATATCCATCACGATAAGCGCTGGCCGCATGGTGTCTCCGTGCCGCATCTGGGGGGCGGGTAAACATCGGTGCCGTGCGCATGCGCACGGCCCAGACCGCCACGTCGGTGAACGTACCAGCCCTCGCTGCGGGGCTGCCAGGGACGCCGCCGCGTCGTGTTGCGTCCGCTCCGGGGCTTTGGGAGCATGGCGGGGTGAGCACCGCTCTCGAGCTCGCACGTTGGCAGTTTGCGCTGACAACGCTGTACCACTTCACCTTCGTCCCGCTTACGATGGGGCTGGCGCCGCTGCTGGCGGTCATGCAGACCATCTGGTACCGCACCGCAGACGAGCGCTGGCTGCGGCTCACGCGGTTCTTCGCGGTGCTGTTCGTGATCAACTTCGCGATCGGCGCGGCGACCGGCATCGTCCAGGAGTTCCAGTTCGGGATGAACTGGTCGGGGTTCTCGCGCTATGTCGGCGACGTCTTCGGGGCGCCCCTCGCGATCGAGGGCATCGGCGCGTTCATGCTGGAGTCGACCTTCATTGGCCTGTGGATATTCGGTCGCGATCTGCTGAGTCGGCGGGCGCATCTGGCGTGCGTGTACGTGGTCTGGTTCGGCACGTGGCTGTCGGCGTACTTCATCATCGCTGCCAACTCATGGATGCAGCACCCGGTCGGCTACACGATCAACGCCACGACGGGCCGCGCCCAGGCCACCGACGTCTGGGCGATCTTCTTCCAGCGCCTGACCATCATGGCCTTCGTCCATGTGATCTTCGCCGGGCTGATGACCGGCGGGTTCGTCGTCCTCGGCGTGGCCTGCTGGCATCTGCTGCGCGGCCGCAACATCGAGCTGTTCCGGCGGGCGGCGACCCTCGCGATCATCGTCGTGCTGCCGGTCAGCGTCATCCAGCTTGGGTGGGGAAGCGAGCTCGGGGTCGCGATGACCGACGTCCAGCCCATGAAGATCGCCGCCAGCGAGGCGCTCTGGAACTCGGCCAAGCCGGCGCCGTTTTCGCTGTTTCAGATCGGCGGGTTCTCGGCGAGTGACCCCACGCCGGCCTTCTCGATCGAGGTGCCCGGCCTGCTGTCGTTCTTGGCGACCAACTCCTTCACCGCCGAGGTCGAGGGCATCAACCAGATCCAGGCCCAGGAGCAGGCGACCTACGGTCTCGGAAACTACGTGCCCGACGTTCGCTTGGCCTACTGGAGCATGCGTGTGATGGCCTATCTGGGCACGCTCTCGCTGATGCTCGCGATCTGGGGAGGCATCCTTGTGCGCCGCAAGCGGCTGCTGGAGGCCCGGTGGTTCCAGCGCGCCGCGTTGGCGGGCATCGCGCTGCCGTTCCTCGCGAACTTCGCGGGGTGGATCCTCACCGAGACCGCACGTCAGCCGTGGATCGTGTACGGGCTGCAGCGCACGGCCGCCGGGGTGTCGACGACGTCGAGTACGGCGATGGTGGGGGCAAGCCTGGCCGTGTTTGTCGGGCTCTACGGGGTGCTTGCGATCGTGGACTTCTGGCTGATGCGCCGGTACGCCCGGCTCGATCCCCCGGAGATCGATGACGCTCCGACCGGAGGGGCGCCGCGACCGGCGCCGCAGTACTGATGAGCTTGCAAGCGACGTGGTTCGTGTTGATCTGCGGGCTGTGGTCTGCCTACTTCGTCACGGAGGGCTTTGACTTCGGCGTCGGGATGCTGGTGCCGGTGCTGGCCCGCACCGAGGAGGACCGCGCGGCGATGTTCGCGGCCATCGGCCCGGTCTGGGACGGCAACGAGGTCTGGCTGCTGATCGCCGGCGGGGCGACGTTTGCCGCATTTCCGCAGTGGTACGCGACGATGTTCTCCGGGTTCTACATCGCGCTGTTGGCGATTCTGGTGCTGTTGATCGTGCGCGTGGTGTCGTTCGAGTGGCGGACCAAGTCCGCGCACGCCGCCTGGCGGGGCCTGTGGACGTGGGTGAACGTCATCGCCTCATACGGCGCGCCGCTGTTCTGGGGCATCGGCCTGGCGAGCCTGCTGTACGGCACGCCGATTGCCGCAAACCAGGAGTTCACCGGGTCGTTCTGGAGCCTGTTCAGCGTCTACTCGGTGCTGGCCGGTCTCGCCGTCGTGGCCCTGTTTGCGCTGCATGGCGCGGTCTACCTGGGGCTGCGCGGTCGCCATGACGCGGTGCGCGCCCGGGCGCAGGCCCTGGCGTTTCGACTGGCGGTACCCGCGGCGCTGCTCGGCGCGGCGTTCCTGGTGGCCACGCTGACCGTCGGGGTGACCCGCAACCACCAGGGCGTCGGAGGCGGACTCGTCGTGCTGGTGCTGGGGGTCGTTGCGGTGCTGACCGCCCTCGTGTGCACCTGGCAGCGCCGTCCGGCGCTCGCCTTCGGTGCGACGGCGGCGACCATCGTGCTGGCGGTGGTGATGCTCTTCGTCGAGCTCTACCCGCGCGTGATGGTGTCCTCGAGTGCGTTTGCCAACAGCCTGACGGTGCACAACGCGGCCTCGGGCCACTACACCTTGACCGTGATGACCGTCGCGACGGTGCTGCTGTTGCCGATCGTGTTCGCCTACCAGTTCTGGACCTACCGGGTCTTCCGGGTGCGGGTGACCGGCGAGACGTCGGTCACGCCGGCAGACATCCTGGCCCCGCGCGGCGGCCGGCCGCCGGACCCGCCACGCGGCGGGGCGCGCCCCGATGCATGAGACCGACTCGGACCTAACGGCGCTCCAGGACCTGCTCGATCGGAGCGTTGCCCATGCCGGGTCGCATCTGCGGCGCGTGATCACCGCCGAGCGCCGGCTCGACGCACCCGAATTGTGCCGGCGCCTTAAAGGGGTGTCGCTGTTGGCGCTCGCGACGGTCACCGCGGACGGACGGCCCCTGGTCAGTCCGGTCGACGGCGTGTTTTACCGCGGCGCCTTCTACTTCGGATCGGCGCCCGATTCGGTCAAGTTTCGCCACATCCGGGCGCGTCCCCACGTCAGCGCGACCCACCTTCCGGGCGAGCACCTCGCCGTAACTGTGCACGGGTCGGCGCAGGTCATCGACCTGACCAGCCGCGCGCAGGCCGGGATCCGTCGCACGCTCCTGGACGCCTACGTCCCGCGCTACGGCGCGGAGTGGGAGGCGTTCCTCGACCGCGAGGCGGCATATGCGCGCATCGACGCCGAGCGGATGTTCGTCTTTGCGATGGACCCGGCGCATGCGGGATCCCCGTCGGACCCGGCGCCCTGACACCGTGCGCGCGCGGCCCGGGTCCGCCCTCGGCCTGACCGGCGACCTGTCGACGCTGCGGCTGTCGGCCCAACTTTTGGGGGACCCGAGTGCACGCAGCCCGACCGAGGTCGCCGATCGGCTGCTGGCGATCCAGGCCCAGGATTTCCGCGGTGCGCAGTTGGCCATTCGCGTACGGTCGACCGGGCTCTTGGCGAGTGATCTCGCCGACGCGCTCAACCAGGAGCGTTCGCTGGTCGTCACGACGCTCAACCGCGGCACACTGCATCTGGTGCGGAGCGAGGACTACGGCTGGCTACACACCCTGACGGCGCCGACGGTGGTCACCGCGAACGCGCGCCGGCTGATGCAGGAGGGCGTTGCTGCAGACGCAGCGGACCGCGCGGTTGGGGTGATCGTGCGGGCGCTGGTCGACGAGGGTCCGCTCGGCCGCGACGCGCTGCGGCGCCGCGTCGCCGCGGTGGGCATCGAGACGCGCGGCCAGGCCTTGGTCCACATCCTGTTGCTGGCGGCGTTGCGCGGACTCGTGGTGCGGGGGCCGCTCATCGACGGGCGACCGGCGTTTGTGCTGACCGGTGACTGGCTGGGTACGCCGGCGGGCATCGATCGCGATGCCGCACTCGCGGAGCTCGCCCGGCGGTACCTGACCGGGCATGGGCCCGCGGCGGCGGGCGACCTGGCCAAGTGGTCCGGGCTTCCGCTGCGCGACGTGCGCACGGGGCTACGGATCCTCGGGTCGCGTCTTGTCGAGCGCGAGGACGGGCTGCTCACACTCCGCGGCGCCCCGGCGCCCGTGGCATTGCCGGCCCCGCGGTTGCTCGGGCCCTTCGATCCGGTGCTGCTTGGATGGCGCTCGCGAGACGACATCGTCGGCAGCCAGCGCGGGATCGTCACCACCAACGGCATCTTCCGTCCGATCGCGCTGGTCGAGGGGCGGGCGGCCGCCACGTGGACCCTGCGCGCCGGCCGGGGGGCGCTGGCGCCCGGCGCGC
>Ga0307374_10002405_pt1 | contig 33336 bp, 37 predicted proteins | sample OX3MG_FD_202532 | JGI IMG/M metagenome (GOLD analysis project Ga0307374, IMG submission 202532) | Soil microbial communities from Risofladan, Vaasa, Finland - OX-3 | ecosystem: Environmental > Terrestrial > Soil > Coastal area > Acid sulfate soil | place: Finland: Risofladan, Vaasa | collected... | reverse complement strand
GGCAAGGGCATGCGGCTCGTGCGGGAGCCCGGGGAGCTCGAGGACGCGTTCGGGATGGCGGCCGCTGAGGCCGAAGCGGCGTTCGGCGACGCGACGATGTACGTCGAAAAGGCGCTCGTGCCGGCGCGGCATGTCGAGATCCAGGTGCTCTGCGACCACTACGGGAACGTCCTGACGCTCGGCGAGCGCGAGTGCTCGATCCAGCGCCGCCACCAGAAGCTCGTCGAGGAGTCGCCGTCGGCGGCGCTCGACGCCGAGGAGCGCGAGGCGATGGAGGCGGCCGCCGAGCGCGCCTGCCGCGCGGTCGGCTACCGCAACGCCGGCACATTCGAGTTCCTGCTCGGCCCGGACGGCAGCTTCTACTTCATCGAGCTCAATGCGCGCCTCCAGGTCGAGCATCCGGTGACGGAGCTCGTCACCGGCATCGACCTGGTACGCGAGCAGCTCCGCATCGCCGCGGGCGAAGAGCTCCTCGTCACCGGCCGGGCTCCACGGCGCGGCCACGCGATCGAGATTCGCCTGAACGCCGAGGATCCCGAGCATGACTTCCGGCCCTCGCCGGGCCGCATCAGCCTGTTCGAGCCGGCGCTCGGGCCCGGCATCCGGGTCGACACGTTCGTCGAGTCCGGGACGGTGATCTCGCCGTTCTACGACTCGATGATCGCGAAGCTCGTCGTCTGGGACTCGAACCGTCCTGCGGCGATCGCTCGCGCCGAGCGCATGCTCCGCGAGACGGTCGTGGAGGGCGTTCCGACGACGCGCGACCTTGCCATCGAGGTGCTTGGGAGCGAGCCGTTTCGAAGCGGCGACTATTCCACCTCGACGCTCGAGGCTCTGCGCGCGGCAGAACGGGTATGACCATCTCCCGTCGCCAGGCACGCAGGCAGGCGCTCTTCCTGCTCTACCAGTGGGACCTCTCGGGGCAGCAGATCGGCTCGCAGTACGCAGGGGAGATCGACCCCTGGGCCCGCGAGGTTGCCGGAACGGTTGCGGAGCACGCGGTGGAGCTCGACGCGCGCATCACCTCGGCGGCCGAAGGGTGGACGGCCGACCGGCTCGGGGCCGTCGAGCGCAGCGCCCTGCGCGTCGCCGTGCACGAGCTCGAGTCGCACGACGTGCCTCCCGAGGTGGCGATCAACGAGGCGGTGGCGTTCACGAAGCGCTACGCGTCCGAGGACGGTGCGAGGCTCGTGAACGGCATCCTCGGGCGGATCCAACGAGAGGAGAGAGTATGAGGCGTGGTCATGACTGCTGACGAGTCGCTCTCGAACGCGGAGAACCTGCTTGCGCGGCTCGAGGCGGCCCGGGTGCGGCTGGACGAGACGCAGGATCCCGACCAGGCGATCGAGATCCTGCAGGAGCTCGCCGAGCTCGCCAAGGAAGTCGAGGGAGAGCTCCAGCGGGCCAAGCGCGCGGCCGAGACCGAGGCCGCCGCTCTTCCGAATCCGGATGCCGCAGCCGACTGACGAGCTGCGTGCGCTCGTCGAGGGCTACCTCGCCGGGCTCGCGCTGACACCCGAGCTCGGCACCCTCCAAGGGCCGATGCGCCACGCGCTCGGCGGCAAGCGCGTCCGGCCCGTATTGCTGCTCGCGACCGGCGACGCCGTCGGTGCGCCCCTCGAGCAGCTGCTGCCCGCGGCGGCGGCGGTGGAGCTCGTGCACTCCTTCTCGCTCGTACACGACGACCTGCCGTCGCTCGACGACGACCGCGAGCGGCGCGGGGCGCCGTCGGTCTGGGCGCAATACGGAGAGGCGGCCGCGATCCTGGCGGGCGACGCCCTGCTCGCCGAGGCGCTTCGCCTGGCGCTCACCTATCCGACGCCTGCCGTCGCGCGCGAGCTCGTCGACGCAACGCTCGCAATGATCGGCGGCCAGCAGCTCGACATCGAGGGCGGGTCGCAGCTCGAGCACCTGCACGCTCTGAAGACGGGTGCACTCCTCTCGGCCGCGGTCATGTGCGGGCTCTGGGCCGCCGAGGTGCCCGTTGCGGAACATCCCGGCTGGCGCCTGTTCGCGGGCGAGCTGGGCCTGCTCTTCCAGATCGTCGACGACCTGCTGGACGGCGACGGCTACGTGCTCGAGGTGGGGGAGGAAGCTGCCCTTCGGCTCGTGGGCGAGGCGGCCGAGCGCGCGCACACGCGGCTCGGCGCCGTCGACGGCGACACGACGGTGCTCGCCTCGATCGTCGACGAGCTGGCCGTTCGCACCGCATGACGAGGAAGCGGCTCGACGTGCTGCTGGTCGAGCGTGGCCTCGCCGAGTCGCGCGCGCAGGCGCAGGCGCTCGTGATGGCGGGCCTCGTGCCCGGCCATTCGAAGGCGGGCGAGCAGGTCGACGAGGCCGCACCGCTCGACGTGCTCGCGCCTCCGCCGTATGTCTCGCGGGCCGGGCACAAGCTCGCGAACGCGCTCGACGCATTCGGCATCGACGTCGCCGGTCTCGACGTGCTCGACGTGGGCGCCTCGACCGGGGGCTTCACCGACGTGCTGTTGCAACGTGGTGCAGCACGGGTGATCGCGCTCGACGTCGGCTACGGGCAGCTCCACTCGAAGATCCGTGACGACCAACGGGTTGTCGTGCTGGAGCGCGTGAACGCCCGCTCGCTGACCGAGCTGCCTTTCGCGCCGCAGCTTGTGACCTGCGATGTCTCGTTCATCTCGGCCCGGCTCGCTCTGCCGGCCGCGCTCGCGCTTGCGGCGCCCGGCTGGCAGGCGCTCGTTCTGGTCAAGCCGCAGTTCGAGGCGGGCCGTGCCGAGGCCCCCAAGGGTGTCGTGCGCGACCCCGCCGTGCAGCGGCGAGTCGTGCGCGAGGTCGCCGAGGCGCTCGCGGTGTGTGGGGGCGAGGCGCACGGCGTCGTAGACTCGGGGCTTCCAGGCCCGAAGGGAAACCGTGAGTTCGTCCTCCACCTCGTCCAACACGACCCCGCAGAGGTCCCAGACGCCCTCGACGGGTGGATCGCCGATGCCGTCGGTTAGGACGGCGGCGGTCGTCACGCACGGCCAGAACGGCGTGGAGGGCGCCCTGGAGCGGTTGCGCGCGCTCGCCGCCGAGCATCACGTCACCCTCGTCGACGGGAACGAGGCGGATATCGCGATCGTGCTCGGCGGCGACGGGACGATGCTGCGGGCGCTCGCCCGGTTCCTCGGCACCGGCGTCCCGGTGCTCGGCGTCAACTACGGGCGTGTCGGTTTCCTCACCGCGCTGGACGGCTCCGAGCTCGAGGACGGCCTGCGCCGGGTCTTCGCCGGCGACTACCGCACCGTCGGCCTCGCGACGGTGGAGGTGACCGTCGGTGGCGAGTCACACGTCGGCGTCAACGACGTCGTCGTCGCGGGCGGCACGCTTGGGCGCATGGTCGAGATCTGCTATTCGATCGGCGGCGAGGACCTCGGCTGCCAGCCGTGCGACGGCGTCATCTGCGCGACCCCGACCGGCTCGACGGCGTACAACCTCTCCAACGGCGGCCCGGTGCTCGTGTGGGGGCTCGATGCGATGGTGCTGACGTTCGTCGCGCCTCACACCCTGCACATCCGCCCGCTCGTCGTCCCGCGCGGCCCGGACATCGAGATCCGAAACGAGACGAAGGGCCCGGGTGCGACCGTGCTCGTCGACGGGCACGCGGTCGGCGCCCTCGCATCCGGCGAGCGCGCCGTCGTGCGAGTCGGCGCCGAGCAGAGCCTCCTTGCCACGCTGCCCGAGGTCACGTTCTTCCGCCGGTACGCCGCTACGTTCGGCCGATAGGGGAACGGCGGGCGTCCGCCCTAGGATGAAGGGATGCTCCGTGCGCTTCGGATCTCGAACCTCGTCCTCATCCGTGAGGCCGAGCTCGAGCTGCATCCCGGGCTGAATGCGATCACCGGCGAGACCGGAGCCGGCAAGACGATCCTCACGAACGCGATCGGTCTGTTGCTCGGCTCTCGCGGCGACGCGGCACTGATCGGTGCAGCGGCCGACGAGGCATACGTGGAGGCCGAGTTCGACGGCGTCGACGAGGAGGCGCTCGGCCCGCTCGCGGAGCTGCGCCCCCACGGCGAGGACGGCGTCGTGCTGGCGCGGCGGATCTTCGCCGACGGGCGGACGCGCGCGTACGCCTGGGGCCGCAGCGCGGCACGCGAGGACGTCGCCGCCGCCGCGGAGGCGTTGATCGCGATGAGCGGCCAGTTCGAGCAGCGGCGACTTGCGCGGCCCGCCTACCAGCGCGGGGTGCTCGACACGTTCGCGGGGCTGGGCACACGCACCGCCGCGCGCGCGTGGCGCGACCTCGCAAGCGCCCGTCGCGACTTCGACGAGCTGACGCGCGACGCCGCCGGCGCGCAGGCCCGAGGCGAAGAGCTGCGGCTGCTCGCAGCTGCGACCGAGGGCCTCGACCCGGCCCGCGAGGACGAGCTGAAAGCCGAGCGCGAGCGGCTCCGCCACGTCGGCGACCTGGCGGAGGGCGCCGAGACTGCAGCGGCGGCGCTTTCGCCCGAGGACGGCGAGGGGGCGACCGGCCTGATCGCCTCGGCCGAGCGGGCGGTGGCACCGCTCGAGCGCCTGGCGCCGGAGCTACAGGCGGCCGGCGACGCGCTTCGCCAGGCCGAGCTCCAGCTGCGCGAAACCGCCTCCGAGCTGCGGGCGTTTCTCGCGTCGCTCGAGGCCGAGCCGGGGCGGCTCGACCAGATCGAGGGTGAGCTGGAAGCCTTCGCCGACCTGAAACGCCGCCACCGCGCCCAGACGTTCGCCGAGCTGGTCGAGCGCGGTGAGGAGGCACGGCGTGAGCTGGCGGCCCTCGACGAAGGTCACGACCCGGTCGCTGTGGCGCAGGAGGCGCTCGCCGCCGCGCAGGCGGAGATCGACCGTGTGCACGCAGCGCTGCGCGCGGAACGGCAGGCTGCGGCCGGCCCATTCGCGGCGGCCGTCGCGGCCGAGTTGCAGGGCATCGGCCTCGGCGACGGCGAGTTCCAGGTCGTCCTCGCTGAGCGCGAGCCGGGGCCGGCAGGCGTCGACGACGTGTCGTTCCTGATCCGTCCAAACCCCGGGCTGCCGTTCGGGCCCGTGGCCGAGACGGCCTCGGGCGGCGAGCTGTCGCGCATCGCCCTCGCGATCGCGGCCGTTGCGGGCGGCGAGACGATGGTGTTCGACGAGATCGACGCGGGCATCGGCGGCACGACGGCGCATGCGGTGGCCGGGACGCTACGGCGGCTTGCCGAGCGCGCCCAGGTCGTGACGATCACCCACCTGCCTCAGATCGCGACGATCGCCGACCGGCACTTCGCGGTCGAAAAGGTGGCCGGAGACCCCACCCACACGCGCATCGCACCGCTCGACGACGCGCAGCGGCGGGACGAGGTCGAGCGCATGCTCGGCGGCGCCGACTTCCTCGCCTCGATCGATCGCGGTGCGTGAGCCGCCGGCATGACGGAGGCGGCACTCGAGCTGCTCGCCCCGCGCGAGGACGTGTGGGCGTTCCTGGCCGAGCCGTACCACCTGGCCGACTGGTGGCCCGGGATCGCCGGCGTCGACCCGGACGTGCGCGGCTTCGCGCCCGGCGCCCGCTGGAAGGTGCACGCCTCGAAGCGGAACGTCTTCGCCGGGCGCCGAAAGGTCGAAACCCTGCTCCTCATCCGCGAGATCGACCTGTACGAACGCTGGTCGTGGCACCTCCTGGAGCCGAAGACCGACACCGAGATCCGGCTGCGCGTGGTGGAGGCGGATCGGACGCTTGTCACCGTGGCGACGAGCACAGCCGTCGCCAAGGCGGCGGTCAAGCGGCTGTACGACCTCGTCCAGACCGCAGCGACCTTGTAGACCCCGTCAGGGGTGGCCGTCCTGCGTGCTCCCTACGATCCCGCAGGATGACGCTGAGCGCAGACGCAAGATCGGCCCCGCAGGCGGCGCTGCTAGGATTGAATTCCGTGAGTTGGATCACGGGCAGAGGCTGCATCGAGGTACTCCTCGGCCTCACTGCCCCCGGGAAGCGCAGCTCAGACCGGATCACCGAGCGCACGCCGCTCGCGCGTCGTGTCGAACGGGGGAGCGCGTAGGCATGGCGAAGTTCGTGTTCGTGACCGGCGGCGTCGTCTCGTCGCTCGGCAAGGGGATCACCGCCGCCTCGCTCGGCCGCCTGCTCAAGGCGCGCGGCCTGAAGGTGCAGGTGCAGAAGTTCGATCCCTACATCAACGTCGACCCGGGCACGATGAGCCCGTTCCAGCACGGTGAGGTGTTCGTCACCGAAGACGGCGCCGAGACCGACCTCGACATCGGGCACTACGAGCGGTTCATCGACGAGAACCTGTCGCGCGCCGCGAACCACACCGCCGGCGGCGTGTGGGACCGCGTGCTGCGCAAGGAGCGCAAGGGCGAGTACCTCGGCTCGACCGTGCAGGTGATCCCGCACATCACGAACGAGATCAAGGCACGCATCCGCTCGGTCGCGGATGCGAGCGACACCGACGTCGTGATCACCGAGATCGGCGGCACCGTCGGCGACATCGAATCGCAACCGTTCCTCGAGGCGATCCGCCAGTTCCGGCGTGAGGTCGGGCCCGAGAACGTCATCTACCTCCACGTCACGCTCGTGCCGTTCATCGACACGGCCGGCGAGCTGAAGACCAAGCCGACGCAGCACTCGGTCAACGAGTTGCGCCGCATCGGTGTGCATCCCGACGTGCTCGTCTGCCGCTCGACCGAGTCGTTGCCACGCGAGATCCGCGAGAAGATCGCGCTGTTTGCCGACGTCGACGTCGACGCGGTGATCACGAATCCCGACGTCTCGGACGTGTACCTCGTGCCGCTCGCGCTCCAGGAGCAGGGACTCGACGAGCTCGTCTGCCGGAAGCTCGGCATCGACGCCCCGGCCGCCGACCTCGGCGAGTGGCTCGAGCTGACCGAGCGCATCAAGGAACGCAAGGAGTCGATCGAGATCGCCCTCGTCGGCAAGTACGTCAAGCTGCACGACGCGTACCTCTCGGTGCACGAAGCGCTCAAGCACGCCGGGATCCACACCGGCTGCCGCGTGCACGTGCGCTGGGTCGACGCCGAGGACAAGACGCTCGAGGAGACGCGGGCCGAGCTTGCGGGCGTCGACGGCGTGCTCGTGCCCGGCGGTTTCGGGTCGCGCGGCTGGGAGGGCAAGATCCTCGCCTGCCGCGTTGCGCGTGAGGACGCCATTCCGTACCTCGGTATCTGTCTCGGCATGCACGTCGCGGTGTCGGAGTTCGCACGCCACGTCTGCGGCCTCGAAGGCGCCAATTCCACGGAGATGGACCCGGAAACGCCGTTCCCGGTCATCGACCTGCTGCCCGAGCAGAAGGAGATCGAGGACCTCGGCGGCACGATGCGCCTCGGCGCGCAGGCCGTCGAGCTCGGAGTGGGAACGCGCACCCGCGACGTCTACGGCGGCGAGGCGGTGATCGCCGAGCGTCACCGTCATCGCTACGAGGTCAACAACGCCTACCGGCAGCAGCTCGTCGACCACGGTCTCGTCGTGAGCGGCACGTTCCAGGAGGGCCGGCTCGTCGAGATCGTCGAGCTGCCCGACCACCCCTGGTTCGTCGCGTCGCAGTTCCATCCAGAGTTCAAGTCGCGCCCGACCCGGCCGGCGCCGCTCTTCCGCGAGTTCGTGGCTGCATCGCTCGAGCGCGCCCGCGCCCGCGCGCAAGCCGGCGTCGAAGTCGCCTAGCTCCGCACGTCTGGCGGAAGCGACGGGAGCTGCCACGCGGGATCGGGTTGCCACGACCCCCACGGCTCGCAGAACGGCGGCTCGATGTTTTCTGCACGCCTGATTACCGCAGCGGCCTCAAAACGAACTGCCTCCGCTTCCCGGTCTTCAATCAGGCCCCACTGGATCATCGCGTCGAACTCGTCTTCGTCCTTCCACCGCCAGGCGGAGCAGTCCGGCTCGATCAGCACGTCCGCTGTCAACTAAGACCCAATCCTCACGTGCGAGGCAGGAGATCAGACGCTCCGCGCGGGTGTCCGCACGAGCGCGCTAAGTAGATCGTCGCGGTCTTCGACGACGATCACAGGACGGCGGGACCAGACCGTCCGCTGCGCCAGCAAACCCAGGAGAGGTGTCTGACACCGTTGGTGTCAGACACCAGGCGGCTCGCAGCCGGTGAACGACGCGAGTCGCTTCAGCGCCGGCCCGAGCGCGGCGGGCTTGACGCCGTGCTCCCACCAGACGCCGTTCACGCGGAGCGCATTCGCCGTCTTGTCGCGCTCGACGTCGATTCGCCCGATGATCCGTTCGCCGCGCAGGATCGGCAGGACGTAGTAGCCGTACCGGCGCTTCGCCTTGGGGACGTACATCTCGAGGCGGTAGTGGAAGCCAAAGAGCGCCTCGGCGCGGTCGCGATCGTGGATCAGCCGGTCGAACGGCGAAAGGAAGGTGATGCGGTCTCGGACCGGCTCGTCCGAGACCGCCGGGTGCGTGTGCAATCTGCCGCGCTCCAGCCAGACGCCGAGTGAGCGCCGCTTCTTCTCCTCGATCAGCCGCTCGGCCTCACGCCACGGGATCGTCTCGGTCTGCGGATACACGCGGTCGGCAACGTCCCAGAGACGTTGCTTGCCGGAGCGGCCGGCGACGGCGATCTCGCCGCGCTCCTGGAGCAGCTCGAGCATCAGCCTGACCTGGCGGGTCCCCCACCAGGCGTGCGGCTCGTACTCGGGCAACAGGTCGGCCTTGAGGTCGCGCGAGAGCAGCGGCCCGTTTCGCTCGAGCTCGCGGAGCACGTAGCGGCGGAAGCGCGCGTTCGCCTGCAGAAAGTCGCGGACCCAGGCGTTGCCGGTCGCGCTCCGCTGTTTCATACGGGCGCGGACGAGAGGCAGATCCTCGACGGGCCAGATGAACGCGTTCCACTCGAACAGCTTGCGTTCCTCCCAGATCAGCCGGTCGAGCTCGGCGACGTCGAACCGGCGGAGCCGGTTGAACAGGACGAGCTGCTGCGGCGGGGCGATCGTCGCGATCGGATCCATCTGCAGGAAGCCGAGCCGGCGCACCACCTCGAGCACGTCCTTCGCGCCGCCGTCGAGCAGCTGCGCACGTACGGCTATGCGCCGCAGGCTCACCTCAGTGGATCCCATCCGGGCCAACTGTCACATACGGCGCGCCCGCCGCCACGTAGGATCTGCTCCCGGTGCCGCCGGAGGTCCTTGATCTGTTCATGGAGCTCGCCGCCGTGTCGAGCCCGTCGGGCGAGGAGCGGGCGGTCGCAGACATCGTCATCCGCTATCTGCGCGACTGCGGGCTCGACGTCGACGAGGATGCGTGCGGCCCGGCGATCTCCTCGACGATGGGAAACCTGTACACGCGGCTCGAGCCGACCGCCGCAGGCGAGCCGCTGTTTCTGTGCGCACACCTCGACACGGTGCCACCGACTGCGGCGATCGAGCCGGTCCTGGAGGAAGGCGTCGTGCGGAACGCGGCCGGGACGATCCTTGGCGCCGACAACAAGGCAGCCGTGGCCGCGATGCTCGAGGCGACACGTCGCGTGCTGGCCGAAGGGCGCCCTCATCCCGGGATCGAGCTCGTCTTCACCCCGCGGGAAGAGGTTGGACTGATCGGCGCCGAAGCGTTCGACCACACACGCCTGCGCGCTCGGACCGGCTACGTGTACGACCAGGCGGCCCCGATCGGCGTCATCATCCTCGGCGCGCCGTACTCACAGTCGCTCGAGGTCACGTTTCACGGGCGGGCCTCGCATTCCGGCATGCAGCCCGAGGACGGCAGGTCGGCGATCGCGGCGGCCGCCCGAGCGATCTCGGAGCTGAGACTCGGCCGCGTCGACGAAGATTCGAGTGCCAATGTCGGGACGATTGCCGGCGGCACCGCGACGAACATCGTTCCCGAGTGGTGCACGTTCGTCGCAGAGGTGCGCTCACAGGACGAGCGCAGGCTCGCCGAGCTCGTGCAGGAGATGCAGGACGCGATCACCTTTGCTGCGGGCATCGCGGAGTGCGATGTCGAGACGAAGACGCGCAAGAGCTACCGCGGCTATCGCTTTGCGAGGTCGGACCGCGCCGTCACGCTCGCCGCGACGGCGCTTGCCCGCTGCGGCCACGAGGTGACGTACGAGTTGTCGGGCGGCGCGGCCGACGCGAACATCTTCAACGAGCGCGGCCTCGAATGCGTGAACCTCGCCAACGGCATGACCGACATCCACACATCCGCCGAGCACATCTCGGTCGTCGATCTCGAAGCGATGGTCGAGGTGACGCTGGCGCTCGTCGACGCCGCCCTCGCGCCGGGGCGGTAGGCTTCCGCCGCCATGAGGATAGGAGTTGCAAGAGAGATCAAGCAGGACGAGTACCGGGTGGCGCTCACGCCGGCCGGGGCGCTCGAGCTGATCCGAAGCGGCCACGAGGTCGCGATCGAAACGGGTGCCGGCATGGGCAGCTCGTTCCCCGACGACGCGTACGGCCGGGTTGGCGCCGAGGTTGTTTCGGTCGACGACGTCTGGCAGCGCTCGGACCTGGTGCTGAAGGTGAAGGAGCCGATCGCACCGGAGTATGCGCGGCTGCGTGAAGGGCTGATCCTGTTCACGTACCTGCACATCGCCGCCGACGAGCCGCTGACGCGGGCGCTGATCGACTCGGGCATCGCCGCGGTCGCCTACGAGACGGTCGAGGTCGGACGGTCGCTGCCGCTCCTGGCGCCGATGTCGGAGGTCGCCGGCAGGCTCGCGCCGCAGGCCGGCGCGTACTTCCTCGAGAAGCCGGTCGGCGGGCGCGGTCTTTTGCTCGGTGGGGTGCCGGGCGTGAGCCCCGGCCGGGTCGTGATCGTGGGCGGGGGTGTCGTCGGTTACAACGCGGCCGTGATCGCGCTCGGGCTCGGCGCCCAGGTGACCATCCTCGAGCGGTCGATCGACCGGATGCGCCACCTCGAGGAGGTGCTGTCGGGGCGGGTCTCGCTGCTCATGAGCTCGAGCCTCCAGGTCGCGGCGTCCGTCGAGGAGGCCGATCTGGTGATCGGCGCCGTGCTGATCCCGGGTGCCGTCGCGCCCAAGCTCGTCACTGCCGAGATGATCGCCAGCATGAAGGAGGGCGCCGTGGTGGTCGACGTCGCGATCGACCAGGGGGGCTGCTTCGAGACCTCGCACGCCACGACGCATGCCGACCCGGTGTACGTCGTCGACGGTGTGACCCACTATTGCGTCGCAAACATGCCCGGGGCCGTGCCGGTTACGTCGACGAAGGCGCTGACCAACGCGACGCTCCCCTACGTCGAGGCGATCGCCAACCTCGGCCTCGCCGCGGCGGTCGCGCGCGATCCGGCTCTTGCCATGGGCGTGAACGTCATCCAGGGCAAGCTGACCTACGAGGCCGTCGCCGCGGCGCATGGCCTCGACTACACGCCGCTTGACGACGCGCTACCGCTCGCGGCGGTCTAGCCGGCCGCGTCGGCTTTGGCTTTTTTCTTGCTGGGTGACGGGCTGACCTGCACCACGAGCCAGGTGATGCCGGCCGACAGCGCGATCATGCACGCGATGAAGACGACGATTCCCAGCAGGCCGAGCACGTTTTCCACGGAAGTAGGATAGCTGGCATGTCGCCGCGCGCCTGCGTCATCGTGCTGGACGCCGTCGGGGCGGGTGCCCTGCCCGATGCGGCGGAATTCGGCGACGAGGGCGCGAACACCCTGGGGAATGTCGCTCGAGCGGTCGGCGGGCTCGATCTGCCGACGCTCGAGGCGCTCGGATTCGGAAACATCGAGCCGCTCGAGGGCTGCGCACCGCAGCCGGGCGCGCCGGCGGTCGCAGGGCGGCTCGTCGAGCGCTCCAAGGGCAAGGACACGACCACCGGGCACTGGGAGCTGATGGGGGTCGTGACGCCGCAGGCGCTGCCGACCTATCCGTTCGGCTTCCCGGACGACGTGATCGACCCGTTCATGAACCAGACGGGCCGGAGCGTGCTCGGCAACAGGCCGGCGAGCGGGACCGAGATCATCCAGGAGCTCGGCGAGGAGCACCAGCGGACCGGGAAATGGATCGTCTACACGAGCGCCGACTCCGTGTTCCAGATCGCCGCCCATGAGGAGACGGTGCCGCTGGAGGAGCTGTACGCCGCCTGCCGGATCGCGCGCGAGATCCTCACCGGCAAGCACGCGGTCGGCCGAGTGATCGCGCGGCCATTCGTCGGGGCGCCCGGCTCATACGAGCGCACGCCGAACCGCCACGACTTTTCGCTCGAGCCGCGGCGGCCCAACTATCTGTCAACTGTCCGCGACGCCGGTCACAAGGTCTACGGCGTCGGCAAGATCGGCGACATCTTCGCCCACCAGGACATCGACGAGGAGTTCCCGACCAAGTCGAACGTCGAGGGGATCCAGAAGACCGAGGAGCTGCTGCGCTCGGTCGACGACGGGCTCATCTTCACGAACCTCGTCGAGACCGACTCGCTGTGGGGGCATCGGAACGACCCGGTGAACTTCCACCGCTGCCTGCAGGACTTCGACCGGCGGCTACCTGACCTGCTCGACGCCCTGCGTCCCGACGACCTCCTGATCATCACATCCGACCACGGCTGCGACCCGACCACGCCGTCGACCGACCATTCGCGTGAGCACGCGTTGCTGCTCGCCTACGTGGAGGGTCGCAACGCGGCGGGTCGTATCCACGAGGACGGGGAGTTCGCCGACGTCGGCGCCACGATCAACACGTGGCTCGGTGGGCGCACGCCGGGCAAGGCAACGCCCGGAACGACGATCGTCGAGCGACCTTGACCGAACGCCCGGACGACTTCCGCCTCGACAACCCGATGCTCGTTCGCTGGGAGTTTGCGAGCGAGGAGCGCCTGACCACGCGGAACGCGATCTATCGCAAGCTGATCGAGGGGTTGAACGCCGAGGAGGTGCTGTTCGACGCCGTTGCGGAAGTCTCGCCTCAGCACGTTCTCGACGTCGGCTGCGGCGCCGGTGAGATGGCCGAGCGGATCGGCCGAGAGCTCGGCTCCGAGGTGATCGCTCTCGACTTCTCCCAGCGGATGGTCGATCTGACACGGGCGCGCGGCGTCGAGGCGGTGCTGGGCGACGTTCAGGCCCTGCCGTTCGAGGACGGGCGGTTCGACTGCGTCGCGGCGGGCTGGCTGCTCTATCACGTTGCCGACCGCGACCGTGCGATCGCGGAATGCGCGCGCGTGTTGCGGCCCGGGGGACGGTTCGTCACCGCCACCCTCGCCGACGAGAATCTGGCGGACCTCTGGGAGTACCTCGGGGTGCCGAGCGAGCGCACGCTCACCTTCTCGACGGCGAACGGCGCGCAGCAGGTCGCGCGGCATTTCGCGCACGTCGAGGTGATCGAGGCGGAGGGCGCCTTTGTCTTCACGAGCCCGGAAGAGATGCGCAAGTTCGTCGCCTCCGACATGACCCGCGCGCATGCCGCTCCGAACGTCCCGCAGTTCACGGAGCCCGTGCGGGTGCGCAGCCACCACACGGTCTTCGTGGCGGAGAAGGCTGCTTGAGCCGACTCGACGACCCGGCCTGCGTCGCGGCGCAGTACGCGGACGAGTCGAATCTGCGCGCCCGCCAGGCGCTCTACGAGGAGGTTTCCGGTCCCGATCCCCGCGAGGTGCTCTGGCGCACGATCGCCGAGTGGGGGCCCAAACAGGTGCTCGAAGTCGGCGGTGGTCCCGGCGAGCTGGCGGAGCGGATGCAGAAGGAGCTCGGTGCGGCGGTTGCCTTTGTCGACGTCTCGGAGCGGATGGTCGAGCTCGCACGAACGCGCGGGATCGACGCTGCTGTCGGCGATGTCCAGGAACTGCCGTTCGCCGACGCGAGCTTCGACACCGTCGTCGCCGCGTGGATGCTCTACCACGTGCCCGACCTTCAGCGCGGGCTTGCCGAGATCGCACGCGTCCTACGTCCCGGCGGCGCGCTGATCGCGGTCACGAACTCGGTTCGCCACCTCTCTGAGCTCTGGGAGCTTGTCGCGTACCCGACGGCCGGCTTCGCGGACACGTTCACTCGCGAGAACGGTGCCGAGCGTCTCGCGCCCCACTTCAGGGTCGTGGAGCGGCACGACATGGAGGTCGCCGTCACTGTCCGCGCCCGTGCGAAGCTCGTTGCCTACCAGCAGTCGCTCCAGGTTCCCTCGCATCCGGTGCCCGGCGGCGTCACGTTCCCATTCGTCACGTACAGCCGCCCCTCGATCTTCTTCGCGACGACATGATCCGGCCGGCCGAGCTGATCAAGCGCAAGCGCGACGGCGAGGAGTTGCCCGACGACGAGCTCGCCGAGCTCGTGCTCGCGTACGCGCGCGGCGAGGTGCCCGACTATCAGATGGCCGCGTTCTGCATGGCTGTCTTCTTTCGCGGGCTCTCGGCGCGCGAGACGTATGTGCTCACCGACGCGATGATCCGAAGCGGCGAGACGCTCGACCTCGGCGCCCGGCTCGGCCGCAAGGTGGTCGACAAGCACTCGACCGGCGGGGTCGGCGACAAGGTCTCGCTTGCCGTCGGGCCGATCGTCGCCGCGTGCGGCGTGCCGTTCGGGAAGATGAGCGGCCGCGGTCTCGGCCACACCGGTGGGACGCTCGACAAGCTCGAGTCGATCCCCGGCTTCCGCACCGAGCTTTCCCTCGACGAGTTCGTCACCCAGGTGCGCGACGTCGGCGTCGCGATCATCGGGCAGACCGGCGACCTCGTGCCCGCCGACAAGCTGCTCTACGCGCTCCGTGATGTCACGGCGACCGTCGACCAGCTGTCGCTGATCGCCGCGTCGATCATGTCCAAGAAGCTCGCGGGCGGCGCCCAGGCGATCGTGCTGGACGTGAAAGTCGGCGACGGCGCGTTCATGAGGTCGCTCGAGACTGCGCGGGAGCTGGCCGAGATGATGACCTCGCTCGGCCGCCGGGCCGGCCGGAAGGTCGTCTGTGTGCTCACCGACATGGACCAGCCGCTCGGTGCAGCCGTCGGCAATGCGCTCGAGGTGCGGGAGGCGCTTGATGTCGTGCGGGGGATCGGCCCGCCCGACGTCACCGAGCTCGTGCTCGACGCGTGCGGCAAGCTGCTCGCGCTCTCCGACCTCGGCATCGACGAGACCGAAGGACGCCGCCGGGCGGGGGCCGCGGTCGCCGAGGGGAGCGCCGAGCGGGTCTGGCGGCGCTGGCTCGAGGCGCAGGGGGGAAACTCCGACGAATCCGCGCTTCCTGTCGCACCGCTGCAGGTCGACGTGACCGCACCTCGGAGCGGCTACGTGGCCGCGCTCGGGGCGACCCGGATCGGGAATGCCGCCGTCCATCTCGGCGCCGGGCGCCGCACCAAGGAGGACGATGTCGACCACGCCGTCGGCATCGTCTGCCGGGCGAAGCGTGGCGATCGGGTGGAAGTGGGGGAGGTGCTCGCCGTCGTGCACGCCCGCACCGAGACGCAGGCCGCTGAGGCGGTGCGCGACGTGCTGGCGGCCTACGAGCTGGCCGACGGACCTCCCGCGAAGCGCCCGGTGCTGCTCGAGACCGTCGGCTAGACGCTTCAAGGGGTGCAAGTTGCGCCCCCTCCCGGACCTGCGCCGAAGCGCGACAGACACGATCCTGGTTCCGGCTGCGCCGGCAACCAGGATCGATCATCCCTCGCGGATCACGTGCACGGGATTCGGAGTGTTACCGTCTCCCTTCGCCGGGTACCGTGGCGGCGTGCCCGAGCTGCCCGAGGTCGAGACCGTTCGCCGCCGGCTTGCGCCGCTGCTCGAGGGGCGCCGCTTCGAGCAGGTCGAGATCTCGGACGCGCGCCTGACGCGCCCGTTCGACCCGGTCGGGTTGGCGCGGGAGCTCGAGGGCGAGCGGGTGGCAGTCGTCGACCGCCGCGGCAAGTATCTGATCGTCCGGTTCGAGAGTGGTCGTGCGCTCCTGATTCACCTCCGGATGACGGGGTCGCTGCTGCACAGCACGCGAGGCGAGCTGCCGGCCGATCCTCATCGCCGAGCCGTTGTCAGGCTAGACGACGGATCGGATGTCGCCTACCGCGACGTGCGCCGCTTCGGGACGTGGCTGCTGCTCGAGCAGGCGCAGGTCGAGCCCTACGTGGACGCGCGGGTGGGGAGCGAGCCGCTCGAGCGTTCCTACACGGCACGGCAACTCGGAGCCGAGCTCGCCGGGCGGCGCGCCCCGGCGAAGGCTGCGATCCTCGACCAGCGAACGGTCGCCGGCGTCGGGAACATCTATGCCGACGAGGCGCTCTGGCGGGCGCGCATCCATCCGCTGACGCCCGCAGGGGCGCTCGACCCGGACGAGGTGCGCGCACTGCACCGCGGCATCCGGCAGGCGCTTCGGGCGGGGCTGCGACGCCAGGGCTCGACCCTGCGCGACTACCGGTTGCCGGACGGCGAGGAGGGCGGCGCCCAGTTCGAGTTCAAGGTCTACGGCCGCGGCGGCGATCCGTGTGACCGCTGCGGCACGCCCATCGACAAGATTCGCGTCGCAGGCCGGGGCACGTGGTACTGCCCGCGCTGCCAGCGCTACGGTGCGCTCAGGCCGTCGAGCTTCCCGGCACGGTCGAGCCGCCAGAGCTCGGTGTAGCCGCCGATCGGCTCGTCGTCGATCAGGATCTGAGGCACGGTCCAGCCGCCCGTCAGCCCGTGCAGCGTCGCCCGGAAGTTCGGGTCGTCGTCGAGGTTGATCTCCTCATAGGCGAGACCGCGGCCGTCGAGCAGCGTCTTGGCGCGCACGCAGTAGCCGCACCAGCGAGTCGTGTACATCTGAATCCGGGCCATGGCGAGTTACAACGCAGAAAGACGCGCCGGGATTCCCCGCAACGGGCTCTACACTGGCTCGAATGGCCAGCCGGACCTACAAGAGCGAGGCGATCGTCCTGCGCTCGATCCGCTTCTCGGAGGCCGACCGGATCCTGCACCTGTATTCGGCCGAGCGCGGCCGGATCGGCGCGATCGCGAAGGGCATTCGCAAGACCAAGTCGCGGTTCGGGGCGCGGCTCGAGCCGCTCTCGCACGTGGAGCTGATGTTGCACGAGGGATCCGGGGAACTGCAGACGATCACCGGCGTGGAGCTCATCCGGTCGCATCACGCGACGCGTGAGGACAACTACCGCCTGAACGTGGGACTGATCGGTGCGGAGGCGATGCTGCGCCTCTTCGGTGAGCCCGAGGCGAACGAGCGGGCGTTCGGCGCACTCGCGCGGTTCCTCGACCTGCTCGACGAGGTGCCGCCGGCGGAGACACGGCCGGCTGTCGACCCGCTCGCGCTCTCGTTCCAGCTCAAGCTGCTCTGGCTCGCCGGGTACCTGCCGCATCTCAGAAACTGTGTGGAGTGCGGCTCAGAGGGAACGCTTGTCGCGTTCTCGCCCCGGGCCGGAGGCGCCGTGTGCAGCGAGCACGCGGCGAATGCGTTGCAGCTCGCGCCCGAAGGAATCAGCGGCATCGAGCGGCTCCTCTCGACGCCACTCGCGGAGGCGGCGGCGGCCGGCCTTTCGGAGCGCGCCCGTCGCGACGCGCTGACGGTGGTCACCTCGTCGTACGAGGAGCACGGCGGCTTCCGGCTGAGGACGCTGTCGGCATGAGCCGTAGGCTTGACGGAGGCTCACAGGTAGCGGAGGCTCCGGCTTCGCCGAAGCCGGCGCTGGGATTCATAGGGCAGCCGAAGGTTGCCCTATGAACGTCGTCGACCGTGTGCTCGACGACCTGATCGTAGGCGAGCGCCTGATCGGATGAGGCGGGCGCTCGGCGACGGCCTGGAACTGGACGACGACAAGGCGCGGATCGACCGCGTCGAGGTGCATCGATTCCTCTCGGTCGAGTCGTACTGGGGCACGGGGCGGCCACGCGAGACGCAGGACAGGCTGATCGACGAGGCCTCGCGCGTCGTCGGCCTCTACGACGGCGACCGCCAGATCGGCTTCTGCCGCGCGTTTACGGACGGCCTTGCGATCGCATACCTGGCCGACGTCTACGTGCTTGCCGACTATCGCGGGCGCGGCCTGGGCGAGGAGCTCGTGCGCGAGATGATCGACCGCGGCCCGTATGCGGACGTCAAGTGGCTGCTCCACACAACCGACATGCACACGCTCTACCGAAAGCTCGGGTTCGACGAGCCGGGCTACAAGGTGATGGAGAGGCGCTCGACCAGGAACGCGAGCGAGAGCGGGTAGCGCCAGGTGAGGCCGCGGTGGCCGCCGGAGAAGAGCTCGAAGCGCAGCACGTCCTGTGGGAGCCCCGCGGCGATGAACGCGCGGCGTAGCGCGAGCGCTCCGAGGTCGAGGAAATACTCGTCGGCGTCACCCGCGTCGAGCCAGAGGCCGCGCAGCGCACGGACCGCGTCCGGGTGCCGGGCGGCAAGCCGGGCCGGATCGTGGGCGAGCCACCGGTCCCAGACATCGGGGACGAGCATCGCGGTCTCCGGGTCGAATGGCAGCTCTCCGTCCGAGAACGCGAGGGCGCACACCGCAAGCTCGTTGAGGAGGGCGTCCCCCTGCGAGTGGAAGCCCTGAAAGGTGCGGAGGAACTCCGCGAGGGAGCCACCGTGGTGCTCGCACAGCTCGCGTGCGGCAGCGGCGAAGCCGTGCGCGTTCGTCACCTCGAAGAGCGCGTCGGGGGCGTGGGCGGCGGCGGCCGAGAAGAGATCGGGACGTTCGAGCGCCGTGACGAGGGCGCCGTAGCCTCCGGACGACTTCCCCTGCAGGCCGCGGTGTGCCGCATCGGGGATCGTCGGGAAGCGCCCATCGACGAAGGGGACGACCTCCTCGCGCAGGTAGGTGCCGTAACGGCCGATCCCGTGCGAGTCGATCCACTGCGAACCGCCGACCGACGTCCAGCTGTCGACGAGCACGACGACTGCATCCGGTGCGAGCGCCGCGATCTCCTCCGGGTAAGAGCGCGCGAACGGCTCGACGTTGAACCACGACTGCGCCGAGCGCATGTGCGCGTGCAGGACGTAGACCGCCGGGTAGCGCCGTCCCTCTTCGTCAGGCACCCAGACCCAGAGGTCGCGCTCAGACGGGTCGCCGAGCGGGTTCCCGCGCAGGGCGTCGGAGGCGATCGTGTGCTTGCTGAAGCCCACTACAGCCGCGGGTGCCAGGGCTGCTCGAGCTTGTCCAGCAAGAGGCGTCTTGCCCCGTCGAGCGGGATGCGCTCCTGCTGGAGCGTGTCGCGGTCGCGCAGCGTGATCGTGCCGTCGGCAAGGGTCTGCTCGTCGATCGTCAGCGCCCACGGCGTGCCGATCTCGTCCTGGCGGCGGTAGCGTTTTCCGATCGCCGCCGCGTCGTCGTACTCCGCCGACATCGAGCGGCGAAGCTCCTCGTAGAGCGGGCGAGCCCGCTCGACCAGCGCGGTGTCCTTGCCGACGAGCGGCAGCACGGCGACCTTCACCGGCGCGATGCGCGGGTGTAGCCGCAGCAGTGTGCGGGGGCGCTCGGCGACCACTTCCTCGTCGTAGGCGTCGCAGAGGAACGTGAGGAACGCGCGGCCGACGCCGAGGGCAGGCTCGATCACGTAGGGGACGTAGCGCTCCTCGTGCCCGATCCACTCGAGCGTGGTTCCCGACGCCTCGGAGTGCTGGCGCAGGTCGTAGTCGCCGCGGTTCGCAACGCCCTCGAGCTCCTGCCAGCCGATCGGGAAGAGGTACTCGATGTCCGAGGTCGCGCTCGAATAGTGCGACAACTCGTCGGCCTCGTGTGCGCGCACACGCAGGTGCGAGGGGCGGACACCCAACCCCGTGTGCCAGTTGACGCGCTGCTCGATCCAGTAGCGGTGCCACTCGTCGGCGTCGGCCGGCGGCACGAAGAACTCCATCTCCATCTGCTCGAACTCACGGACGCGGAAGAGGAAGTTGCCCGGCGTGATCTCGTTGCGGAAGCTCTTGCCGATCTGGGCGATCCCGAACGGCGGCTTGACGCGCAGCGACGAGGTGACGTTCTTGAAGTTGACGAAGATGCCCTGCGCCGTCTCGGGCCGCAGGTAGGCAACGCTCGCGTCGTCGCGGAGAGCCCCGACGTGCGTCTCGAACATCAGGTTGAAGTGGCGCGGCTCGGTGAGGTCGCACTCCGAGTGCTCGCCCGGATGCTTCGACGGCTTCTTGCCGCAGGCGCTGGTGCCGATGTGATCGGCACGGAAGCGGAGCTTGCAGGTGCGGCAGTCGACCATCGGGTCGGAGAAACCCTCGACGTGGCCCGAGGCAACCCAGACCTGCGGGTTGAGGATCACCGCCGAGTCGAGCGCGACCATGTCGTCGCGCTCCTGGATCATCGAGCGCTGCCACTCGGACTTGATGTTCTGCGCAAGCAGCACCCCGTAGTGGCCGAAGTCGAACGACGAGCCGAGGCCGCCGTAGATGTCGGAGGTGGGGAAGACGAAGCCGCGCCGCCGGCAGAGCGAGGCGACCTTCTCGATCGTCGCGGCGCCTTCGAAGTGCTCCAGCTCGTCCATGGCCATGGCCCTGAACGTACCTACTCGTCCGATTCGCCGTCCCAGTACGGGACGTGCTCGATCCGTCCGATCACACCCAGGCCCCGCCAGGAGATCTTGTTCGACCGTGGGTAGAAGCACATGTCGTTCGGCCGCCGCGTTCCGTAGACCAGCATCGTGCAGCCGCCGGCTCCCGCGCGGAACCAGTGCGAAACGCCGGTGCCGGGCGGTCGCGCGACGACGTGTCCCGCGCGCAGGTCGTGCTCCTCGCGCGTCGCGCCGCGCTCCTCACGGAGCGGCGACGGCCAGAGGTGCAGAGTCGCGGTGCCCTCGAGGATCACGAAGATCTCCTCCTCCTCGGAGTGGCAGTGGGGCACGGCGCCCGTCTTGCCCGGCGTCAGGCGCTCCCAGTGGAGGCCGGCCAGCACGGAACGCTCGTGCGTCGCGAGCGGTGCGGTCACCGCCTGGTCTCCGTGGTGTTCGAGCTCGACCTCGCCGGCGTTGACGATGTTCGCCGGACGCGGCGCGGGGTCGCCGTAGGCGAGCGGCGGCTCGAGCGCCTCGACGTCCCACGGGTCGTCGTCGCGGCCTTGCACCCACGGCCACCCGATCCGGATCGCGCGCGAGCGCGGCAACCAGCCGATCTCGGTCGGGTGCCGCGTCCCGTAGACGAGGTAGTCGAGCCCGTCGGGGCCCGCGATGAACGTGTGCTCATGCTCGTCGGCGCGATGGATGACACAGTCGCCTGGCCGCACGTCGTGCACCTCGCCGTCCTGCCAGGCGAGGCCCGAGCCGCCGAGCACGTAGAAGAGCTCCTCGGAGGCGCCGTGCGAGTGCGGCGGCGTCGGCAGCTTCCCGGGCGCGACACGCACGCGGTTCAGACCGACACCGACCGTGCCGGCCGCCGTGCCGAGCCGCTGCCACTCGGCGTCCAGCTCGCCCTTTGCGCGCTGCTGGCGCTCGACGTCGTCCCAGTGTGCGATCCCCACGGAGGGAGCCTAGATGGTCGCGAGAAAGCGCTCGACCTCGGCGGTCGTGCGCAGACGAACGACCGGGAACCGCGCGAGCTCCTGCGGGTACCGGCGGCGACGACGGAAGTGCGAGCGCAGGGCGAAGACGACGAGCGATTCGCGGCCCCAGACCGCCGACGAGAGCGTCTCGCGGTTGCCGTTCCAGAGCTGCTCGCGGCCGCGGATGCGCCGCACGGTGCGCCGGACGAGGCGCGGCAGCCAGACGCGGATCGGCAGATCGAGCCAGACGACGAGGTCGGCGCCGTCGAGCACGAGGTCGCCGAGCTTGCCGCGGTAGGCCCCGTCGATCACCCAGCAGGCCGAGGCGAGCACCGGCTCGACCAGCGCGCGCAGCTCGCCGTCGGGAATCTCGACCCAACCCGGCCCGTGGACGAGCGCGTCCAGCTCGACGAACGGCACGTCGATTCGCTCGGCGAGCTCGCGTGCGAGCGTCGTCTTGCCGTTGCCGCTCGCACTGGCGATCACCGCGATCTTCCGCACGCCTGCCAGCCTAGGGCTTGGTTGGGGCGAGCCCGGCACCGAACCTGATTGCCGGCGAAGCCGGAACCACCTGGTTTCGCCTGCGGCGAGAGCCAGGTTCAGCCTGGGCCTGGCGTTGAGTTCTTACCGTCCCCCCGAAGCTTGTTCGGGCCGTCTCCCCGGCGGTTGGTTGGATCAGGGCGTCTGAGCGGGGGCGGGCGGCTTGCGTCCGAAGCCGTACTTGACGATCAGGTTTTGGTCGTGCTGTCTGATCAGCGCGGTTACGAACCGGTAGGCGGCACGCGGGTGTGGCGCGTCTTTGACAACGGCGACTTCGTAGACGACGGTGGGTTGCGCCGATGGGCGAAGTGCGATCGCGAGCACCGTCCCGCGCACCGGCCGCACGTCTGTGACATAGACGAAGCCAGCGTCGGCCTCACCGAGGGCGACTTTCGCGACGACTGACTTCACGTCGACTTCTTCGCTGACGACGTTCTTCATGACCGCGGCGGTAATGCCCAGGTTCTTCAGCACTGTCTGTGTATAGGAGCCAACCGGGACGGCGGGGTTGCCGATGACGATCTTCAGGTTTGGCTTGGTCAGATCGCTGACGGTGTGGATACCGGCCGGGTTGGACTTTGGCACGATCACAACCAGCGAGTTCGTCGCAAACGGAATCGGCTTCTGGACGAGGCCCTGCTTGTAGAGCAGTTCGGGGTACTTGGGGCTCGCAGCCGCGAACACATCTACTCTCGCGCCTTGCTGGATCTGGAAGGCAAGTTGGTCCGAGCCCGCAAACGAATAGTTGGGCTGGCTGTTGATCGCCGGGAAGGCCTCCGTCAGAGACGCGGCCGCGAAGACCGCCAAGCGGCCGCTATCTGTCACCTTGGCCAGCGAGGCCGCAGGGAGGCAAAGCAGGACGCTCACGATCGCGACGAGTGCAGAGATTCTGGGCAGCACGGGCACCTCAAGTATCGGCTCGCTTACTGCCCGTCAAGCCCTGCCTATGCACGTACTATGTAATGAGCGCCGGATTTCGCTGCGTTACATAGGCATCGCCAGCGAGCCCACACGAGCAAACTGGGCTGCGCCAGTCCTCACGCTCGAGCTCTCCTGGTGCAGGAACAGCCCGTTAAGGTGGGCGCGTGAATCCTGTCGAGCTGCACATGATCTCGGACTCGACCGGCGAAACGGCACAGCGGCTCGTGCAGGCGCTCGAGGCACAGTTTCCCGATCAGGAGTTCGTCGAGATCCGTCACCCGCGCGTCGAATCTGTCTCCGACCTGCAGCTCGCGGTCGAGCGGATGAAGGGGCGTCCGGCGGTCGTCATCTACACGCTCGTCGGGCCGGAGCTGCGCGACTCGATGCGCACCCTCTGCCGCAGCGCCAAGCTCCACTACTGCGATCTCCTGGGCCATCCGATCGACGCGGTCACCCGGGTCTCGGGGCAGGCGGCCCGGATGACGCCGGGGGCGAGGCCGCCGCTGAACGACGCGTACTTCCGCCGCATGTCGGCGATCGAGTTCGCGGTGAAGTACGACGACGGGGTCCCGGCCGGGCTTGCCGAGGCGGACATCGTGCTCGTCGGCGTGTCGCGTACGTCGAAGACGCCGCTTTCGATCTACCTCGGCTACCTCGGCTACAAGACTGCGAACGTGCCGCTCGTGAAGGGCATCGAGCCGCCACCGGACATCTTCTCGATCGACCAGACCAAGGTCGTCGGGTTGACGATCGATGCGCAGCGGCTGTCGGAGATCCGCGGCGAGCGGATGCGCTGGATGAAGGGCGACAGCAAATACGCGAGCCTGGTCGAGATCTACGAGGAGCTCGACTACGCCGAGCAGGTGCACCGGCGGCTCGGCTGCCCGGTGCTCGAGGTGAGCGAGCTCTCGATCGAGGAGATCTCGCACCGCATCATCCGTGCGATCGAGCGGCGGCGCGCCGAAGTGCAGGTCACGTGAAGCCCAAACCGCCCGTCCCGTTCTGGCGCTGGGCCGTCTGGTATTCGGCGCTCGTCCTCGCCCTGATCCTCTTCTACGGCCTGTTCACGCCGTTCTGGTTCGGCCTGCGCTCGCTCGCCTGGCTGGCGGAGTTTCGTGCGAGGCGCCGGACCGCCCGCCGGCCCGGCGCCTCGCACGCCTAGGCGTGCCGGCGGCACGGCGGACGGTCTGGTCGGCGCACCCACAGCGAGCATGGAAAGATGCGTGCGGATGGCCAAAACGCGCTATGTGTACGGCTTCGACGAGCCGGCGACCGGCGGCCGGGAGCTGCTCGGCGGCAAGGGCGTCGGTCTCGCGGAGATGACGCAGCTGGGTGTGCCGGTGCCGGCGGGGTTCACGATCACGACGGATGCCTGCCGGGCCTACATGGTGGCGCGCGACCTGCCGGACGGGCTCGAGGACGAGGTCGATGCGCACGTGCGGCGCCTCGAGGAGCTGACCGGGAAGCGCTTCGGTTCGGACGACGATCCGTTGCTCGTGTCGGTGCGGTCCGGCGCTGCGGTGTCGATGCCGGGGATGATGGACACGATCTTGAATCTCGGGTTGAACGACGCTGCGGCGGAGGGCCTCGCTGCGCGTACGGGTAACGCGCGGTTCGCGTTCGACTCCTACCGGCGGTTGATCCAGATGTTCGGCGAGGTCGTGGAGGGGATCGACGGGCATCGCTTCGAGAGCGCCCTTGGCGCGTTGAAGCAGCAGCGTGACGTGCAGCAGGACACCGACCTCTCGGCCGACGATCTGCGTGAGCTGGTCGAGACGTTCAAGGCCATCTATCGCGAGGAGGCGGGTGCAGACTTCGCGGCGGACGCGCGCGCTCAGTTGCTGAGGGCGGTGCGTGCGGTGTTCGAGTCGTGGGACACGCCGCGTGCGCAGGTCTATCGCCGGGCGCACGACATCCCCGAGGATCTCGGGACCGCCGTGAACGTCGTGCAGATGGTGTTCGGCAACAAGGGCGAGCGGTCGGGCACGGGTGTTGCGTTCACCCGCGACCCTTCGACGGGCGAGGCGGGCCTGTACGGCGAGTTCCTCTCAGATGCCCAGGGCGAGGACGTCGTGGCCGGGATCAGGACACCGCAGCCGATGGAGGCGATGCGCACGTCGCTGCCCAAGGCGTTCGAGCAGTTGATCTCGACGATGCGGCGGCTCGAGGAGCACTACCGCGACATGCAGGACATCGAGTTCACCGTCGAGGACGAGCAGCTCTACCTGCTCCAGACGCGGGCGGCCAAGCGGACCGCGGCCGCAGCGCTGAAGGCGGCCGTCTCGATGGTCGACGAGGGTTTGATCACGCGCGAGGAGGCGGTCAACCGGATCGATCCGGCGCAGCTCGATCAGTTGCTGCATCCGATGATCGACCCGAACGCCGGGCTTACCGTGGCCGCGAAGGGCCTGAACGCATCGCCCGGCGCGGCAAGTGGTGGAATCGTGTTCGACGCCGACAGCGCCGTCGAGCGTGCGAAGGCGGGACCGGTGGTGCTCGTCCGCTGGGAGACCACCCCGGACGACATCCACGGGATGATCGCCGCGCAGGGGATCCTGACCGTGCACGGCGGCATGACCTCGCACGCCGCCGTGGTTGCACGAGGCATGGGCAAGCCCTGCGTCGCCGGGTGTGACGACCTCACGATCGGTGCAGACACCGCGACGATCGGAGGCACGACGCTTCGTGAGGGCGACGTGATCACGATCGACGGCGGCACCGGGCGGGTGTTCATCGGCGAGGTACCGCTCGTGGCGCCGCAGATCAACGAGGACTTCGAGACGATTCTCGGCTGGGCCGACGCGCAGCGGCGGCTCAAGGTGCGCGCGAACGCCGACAACCCCGAGGATGCCGTCCGGGCCCGCGAGTTCGGCGCGCAGGGAATCGGCCTCTGCCGCACCGAGCACATGTTCTTCGGCGAGGAACGGCTCCCCGTCATGCAGGAGATGATCCTCGCCGACACCGAGGCGGGCCGCCGTTCCGCGCTCGACCGACTGCTGCCGTTCCAGCAGTCCGACTTCGAGGGGATCTTCGAGGCGATGGCCGGGCTGCCCGTGACCATTCGCCTGCTCGACCCGCCGCTGCACGAGTTCCTGCCGGCCGAGGCCGACGCCGTCGACGAGAAGATGGCCCGCCGGATCCGGGCGCTGCACGAATCCAACCCGATGCTCGGGACGCGCGGTTGCCGGCTCGGTCTGCTCTACCCCGAGATCTACGAGATGCAGATCCGGGCGATCGCCCGCGCCGCCCGTGCCGTACAGGAGCGCACCGGCGACGCGCCGCTCGTCGAGGTGATGCACCCGCTCGTCGGTTTCCGCGAGGAGCTCGCACGCCTCAGGGACCTGACGGAGACTGTGTGGGCGCAGGAGGCGCCGGAGATCGAGCACCTCGTCGGCACGATGATCGAGGTTCCGCGCGCGGCGTTGCGCGCCGACGAGATCGCCGAAGTTGCCGACTTCTTCTCCTTCGGTACGAACGACCTGACGCAGACGACGCTCGCGTTCTCACGCGACGACGCGGAGGGCAAGTTCCTGACCGCCTACCTGCAGGAGGGTGTGCTCGAACGCAACCCGTTCGAGGTAATCGACATCGACGGCGTCGGCGACCTGATGCGCATCGCCGTCGAGCGCGGCCGCGGCGCGAAGCCCGAGCTCAAGCTCGGCATCTGCGGCGAGCACGGCGGCGAGCCACGCTCCGTCGCCTTCTGCCACGAGCTCGGCCTCGACTACGTCAGCTGCTCACCGTTCCGAGTGCCGCTCGCCCGCCTCGCAGCCGCCCAGGCCGCGCTGAAGGAAGCAGGCTCGGGCGCGTACGTCGCCGCCGGCGGCTAGTACACCCGTCCGTGAGTTCGGTGCGTGATCCGGCGAGCCGCCGGATCACGGCGTCCTGCGTAGAAGCAACGTGACGTCGGCGCCGAAGAACCGGCGCAGGCGTGGGGGCAGCGGGGCAATCAGACCGGCCAGGATGAACCTCGCGGCGACGGCCGCGATCCGATTCGATGTGACATCACGGTTCGCCGGGTTGCCGACGATCCGATAGAGGCCGTAGGCCTCGACGGCGAAGCCTGACTGCGCGAGGAGCGACTCCCACTCCGCGGTGGGCTTCGTGCTGATGTGACCGTAGAGCGTGACGCCGTCGACGGTTTCCGCGCTCTCGTCCCGGCTGACCCGCCACGCCCTGCCGTGGAGCCAGCTCGCGATCTTCCCGGGAAGGGAGGGTTCGTTCGGCGTCGTCAGGATCAGTGCTCCCTCCGGACGGATGACCCGGCTGAACTCGTGGAAGAGCGACGCGGGATGCTCGAGATGCTCCACGACCTCCGTGCAGATGACTGCGTCGACCGATGCGGTCTCCAGGGGGAGCCCTGTGGCCAGGTCGCAGTCGACGTGTCGGTAACGGTCGAAGCCGATCAGCGCGAGGACGTGGCGGAGTCTTTCGGGCCACTCCGATGGGACGTCGAGCGTCACGATCTCTGACTCGCGGAGCGAAGGCGCCAGTTCCTCGTGCTCCGCCAGGAGCCTTCTGAGGGCGTAGTAGAGATTGAAGCCCGTCCCGGAGCCGACGTCGCAGATCGTCAAGGGGCGGGTGGGAAAGCGCGCGATCGCCCGCTCGAGCAACCGATGAACCTCGCGGCGGCGATACATCCACTCCGCGGCGACGAGGGGATCGTTCTCTTCGTCGGACGCGACGTGGTGGTAGAGGTCACGGGCTGTGGTTGCGAACGGCTCGACCGGGGTCTTCACGGGCTCGGGCACACCCTCATCTTGAACGAAGTTGATGAGGATCGTCAGTAGTTGCGTAGCTTCATGTAGGTGACGACGATCGCGATCGCGACCACCGCAGCGGTGGCAGCGACGCTGTAGAGGGTCGAGCGCCGGTACTGCAGGTACATCAGCATCAGGAACACGCCGGCGATCAGGCCGCCGATGTGGCCGCCGATCGAGATGCCCGGGACGGCGAACGTGAAGACGAGGTTCAACACGATCAGTACCGCAACCTGTCCGCCGGTCGAGATGTGCCGCTTCCGTTCGAGGACGAACAACGCACCGAAGATCCCGAAAATCGCGCCCGATGCGCCCGCGGTCGTCACGTTCGGAGTGATGAACAGGGCTATGGCAGAGCCGGCGACGCCCGAGGCGAGATAGAGCAGCGCGAACCGCCAGCGTCCGATCACGTGCTCGAGGAGCGTACCGCCGAGGTAGAGGCCGTACATGTTCATGCCGAGGTGCAGCGGCCCGTAGTGCAGGAACGCGGAGGTGATCATCCGCCACCACTCGCCGTGCGCGACGCCGATCAGGTGATAACCGGGCACGTAGGCATGGGCCGGCAGCGTCCCGACGGTGCCCTGCGTGTAGGCGCCCGACGCAAACAGCGCGCCGTGGTTGTAGATCCAGTTGTTGACACCGTCCACGGTGCCTCCGGTGGCGAGCTCCGCGGCGTAGACGCCGACGTTGATCGCGATCAGCGCGAGCGTGACGGCGTTCACACGCCGCCCGCCGACGCCCGTCACGGCGCGCTCGGCGGCGCGTGTCACCTTTTGGATGCCCTGTGGCTTACCGGAGTGCTCGGGACAGCGCAGCCCGACCGGGGCCGGCGTCATGCACTCGTAACAGATCGGGCGTTCGCATTCCGAGCACGAGAGACCGGTCTCGCGGTCGGGGTGGCGGTAGCAGTAGCGGGGGGCGTCCACGCGGCTAGCGTATCGGGGTGCGCGTCCACGTTGCGTTCACTCCGGAGGAAGAGGCCGCCGCGCGCGTCGGGATCGTCGTCGACGTGATCCGCGCCACGTCGTCGATTGCGCAGGCGCTCGCGTCGGGGTACGAGCGGGTGCTCTGCTGCGCCGAGATCGACGAGGCCCGTGCACTCCGGGCGGAGCTCGGCGAGGAAGCCGTGGTCGGCGGCGAGCGCAACGGGATCGTGATCGACGGGTTCGACGTCGGCGCTTCGCCGCGCGAGTTCGCCCAGCCGCCCCGGGCACGAACGCTGATCCTCTCCACCACCAACGGCACACGGGCGATCCTCACGGCGGCTGCGCGTTGTGAGGTCGTGCTGCTCGGGTCGCTGCTGAACCTGTCGTCGCTCGTGCGCGCGGTACGAGAGGAGGCGGGAGACGTGGCGATCCTCTGCGCGGGGTTCAAGGGCGCGTTTGCACTCGACGACGCCTACTGCGCCGGGCGGATCGTCGAGGCGCTCGGCGGCGAGCGGAGCGACGCCGCGGTCGGCGCCGCGGTGATCGCCGGCTCGTGGAGTGACCCGCACGAGGGCTTGAACGCGCGGACGTACGGGCCCGCGGGCCTGGAGGCCGACATCGAGTTCTGCGCTCAGGTCGACCTGCTCGACACCGTGCCGCGCTTTTCGCGCATGATCGGGAGCGCGGCGGAGATCACCGACTGGAGGAGCGAGCGATGAGTGAAGCAGAGACCCTGTTCGGCGAGGAGCACGTCAGGCGCTACCGGGAGACCGGCGGCGAGGTCGGCCACATGTGGAAGGAGGGCTCGACGGTGCTCCTGCTGACAACGACCGGCCGCCGAAGCGGTGAGCCGCGCACGACGCCGCTGATCTACGCTCGTGACGGCGATCGCTACGTGATCGTCGCCTCGAAGGGCGGTGCGCCGGAGCATCCCGGCTGGTACGAGAACCTCTCGAAGACGCCGGAGGTCGAGCTGCAGGTGCGCGACGAGGTGTTCCGGGCGCGCGCGCGCGACGCCGAAGGTGAGGAGCGCGAGCGGTTGTGGGGCAAGGCGAACGAGGTGTGGCCACACTACGTGGAGTACCAGCAGCAGACCGAGCGCGAGATCCCGGTCGTCGTGCTCGAGCGCATCTAGCCCGGCCACATGAGTGTCGCCATCCGCCTGCGGCTCGCGATCGTCGCGGGCGGTGCGCTGGGCGCTCTGGCGCGGGCGGCGCTCGTCCGGTGGTTTCCGCCGGGGGGTCACGCCTGGCCGTGGCCGACGTTCGCCGTGAACGTCTCCGGCACGTTCCTGCTCGGATACTTCGCGACGCGTCTCGGAGAGCGGCTGCCGCCGTCGACGTTCCGGCGGCCGCTCCTCGGCACGGGCTTCTGCGGCGCGTTGACGACGTTCTCGACGCTCCAGATCGAGCTCGTCCGGTTCGTCAGACAGGGGGAAGCCGGTCTTGCGGCTTCGTACCTCGGGGCGAGTCTCGTCGCGGGCGCGCTCGCCGTGTACGTCGCAACCGCCCTGACGCGGCGGGTGCCGCTGCGATGAGCCTGCTCCTCTGGTGCGGCGTCGCCGCGATCGGCTCCGTCGGGGCGCTGGCGCGGTTCGAGCTCGACGGGCTCGTGCAGGTGTGGATGGCCGGCGCGTTCCCCTTCGGGACGTTGGTCGTCAACGTCTCGGGCTCGTTCGTGCTCGGTCTCTTGACGGGCCTCGCGGTCACCGGCGACACAGCTCTCGTCGCAGGCACGGGCTTCGTCGGTTCGTTCACGACGTTCTCGACCTGGATGCTCGAGACCGAACGGCTTGCCGAGGACGGGGAGGGCAGGCGCGCGCTCGCGAACCTCGTCGTGTCTCTCGTCGCCGGGGCGCTCGCTGCGGCCCTCGGCTGGGCGATCGGAGCGGTCCTGTGAGCGAGAGCCTGAAGCTGACGGTCTACTTCGGCGAGTCGGATCGCGTGGGCCACCGGCTCGTCTCCGACGAGCTGCTCGACCTGTTCGAGCGAGCCGAGCTGAAGGCGGCCGTTCTTCTGCGCGCGGTCGAAGGGTTCGGGATCAAGCACAGGCTGCACACGCAGCGGTTCCTCACGCTCTCCGAGGACCTGCCGCTCGTCGCGGTCGCGGTCGACCGGCGCGAGGCGATCGAGCGCGTCCTGCCCGAGGCGAAGGAACTGCTCGGCGGCGGGCTGATCACGCTCGAGCGGGCCCGCCTGCTCGAGGACGGTGCGGCGTCCCCCGGGCCCGAGACGCCCGGCGACGAGGCGAAGCTGACGCTCTACCTGGGGCGCGACGAGCGCATCGGCGGCAGGCCCGCCTACCTCGAGGTGGTCGAGCGCCTGCGCCGGCACGGTGTCGCCGGCGCGACGGTGCTCCTCGGCGTCGACGGGATCACGCACGGCCACCGGCAGCGTGCGCGCTTCTTCGCCCGCAACGCCTCGGTGCCGCTGATGGTGATCACGGTCGGGCCCGCCGCCAGGATCGCCGAGGCGGCGGAATCGATCGGCAGCCTCCTGCGCGATCCGCTGCTGACGCTCGAGTGGATCCGCGTCTGCAAGCGCGACGGCGTTCTGCTCGCCGAGCCTCGACACCTGCCCGAGCGCGACGACGCCGGCCTCGGCATCTGGCAGAAGCTGATGGTCTATGCCGGCGAGCAGGCGCGGCACGACGGGCATCCCCTCTACATCCAGCTGATTCGCCGCCTCCGCGAGGAGAACGCGAGCGGCGCCACCGCCGTGCGCGGCATCTGGGGCTTCTCCGGCGACCATGCTCCGCACGGCGACCGACTGCTTTCCGTGCGACGCCGGGTGCCCGTCGTTGCGACGCTCATCGACACACCGGAGCAAATCCGCCGCTGGTTCGCCGTGGTCGACGAGCTGACCGACGAAGCGGGGCTCGTGACGAGCGAGATGGTGCCCGCGTTCCATGCGATCGCGCCCCAGGGGAAGGTTGGCGGGCTGCGGCTCGCGCGTCTATAGTCGAGTCGTTCGCGCGATGAGGCTCGCGCCCAACCGCGGTGCATGCCGCTGATGGCCTCTACCAACCCAGGTCCCACCTGACGGAGGTAGATCCATGAGCGACATCGCGATAGCAGCACTCCTTGCAGCGACAATTCTCGTCGCCTCGACGATCAGCGTCGAGATCGGGCTCTCGGTCGCTTTGATCGAGCTGCTCGCGGGCGTGATCGTCGGCAACGCGTTCCATCTGAACGTGCCGGGGTGGCTGACCTTCATCGGCTCATTCGCCGGCATCGTGCTGACGTTCCAGGCGGGCGCCGAGGTCGACGTGCCGCAGTTCCGCCGCGAGTGGCGCGCCTCGCTCTCGATCGGGCTCGCCAGCTTCTTCGCGCCGTTCATCGTCGTCGGTCTGCTCGCGTACTACGCGCTCGGCTGGACCTACCGGCAGGCGGAGATCGGAGGGCTTGCGCTCTCGACCACGAGTCTCGCCGTGGTGTACGCGGTCCTCGTCGAGACGGGGCTCAATCGCGAGCTCGTCGGAAAGCGCCTGATGTCCGCGACGTTTGTCACGGACGTCACGACCGTCGCCGGCCTGACCGTGCTGTTCCTGAAGCCGACGATCTGGATCGTGCCGTTCGCGGTGGCGTCGATCGCGGCGATCGTCGCGCTGCCGCGGATCGCACCATGGTTCTTCGGCCGTTACGGCAATCGCGTGATCGAGCCGGAGATCAAGCTCGTGTTCGCCATCCTCTTCGTGCTGATGTGGCTCGGCGGGCGTGCGAACTCACAGGCCGCGCTACCGGCGTTCATCCTCGGGCTCGTGATGAGCGAGCACTACACGTCGCACCGCACGGAGCAGGAGCGGATGCGAGTCGTCGCGTTCGCGTTCCTGACGCCCTTCTTCTTCCTCAAGGGCGGCATGAACGTCTCCGCCGGGGCACTGTGGGCGAACCTCGGGATCCTGGCGCTGCTCTTCGTCGCGAAGATGGGCCCGAAGGTCGCGGGCATCTATCCGCTTGCCCGTCGCTACACGGCCCCTCACGCGACCTTCACGACGCTCCTGATGTCGACCGGGCTCACCTTCGGGACGATCACCTCGCTCTACGGTTTGAGTTCAGGGATCATCGACCGCACGCAGTTCTCGCTCCTCATCGCAGTCGTCGTCCTGTCGGCAATCGTGCCGACGGCGATCGCCCAGCACTTCTTCCATCCGCACGCGGAGCCGACGGAACACACCGTCGCTGCGTTGCCCGAGCCGGAGGGGGCGGTGGGCTGATGCTCTTCGAGCGGATCCTCGTTGCGATCGACGGGAGCGACTGCTCGAACCGGGCCTTCGCAGCGGCGCTCGAGCTCGCGCGCATGATGGGTGCGCGGCTGACGGCGCTGGCCGTCGAGGGACCGCTGCCGGTCTACGCGGCGACGATCGGCGAGGTCGAGGAGGTGAAGCGCGAGAAGGACGTCTTCTTCCGCGCGCTGGCCGAGCGGGCCAAGCAGGAAGCGGAGCGAGCCGGGCTCGAGATCGACGTCGATGTCCGCGCCGGCCATGCGGCCGAGCTGATCTCCCGCGTCGCGGCGGAGGGAGGTTACGACCTCGTCGTGCTCGGCCACCGCGGGCACTTCGTTCGCGATCACCTGCTCGGCTCGACCGCCGACCGGGTCGCCGAGCAGGCACCGTGCCCGGTGATGATCGTCCGCTGACGGACGGCCGGCCGGCCACGAGTGAGGCGGTCTGGCGAGAGTCGTCATTCCGGCTTGACAGCGAACAGGTGTTCGTATAGAACATCTGTTCGCGTGATCGCTGCAATCGTCATCCCGGCGTTTGATCTACGGGCCGCGCTGCGCCGTCGTCCCCGGCTGCAGGCTCAGCCGGCAGCGCTCGCGCCGCTCCACGGGGCGGAGCCGCTGATCGGTTCGGTC
>Ga0307374_10002404_pt1 | contig 33337 bp, 30 predicted proteins | sample OX3MG_FD_202532 | JGI IMG/M metagenome (GOLD analysis project Ga0307374, IMG submission 202532) | Soil microbial communities from Risofladan, Vaasa, Finland - OX-3 | ecosystem: Environmental > Terrestrial > Soil > Coastal area > Acid sulfate soil | place: Finland: Risofladan, Vaasa | collected... | reverse complement strand
TCTATGTCTGGCGCCAAAGCGGGGTCGTGCGCTACCTGGGCGATGAATGTCCCGATCCGCAGAATGTCGCGGCGCTGCTGCTGGCTCGCGCCTTTCATGGACAACTGCGGAGCTGGTTGCCGGAGAAGATGGCCGTCGATGAACCAGCCTGGTGGTGCTGGCTGCAACTGGATCCGGAGAGCGACCCGTATATGTGTGCACTGGTGGGAGAACGCAGGGGGATTGTCGTTTCCTCAAGTGAGGAACTCCACTGGATCGAGAACGGGACACGCCTGGTCCTGCCAGAAGCACGGCGGCTGCCATCCTCTGCCCTGCTCTGGACACCGTGGCCGGGAGCACAGTGGGTAGACAACAACTGGCTCGTTGTCGAAAGCCTCGGAGCGATTCGCTTTGTAGATGTGGTGGATGAGCAGCACCTCGCTCTCTGGGAACCGCGCATTGCACAACTTGGACCGGGAGGAGTGCAATCGCTGTCACCCAGCATTTTTCAGACGATGAAAACATTGGTCCTGCAACTCCTGGCGAAAGACCGCCTCGAAGGTGAACAAGGCCGTGTGTCCTGGAAGGCATGTCCCCATTGAATAGGCTGATCTGCTCTTGTGCAAACCTGATCGCGAGTTGTGCGTCACCGATAGACCCAGGAAATCGCTACTTGTGCTATCAGCCAGGCTGATTGCTGTGCGGTTTAGAGGAGGCGATGCTGGCAGAGGGAGACGCAGTGTTCGTCGTTGTGCGCCGGAATCCAGACCTCTCGAAGAGCGAACGGAAGCGCGTTATCTGTGAACGGATAGTTGGGGCCAAGCACCACATCGTACTAGGCCTCATATATACATCGACGCTACCAGGGGCAGAAGCATTCCATAAGAATTCATTGCATGTCATATTGTGCCAGTAGTAAAAAGAAAAGCCATTTCAGGACACTTTCGCTGAAACACTCTGCTCCAATATGATGCTCGGTGAAATGCTTCTGCCCCTGGTGGCGTCAATGTATGTACGAGGCCTAATAGGTCGTCTGACGGGCGGCCACTAATTGGGGTTAGCGTTGCTGATTATTTGGCAAATGGGAAATGTTCAAAGCAAAGGAGTGAGATGAGCTTACCTTAACTATTGAGAAAGCTCTCAAGGAGTATGTAGATACAGGGGCGCATTATCTGTCTCGGGATGGCGACGCGATATTTTATGTAGGAAAGTCGGTCCAGCCATTAGAGCGACTCTTGCAGCATGTAAGGAGATCACTCCCGTATGCTCCTGACGAGGTAGGGCAGGTTATACAATAGCACATATGCCGGAGTCTCTACATTGGACAATAGACCTCTATACACTCTCTGATTGTCAGGAGGCCGTGAAAGCACATCGGCCAGGGAATGATGTCGCCTTTCAGCGATATCTTGCGCAAGAAGCATTCTGCAAAGAGGCTATGATGATTGCAGAGGAAACGCTTATTCGAAAGCTACGTCCTCACTGAACCAACAAAATACTATCTGGTATACCAATCCGTTGCCGGACCGCTCTGTGAAGCAAACGATTGTCAACGAAGGGATCACTCTTCCAGATATAGATAGTGGCTAACAGGTGTGCATGTTTTGCTTGAGAAGTCTTGACATGCACGCTTCTTTGTACTATCATGAGTGCAAGCTAATTTACAGCCTCCTGCGCAGTATATTTACCCGGCTGTTTTCTTCATGTTATAATGATCACTCTATCTTTGCACTTTTTAATTATTGTCAACTAAATCGGACTTTGGCTACTACATCTTGTGTTAGAAACTCATCATTTAGCACAATATGTAGTAGGCAATTGAAAAGTGCAAAGATAGAGATGATCACCGTCCTGCGCTTTCCCAGCGATCAAGTTGTGCAGAGCATGACAACACCGTTCCTACCGGTCGCTCGGGCCATGCTCAACGGGATGTGGTGGATGATATCCTGGAGAAGTATTGATACAGATGAGTGAGAGGGCGTCTATTAAGTGAGCAAAGCAAACCCGGCTTCAGCAGCGAACCCGCAGCAGCAAGAAGCCATCATGACCACGGAGGGGCCGCTGCTCATCATTGCGGGTCCTGGCTCCGGAAAGACGTTCACCCTGGTGGAGCGGACCGTCTCCCTTTTGACCGAAAAGGGCATCGCCCCAGAACGCATGATGGTCGTGACCTTTACCGACAAGGCTGCCCAGGAACTTACCACGCGTATTTCCAATCGCCTTGATCAGCTCGGCACACGCTTCAATCTGAACGAGATGTACCTCGGTACCTTTCACTCCATCTGTCTGCGCTGGTTACAGGATCACCGGGAATGTACGCGCCTCAAACACAACTTTACGGTCTTCGACGAATTTGACCAGCACTACTTTGTCTACCAGCGCTTCTCCGCCTTCGAGACGCTCGAAGGCATTACCTACCTGGCCGACAATCCTGCTACGACCAGTACCTGGGAGCGCAGTGAATCATTGGTGAAGTGGATCAATACCGTTTCAGAGGAAGCGCTCGATATCGAGGCTTTGCTGACGGCCCCGGATGCAGCCATCCAAGCCCTGGGGCGCTGTGCGCAACTTTACTACACGCTGCTCGAAGAGCAGAATGCGCTCGACTTCTCTACCATTCAGCGCGAAGCCCTGCACCTGCTGCGCAACTACCCCTCCGTGCGAGATGCCCTCAAAGAGCGCATTGCGTATGTGATGGTCGACGAATATCAGGATACCAACACCGTCCAGGAGCGCATCCTCCTGGAACTGGTCGGAACAGACAGCCCGAATCTCTGTGTCGTTGGAGATGACGATCAGGGCATTTATCGCTTCCGTGGCGCGACAATCCGCAATATTTTGCAATTCGGCTCGGCCTTCACCGGACCCTATAAGCGCGTAGCCCTGGAGACCAACTATCGCTCGCACGAGGAGATCATCAAGTTCTGCACGCGTTGGATGGTCGGCCAGGAATGGGTGTATAAGGGACAGCAATTTCGCTATCCCAAACAGCTTGTCCCGCGTCCCGCCGCATTCCCAGCCGTTCCAGCCGTCGTGCGCGTCTCCGCCACATCGGAGGTGGCCTGGCAGGAAGAGGTCCTCAGCTTCCTGCTGGCACTCAGAACCGATGGACACCTGACGGATTGGAACCAGGCGGCCTTTCTTTTCCGCTCCGTGAAGAATCCCAAAATCCGAGCGCTGGCCGCGTACCTGGAGCAACACGGTATCCCCGTGTACTCCCCGCGTGCCAACCAGTTCTTTGACCGCGAAGAAGTGCGCCTGATGATCGGCGCACTCATCTTCCTTTTCCCTCAGTTCATCAAGGCACGCAAATGGCAGGCGGACGCCCACCTCGCTATCTGGGATTACTACGACCAGGAATGCTTTGCGGCCTTTGCTGAGATGCTCCGCCAACCCGAACATGCTGAATTGTTGCGCTGGGTCCGACCGAAGGCGAAGCAACACCTCAATCTGACTGAGAACACCGATTACGCCTTCTCCAGCTTATTCTATGAGTTGTTGCGTTTTCCGTTGTTCAGCCGCTACCTGGATGAGAACCTGCTCAAAGAGGGTCTGCAGCAGAGCCGGGCCATGCGCAACCTGGGGCTCTTCTCGCAGTTGCTCAACAAGTTTGAGTACTTGCACCATATCACCGTGCTGCAGGACGAATACCTTGACCTGAACCTGCGGCACCTGTTCAACCGGTTTCTGCGTTTCCTCAAAGAGGGCGGCATCAACGAGTACGAGGACGAGGCAGAGTACGCCCCCAGCGGCTACGTCTCCTTCCTCACCATACACCAGGCAAAAGGGCTTGAGTTCCCCGTCGTGCTCGTTGATTCCCTGAGTGCTGTCCCGCGTAAGCAGTACACCGAGCTCGATGAAATGCTCGAACAGGGCTATCTGGTACGCCCACCCTTTGAACCGCTCGCACAGACGAAATACTATGATTTTCGTCGGCTCTACTACACAGCTTTCTCCCGTGCACAGAATCTGCTCGTGCTGACCGCATCCGAGAAGGAGGGTCAGGGACGCACGCCATCTGTCTATTTTAAGGACTACTACCAGAAGCTGCCCTCCTGGCGCACTCCCGCGCTCCGACTCGCGGAACTGCCCTTAGAAAGGGTCAAGGAGACCAATCTGAAGCGCGAGTACTCCTTCACTTCGCACATTACTGTCTATGAGAACTGCGCCGAGCAGTACCGCTTCTTCCGCGCACTGGACTTTGCGCCGGTGCGTCGCAATGCTATTCTCTTCGGCACGCTCGTCCACCAGACGATTGAGGATATCCATCGAACGGTGCTCCGCGGCGAGCAACGCCGGCTCTCAGAGGATCGGATTCACAGCTGGTTTGACACGAACTACGCGCAGATCACGAAACGCGAGCGGGTCTACCTCTCTCCCGTCGCCCGGAACCTGGCCGTAGAGCAGGTACTGCGCTACTACCGCCGTCAAAACGGAGATTGGTCGCGCATTCGTCAGGCCGAAGTGGATGTCTCGCTTGTCAAAGAACACTACATCCTCACTGGCAAAGTTGATCTCATCACTGGCCAGCACGGAACGGTAGAGCTGGTAGACTTCAAGTCGGAGCGCAAACCCGATGTCAACGATCTCAAGGACCGCGAGAAACTCAACCAGTACCGACGCCAGCTCGAAGTCTACGCCCATATCGTCGAGCAGCGCACGGGGCAGAAAATCAGCAAAACGCATCTCTACTATACCAGCGAAGAGGCGGGCAATCCCTATATTACGTTTCACCGAGATGGGCAATCGACCGAACACACCATCACCACCTTTGACACAGTCGTAAGCCGCATTGAAGCACGCGACTTCGCTATTACGGCGCGCCCACCAAAACTGTGCAAGGAGTGCGATATGCGCCACTACTGTGATGCCAAAAACTGGAAATTTAGGAGCGAGAAAACATGAGTGACGATCAGCACCAACAGGAACTCGACCTGCGCGAGACTGGTCCGGTCAAGCGGGTAGAAGATTACAAATTTGAGCCGATTAGGGGCTATCCCATGCTCCAATGGGCTGGAAAGCGTCCTTTTACCTCGACTCAATACTACCCGGCCCAGCATAAGGAAACCTATGGATCAGAGGTGAATGGCTGGCGCAACAAAATCTACTGGGGTGATAACCTTCAGGTCATGAGCCATTTGCTCAAAGAGTATCGAGGTAAAGTTCAACTTATTTACATTGATCCACCATTTGACTCCAGAGCAGATTACAAAAAACTCATTAATATCAAGGGCCAACGTATTACCAACGACACTAGTGCTTTTGAGGAGAAGCAATACAGTGACATATGGAATAACGATGAATATCTTCAGTTCATGTATGAGCGACTCATTCTGATGAAGGAGTTGCTCTCTGAGAGTGGTAATATTTTTCTGCACTGTGACGATGCCAAGAATTATCTTCTGAGAGCTGTTATGGAGGAAATTTTTGGTAGTTCAAATTTTCGGAATGAAATCATATGGAAAAGGTCTACGTCTACGGGGCTTGCACAGAAGCGCTGCGGCACATTGCATGATTCTATTTACTGGTATTCAAAGAGCCAAGACTATACCTTCAATATGCAATATCACGAATACGAAGAGAAGTACCTCAAGCGTGCGCGTGCTGACGAGAATGGACGTCAGTACATCCCAATTCCTACCGGGAACCCAGGACCACGCCCGAATCTCTATTATGAATACAAAGGATACTGGCCACATCCTAACGGCTACAAGTGGACACGCGAAAAGATGGAGGGCTATGAGCGAGCAGGTAGGCTAATCTTCCCTGAAGACCCAGAAGGTCGCATTCAGTATAAGCAATATCTGGACGAAATGGAGGGGGTGAAACTACAGGATATCTGGATAGACATTCCAGCCGTAAATCCCGTAGCAAAGGAACGGTTAGATTATCCAACCCAGAAACCTGAGATGCTCCTCGAGCGCATCATCAAAATGAGTACCTGCCCAAGAGATCTTGTATTTGATTGCTTTATGGGAAGTGGCACCACTCAAGCAGTGGCAATGAAACTAGGCCGACGCTTCCTAGGCGCAGACATCAACTTGGGAGCAGTGCAGATTACGGCAAAACGGCTACTTGTGATTGCATCCGAACTTAGAGTACAAACACCTACATTAGGATTGGTCGAAGGTGAGATAAATACCTTTTACACAGGTTTTGATGTCTACAACGTCAACAACTACGATATCTTCCGCAACCCAGTGCAAGCAAAAGAATTGCTCATACAGGCATTGGAGATCAATCCACTCCCGGCCGGGAGCCTGTTCGACGGTGAGAAAGATGGGCGTATGGTTAAAATTATGCCCATCAACCGAATTGCCACACGCCAGGACCTCAACGAACTTATCACTGGTTTTGATTATCGCGCCTTTGAGAAGCGCCAGGCAGAACATCCGAACCAGGCGGTAGAGAAGGTCACGCTTGTCTGCATGGGGCATGAGCCGGATCTCGCAGCGCATCTAAAGCACCAGACGTCTCCTTTTAAGCTAGATGTCGAAGTGGTGGATATTCTGCGCGACAAGCAGGATCTCCAATTCAAGCGCGACTCAGAGGCAAAGATTGTCATCCAAGATGGTTACCTGATGATTGAACAATTCTACCCCATGAACCTGCTGGCCAAACTGAGTCTCCAACAAGAGCATGTGGAGAATTGGCGCGAGTTGGTAGATTCGGTCATGGTCGATTGGAACTACGACGGCGCGGTTCTGCAACCTGCTGTCATTGACGTGCCCGAGGGGAACCTACTCGTCGCTGGCCGCTATCGCGTGCCCGATGACGCCGGCACAATCCGTGTCAAAATCACCGATCTGCTCTCTGAGTCGCTGGAGAGGGAGATCACTCATGGCTAAATCAATCGCAGTGCAGGATACTTTCCCTTTCTATGCCCACCTGCGCGACTTCTATGTCCAGAATCGCGGGCGTATTCGCCAGAACTACCGCGAGCTGAGTAGAAAATACTTGGATTTCAATAGCTCTGAGAACGCCAACGCCTTTCTGCGTCAGCCACAATTTGAGGCGCTGGAGATGTACATCTTCCTCAAAGAATTTCTCGACAACGAGCCAGTGCATCAAATCTTTAAAGACTGGTCCGAGCGAACCAGGCGGTTCTCAGAACGTGGTGTTGTGGCAAACTATGACGGACTCGGCCAGATCGCCCAACTAGGTATATTCGAGGAGCCAACCAGGGTAATCTATGATCTGGTGTATAATAACCTGAAAGCGTATACACGCGACTACCCCAACTATATCTTCGCACTGACCATGGGTACGGGCAAAACCATTCTCATGGCCACCTGCATCTTCTACGAGTTCATTCTCGCCAACAAATACCCGAAAGCTCTCAAATACTGCCACAATGCTCTGGTTTTCGCGCCAGACACCACCGTACTCCAGGCACTGCGCGAGATCCAGACCTTCGATAAGGCGCGGGTCGTCCCACCCGAGTATGTCAGCTGGCTGGATACCAACATTCGTTTTCACTTTCTGGATGAGGCGGGTATGACGCTCAATGTCTTGGACCAGTCCCGCTTCAACCTGATTGTCTCCAACACCCAGAAAGTCATCTTGAAACGGCAGCACAAGGCCAAATCCCCCATCGACCTCTTCATGGCAAGTCGCCAGGTCTCCATCCCCGTCGGCTCGGTCTATGAGCAATATAGCGACCTCTACGAGAACGATGAGTTGGACAGCGAGGAGGCCCTCACCTCTAATCAGCGCTTCCAGAAGCTTCAGAGGCTCAGTCAGCTTGGCATCTACGTAGACGAGGCGCATCACGCCTTTGGCAAACAGTTAGCCGAAGACATGGGCACAGATAACAACAGGACAAGCCTGCGCCTGACCATCGACGAACTGTCTTCCAGCCTGAAGCGTGCGGGCTCCCATGTCGTCGCCTGCTTCAACTACACCGGCACACCCTATGTCCAGAACCGTATTCTCCCCGAAGTCGTCTACGCCTTCGGCCTGTCCGACGCCATCCGAAAACACTATCTCAAGCAGGTGCGCGTTCACGGCTACGAGAATACGCGCACATCAGAATTCGTCGAACTCGCGATACAGGATTTTTGCGAACGCAATAAACCAGAGGACCGGCATGAGGGGCTGGTTCCCAAAATGGCCTTCTTCGCTGCCACTATTGAAGAGCTTCAGAACGAACTGCGTCCAGCGGTTGAGCATGCGCTCCTGGAGCGAGGAATCCCCACGAGCAAGGTCCTTGTCAACGTTGGTGATCCTAAGTATACCTCCAACGAGGACATTCGCGAATTTAATCGCCTGGACACCCCGGATTCGCAGAAACAGTTCATCTTGCTGGTCAATAAAGGGCGTGAAGGCTGGAATTGTCGCTCGCTCTTCGCTGTCGCGCTCTACCGCAAACCAAAATCCAAGATTTTCGTCTTGCAAGCCTCCATGCGCTGTCTCCGCGCCATCGGCGAGATCCAGAATACAGGGCAGGTCTACTTAAGCAAGGAGAATATAGCAATCCTGGATGATGAGCTGCAACAAAACTTCCGTATCTCGGTACAGGGTCTGGAAGCGAGCGGGACCAACTCGCAGGCTCTTCAGATCCATGTGAAGCAGCCGGTGGAGAAGGTGAGACTGATCAGAGTGCGCAGCCTCTTCCGGCTGAAAGAAAAGCGGCTTCCCGAACATATAGATCTGAAAATACGAGAGGTCGAGACAGATCGTTATCGCATGTTACACGAAGAGCGCGAAGGACTCTCTGCCAATGGTCGAGTTATTAAACTGGAGGACATCTCTGAAGCACGCAAGCGGCGCACATTTAGCCCTTTCACCCTCGTGGCCGAAGTCGCACGCTACCTCAACCGACCTTGCCTGGAAATAGAGCAGATACTGGCTTGCACTGTAGACGGTATGAACTCCATTGTTACACGTATCAACGAGTTCAACGAACTCCTCTACGATTGCGTGATCCCACGCCTTTTTGAGGTACTCTATGAAATCCAGGAACATAAGGCCGAAGAAGAAGAGATTATCGAACTTGTCAAAATACCCGCACGTGGGTATTACGAGGTGAGCGCGAAACCCGATCTGGTATGTCTGGAGCAGGACCACCAGGCAAAGACAGAGAAGAGTTTCCACCTGGATGCGTACTGTTTTGACTCACATCCAGAACTCCGACTCTTTGCGGACCTGCTTGGCGACAGCCTGGTGAAAAAGGTTTACTTCACGGGCATGCTCACACACGGTCAATCAGACTTTTTCATCCAATACATCGACCCGGAGTCCCACACCATTCGCAGCTACTATCCCGATTTCTTGCTCCAAACACATGACGGCCAGTACTTCATCGTCGAAGTGAAAGCCGATTACCAGATCGAGGCACCCGTCGTCGTGGCGAAACGCGCCTTTGCAGAGAAGACCGCCGCGGCAAGTAATATGACGTACTTCCTTCTCAAGGCCAGCGATGCTCAGCGAGGGCGTTACGAGATGATCTGGAGCCAGGAGTCAAGAGAGGCGTATCTGGCAGAAGTGATTCAACAGCGTATGGGATATGACAACGATTCGAGCAAAATTGGGCCATTTGACAGAATGTGATGACCTCATGGACCCGGAGACGATAAACAACAGGACGAGAACGGATACGCGCTACAGCGAGAAATGATAGCAAGCGGCCAAGGCGGTTTTCACCTGATCCCGGTAGGGCCAGTCTTGGTAAAACGTATGAGACGCCACCAGTACACGCGCAATATGGTACATCTCATGCTGATCAGCCCCAAAGACGCTTGATTCGTCAAACAGGATTTTATGGTTCATAGTGACCACAAGCATCCCAGCCAGGGTCGCATCCCGCAGCGTAACTCCTTCCTCGGCCATCTGGGCGAGAAGCCGTTCCTCAACCTCCCTAGCTACAAAAAGGATATGTTCGTCAGGGATGTTCGGGCGCAGGTCCGGATGACCAGGTGACATCGCCGCTTCCATCTGCTTACGAGTGTACGGCCAGGCGATGGCGAAATCGTAGCCTTGTGCCAATGTTTGCGCAAGTTCTACCATCTCATGCGGAACCGGCAGTTCTGGTGGTTGAAGCAATGCATAGATCGCCTGCACCATGAGCAGCAAGGCTTCGAGGGCATTCTTCGCCGGTTCTACGCGCTGCGCAAGGGTGTCAATCTCCGCTTTCGTCAAAGAAATCATCCTGACGGTTGTTCCAGGTGGGAGCTGACTAGCCACTTCTGGCGGAATCTGATAGCTGAATGCACGCCGTCCAGCTCGCTTTTTGACCATGAGACCCGGCTTTCCTCTGTCTCGATAGTGCTGTTTCCTCATCGGACTATTCCTTTCGTATTGCCAATGTCTCTCCCTCAATCTGCAACGACTTCTTGAGCCTCCTCAGTACCGAAGAGGGGCACATCAAAATCGAGCGGAAGCGGCCTGTGTGTACGATCTAACGCAAAGCGCCCAAAGCGGATAATGTGCTGTGTTAGATAGGGACTCAGTGCTGCAACCGCCTCCGGGTGAATGACATACCCTTCTTTGCTGAACTCACTGAGGATCTTGGTGATCACCACCGTATTCACGAGAATCACGGCATTTGCCAAGAGGTGATTGTACTTGATTGACGTTTCTCAGAGCGTGTTTTGTTAATCGCAGAGATGACCTCGCGTGATAAACTGGAAGAATGAGAACAAGTTATCCCAGCAATCTTTCTGATAGGGAGTGGGAGTATCTGCAACGCCATCTGCCTGCGCTGTCCAAACGTGGCAGGCCGCCAATCCACTCCTTGCGTTCCATTTTTGACGTTATCTTCTACGTCCTGCGAACGGGTTGCCCGTGGCGCTACTTGCCAGCCAACTTTCCACCGTGGCAGACGGTCTTCTACCATTTCCGGCGGTTGCGCCTCAAAGGGACCTGGACGCGCTTGTTGCGGGCATTGCACCGGGCTGAACGCGAACGGCAAGGAAGGCATCCCGACCCAAGTGCAGCCAGCATGGATTCCCAAAGCGTGAAAACGGTCGAGGAGTCGTCTGGGATCTGTGGTTACGATGCCTACAAGCACATCAAAGGCCGCAAGCGCCACATTCTCGTGGATACGCTGGGCATCCCCATTTCCATCTACGTGACCCCTGCTGACACGCACGATACCAGGGGAGCCCGTTGTCTGCTCACAGGACTCAAGTTTTTCGTGCCGCGTCTAAAAAAGATTTGGGCTGATGCGGCCTATCGTGGGCAAGAATTGGCCGCCTGGTGTCAAGCCACAGGAGAGTGGGAACTGGAGGTTGTGGAACGTCCAGCAGGCACCCGCGGCTTCAGTGTGGTGCCTCGCCGTTGGGTAGTAGAGCGAACATTCAGTTGGATTTCTCGTAACAGAAGAATGAGCAAAGATTATGAGCGGAAAGTGCAGATCAGCGAAACGCTGATCCAGGTGGCGATGATCCGGTTGCTCATTGCTCAGATGGGGCGCAAGAACGAACCAGTTCCCGACCCCCCCATTAGGGAGTAAGCAGCTTCCAGTGGCCCTCGGAGACGACTTCGACTTCGCCATCGATCACTTTTATGGCGGTCTGATCGTCAATCAAGTACGCTGGCACCGACATGCCGGCGGCCCATTTTTCAGCGTTGGCCAGAGAATTGTCCAACATATCGGGATGATCCAGATGCGGAAACATCGCAAAATCAACCAGTCCCAGCGTTCTATCGCCACCGGTGGGCGGCTTCCAGCCGACGAAGTCCTCCCCGATGCGCGGGGCCATCACCATGCTCCCGGCACTCAGTCCCACATAGACCGTCTCGCGCGGGAGCTCAGGCAAGAGGTCGGCCAGTCCGGATTGCCGCATCCAGTAGCACAGATACAGGGGATCGCCGCCTTCCACCAGCAGGGCGTCCGTCGAATGTACCCGCGGGAGCCAACGCTCTTTCTCGAGACTGGGCAGTGCGGTGAGTTCCAGCACGCCCAACGACTTCCACCCCACTGCGCACAGGGAGGTAGTGAACTCTCCGCGGAGCAGCCGGACGATCAAGGCCGGACCATTGGTGTTGGTGTGCAACGCGGTGGGAATGTACAAGGCACTGCACTCGGCAATCGGTTTGCCCAGCAGATCAACCAGGGCGTGACGAATGCTGTCGTTGCTGATGCCACCAGAGGTGAGCAGAAATTTCATACGTGGTTCTCCTTGCCGATTTCATGGGAGCCGAAAGGCTCCTCCAGGTCCTCTCGCGAGAGACTGAAGCAGAACTCCCCTGGGACGCAACGACTGCGTTTCTCATAGCGCTGAGTCGTCTGCTCTCGTTGTCAGTCTTGCGCACCAGGGTCTTTCGTTCCCTCATTGAATACAAGACATTCTACCGTCGGACCTCACACAAAACTTCTCCTATCTTGCTCTTCTTGCCACGCAGGGTTGCCGCCGTGCATTCCAAAACAGGCTCTAAGGGATAGAACTGCCTACAGAGAGCATTCAGCAGAGCAGACAAGAAAATGAAAGTTCTTCTCTGTAACTTGTCAGATACTTTTGCCTCGATTGTCAGAAAGGTTTGCCTACTATTGAGCATGAATAGTTCAGTTTCTCCGAGAGACATTGTCCGAAAGTTTTGCCACTTTTGCGATTTCGGAACCATAGCATTGCCAAAAAAATAGATCATCCTTTCACACGAAATCGTGCCTGCTCTCCCTGTTTTGCTTGTACTCGTGGCAAACTTTTTATGGCAGAACGGCAAACCTTTGGTGGCAAAGAACTGTTTTCAAATAGAGGTATGTAGAGGTAGGACTAGGATCGATCCTCTCGTGGCATCCCCTTTTGCTCTTCTGCCTTGAGATCACGGAGCAAGCGGTCGACGGCCTTCTCATAGGCGTAGCGGTCCTTCCAGCAGGTGAAGTCGCCGATATGCCGTGTGTTTTGAATATGTTCAGCCCAGGCTGTAGAACTCTCCAAGACAGCGTCATCTATGCGGATCGGGAAGAGGATCGTTCGTTTCTCTTTGCGTTCCCTGGCTAGTGCCTTCTCCACCTCGTATTCCACCCACTCACTCACAACGGAAACCTCCGAGAGGACGAGCAGAAACTTATCATGGATCTGAATGGCTTCACTTAGACGAGGTCTGATCCTGTCTCCGATTTTCATTTGTTCAGGCGCAAACCAGCAGCGTACCTTTTTAGCTTGCAGATCAGCAAAGAGTTGTTCGACGAAGTCTCTGTCTTTGTTTGAGTAGGAGATAAAGCAGGAGTAGAAATCAATAGGCTTGAGAGAGCCGACGAGGGAAGGGATTTGCTTGATGATGAAGTCAGGAACACCAGCCCGACGAAGGAAGATTTCTGGTATTTTGCCTTTAGACTTGATGATGGTATCAATGCTGATGTGCGATGGCCCATGATGATTGAGAGTTTCTAGGCCTTTGATAGTGCTTAGATCGACCGCATCAAAGTGGGTCTGGTCAACTATCGAATTAGTCATATTGGTCATAGTAAGATCAGCGTAGCTGAGGTCGGCTACCCTGATGTCGGCTTCGCAAAGGTTGGCTTCCTGGAGGTTAGTATAACTGAGATTGGCTCTAACGAGATTGGCAGGGCTGAAGTTGGCATAACTAAGGTTGGCTCTGATAAAGTTGGCTCCAACGAGATAAGTATAGCTGAGGTTGGCTCCGCTGAGATTGGTTCTAACGAGGATAGCTCTGCTGAGGTTAGCTCCGCTGAGGTTAGCTCCGCTGAGGTTAGCATCACTGAGGTCTGGACGTATATTTCGACTCTCTTCTCTCCATTTATTCCATGCCTCAACCCCTTGTTTGAGAATTTTAAGGTGCTTCTGCTTTGCCATGCACGTTCCTCTTCTCCAGAGCTGATTTGCTTTTTTGCCCTATTCTCCTGTGCTCATTATATCCCATCCCTATGATGAACGCAGGAAAAGGCCTGTAAAATACGGGTAGGAACTCAGCAAGAATACGGTTTAAAATCAGGCATCAATGATGTATCCTCTACAGTATCAAAAAACCTGTGGAGGCAGAGAGGATGCTCAGATACATGGAACGCTCAACCATTTACTACTTGAAACAGAAGGGCTGGAGTAATGTGCAGATTGCCGAATTTACCGGCCATCACCGCGATACCATTGCTCGCGTCTTACGTGAGGAAGTCGAGAAGAAACCCAAAACCCGGGCACGCGAAAGTCGCGTTGCCGTCTTTGCTGCTCAGATTGGCGAATGGCTCGACCAGAACCTTTCGGTGATTCGGATGCTGGAGTTAGCGCGTGCTAACCCCGATCATCCCTACGCCGGGAAAGATACCGCATTCTACGATTATGTGCGCAAAATACGCCGTGCCCGCAAGCAGGCACCGGGCAATCTGGCCTTGCGTTTTGAAGGAGTGCCCGGCGAATTTTTACAGATCGATTGGGGAGAAGTGCGTGGGCTGGAGTGGAGCAAAGAGGACATGGAGCCACAAACGCGCTACTTCTTCGCCGCCCGGCTCAAATACAGTCGCTATATGTACGTCAGTTTCCAGACCGACATGCGGGAAGAAACACTCTTGCGCTGCCTGATTGGTTGTTTCACCGCGATCGACGGTGTGCCATGGGCCGTGGTCACCGATAATATGAAAACCGCTGTGCTGGGGCGCGATGAGCAGAACCAACCCATCTGGAATCCAGCGTACCAGAAACTGGCGGTCGAGTTCAAATTTCACCCGGATGTCTGTGCGCCGGCCTCGGGAAATCAGAAGGGTGCGGTGGAGAACCTGGTCAAATTTGTGAAGGGAAATTTTCTGGCCGGGCGCACCTTCTATGATGATGCCGATCTGGCAGAGCAATGCCGGGCATGGTTACGCCAGGTCAATACCGAACGTCCCTCTGATGCAACAGGTTTGCCTCCCGCCGTAAGACTAGCGGAAGAACAGCCCAAATTTGGACCGTTGCCAAGTATCGCCAGTGACTATGGCTTTTTCGATTGTGTGGTGGTGAGCCGGGAAGGACTGGTGGCCATTGAAACGAACCGCTATTCGGTGCCAGCCCACTTGATGGGACGGGCGCTGACGGCACGGATTCATGCCAGCCGGATTGAACTGTTCGCTGACCAGGAGCTGGTTGCCACCCATGTGCGTCTGCCTGCTCAGAATGCGCGAGTCATTGATCCCGCGCACTTTGAAGCCGCTTTTGCTGGCAAACCCCGTGGGCGCGTGATGGTCTATCGCGATTGGTTATGCAGTCTTTCGCCGACAGTGATGAGCTATGTCCACGAACTCTCCTACAAACGCCGGGCGGAGATGAAGCAGCAAATGATTGCGCTCTATGAGTCTTCCGCAAGAGATCGGAAAGGCCGATTTCAGTGTTGCGCTGGAATTGGCGGCGGAACAGCACATGTACGGCGCAGAGTATCTGCGTGCGATTGTGACGCTTCCATCGGTCTCTGCGCCTCACGAGTCAGCGCAGGCCGCTTCAGCCGCACCGGTGCCCAGCAGTCCAGCACAGCCGGAGGTGGAGCGAGATCTGGCACAGTATGAGTGCTATGTGGCCAATCGAGAGAGCATGCAGCAAGAGAACCAGCTGGTGCAAGGAGCATACGCATGAACGAGACGCTTGATCAGAAACTGGCGGTACTCAAACTCGGGCGGATGCGCCAGGTCTATCCCAGTTGGGTGGAGCAGGCAGCGCACAGCGAACTGGGCTATGCCGAATTCCTGGAGCAGTTAGTGACGGAAGAGCTGCTGGCGCGACAGGAAAACCACTTACGGCGCAAGATGAAGGCAGCAGGCTTTCCCTATGCCGCGACCATTGAACAATTTGACTTCGCGCTGCACCCCGAACTCAAACGAACCGTACTCATGCGCTTTTTTGACAGCAGCTTTATTACCTCCGCAGGCTCCTTGTTGCTGATCGGTCCCAGTGGTTTAGGGAAAACGCATCTTTCGGTGGCCCTGGGAACGAAAATGGTACAACTGGGCTACAACGTGCGGTTTGTCATGGCGCAACACCTTGCGAATGCGGTGGTGACTGCCACCACGAGAGCGGATCTCACGCGCCTCATCTCCGCGCTGATGGCTTGCGATTTGCTCATTCTTGATGAATTTGGGTATTTGACGCTTGATGCACGCGTCGGCCCGGTCCTCTATGAGATCATCGCCGGTCGGTATGAGAAGGGCGCGACCATTATCACTTCCAACAAGAGTTTGGCGAACTGGGGCGATTTGGTAGGTGATAGCGCCTTAATGATGGCCATCCTTGATCGCCTGTTACATCATGGGGAGGTGTTTTATGTGCGCGGAAGTTCCTATCGGATGCGCGGCAAAGAACCTGTCGCCCTAAATGCGAAAGGAGAAAGGTTCCCGTCCGCAGAAACGGTCTGATCAGAGGTAAGGCTAGGATCCGTGCAAAAATCTATCATAAGCCCATAAAGTCGCTTCACAGGCCAATCAAGGCTGTGAGAGCAGAAGCACGAGCTGGCTTGAGAAATGCATGAAAGAGACGGTAAAACCGCTTGTATGATACTTCTTGAATGGTTTCATGATCTATATTCTAGAACACCCGTACCTTATGATAGATTTTTACCGTGATCCTAGTCCTACCTCTGAAAAAGGGAAAATCTTGTCTGTCTCTTCTTGCCTGCTTTCTCTATGTCCTGTTTTTACACGTATCTCGGTCTTAGGCCAACCACACGGCGAAGCGCTCCAGGAGTGGGTTTCAAGACCGCAGGTTTGCTCGGATGAGCAAGGAGACCTGTGCAAATGGAACAATCCATTCTGGAGAGCCTTGGTTGAGACACACACCATAGTTTGGCGGCAAATGAAGGCAAAGTTTGTCGTGCAGAACATACTTTTATCACCTTTTACAGGCAAATACAGGACGCCAAAAAACGAGGAAAGATACGCACAGGAGAAGTGGTCTCAAAGGAGGCAATGGCCCAGGTTGTCGCAGACGCTAGACGCGGTGCATTAGATAGTGCTCGTCAACGGCATGCGAAGCAGGTGGCGATAGCCCAGCAGATGCAGAAGATTAACGCCCCGCTTACTGCTCTACTTAAGCAATATGCAGTTCCCTTCAAGCAGCACATGATCTTCGTGCAATGGTAACACTGCCTGAGCGTCCCGTCTTCCCCAACATCCCTCCTATCCACATCGAGGGCGTAAGTATCACCGCCTTTACGCCTCCATATCCTGCATCGTCTTCGGATGGCCTGGTCGGTATTGTAAACGCGGCTGATGGTGAGTTGGGTTTCAACGTAGCCGGTGAAGGATATCTGGAGGGAGACGCTACTCTGGGTCTTGGAAGCTATACAGCCACCGCCACCGACTACCAATTACGTTTCTACCCCCAGGTACAGTATAGCTACAGCTGGACGCTCGTTTCAGTGTACAGTGAGCCAGTAATAAGTTCTGCCTTCTTTCGCATTGTCGTATACAGGTCCGACACCGATGGAGCTTTTCAATCCGTGTATGATCAAACAGTTAATCTGTGGAACGAGATACTGATTAGTGCTTCTTTCGACGCGAAAGGGGTTAGTAATAGTGGCTACCTTAATAACTACCCCGAGATTGTCCTCGATAACGTTATCGCTGGCAGTACATACTCTCTTGCGATCACGTGTTTAGGTACATCAGAAGCAGGGCCTAGGTGTCTCGCAATTGGGCTGCTTGATGCCAGCATCCCGTATGTAATCGTCGAAAATTTCAGCACCTCGTAACGCCGTGTGGAACCGGGAGGGCAGCGACCAGGCCAACGGGTAGCAGTCAAGCAGCAGATTCGGCACTGGCGGATGGGTAATTTTGGGAGATAAGCTAGCGGAAACACGCCAATTATGCTGGTGACTCTCGGTTCACTCTCTCTTCCATTTGCCTGGAGAATGGCTCTACTGGCACGTCGTACTTTCTCGTCAGGAATACACCGACAGGCCTATGTAGCCCAACAGAATAGCAGCACCGAGATCATGGCCCTCACCGGCTTCAAGAGCCGCGCCACATTCTATAAATACGTCGTCAATGCAGAGAGGCAAGAGTAGAGCAAGCTGTTGTCTCTTCCGGTCTCATTATCCCAACCATTTATAGCGCTCCAAACCTTCATTGAGAGCTACTCCGATGCACCATCACTAAGCAGAGATGTGAGCCAAATAATTCCTCAAATTCAGCGCCATTTGATTTTTGGAATGACACAACATGGTAGCGAAAGCACCCCCGGATGATGATTCTGGCAATTTGGGTGCTGGCCGCCGAAAAAACGAGGGTCCAGAATGGCCGAGAAGTGGCCTGGCCATGGGGTGGTGGTGTTGATGGTCGCAGGGCCTCAAGAATCGCGTCTGAGACGCGACTTCTGAGATGTGCTGCCCACATTTCGGCGTCGGCTCCTTCTCTCTGGCTTTTTCTGCTGGTTTTGGGGGGAAGCGATCCCTGATATTTCAAAAAATAAAGATGTGGCCTCCAATGGGTAGACGGAATAGGTTATTTGCTGGCTCAGTATCACGAAAGATGTCATGGGCCGCAAAGGAAGATTGTTTCAAGAAGAGGGTTAGAGTCAGATTCTGAGGGACCTGTGCAAGAAGCACTGAACAAGCTGGCTCGTATCGGCACACATTGCTTTCCTATAGCCATTGGCTACCCAGCACCAGGACAACAAAAGGGCAGGGAAGCGAGCCACCTTACGAATTTCTGCGGGAGCGTGGTTGAGCGGGGGGGAGATCAATGAGTTCGTCGTTGGCGATCTCGTTGCTGACAATGTAGCCAAGCGGGGTAATCGGATTACTCCAGCCGCCGGCATCCTGGAGCGCCTTGATGTTCACGCCCTTTTTGGCCCTACGTTAAGGAAGAAGCCTCAATCGCTATCGCAATGGAGAGCCGATCTCTTCATCTCTCGCCGAATCCTCAGTCAATCAGATCATAAGCCGACGCTTTGTCAAAAAACAACAGATGAGATGGAGTCGACGCGGAGCTCATCTCCTGCTCCAGGTCCGAACGCGGGTACTGGATAACACCTTAACGACAACCTTCCAGCGCTGGTATCCTGGCCTAGAAGCAGGCTCGTTCCAACAAGAACCGGCACAGGCCGCCAGTTGAGCGATACTTCAGATCCCTATTTGAGTTTTTCTCATTCCGTTTCGTTCAACTAATCGTTGTGCTCTATCTTTTGGCATGGAATCCTGATAGAATAACTATTATCTCAGGATTACCTTAAGATTGGTACTATTTCAAGCACGGCATGTGACCACTGAGGGATGCCGCTTTTTATCATATCAAAGGAACCGGGAGCAAGTGTATGGAGCAGACCACGATGAGAGAATCATTGGAAAAACTTGTTGCTGCATTCATCACCGATCTTGCCCATGCCAATCGCCCCCAACATACCCGCTAGAGACTATTCCATTTCGGGGTACACGGGTTGTTTGCTCACAACGGGAGTTCCCATAAGAACATAGAGTGACACAGTCTCAAGCAAGCATTCGGTTTGCCCCGAAGTGGAATGGTCCCCTAAATGCATAGAAAAGCCAGGCTGTTGTTAGGAGGCATACATGTCTATTTCATTTTCTGATCGTCCAAAGACTATTCATATTTGCACCCTCACTCCTGACCAACAGGCATATGAAACAGCCTTATATAGCTGGTTGACCACCCAGGGTTATCATCTTCTGGCACACTCTGGTGATCCACTCCCTGCCAAACTGCGGGCGGCGAGCACGTGCGATTTGTGTCTGCTTCTACTCGGTCCAGAATTTGGTCCACAGGAAGCTGACTCTTTGTTTTCTCATACCGAACTGGAGGCTGCGGCAGCGCTGAAAGGGCAGCGCCTCTATGTGTTTATACAGGAAGCTGCTGCTGATTCTCTTTCGACGGAGCAGCGTGATTTTATTCGTCGCATCATGGATTTTAAGCAAGGGTGGTTTGCGAATAATATCTTTCCGTTCAAGATTGAGAAGTCAGAGGACTGGTTGAACCGCCTTCATCAGCTTCTCACCAAGGTCATGGACTCGTGGCGTCCTCCTCCTGTGGGAGGAGAAGAAGAAGAACGTCCCCAGGTACGCCCGGATGCGATCATGATTAGCTCGACGGGGATGATGGATGATGAGCGAGCTGTTGTTCGCACCGTGTTAGGGAGACAAGGTGTCCCAGTTATTGATTATAAAACGGCCAGTGCCGAGCCGGTGACCCCTCGCTCATGGGTCATCGAAAGCGCCCGGCAGTGTCACGCGGTTTTTCTGATTATGGGCCCAGATTATGGGTCCGATATCCCTTTTGAAGGTCTGGGTGTGACCGAATTAGAATTTGAGCACGCGCTGGACGCACGCGTGCCGGTTTTTGCTTTTCTGCGCTCCGATGCGCCTGTTTCTCCGCACGGTCTCAGTGGCGCAAATCCCGACCAGGCAGATTTTGTGCAGCGTGTCCGGTGTTATTTGCCTGCTGAGCAAATTTTTTTCTTTGACAAGAGAGCGGCAGAGGAAAAGTCTGAGCGCAGGAACGACCTGGAGCAGCAACTAGGGACACAGATACAGATAGCTCTGAGTCGATTATCGGAAAGGACCTTCATTCCTGGGCTGCCAGCGATTGACGATGACCTGCGCCTCCGCTGGTATCGCCGTCGGGTCCAACGTTGGATGGGCACTCTGCCCCATCTTACGCTCAAGCAGGGGGTGCCGCTAGAGCAAGTTTATGTCACGCTCCAGACGCTACCTTCCAAACCTGTACGCTTGGAAAAGGAGCAAGAAACTGAACAAGCTTTTGTGCCAGAGCAGGTGCGTGATGAGGAGGAGGAAAAGAGAAAAAGAGGACAAATGCTGACGGTCGATGCTGCTTTAAAACAATTCCCGCGCCTAGTCTTGCAGGGCAATCCGGGATCTGGTAAGACGGTGGCGCTGCACTGGTACGCGCTCACGGCTGGTGAGCCGGTGACTCCCGTTTTCATTGCGCTGGCTAGGTATGCTGACGCGGTAAAGAACCGTCAGGCTACTTCGCTGGAGGAATTTATTGCACACGAAGAGCAGCGTTTTATGCTGACGGATGCTGTCACTCCATCGATCTGGTTGGATCGTTTACGACAAGGACGTGGACTATTGCTCTTAGATGCGCTTGATGAAGTGCCACTTACGCTACAAGAGAAGGTTGTGGTTGATATCCTCGCCTTCTCGCAAACACTCTTTACCAGCCAGGCTCGCAATTCGCGCATCGTTTTGACTACGCGCATTGCTGGTTTCAAACCAGAGCGTTTGGAGAACACGTTCACGATTACCGAGGTCCAATATCTCACGCCTGCTCAGCAACGTCAGATCATTCGCTATTGGTTTCGCCAATCGAGCCAAGGTCGTCCATATCTCATTGGAGAGCGAGTAAACCGCATCTTGGAGGTTCTGCAACGGCAGGCTAGCCTGAACTCCTGGGCACGCACTCCTCTGATGCTGACCCTGCTCACGACTCTGGAAGCTGTCATGGACATCGATTTCTCGACGCGAGTGCTGACAAAAGCGGAAGTTTATCGTCTTTCAATCCGGCTCATGCTGAGTCAATGGAGCACTTTGAGTGATCGCTTCAGAAGTCGCAGCTTAAGACAAAAAGAGGTACTTTTACTTGCTATTGCTTGGCAGAACACGCAAGGTCAGCGGCGTGATCTTATGACTCGTGAGGATATTGTGCGCGAAGAACCATTCTTATCTTTAGAAGATCGCCAGGATGCTTTCTTAGAAGCTGACAGGATGCTCGATGAATTGAGCAGGAGAGATGGGATTCTCATACCAATTGGCGAGGCTTACACCCTCTATCATCCTACATTTCAGGAGTATCTAGTTGCAACCCGTCTAGCATCATTGCCAGAGGGTGAACGACAAGCTATCCTGAAGCAGCATCGACTGAACGAGCAATGGGAGGAGATAACCCAACTGCTAGTCAGCGAACTGGATCGCAACGGCAAGCCCATCGCCTCCAATGCTGTCTTAGAGATGCTTATCGCCGCCGATGAGCAGCCAATCCACCCCTACACTTGGCGTGACCCTCTACACCTGTCGCTTGCCCGATCCGCCCGCTGCCAGGGTATACGTACTCCTGAGTTAGCTCAGGGAGCATCTGGGAGAAAAATTGCACAGAAATGGGGGGAGATACTTGAAGGAACCTTATCCAATTTCGGGCAATATCAATATGAGCGAGAACAGGCTTGTCAGGCGATTCTTGATATGGGTGCGGAGGCAAAGGTTGCGTATCCATACCTGCAAAAGTTGTTCACAAAATGGAAGCAGGATCTTGCTAACCTTAAATCTGTCTACCAGAGAGCATTTTTCCCACGCTTACCAGCCACAGCTGTCGAAGCGTTGGGGAATTTTCAGAATGATGAAGCAGCACTATACCTGCGTAACCTATTAGTGCACGAAGAAGGTATTGGTGAAGTACAGGCTGCAGCGCTAAAAGCTCTGATCCGCTTGGGGCCAGGCGCAGCTTCGCCAGCTAGAGATTTACTTATGCGCTTTATTGGCGCACAAGAAGCGATGGGTGCAAATCTAACGTGTGAGACAGGCCAATTAGCCGCGATTCTACTCTTGCAACTTTCGCCCACAAAAGAGGAACTTGAGAGAATCGCTAAACTTGGTCAGGCATGGGCCCAAGAAGCCTTGTGGGCGACTCTCACTCTTGATCCCGCACTAGTTATGCCTTTTCTGAGAGAGATGATAAACAAAGATGATTCAATGACTTGGTATGTCTTAGAGCCTGAAAGGAGTCGGCTCGATTACCATGGAGATCCTAATGGTGATGTGCGTACCGAGGCCCTAGAGGCCGCTCGTCGTTTCGGTTTGGCCGCCGAACCATTGTTGGATCTGATTTTGTTTCGGACGATCTTCGATGTTGAGCGCAATCAACGTCTTGCAGAAGACGTGTTTCTTTCTTTTGGAGCACGAGCTGTTCCAGTTTTAAAAGAGCGATTTTTCAAAATGTATAATGAAACTGCGCGTGAGATGTTTTTTCAAGATGTTATAAGTGGCTTTAATCGCGCACGCGATGAAACTGAAATACGAAGGCTTTTAGCTGAGGGAATTCGGCAAAATCGAAATTTAGAGAGATTTGTTGATCAGCAAGATGCTCTTCGTAGACAACAGAAAATGGAGGAGAAGCTACTTGAAGAGCAACAACAGAGAGAGAAGCTTCACTCATTTTTTCGTAATCCTCCCATCGCACAAAAGAACTCCCAATTTTTCAAAACAATCAATGATGTGAAAGATTACGGAACTGAGGCCGTAGAATTTCTAGACGAGCTTTGTGCATTAGCTGAGAACGAGAGCCTGGATCGTGATTCCCGTAGTGCAGCCTTGATGCAAATTGGGAAATTGGGGCCGCTGGCAGGCAACAAGTGGGAGACGATCTGCACATTGTTATACAATCCACTGTATTATAGTGAGGCATTCGCGGCATTGGTTGCCATGAAGTTTGCTGCCGCTCCAGCACTCCCTCGAATGCGACAGCTACTGCATAGTGAAAATTGGGTTATGCGCGCTCACGCTGTTGAGGTCATCGGCTGCATAGGTCCAGGCGCTGTTGATGCTTTGCCTGATCTAATTACCATTGTGCGGGATCGCAAGAATCTGGCAAGGGGCCAGGGTATGGTACGCAAAGTTGCGGTGGAGGCGCTTGGCAAGCTTTGGCCACTTACAGAGTCTTACCTTGATGATCTGTGTAGTACGCTTCTCCACGACTCTCATGTTATTGCGCGCAGTGCGGCTGCAAAGGTGCTAGAACAGATCAAGAGTAATGAGCCCCGTGTCATCGAAGCGTTATACGCGGCTTCGCATCGCTCATCTGCATCACAAGATGTCAATATCCAGACTGCAGCGGTGCGAGCACTGAGAGCTACCCTTACAAAAATCGATATAGCTCCTGATAGTGCAGATACTATTGTAAAGCTAACCTTACGCAAGCGTCGTTTTTGGTTTTTTTAGATACCTTAGATAAACAAGCGCTCTTAGGAGGGAAGCATGGGTTTCTTCGATTGGCTCTTGAGGCGTGGTCCCTCTGATCCCAGACGGAGTACTACATTTGCGTTTAGAAGAAAACTTATAAGTTGGTTGCTCATCGCTAACATTAGCGAGTCCAGGAGATTTCTAGAAAATAATCTTGACCTTGTGCGCCCAGAGAGCGAGCAATTGCTTACAAACATCATTCGACGATTTCCCAAGAAATCGCAGATCGAAATGCCAGAGGCGAAGAAGACCATTCTGCATCGAGGTATTGTTATGGGGGGAACACGCCAAGCGGTTCGCGATGCATATATAGATGAGTTTAGTGCTCTGGTTCCACTGGATCTTCCTCCTTGGCTCGCTTTGATCAGCAATAGCATCAATTTCTTGTTATTGAGATCGACGTATGAGAACAATGATAGCGCCCTTACCCTTATAGGTACTCAAAGTTCTCAAGCAAGCTTGAGAGCCCTTCTCCCAGATGCATTATCGCGCGTACGTAATGATAACAGTCTGTCGCCAGAGATACTGGCGAGTCTTCAGTTTCTTTTGGGTGGGTTGCTGGTTGACGAAGAAAACCCTATAAGTGCGATAGAAGTATTAACAGAGGCTGCTAGCGTTTTTTGTTTACGAAGGTTCCCAAAGAAGTTTGCTCAAGTTCGGATGTATCTCGGACTAAGCTATTTTCAGAAAATGCAACTTACTCGTGATACTGAGAGTGATGATGTATTGTGCGCTATCGTATGCCTTGAAGATGCTTTAAGGAGTGGTAAACCAGAAGAAGATATCGGGGAGTGGGATCAACTGATGCGTCGCCTCTGCGCTTGCTATGCCGCTATCGAAGATTATGATCGCGTCCGCCAGCTTCGGAATGAGATATTATCTACGCTTTCCTCTATTGCATCTCCTGAATATTTTCAACGTGCTCAAGCTTCGCTTGAATTTCTACAAGAAAGAGAATATATTGAAAACATGATAGAATTGAGTTCTCCGCAGGCTGCAGAAATGATGCGGGAACGCTCTGCCTGGGAGCGAAACAGCAGACTTTCTGAGTTAGAGCGTGTGAGAGTGCAGTTTGCTCAATTGTGCAAAAATGGCTAACTGTATATTAGCTGGAGACCATTCCGGGAACCGAGGAATCGGTGGTCGAACCTCATCGGTGATTCTCCTCTGCCCTTCGAGGTCCATTTGTCGGCTCAGCCCCTGTTTTGGAATGGTCTCCAGGGCTGACTACTGGCGCAAGATGAGGAGATGAGTTGAGCAGGGAGTAACTACTCACCACCCCATGCAATAGGGAGAGGGTGACCAGCAAAGACAGCAGATAAGGCCGCAAGCATGGGACGACCTTGCTTGCTCATGGTGGAAAGATAACTGCGGATGCAACAAAATGCGCTGATGCCTGCCCGACTCGCGAAAGGTTCCCGAAATCTTCTACTGAACTTTCACCATCTGGAGATCGCGCTCAGCCGTGAGAGGACTCATACCTCAGGACCGGATAGCCCGTCCCTTTCTTGCTCGTCCTCCTGCCTCTGTCCTCTCTGCTTCCGCCTTCCAGGTGAACGTACGACAGCGTCTTTACTCACTTTTGCGTACTGGAGCGGCATGTGTGCTGTCCTCCAGCCGCCAAGGGCCTGTAATTCGTTGAGGGGCGTCCCTTCGTCGAGCAACGCGATGGCCGCGTGGTGTCGGAAGTCGTGGGGGGACAGGCGCTGCTTCCGCCTACCCTTGATCTTGTGTTTTTTGCCTTCTTCGGACGCACCGCCAAAGCCGAGTTGGGCTCCAAGCAGACCGACGCGCTTATTAATAGCACTGGTCGTCATGTGCTTGCCTGCGTAGCCGAGAAACAGTGGACCCGTCTCCCGTCCCTGCTCCCGCAGTTGCGTGAGGTAGGCACGCAGGTTGGCCTCAGTGCGCAATCCCATCTCGTAGACCCACGTCTCGTCCCCTTTTTCCCGGTAGACCGTGATGGTGTTCTCTTCAAAATCTATATCTTCTATATTTAGTGTAACCAGTTCGCTGACGCGCAGGAGGTGTTCGTCCAGTAGCGACCACATCACCGCGTCGCGCGTTGGCAGCACCTGGTCGTGTTCGCGTGGGAAGCGTGCGGGTGGGGGAGCAGGGGTGGTGGTGGTCTGTAACCGCGTCAGGTCGCTCGCGGAGATCCTGGTGAAGTCGGCTTTCTTGCGCCCGACGCGCGTCGGGGTATTACCGCGCGTGCGGTGCTGATCCACGTTGCGGGCGATCTTGCCGTTATAGCCGGAGACGGTCAGGATGGCGGTGAACTCCTGTTCGGGAATGACGCCGACGCCCTTTGGCGGGGGCCCGCAGAGGCGGCAATACTGGTGCACGGTCGCGAGCCGGTTGTTGATCGTGCCGATGGAGAAACCGCGCTGGAGCATCCAGGCGCGAAAGTCGGCGACGAGCCCGTACGTCATGCCGCGCCAGGCCTGCGCCGAGAGTGCCAGTTCCTGGGGAGAGCTCTGCACCTGCCGTTGCTCGAGCAGAAATTCGCAGAGGCAGCGCAGGTCGTAGTAGTGACGCCGCAGCGTATTGGGTCGGCAGATGAGGTGGTACTCGGCGAAGACGTCGTTTGTCCGTCCCGCGTTGGCCTCGCGTCCGGCTGTCTCGAGGGCCGTCTCAAAGGCGACCCTTTGCGTCCGCTCGTCCAGCTGTGAGGTATGAGGGGGATTGGCAGGGACCAGGCCGCGCTGTTCGCCCTCGCTCGAAATGGGCATATCCATCAGTTTGTTTCTCCTCTAAACGGCATCTAATTCCCGATTTATCTCCCAAATCGGGAATTAGATGGAGTATACCACCACGAGACGCCGGTTGTCAATTAAGCGTAAGAGAGTGCGCATTTCTAGCGAATACGCACTCTCAATCCTCAGGCGGTGTTTTTCCGGGCGGTGCGCACAACCGCAATGGGAAGAAATGCGGCTAGACCTGCAACGAGTCAAGCAGTACTTGGCGCAAGGACGCTGGTTCTGTGACAACAATCACGGATGCGTTCGTTTGGGCACGCACAACTATTACCTGGATTATTACGATGACAAGTAAACGGAAGAAAAGCCCCCTGTCGGTGAAAAGAAAGAAAGGTGGAGGTTTGGGAGGGAGATGTTAAATGGCTATAAGAATTACGGTTCACCGATGTTAGCTCAAATTAATTTGAAGTGCGTGGTCCAAATAAGCCATCTTAATGCACAAAGTAGCTGAAACACAGTCATTTCCGTCCAATTCATGATTTGCCTTACAAATCATGAATTCGTGCCACCCCTAAAATACCCCAAAAAAGCACCTCTGTCAAGTCCCTCGCTTCCTTTTTCCAGACACCCAGAACCAACAAGCGATCAGGCAGGCGCGTGCCTTCCAGGCGTTGCCTTGTGCAAGCACAGACGCATGTTCCACCGTGCCGCTCGGCAGCGCGCGCCTGCTCGCGACACGTCCCCTTGGACCACAGAGAAAGCATATTGATTTGTGCGGACAACATGACTACATAATATCATGTACGTCATCCATTATGGCATCTCTCTCTGGCTCATCCTCACCGATAGCGCCTGCACACATCCCGGTACTGCTTCCCTGCGTGCTTTCCCGCACCCACAGGACCCAGGCATACAGGGAGAGCGCACCATATGCCTGACCCCCATGCGCCACCAGCAAGATAACAAGGACGCAGCCGGGAACTTCCGTCGCTCATGCGTGGGAACAGGAGCTACCCGCCGGGAAGCTGTCACCCGCATTCCGTTCCTTATATAGGATCTGCGCTTCGTGAGAGATACGGCAAGGCAAACGAGAAGCTTCCGGGTGTACGATGCTGGATCGTCACCGCGATCTGGAGGCGCAGGATCGGTAAGCTATTGGGCAGCAGCAGGACAGCGGAATTGGTACGGGGGTAATGGTCGCCTTCGCGGCCCCGGTCAGCCATGCGTTCGGCTGATTGTCTCACCAGTGTATCGCACCGTTTCTGGGACAGCGATAGCAACTTCATTCCAACATCCCTTTCGCTCACCAGCCGATGATCTGAAAGCCAACCCAGTAGAGAGAGTCTGCGAATAGACGGATCTCAGAAGCAATGAGGCCCTCGAGTACGAACGGAACGAGATACGGCTCTCCCGCACTTTTCGTGAAAGCTCTAGCATATCCCAGATGCCTGTCTTGTGAGATTGGCTTCGCACCTTGCTCTCATTTTTTGACAGGTGCTTTATGGCTCAAATTATCACGAAAAGTGCGGGAGAGCCGAAAACGGGACGAAAAAATGTTATGACCCCATCTTCGCACTACGCTCCATTGGCTTTGCAGGCGGAAATCAGAGGGAAAACAGATGCTGGCACTCTCTTTTTTTCTGGCTCTTCTTTGTCTCTCTTCTCTCTACAAGAAGATTGGGGACATAAGATGTCAGTAACGGAACGAAAAATAGTTCTGGCGCAAAACTGGTGACATTACGATTCCTCTAAGTAGAATTTTTGTATATTTCTGGGCTTTTGGAGGCAGAAATCTGCCTCTCGAGACTGTTTTGCCATTCAAAATCAGATACTTACATCTGCTGAACATGAGAAGTGTGTCTCTTACACACTTCTCATGTTCAGCATTGTTTTTCCGGGCATCTGCCCTGATTATACGCACAAGCTAAAAGTCATCTTCTATGGCTTTTAGCCAACAGATGGCCAGATGGCAGTTGTGTTGACAAATCAACTCAACGTGTGTTATGATGGATGAGTAGAGAGAACAAGAGCTATTCTGTGAGCTAGGGAAAACAATGGAGTTCGGAAGGCGTCTTCGCGATCTGCGGAAACAGAAAAATATCAGCCAACGTGATCTGGCAGCCCAGGTAGGAATAGATTTTACCTACCTCAGTAAAATTGAGGGAGGACGTTTAGCGCCACCTAGCGAGGATGTCATTCGGCATATCGCTCAGGTGTTAAAGGCTGATGAGGATGAACTCATTAACCTGGCGGGAAAAGTGCCGAAGGACCTGAAAGCCGTGCTCGAAGAAAACCCGCAGGCAGTGGAACTCCTGCGCGTGCTGAGTGAACGAAAACTACCTGATGAGACCTATCGGCAGATGCTCAACCTGGCGCGTAAGTCTGATACTACACCAACGGACGAACAAAATAAAAATTAGGGAGATGAACGACACCAGTGACGATACAGATTGATCGCTATATCTCAGATAACGAGATTGAGGCGCAGGCTGCACGAATCTTGCAGCAGTATGGACGCCATTATAAACCAATTGTCGCCCCACCTGTGCCAATTGAGGAAATCATCGACTTCGCTGTTGACATTCCCATCGTTCGCGATTCCATTTCTGACGTGCAAGGAGTGCAGGTGCTGGCAAAGCTTGTGGCAAGGGGTCATCCCCATCCCAGTATTGAAATCATTGTCAATGAGGACAAGCAGCTTTTCTTTGACCAATACATGGGCACAGAACAATACTCGCTTGCTCATGAACTTGGGCATGCCGTCCTGCATATTGATCGCGGCAGTCTGGATACCTTGCTGCTTCCAAATACACGGGAGCAGGGCATTGTACTCTGCCGTATGAGCACAGAGGCAGAGCACGACCGTAACGCTAAGCGGAGAGAACTACAAGCAGAGCGTTTTGCAGCCTGTATCCTCATGCCGCAGGACCTTCTACGGGCGGCTTGCGCTCATGTGGACATCTACCGCTGGCCTAATCTCTATTCACTCAAAGACCAATTTCACGTCACGATTTCTGCTCTGACGAACCGACTCAAAGAGTTGCACCTGGTCACTGTCACACCTGACAGAAAACTGATGCCATACCAGGATCAGCTTGCAGCACATTCACACTCCCTTTGGGAGTAATTTTTTTAAGGGGATATTGAGTGGATATATCAACACAACATATCGACTGGCGTTCAAGTGCTCGTCAGCCCAAAGAGAACGGCTTAAAGAAAGGACTTGTTGGTCTTATAGTGTTAGGCGCTATCGCCATCTAAATAGATGTACAACGAGAAGCATCACTCATCAAAAAGCTACTCGGCTAAGCAAATCCCAACAGGAATGAGAAATGTAAGGTTAGGAGGCCTTTATGGAAAACAAAGAACAAGAAGAGAGGCACACCGTGCGGATTCACATCGATCAGAAACCCTACGAATCGCCCAACCCGACAACAGGTGAGGCGCTGTATATGCTGGTCCATGTCCAAGCAGGACTTGACCTCTATCGTGAAGTGAGTGGCGATAAGGAAGACATGCCCATTTCGAACGGCCCAGAGCTGGTTTATCTGCAAGAGGACGAACACTTCCACAGTGGTCCGCCTAAGGAATTCACGATAATCGTGAACGTCCGGAGGAAAGTGGTAGCGACAAAAGAATTGTCGTTTGACCAAATCGTCCAACTCGCGTTCGATCCAGTGCCAATGGGTCCAAATGTATTGTTTACGGTCACCTATGGACGCGGCCCAAAGGCAAATCCAGAAGGAACCTTGCTGCAGGGCGGAACGGTCAAGATTAAAGATGGGATGGTTTTTAGTGTTACAGCAACTGATAAGTCGTAGCCCTGACTTGAAGCGCCTGCGCGACGAGGGCTATAATCTGGAAATTCGAGCAGGCTTTTTGCTGGTGAAGGATGTTCCATATGTGAACGCTAAGAAGGAGATTCAGCGGGGCATCCTCGTTGCAAGGCTGGTTCTGGCGGGCGATGTGACGACACGGCCTGACGACCACGTCGCGCATTTTATAGGAGATCACCCCTGCCACGAAGATGGTAAGGAAATAGAGCAAATCAAGAATCAGAGCACCAGACACGAGCTTGCAAGTGGGGTTGTCATCGGCCATACTTTTTCAGCGAAGCCTAAGCCAAACGACTTTTACGAAGATTACTATGCCAAGGTGACGACGTATGTAGCAATTCTGTCTGGGCCTGCCCAGGCGATCGATCCTGCGATCACAGCAAAAACTTTCGCACCCATTGTGGCGGTAGCGGAAGAGGAGATTGTGTTCAACTATATCGATACGGCCTCTAGTAGAGCCGAAATTGATGTCGCGATGAGGAAACTAGCGCTGGGGAAGATTGCAATCGTCGGGCTCGGCGGAACAGGGTCTTATATACTGGACCTTGTCGCCAAAACACCCGTAAAAGAGATTCATCTCTTCGATAAAGATGACTACTTGCAGCACAATGCGTTCAGGTCGCCAGGTGCTCCATCGGTTGAAGAGTTACATGCAAAGCCCCGGAAGGTAGCTTATCTCAAGGGAATGTATGCGAAGATGCATCGAGGCATCGTAGCCCATGAAATCTATATCGACGCAGAGAATATAGAGCAGTTGCGGCAAATGGACTTCGTGTTTCTTTGCCTCGACTCTGGCACTGCGAAGAAACTGATCGTCGAGAAGTTGGAGGAGTTTGGCATCTCATTCATTGATGTCGGAATGGGTATCTACATGGATGAAGAATTGCTGGGCGGGGCTCTCAGAATTACGACCAGTACACCAGAACAACGCGATCGTGCGCGAGCTCGAATACCCTTCTCGGACGGCAACGGCCACAATGAGTACGCCCGTAACATCCAGATTGCCGATCTGAACGCGCTGAACGCCGCGTTAGCTGTTATCAAGTGGAAGAAGCTGTTTGGTTTCTACTTGGACTGTGAGCATGAGGACCACAGTACCTACACTATTGAACTCCACCTGCTCACAAAGGAAGACCAGTGTCTATGATGCAGGAACAGCTACTCAGGCATGAATTCGTCGAGTTCATGCCTGAGGTTTTGGAAGAGCAAACCCTCTATGTGTCCATGCAATATACAACGGTGATCCACAAATGTTGCTGCGGATGCAGAAACGATGTCGTTACTCTGTTAAGCCCCACAGATTGGAAGCTCATTTTTGACGGCAAGACGATTTCGCTAGTCCCCTCAATCGGAAATTGGAGCTTCGAGTGCCAATCTCACTACTGGATAAAAGACAGCAAGGTCATATGGGCACCACAGTGGTCCAAGGAAGAGATCGCTGCTGGAAGAGCTCTTGAACGGTTTGCGAAGGAGAGGTATTTCGGTACCTCTGGCATGAAGACCGAAAAAACGATGAGCGATGCCCTTGGAATATTGGGAAACGTCAAGGCGGAACTGAGTCCGTGGCGAAAGTTCAAGAAGTGGCGGTTAAAGGTGAGGAAACTATAAATTTTTGAAAAGGCAACGCCAGCACGCACCGGCGTAGAGACCGCCCGTGCAGTGTAACTGGATTGAAGAACCACAAACTCTCATAATAGCCCACGCAAGAAGATGGGGACAATCCATCCCAGCGGTCATATAATGTGAGGAGCAATGGGCTTGCTTTATGCTCCTGGCCTGAACCAGCCCACAACGGGCGAGTTTGATGGTATCCTGGTCAAACGTGTGATTGATGCTCTCTATGACCTCCATACTGCTGTTGTTTGACGAGTGTGGCTGTATCAGCGAAAAAGCTCAAATGGCTGGACATGCGCGGCATGAAGCCAGTGAGGTAGAGACCACAGCCCGGTGATACGTGTGCGCGGGGCAGGTAAATCGTATAAAGTGCCGCATGCTACCGCAACCAACGACTGCAAGTAGTCCGTTAACTGCTCCCAGAACACTGTCCACGCTGGTGCATACTGGGGCAGCTCTTCAGAGGCCATGAGCACTGATGCAACCTATTGGTTGTGGATAATCTTTCAGTATTTGGCAGCAACGGCTTAAGGACACCAAATATATTTTCAAGAGAAGAGGTGTACCCAGTCTGGGCTTTCCTCAACTCTTGAAAAGAAGAGACAAAATGACCATCACAACGCGTTCTCAGGGAAGCGAAAGCAGAAGCAAGCTCGACAACCAGATATCATCCGCGAAGATCATATCGAGGAGCGCTCTGCCCCACTCAACCACGCATGTAGCGCGTAGGAGGCAGCGAACATCAGGGTTCGCGCTCTCCACACATAGAAGTTCCACGTTACGCGGACGCGACATGTCACTCATAGGAGTGAAGCACCCTTCCTGCTGAGGAGATACTTCTCAGCAAAAGATGAAGGGCTACGCCAGGCGTTCATCACACTGGGGTCATCATATCATTTTGGGATTTTTCTACGCTAAGGCCACTACCACAACTATATGGGCTCTTATCATGCCCCTATTTGCTGTGAGAGCGGTAATACGTGCATGATTTTGACAGGAAGTTCCATTTCTCTCATGCTTGTCTATAAGGTAGATTGGCTTGAGAAGCGGCTTGAGAGCTTAGCGTAGAAAAATCCCAAAATGATATGGTGACCCCTACGTGCGCGTCCGCGTGCTGGGGAGGCGCTATCTGACGAAGACGGTGCCCGATGGCCGTCAGGTGCCCCTGGATAACCTCTCGCCGCACCATCTGCGCCATAGCTGGGCCACCGAACAGGCCCGCAAAAAGGGCGTGAACATCAAGGCGCTCCAGGATGTCGGCGGCTGGAGTAACCCGATCACCCCGCTTGGCTACATTGTCAGCAACGAGATCGCCAACGACGAACTCATTGATCTCCCCCCCGCTCAACCACGCTCCCGCAG
>Ga0307374_10002402_pt1 | contig 33351 bp, 27 predicted proteins | sample OX3MG_FD_202532 | JGI IMG/M metagenome (GOLD analysis project Ga0307374, IMG submission 202532) | Soil microbial communities from Risofladan, Vaasa, Finland - OX-3 | ecosystem: Environmental > Terrestrial > Soil > Coastal area > Acid sulfate soil | place: Finland: Risofladan, Vaasa | collected... | reverse complement strand
GGGCTGGGATCGCTGATAGGCCAGCGGACGGTGGCCGTGATCACCATGATCGTTCTCGAGGTTGTCCTGACGCCGATCCTGTCGAGGGCGCGGATACCTCATCTGTCGAACCTGCAGCGCGCAATCGTAGGCCTGGCCACGGCCCATCTGGCACCCGGCGGGCTCCCGGTACTCGGTGGCGGCGGGGGCGGGCCTGGCGGCGGTGGTGGGAATGCCGGACTGTTGCCGGAGTCCACCACCGTGGCCGTCTGCGTCATCGTCGCGTGGCTGGTGGGCTGGTCAGTCCTCGGTGCATGGCGAATGATGAACCGGGACGCCTGAGCCGAGAGGCTCGAGACATTCTCGATCAGTCACTCGCGGCCCCGGCTCGGGAGGCCTCACATCACAGCGTCGGGCTGCCGGTGTGTGGCTGCCGGGATTTGAACCCTGGACCTCCTGCTCCCAAACGCCGAAGATCACTCGCAGGTGCCATCCCATCGATACGGAAGCGATGACGGCATACGAGTGGTATCAGCACGAGGGGCCCTTGGGGGTTAGCCACCTTGGCAGCCCACCCACTCGCGGAGACGATGAAGCGAACACGTTGAGGCGAGGAGAACACTTTGGGAGCCGTCGGGATGGCGTTTCGCGCCAAATTGCGCCACCGATGGCGATCCTGGTTGGCCATTGCGATCCTGATCAGCGTCGTCGGGGGGCTGGTGGTGGCCGCGGTGGCCGCCGGCCGCCGTACGGAGGCCGCATTCCCGCAGTTTGTCGCCGCACATGGCTTTGACGCCGATGTGTACGCCACCCAACCGGTCCCGAAGGTGGCCGAGCTTCCTGGGGTCACGTCCGCCACCGAACTGGTCAGCCCCGACACTGGTCAGCCGACGTGCGACTGCACCCACCCGATCAACCCGACGGACTTCGGCGTCGTCCTCGCGCCGCCGAAGGGTAGATCACCTTTCAAGCTCGTCTCGGGCCGCTTGCCCGACCCGTCGGCCCCCGACCAGGTGCTGGCATCGTTCACTCTTCAACAGGACTACGGCGTGCGCCTGGGGAGCGTGATCCGCGTGCCGTTCTACGCCTTGTCGCAGGCTTCGGCCTACAACAACGCCACTGGCGCACCACCGAAGCCCAAGGGTCCAACCATCGATCTCCATGTCGTCGGGTTCGAAGCCACCGAATTCGAGTTCCCTTCCGGGTCGACTCCTTCGTACGACCTCTACACCACCCCAGCCTTTGCGCGCACGGTAATCCCTCGGACGCCAGCCGGCTATGTGTACTTGGTCAGCTTGCGCGGCGGTTCGGCTGATCTCCCCCGATTCGACGTTGAAACCAACTCTCTGCGTGCGGCCGGCGTGGAGGGTGGCTCAAGCGAAGACGCGGCAGCCGCATCGGTCGAGGCCTCTATCCATCCCCAGGCCATCGGGTGGTGGATCTTGGCGGGGCTCGCCGCTCTAGTCGGGCTGGCGGTCGTGGGCCAGGCACTGGCCCGCCAGAACATCGTCGAGAGCGAAGAATATCCCACGATGGCCGCCCTCGGCGCGAGTCGGCGTCAGCTGGCGGCGCTGGGCATGGCCCAGATCCTGGTGGTGGGGTTCGTCGGCGCCGCCGGAGCTGTGGCGGTGGCCACGTTGCTCTCGCCGATCGCCCCCCTCGGCGAGGCTCGGGTTGCCGAGAGCTCCACCGGTATCACTTTTGACACCCGTGTCCTGTTGTTCGGGGCACTCGCCACGGTGGTGGTGGTGCTGGTTCTTGGCATATGGCCCACCCTGCGTGCAACGCGAACCTTGCGGACCGACGACCGGGCGGTTACGACCCGCCCCTCAGCGGTGGTGGCTCACTTAGCGGCCATGGGTGCACCTCCGAGCGCGGTGATCGGCGTCAGGAACGCGTTGGAGCGAAGGACCGGTGGGGCGGCTGTTCCAGTGGGGAGCGCCCTTCTCGGAACGGTGTTGGCCGTCATGGCGCTCTGTGGGACCGCGGTGTTCGGGGCCAGTCTTTCGCACCTGACGGCCACGCCCAGGCTCTACGGCGATACGTTCCAGCTCAATTTCACCGACCCATCCGGCGGGGGGAGACCGAACCCCGTCCTCTTGAGAAGCCTTGAACACAACAGGGCCGTCACCGGGATCACCGAGGGCATCGGCACCGAGATCTCGGTGAATCAGTTAGCGGTGGGAGCTATGGCCGGAACGGCCATCCGGGGTCAGCTCCTCCTCTCGACGGTCAACGGGCATCTTCCGAACACCGACGATCAGATCGGCCTCGGCGAGACGACCATGCGCCAGGTAGGCGCGCATGTCGGCTCGCTCGTTCGTGTCACCGTGTCGTTGCCGTCGGGTGGAAAACGAACGGCGACATTCCGGGTGGTGTCGCAGGTGTCCCTCCCGGTGCTCGGAGGAGGCGTGAGCCTGGGCTCCGGCGCGGTGCTCACGACCGCTGGCTACGAAAACACCGTGTGTGCGCCGGGTCCCGGGCGAGCGGCGTGCAGAGAGGCGGGATTGGCGACCACCAATGGCGGTGGAATGCTCGTTCGCTTCGTTTCTGGCCCACGGGGGGAAACAGCGATCAGGCACTATCTCGATGCGTACCGATCAACCGCAGCCCTTGCCATGACCCCGACTTCCCTCATCAACTTCGGCGAGGCCGTCAACTTCCCGCTCATCTTCGGCGCGATGTTGGCCGTGGTCGGTGCATCGACACTCGCACACCTCCTCGTGGTGAGTGTGTCGCGCCGCCGACGAGAGATCGGGCTTCTCAAGGTGCTGGGGTTCGTCAATCGCCAGGTTGTCTCGGCCGTGGCCTGGCAGACCACGACGCTGGCCCTCATTGGCATCATCGTCGGCGTCCCTCTGGGGGTGGTGGTCGGTCAGGCGATATGGAAGGCGTTCGCCAACAACCTCGGCGCTGTCCCGGTCTCTATCGTGCCGATCTGGCTCGTGGGAGTACTGGTGGCGGGTGTCGTCGTGGTCGCGAATGTCCTTGCTATCGGCCCCGCACTGGTGGCGACCCGGTCGAAGCCGGCGAGGCTTCTGCGCGCGCCTCAACTGAACGCCGTATGATTTGCCAGAAATCTTAGGGGCCAGAAATCTTGGGCGATCGCCGGGCCTGGCGCGGTGGCGCGGATCTCGTACCGCTGCGATTGGTGGTGCATACCGGCTCCTCAGGGATCCTCGTCGAGCTGATGCCGGTTGTCTTCCTTCGTCAAGAGTCGGGCTGCCGGGATTTGAACCCGGGACCTCCTGCTCCCAAAGCAGGCGCGCTGCCAAGCTGCGCTACAGCCCGTTGTTTCGACGCCGATCACGTCTGCTGCCCGAGCATCGGACCTGATCGGCATCACTGACGTCTCTGTATCCTCCCGCACAGTCTGCCATCGGCCGAGCACTCTGCGTGTCGGGCTCTTCGGAGAGGGCTGGCCATGCGGCCCTTTGTGGGGGCTGCTGCGTTAACATCGACCCCGAATCGAAGGTCCGACTGGCGGGTGCCTGCTCAAGGAAATGGCCAACGTCTACAGGGCTGGCTCGCACCTTCCCGCCGGGTGCCGGGGGGTCACCAGACGTGGGCTGCGTGAACGGGAGAGGTCGGCGATGGTGACGCGTAACGTGAACACGGACCATACGGCGGGCACTCCGCACGCGGGCCCACGGCCGTATGCAACGTAGGCACCAATCTCCCGTCCGCCGGGTCCATGCGAGCCGCCCCTTGCGGATCGGCGGAATCGCCGCCGGCCTTCTGGCGCTCTCGGCCGGGTTGACAGTCCCGGCTCTCTCACCAGCGCCTGCCACTGCCGCCACCGTGGCCGCCGCGTCTCCGTCTCCGGCCGCCGGCCATCGTCTGGCCGTGTCCTCGAGCGACGGCCAGGGCTACTGGTTGGTGGCCTCCGACGGAGGGATCTTCACCTTCGGCAACGCCGGCTACTACGGCTCGACCGGGTCGATGAGGCTCAATGCGCCCATCGTGGCTATGGTCGCCACTCCCCAGGGCCAGGGCTACTGGTTGGTGGCCTCCGACGGAGGGATCTTCACCTTCGGCGATGCCGGGTTCTTCGGTTCGACGGGAGCCATCCACCTCAATGCGCCCATCGTGGGCATGGCCGCCACCCCGGACGGCCAGGGCTACTGGTTGGTGGCCTCCGACGGAGGGATCTTCACTTTCGGCGATGCCGGCTATTACGGCTCGACCGGGTCGATGAGGCTCAATCGGCCCATCGTCGGCATGGCCGCCACCCCTGATGGCAAGGGCTACTGGTTGGTGGCCTCCGACGGAGGGATCTTCACTTTCGGCGACGCCGGGTTCTTCGGATCGACGGGAGCCGTCCCGCTCAATGCGCCCATCGTGGGCATCGCCGCCACCCCGGACGGCCAGGGCTACTGGTTGGTGGCCTCCGACGGGGGGATCTTCACCTTCGGCGGCGCCGGGTTCTTCGGGTCGGCAGCGGGCGCCAATGCTCGTCTCGGCGACATCGTGGCCGTGTCCCCCGCCTCTGACGGCCAGGGCTATTGGCTCGCCGCCGGCAATGGCGCGGTCGACTCGTTTGGTGACGCGGCCTCCGATGGGTCGACCGTAGGCACGGCCTTGAACAGGCCCATTGTCGGATTCGCCCCTCTCCCACCCGCCATCCCGAGTGGGGAATCTCCGGCACCCTTGTCGATTGCGACCACCCCGCTGGCCTTAGCGGCGCAAGGATCGCCCTATTCCGCAACATTGTCCGCCACGGGAGGCACGGCCCCCTACTCCTGGATACTCATATCGGGATCCCCGCCGCCCGGCCTCGCTCTCTCGCCTGCCGGGATCATCTCGGGGACGCCGGGTGCGGTGGGTACCTTCACCTTCACGGTGGAGGTGACCGATGACACGGCGCCCACCCCCCTCACGGCCACGGGGACACTCTCGATCTCCGTGGCGCTGGCGCCACTCTCGATCAGGACCACCTCGTTGCCGGACGCCATTGTGGGGGCGGCGTATGGGGCGACGCTCGTTGCCGCGGGTGGCACCGCCCCCTATTCGTGGACGCTCAGCGGCGGTTCCCTGCCGGTCGGGCTGGCACTTTCGCCCAGCGGGGTGATCACGGGAACGCCGACCGGTCAGGGCAGCGCCACCTTCACCGTGCAGGCGATCGACGCCACGTCGCCCACGCCGCTGGCTGCGTCGGCCATCCTGTCGATAGCCGTCTTCCCGCCTTCAACATCGACGACCACGGCTCTTTCGTCGAACTGGTCCGGCTACGTCGAGCTCAACGGCCCGTTCACGTCGGTGACCGGTACGTTCAGCGTCCCTGCCCTTTCCCCGGGGACCCCGCCCGGTGACCAGATGTCCGAATGGGTCGGGATCGACGGGGGAAACGGCGACAATTCGCTCATTCAGGCAGGGTTCAACGAGTCACCGGATCCCAACAATCCCGGCAGCTTCATCATTCAGCCATGGTGGGAGATCCTCCCGGCTGCAGAGACGTACATCGCGAGCGTGCAGATCCAACCCGGGGATCAGGTGACGGTTTCCATCGATCAAATCAGCGGGACCGACTGGGGCATCACCTTGACCGACGACACGAACGGGGAGAGCTTCACCACCGATCGAACCTACAGCGGGCCCGCCTCCACGGCCGAGTGGATCCTCGAGGCGCTCACCGTGAGCGGCAAAGTCGCCACGCTTGCGCCGTTCTCGCCGGTCGTCACGTTCAGCGACCTGGGGTTTTCGGGCTCAACCACGAAACTGCAAGAAGTCGTCATGGTCCAAAGCGGCACGCAGGTGTCAACGCCTTCGACGCTGACCGCCAACGGATTCAGCGTGGCCTACGGCAGCAACGCCCCCCCGCCCCCCTGATCACCTCGCGACCTGCCGTCATCCCCCGGCTCCGTGAGAGCGCTGTCTGCACCATCCAGCCGTGACCTGGGAGGTCTCAGTCCTTCTTCTTGCCCAAGATACGGTTCATTTTCGTCCCACACGTGGGGCACAGACCCTGGGCGGCACGGCGGCCATTGGCCAGCTCGACCTCTTGGCCGTCGAATTCACGCTTTTCGCGGCACTTCACGCAGTAGCCCTCGTAATTAGCCATGCCAACTCCTCTTGTCGGTAAGCCCGTCGGTGAGCCCCCGGATTGCTTCGAAAGTTAGCGGCGGGGTTTGCAGAAGGGGGGGATGCTCAGGCCCGGTCAGGCGGGGCACGGCTAGCCCCAGGAACGTGGGGGACGAGTCGGCGGCCGGAGGAGAGGACCAGGAAAAGAGGGGCGAGCGGGCCGGCGCCAACAGCTGGTTGCGCCGTGGCGAGGAGGCCGCCGCCGCGCTCGCCGAGACCTGGCGATCCCTCGTCGACGTCTGCTGCGGGCTCGATGCACCGCAGTGGGGTTTGCCGACCGAGTGCCCCGGCTGGACGGTCAAGGACCAGCTCTCGCACCTGATCGGCATCGAGCGATCCCTCCTCGGAGAGGCGCCACCGGCGTGGGATGCGCCGCTGGGCGACCACGTGCGGAACGCCTTCGCCCAGGAGAACGAGCCGTGGATCGCCACGCGCCGGGCGCAAACCGGGCCGGTCGTACTGGCCGAGTTCGTCGCCGTCACCGAGCTGCGGTTGGCCACGCTCCGGCGTCTGACCGAGGACGAGTGGGCCCACGTCGGCCCGACCATCGTCGGAGAGGTGGCGTATGCCGACTTCATGAAGACCAGGATCTTCGACAGTTGGGTCCACGAGCAGGATGTGCGCGTGGCGCTGGGCCGGCCCGGGGGGACCGGAGGATCGGCCTCGGCCATGGGAGTGGGTCAGGTCGAGGCGGCAATGGGCTTCGTCGTGGGCAAGAAGGCGGCGGCGCCCGAGGGCGCGGCGGTGCACTTCTCGGTGGCTGGTCCCGCCGACGATGCGCGCAGCTTCACGCTCGAGGTTCAGGGACGTCGGGGCCGGCCGGCGGCGGCGGGGGTTGTTCCCACGGTCACCCTGGCCCTGTCGAGCATCGATTTCGTACGGCTGGGCTGTGGTCGGGTATCGGCGGGCGAGTTGGAGGCCGCCGGTGGGGTAGTGGTGGACGGGGACGCGGCCCTCGGGAGAACGATTCTCGAAGCAATGAACTTCATGTTCTGACCGCCCGCCCCGAGTGCCCGCCCACCCCAACCTGCCCCCGTTGCCGCGTGCCCAGCCGTGCCGCAGCCCGTACCGGCGCCTCCGGGCGCGGTGCTTCGGGGGCTCCCGAGATCGTCCGGGGCCGGTGCGGTGCCGGGTCCTTCGAGTCGACCAGTAGAGTGTGCAATTCGTGATGCGTGCCACCACCGAACCATTGGAGGGAAACCTCGTCCGCCTGAGCGTCGAGATCGACGAGCCAGAGTTCGACAAAGCTCTGGTAGACGTCGTCAAGACGCTGGCCTCACAGATCCGCGTGCCGGGATTCCGCCCCGGCAAAGTGCCGCGCAAGGTGCTGGAGGCCCGAATGGGCGGAGCCGGTGCGCTGCGTGCCGAAGCTCTCCGGGAAGCGTTGCCGGACTTCTACGCCCGCGCGGTGATCGACTCGGAAATCGATCCGATTGCCTCACCAGAGATCGACATCACCTCCGGCGAGGACGGCGGCGCGATCAGCTTCGACGCTGTCGTCCAGGTCCGTCCGACCGTATCGATTCCCGGCTACGACGGCCTCCAGGTGACCCTGCCCGGCATCGTCGTCAAGGATGAGGATGTCGACCGGCAGATCGATCGCCTGCGGGAGAACGATGCCGAGCTCGAGCTGGTCGGACGCCCCGCTATCGACGGCGACCTGGTCACCATCGACCTCCACGGGAACGACGAGAGCGGAGCCGAAGTGGTCGGCGTGGACGACTATCTCTACGAAGTGGGCAGTGGCACCGTCACCGTTGAGCTCGACGAGCAATTGCGTGGTGCCAAGGCCGGTGACATCTTGGCCTTCACCTCGGCGGCTCCGGGCGACGGGGACGAGGTCATTTCGTTCAGGGTCCTCGTCAAGGACGTCAAGGTCAAGAAATTGCCGGAGCCGACGGATGCGTGGGCGGACGAGAGCTCGGAGTTCGCCACCCTGGCCGAGCTGCGGGCGGACATCTCCGAGCGCGTCGCCCGGGTCAAGCTGGTGCAGAGCCAGATGGCCCTGCGGGAAAAGACCGTCGAAGCCATCGCCGGCCTGGTGGATGAGAGCGATGTTCCCGAGGTGCTGGTTGATTCCGAGGTGAGCGAGCGTCTGCATGACCTCCAACACCGGCTCGAGGCGCAGAAGCTGGGTTTGGGGGAATACCTCCAGGCCACCGGCCGTACGCCCGACGATCTGCTGGCTGCCGTGCGGGTCGAAGCGCAGCGGGCGGTCAAGGCCGATTTGGCTCTCCGGGCCCTGGCCGAGGCCGAAGAGCTGGGTTTGAGCGACGAGGAGCTGGACGACGAAATCGCGACCATGGCCGAGCGGATGGAGACCACCCCGGCCGAGCTGCGCCGGCAGCTCGACACGGCCGGACGAACGGGCGCGGTACGCTCGGAGCTACGAAAGGGCAAGGCGCTGCAGTGGCTGCTGGACCACGTGGAGCTCTTCGACGAGGAGGGCAACCCGATGTCGCGGGATGACCTGAAGACCGACGCGGCCAAGGAGAACGAGGAGAACGAGTGATGAAGAAGAACGAAGGTGATCAGTTCGGAGCTGATCGGTACAGGGCGAACAACTATCTCGTTCCCACAGTCATCGAGTCGTCCAACCGGGGCGAGCGGGCCTACGACCTCTATTCGCGCCTCTTGCGTGAGCGCATCATCTTTCTCGGCACTCCGGTCGATGACACGGTGGCCAACCTGGTCTGCGCCCAGATGCTCTTCTTGGAGTCCGAGGAGCCGGACAAGGAAATCCACCTTTACATCAACTCGCCCGGGGGCGACATCACGGCGCTGTTCGCCATTTACGACACGCTGAAGTTCATCAAGCCCGATGTCTCCACGTTCTGCTACGGCCAAGCCGCGTCCGCTGCGGCCGTGCTCCTGGCGGCTGGCGCGCCCGGGAAGCGATTCGCCCTCCCGCACGCCCGGATCCTGCTGCATCAGCCCTGGGGCGGTGTCGAGGGTCAAGCGAGCGACATCGAGCTCCAGGCCAAGGAGATCCTCCGCATGCGCGACCTGTTGACCAGCATGCTGGCCGAGGACACGGGCCAGACTCATGAGAAGGTCACCAAGGACACGGATCGTGACTTCATCATGACGGCGGATGAGGCCGTGACGTATGGCGTGATCGACGAGATCATCACCTCCCGCACGGTCGCCCCGCTCGAAGCTATCGGCGCTGCATAGGCCTTCTAGAACGTCTCGGCGAGAGTAACGGGGAGAGGGGATTCGGTGGCGAAGTTCGGCGAAGGTGGGGATCTGGTCAAGTGCAGTTTCTGCGGAAAGACACAGAAGCAGGTCAAGAAGCTGATAGCCGGGCCCGGTGTCTATATCTGCGACGAGTGCATCGATCTGTGCAACGACATCATCGCCGAGGAGCGCGATGAGACGGCCGAACTCTCGTTCGAGGACCTGCCCAAGCCAAAGGAGATCTTCACCTTCCTGAACGACTACGTCGTCGGTCAGGAGTACGCCAAGAAGATCCTTTCGGTCGCGGTGTACAACCACTACAAGCGGGTGCAGGCCGGACCGGTGCAAGATGACGGGGTCGAATTGGCCAAGTCCAACATCCTGCTGTTGGGTCCGACGGGGTGCGGCAAGACGCTGCTGGCCCAGACACTGGCCCGCATGCTCAACGTACCCTTCGCCATTGCCGATGCCACCGCGTTGACCGAGGCCGGCTACGTCGGCGAGGACGTCGAGAACATCCTTTTGAAGTTGATCCAGGCGGCCGACTATGACGTCAAGCGGGCCGAGACAGGCATCATCTACATCGACGAGATCGACAAGATCGCCCGCAAGAGCGAGAACCCGTCCATCACCCGGGACGTGTCGGGCGAGGGTGTCCAGCAGGCACTGTTGAAGATCCTGGAGGGCACGACGGCGTCGGTTCCTCCCCAAGGTGGCCGCAAGCACCCTCATCAGGAGTTCATCCAGATCGACACCACCAACATCCTGTTCATCTGCGGCGGTGCCTTTGCGGGACTGGACCGGTTGATCGAGGGCCGCATCGGCAAGCGGGGCATTGGCTTCCGGGCCGAGGTGCACCGCCGTGAGCGCGATGACGGAGAGATCTTGCGACACGTGCTGCCCGAAGACCTCATCAAGTTCGGCCTGATCCCCGAGTTCATCGGTCGCTTGCCCGTGGTGAGCGCCGTCTCCCCGTTGTTCAAGGACGCCCTGGTGCAGATTCTGGTCGAGCCCAAGAATGCGCTGTCCCGCCAGTACGAGCGTGTCTTCGCCCTCGACAACGTGGAGCTCGAGTTCACGCCCGACGCGCTGGAGGCAGTGGCGGAGCAGGCCATGCTGCGCGGCACGGGCGCCCGCGGGCTGCGCGCCATTCTCGAAGAAGTCCTCTTGGACGTGATGTACGACCTCCCGAGCCGTTCTGACGTCGGCAAGTGCGTCGTTGACCGCGCCGTCGTGCTGGACCGGGTCGCTCCGACCTTGGTTCCCGTGGGCGGTGTCCCGGTCAAGTCGACCCGCACCCGGCGCGCCGCTTCGTAGTCAGCCGCGCGCTGGTGGCAGGGGAGGGGACGGATCCTTCAGGGACGGATCCTCGCCGGACGGATTCTCGCCGGACGGATTCGTCACTGGCGGAGGTACCTTCGGTCGGCCCGCCGTTTGTGGATCTCGACGCCGCCCTGGAGTGGCTGGACGATCACATCGATTTCGAGTCGAACATGCCAAGTCGCCGCACCTGGCCCACGCTCGATCGCATGAAGTCCCTCATGGCGGTCCTCGGCGACCCTCACGAATCGATTCCCTCGGTCCACGTGACCGGGACCAACGGTAAGGGCTCCACATCGGCCATGGTGTCCGCCTTGATGATGGCACAGGGCCTGAGCGTGGGGACCTATACGAGTCCGAACCTGCACTGCGTCTCGGAGCGATTGGCGCACAACGGCGAGCCGATCGACGACGAGGCATTTCTCGGCGTGCTCTCCGAGCTGGCCTCGCTCGAGGCGTTGATTCCCGAGCGGCCCACCCGCTTCGAACTCCTCACGGCTGCTGCGCTGTCGTGGTTCGCCGATGATGCCGTCGACGCCATGGTGGTCGAGGTGGGGTTGGGCGGCACGTGGGACAGCACGAATGTCCTGCACGGTGACGTGGCCGTCTTGACCAATTTCAGTTACGACCACACCGATGTTCTCGGCCCGACGCTCGAAGGCATCGCGGAGGACAAAGCGGGGATCATCGAAGCCGGAAGCATGGTGGTGGTGGGTGAGACGCGGGCCGACCTGGTGGCGATCGTCGAAAGGCACGCGGCCCGGGTGGGCGCGGCCGGGGTATGGGCGGCCGACCGAGACTTCGGTTGCGAGGAGAACCGGGTGGCCGTCGGGGGTCGCCTCGTCACCCTCTGGACGCCGGGTGGACGGTACGAGGATGTCTTGGTACCCCTCCACGGCGCGCATCAGGGACGCAACGCGGCCTGTGCCCTGGCCGCCGCAGAGGCCTTCTTTGGCCGTCCCCTTGACCCCGAGGTCGTCCAAGAAGGCTTCGGGATCGTACGGGTACCGGGTCGGCTCGAAGTGCTGGGCCGCCGACCATTGCTGCTGGTCGATGGAGCGCACAACGTGGCCGGCATGACCGCCCTCGGGCTCGCCCTCGCTGAAGAGTTCGCCGTCGACGGCAACAGCGTTGCCGTGATCGGCATGCTGTCGGGCCGGGATCCTTCGGCCATGGTGGCAGCCCTGGCTCCGGCGGACGTGACCACCGTCGTGGCCTGTCAACCCGACTCGCCCCGGGCTCTTCCGGCCGGCGACGTGGCGGACGCCGCCCGGGCCCTGGGTTTGACCGTGCACGTGAAGCCCTCCGTGCTCGACGCCTTGGCTCTCGCACGTGGACTCGTCAATGCCCGTGGGCTCGTCGTGGTGACGGGTTCGCTGTACACGGTGGGCACCGCCCGCGGGGAGATCCTGGCCGGCGCTGTGCGCTGGGAGGACGCCGGCCGCTGAGTGCACCCGCCTGGCCGGATGAGCCGACTGGCGGGCGCCGGAATGCGCCAATCCATTAACCAATCATTGAGGGTTTTGGCGGAGGGCGATGGCGGTGCGGCCGGGACGTTGTCTCGACTTGAGGTTGAGAGTTTTTGGTTGAGGGTTCGTGCCACCTGCGAGGACAGCCGACACGGATGAGGAAGTAAGAGTGCCCAGGCGGAGTCGTGTGCGGCATTGCATACCTGTGCTGCTGCTACTGTCCTCCGCTCGTGGATCGAACCCTTGTGATTGTGAAGCCAGACGGCGTCGAACGCGGACTGATCGGCGAGATCATCGGACGGTTGGAGCGCAAGAACCTGCGCCTGGTGGCCGCCGAGCTGCGAACCGTCACCACGGAGTTGGCGCAGGCGCACTACGCCGAGCACGCCGAGCGCCCATTCTTCCCTGACCTGGTGGAATTCTTCACCCGCTCGCCCGTCCTGCTGATGGTGATCGAGGGCCCGAAGGACACCTACGCCGTCGTGCGTACCATGATGGGGGTCACCAACCCGGCCGAAGCGGCCCCGGGAACGATCCGGGGCGACCTCGGCATCGAGACGACCGAGAATTTGGTGCACGGCTCTGACTCCCACGAGTCGGCCGCAAGGGAAATCGCCCTTTTCTTCCCAGAACTCGCCTCTTCGTAACCCCCGTTCGCCGGGCCCTCGCGCGGGTTGCCTTGTGGTGGACCGAGCCGTCCCCTAACCTGGTACCTCACCTACAGGTACCGGATTCCTTCCGGTGCTCGTCCCGCATACACCGGGAGAAAGTCCTTCATGGCCGACAACCGCCTTTCCCTCCTTGGTCGTGACATGGCCGTCGACTTGGGTACCGCCAACACCCTCGTCTACGTGCGCGGTCGCGGCATCGTCCTGAACGAGCCCTCCGTGGTCGCGGTCGACGTCAAAGACGGTCGCCCGTTGGCCGTAGGGGCCGAGGCGAAACGGATGATCGGCCGGACACCGTCGAACATCCAAGCGATCCGCCCGCTCAAAGACGGCGTGATCGCAGATTTCGAGATCTGCGAGAAGATGCTGCGGTACTTCATCCATCGCGTGCATCAACGCCGCTTCGCCAAGCCGCGCATGGTGATCTGCGTGCCGTCGGGTATCACGGGCGTCGAACGGCGGGCTGTGATGGAAGCGGCGGAATACGCCGGCGCACGGCGGGCGTACATCATCGAAGAGCCGATGGCCGCCGCCATCGGAGCCGGCCTTCCTGTGCACGAGCCGACCGGCAACATGGTGGTCGACATCGGCGGAGGCACCACGGAGGTCGCGGTCATTTCCTTGGGCGGCATCGTGACGAGCCAGTCGGTGCGCATCGGCGGCGACGAGCTCGATGAAGCGATCATCGCATTCGTGAAGAAGGAATTCAGTCTGGCCCTCGGCGAGCGCACGGCAGAGGAGATCAAGATCACCCTCGGGTCGGCCTACGAGTTGGAGCAAGAACTCCACGCGGAGATACGTGGTCGGGACCTCGTGAGCGGCCTGCCCAAGACCATTGTCGTGTCGACCGAAGAGATCCGGCGAGCAATCGAAGAGCCCGTGTCCGCCATCGTCGATGCCGTGAAGGTCACCCTCGACCGCACGCCGCCCGAGCTGGCGGCCGACATCATGGAGCAGGGGATCGTCCTCACCGGAGGGGGTGCGATGTTGCACGGGCTCGAGGCTCGCCTGCAGAACGAGACAGGAATGCCCATCGTCGTCGCCCGGGACCCGCTGAACTGCGTGGCCGTCGGTGCCGGTCAATGTCTGGAAGAGTTCGAAGCGCTCAAGCGGGTGCTGATCACCACGTCTACGCGCTGACGGATCGTCCGGTCTCACCGGGGTGGCGAGGTCTCGGCGGTCACGCCGCACGTTGACGGTGGTCGTCTTGGTCGTGCTGTCGCTTTCCATCGTTTCGCTCGACCTGAACGGGCGTACGCACAGCGTCACCTCGGGTGTGAAGTCGGTGGCGAACGGAGTGTTCTCGCCGCTGCGTCACGCGGTCACCGACATTCTCAGCCCGATCGGAGATTTCTTTGCCGGCGCCGTGCACTATGGCTCGCTGCAGTCCGAGAACCAGAAGCTGCAGGCCACCGTCGCCAGCCTGCACCAGGCGCAAGCCGAGAACGCCTTTGAGAAGAACCAGTTGCGCCAGCTGATGGCGTTGAACGACTTGCCGTTTCTCGATTCGCTGCCCACCGTCACGGCGCAGACACAAGAGCTGGACAGTTCGAACTTCACCATGACGATCACCATCGACAAGGGGCGATCTGACGGGGTCGATGTCGGGATGCCGGTGGTCGGAGGGGGCGGACTGGTGGGGGAGGTGATCCAGTCGTTTCACCACACCTCGGTCGTGCGGTTGGTCAACGACGGCCAATCGAAGGTGGGCGTGACGTTCGGCCAGACCCAATCGCACACGGCGACGGTCGACGGCCAGGGCCCGGCCTCTTCGATGACCGCGGATCTCGTGCCGCCGCACACGCCCTTGCACAAGAACGAGGTCATGTACACGAGCGGTTTCAACGCCGCGGCCTTTCCTCCAGGAATCCCGGTGGCGAAGGTGACCTCGTTCCACACCAGCCCCGGGGCCAGCCAGGTGACCATCGCTGTCGCGCCGGAGGCCACCCTCAGCCAATTGGCGTACGTCGACGTCGTCCTCTGGGAGCCCCCGGCATGAGTGGGCGTGCCACACTCCGCGTCGCGCTGGTGACGCTCCTGTTGCTGCTCCTCCAGTCGACGGTGATCTTGTCGATACGGATCGGAAGCACACACCCGGACATCCTGTGGCTCCTGCCGATCACGGCCGCCCTCCTTGCGGGTCCCGAGACGGGTGCGATCGTCGGTTTCTGGTCCGGCTTGGCCTTCGACCTGGTGCTCCCGACGCCATTCGGTCTCGGTGCCCTGGTGGGGTCCCTGCTGGGTTACTCCATCGGCGCCGCCACGGCAGCGGTCGACAAGCGCGCGGTGTGGTTGAAGCCCGTGGCCGCGGTCATCGGAAGCGTCGCAGCTGACATGCTGTTCTCCGTGCTCGGAGCCATCTTCGGCCAACAACAGATGGTGCAGGTCGACTTCTTGTCACTCTTCGTCATCGTCGCAGTGTCGAGCGCACTCTTGGTGCTGCCGGTCAATCGCCTGATGCGGTGGGCCTTCTTCGCAGAAGGGAACCGGCGCACGCTGGTGTCAGCCCACTCACCCGAGGGCGGTATCTGGTGAAGCGGACGCTGCGCCACCCCATCCGGGGAGATCGCCTCCATCCCAAACCCTCGTCACGCCAACCTCGCAAGTCGACGTGGAACCGCGAGGCGCTCCAGCCGCGCATGCGACCGCGCAAGAGCGTCAATGTCGCCTCTCTGGTCGGCTCGCCCGAAGACGAACCATCTCGCCCCAACCTCCGCCTGCGGGTGGTCGGTATCCTCTTCCTCGTCCTCTTCCTCGTCCTCGGACTCCGGCTGTGGACGCTGCAGATCATCGACGGCAGATCCTACGCCGCGGCGGTCAACCGCAATCAGGTCCGTGTGGTGGACATCGCGGCGCCGCGCGGTCAGATCGTCGATCGCAATGACACGGTCCTGGTCTCCAACGTCCCCGAGCAAGAGGTGCTGCTCTCGCGCGTCAGCGCGACACAGGACCCTTCCATCATCGGCAAGGTCGCCGCGCTCATTGGCGAAACGCCGGCACAGGTCAACGACGCGGTGAAGAACGTGCGCTACAGCCCCTACGAACCGGTGCCGGTCGCCACCAACGTGTCGGCGGCCACGGTGCAGTACCTGCAGACCCACCAGTCGGACTATCCCGGCGTCAGCGTGCAGACCATCACGCAACGCACGTATCCCCAAGGTGGGACCACGGCCACCCACGTGCTCGGGTACTCGGGCGACATCACCTCGCAGCAACTCGCGGCGAATCCCAAGGCCGGCTACAACCAGGGCAGCCTGGTGGGGCAGTCGGGCATCGAGGCGCAGTACGAGCCGTTCCTGCGCGGCGTCAACGGGAGGCAGGCACTCTCGGTGAATGCGTCCGGAGACGTGGTCGGCACGCTCTCGCGCACCGCGCCCCAGATCGGCGGCACGGTCGTCCTCAACATCGACACCGGCCTCCAGCAGGCGGTGCAGACCGACCTGGCCAACCAGATCCTCCAGGACCGCCGCACGCCGGACGCGACGAACGGCAACAGGCTTCCGTCTGCCATCAACGGCGCGGCCATCGTCCTCAACCCGCAGAACGGCCAGGTCCTCGCCATGGCCTCGTATCCCACCTACGACCTCAATCAGTGGGTCGGCGGTATTTCGACTGCGAACTTCGCCGCCCTGCAGGCGACCGGAGCGGAGAACAACGACGCCATTCAGGGCGCGTACACGCCGGGCTCGACCTTCAAACTGATCACCGCCACCGCGGACTTGCAGGACGGGGTGTACAGCCCGTCGCGCTACTACAACGACACGGGGACCTTCAAGGTGCAGAACTGCACCGGTGGCACGTGCAACTTCACCGACAACCCCGGGGACAGCGGTGGCGAGTACGACCTCGCTCTGGCTCTGACGGTGTCGAGTGACTCGTACTTCTACAACCTCGGGGAGTTGTTCTGGGAGGGAAGGGCGACCTACGGGGCCAATGCCATCCAGAACGTGGCGGCGCAGTACGGGGAAGGGGTGAGCACGGGCATCGACCTTCCCAATGAGGTTCAGGGGCGGGTCGACAGCCAATCAGAACGGGAGAAACTCCACCAGCAAGCCCCGGCGGCGTTTCCCAACACGACCTGGTACACGGGCGACAACGTCGAAATGGCATTCGGCCAGGGTGCCACCGCGCTGACGCCGATCGAGCAAGCGGTGGCCTACGCCACCTTTGCCAACGGGGGAACGCGGTACGCACCCGAGGTGGCGGCAGAGATCGTCAATCCGACCACCGGGAAGGTGGTGACCCAGTTCGCACCGAAGGTGACCGGGCACGTGAACCTTCCCGCCAGTGTGTCCGAGCCCATTCTCCAGGGGCTCGAAGGCGTCATCGCCAATCGGAATGGCACCGCCTACGGTGTCTTCCAGGGCTTTCCGACGAGCTGGAACCTCGCCGGCAAGACCGGTACGGCCACCAACCCCAGTGCCAAGGAGCCCAACAGTTGGTTCGTGGCCTTCGGGCCCAACCCCAACCCACAGTACGTCGTGCTGGCCGTCATCGACGAAGGTGGGTATGGCGCTGCCGCGGCGGCGCCGTTGGTCCGCTCGATATTCGACTACATCGTGGCCAACCCGATCGCGGCCGTGAGGACGCCCACCCTCAAGAGCCCTCCGACGTCCACCATGCCGGCGAGCAACCCACCATTTGGCACACCGACCACCACGACCACGACGACCACGCCGCACGCCGCCACTCCGACCACGACCACGACGCCCACGACGTCGCGGGCCACCACGGCCACCACGACCACCCCGTCGCAGGCGGGCGGCTAGCAGTCCCGTAGGGTTGATCGGTAATGGAGACCCTTTGGCCACAGGTGGAACGACTGCTGCTCGGCGTTTCCAAACCGGCGCGCTACATCGGGGGTGAGCAGGGAGCGCAATACCCCGTCCACGGCCCGGGCAAGGTGGCATGGCTGCTCCTGTACCCCGACACGTACGAGATAGGTCTCCCCAACCAGGGGTTGCAGATCCTCTATGAGATCCTCAACGAGCGTGACGATGCCGTGGCCGAGCGTGCATATGCGCCCTGGGTGGACATGGAGGCAGCCATGCGGGCGGCCGGAGTGCCTCTCTTCAGCGTGGAACAACACGTCGCCGCCCGCGACTTCGACGTGATGGCCTTCAACCTCTCGGCCGAGCTCGTCTACACCAACGTCCTCAACCTGCTCGACCTGGCCGATGTGCCCCTCCACGCCGCCGATCGGGGCACCGACGACCCCTGGGTCATCGCAGGTGGTCACTGCGCGTTCAATCCCGAGCCACTGGCGGACTTCGTCGACGTCTTCGCACTGGGCGACGGGGAGGAGATCGTCGGCGAGATCAACGCAGCCCTACGAGACTGGCTGGCCACCCCCTCGCCCGACCGGAGTCGTGACGATCTGCGCCTCACGCTGGCCGGGATCGACGGGGCATACGTCCCCGCCCTGTACACCTCGACGTACGAGAACGGCCGCCTGGTGGCCACGGCACCCAACCGCCCCGGGGTGCCGGCCGAAGTCGCCAAACGGACGGTGAACGACCTGGCCGACTGGCCCTACCCGGCGCGACCGCTGGTGCCGCTGACCGAGGTCGTCCACGACCGGTTGAACGTCGAGGTCTTCCGGGGCTGCACCCGCGGCTGCCGATTCTGCCAGGCCGGCATGATCACCCGGCCCGTACGCGAGCGCCCGGCGCAACAGGTCAAAGAGATGGTGAGCAAGGGCCTGGCCTGGAGCGGCCACGACGAGGTCACGCTGACGTCGCTGTCGACGGCGGACTTCTCGGGTATCGAGGACACCGTGCGCGACATCATCGATGACCCCGTTCACCAGGGACGGGTATCGGTCAGCCTGCCCTCGCTCCGGGTCGACGCCTTCACCGTCGGGACGGCGGCGCAGATCCAGAAGGTCCGTCGCACGGGCCTGACCTTTGCCCCGGAGGGCGGGACCTGGCGCATGCGACAGGTCATCAACAAGCTGATCACCGAAGAAGACCTCTACAGCGCGGTCGACGCCGCCTTCAGCCAAGGCTGGCGGCGAGTCAAGCTGTACTTCCTGATCGGGCTTCCCACCGAGCGGGACGAGGACGTCATCGGCATCGCCGAGCTCGGCAAGCACTGCGTCGAGATCGGGCGGCGCCATTCCAAATCGGTGACGGTGGTCGCCTCGGTCGGTGGATTCGTCCCCAAGCCCCATACCCCATTCCAATGGTTCGGCCAGGACACCGTCGACGAGCTGCAACGCAAGGTCAACCTGTTGCGGGAGCACGCCCGATCCACCCGTGGCCTCACCATCCGGTGGCACGAGCCTGCCGCGTCGGCGGCCGAGGGGCTGGCGAGTCGGGGAGACCGACGTATGGGCGCCGTCATCGAGCGCGTCTGGCGGGCCGGAGGGACCTTTCAGGAGTGGTCGGAGCGCTTCGACCTGGCCCTGTGGGAGGAGGCACTTGCCGCGGAGGGACTGAGCCTGCACGAAGTGGCCCATCGCGACCGTGACGGGCAGGAACCGTTGCCGTGGGATCACATCTCGGCCGGGCTGCACAGAGACTTTCTTTGGACCGACTGGCAGGACGCGCTGGCCGAAGCGGTGGTCGAGGATTGCCGGTGGACGCCCTGCTACGACTGTGGAGCCTGTACCGGACTCGGGCTCGAGCACGTGGTCGCCTCGCCCATTCCTCCGGCGGGCGGGAGCCAGGGGACGGGTCAGGACCTCTCGGTGGGCGGCCGGATCCCTGTTCGCCTCGTCGGTGGCGTGCGGTCCGTCGCCGGAACGGGCTGAGTTGTCGGGGCCCCCGGAGTCGGCTGGGCCCCCGGAGTCGGCTGGGCCCCCGGAGTCGGCTGGGCCGCCGGAGTCGGCTGGGCCGCCGGGGACCCGCCGGGTGCGGCTCCGTTTCTCCAAGATGGGCAAGATTCGCTTCACCAGCCACCGTGACGTCGCCCGCATGTGGGAGCGGGCCTTGCGCCGCAGCCGGCTGCCCGTGGCGCTCTCGCAGGGGTTCTCGCCCCATCCCCTCCTGAGCTTCGGCTTGGCGCTCCCGACCGGATGTGAGTCGCAGGGTGAGTACCTCGATGCGCGACTCGAGGATTCGGGGGCAGACGAGCTCTCCTACAGCGAGCTGCCTGCGCTTTTGACGCCGCTGTTGCCCGACGGGGTGGTCGTCCAGGCCGCCGGCCTCATCGGCATGGCGGAGGGTTCGCTACAGCAAGAGGTAGCATCTTGTGATTGGGAGTTGGAGGTAAACGGCGTGGGTGGTCAGGAATTGCAGGAGCGGGTTGAGCGGATGCTCGCTGCTCCAAGCCTCACCATCCATCGTGAGCGGAAGGGTCGTCAGACCGAAGACGACATCCGCCCAGCAATTTTGACGCTTACCATGACCCAGGAAAATGACCTGGAGCAGGGGGAACACCCGATTGGTCGCCTGCGGGCCGAATTGGCGACGCACCCGCGTGGGGTGCGCCCCGGCGACCTGATTTCGGCGTTCGGCACCGATGTGGTGCTGGCGCGTGCTTGTAGAACGCATCAATGGATCGAGCGCGACGGCGCACGGTTCGAGCCGCTTTCGGTGAGCGGACTCGGGACCGACCCCGTCGTGGTACACGCCGCAGGGCGTGCCTCATGAACGACGCAAGGAGGGCTCTCCCTCATGTCCGAGTCGGAGATCAGCCAGACCCACGAGGGTCCGAGCGCGGAGGTCACGGGGGGCGCTAGCCCACCCGAGGCGCCGCCATCACCCTCGCCATCACCCCAGGCAGCACCAGCACGACCACAGATAGGGGACACCAGGCCGGCACCCGCTGCGCCCGCCGTAGCCCCGGCGTCGTTTGCGCCTGCGGCCCCCGGCGGAGCCGCCGCGGCCCCCGCACCTGCCGTACCGGCGGTGGCACCCATCATCCGCCCTCCGGCCTTTGCCGGGGCGGCCGACGCCGGAGGTGACGCCGCCGCCGCCGCAGACCCGTCCGACGAGGTGGGCGACGATGACGGATCCTCGAACGGGAAGCGGACGCGTAGTCGCCGGCGGTCGGGCCGCGACCGGAAGGGCAAGCAGGTTGGGCGATATCTCGTCTGCGTGCACGTCCAACCCGCCATGACGCAGATCGCCATGTTGGAGGGGCGCTCCCTCGTGGAGCACTACGTCTCTCGGGCCGCTGACGACACCAACCAGATCGACGGCAACGTCTACCGGGGCCGGGTCCAGAACGTCCTTCCCGGTATGGAGGCGGCGTTCGTCGACATCGGGATACCGAAGAATGCCGTCCTGTATCGAGGCGATGTGCGCTACGACCGGGATGACATCGAGGGCGGCGGCGGGGGGTCCTCGGCCGCGCAGCCGCGGATCGAGGATGTGCTCAAGGCGGGTCAGACCATCCTGTGCCAGGTGACCAAGAACCCGATCGGGGCCAAAGGAGCCCGCCTGACGCAGGAGGTCTCCCTGCCCGGCCGGTTCGCCGTGCTGGTCCCCAACAGCAGTGCGTTCGGCATTTCCAAGCGATTGGGGGACAACGAGCGCCGTCGTCTGCGCCGCATCATCGATGAGGTGAAACCCGCTGGTCACGGGATGATCGTCCGCACCGCGGCCGAGGGCGTCTCGGCCGATGAGCTCCAGCGTGACGTCGAGACCCTGCTCGAGCAGTGGAAGGCCATAGAGGCTGCCTCCAAGAAATCGGATGCTCCCGGGCTCCTGTACCGGGAGCCCGAGCTCTCGGTGCGCATCCTGCGCGAGGAGCTCAACGCCGAGTATCGAGGGGTCGTGATCGATGACCGGGCCCTGTTCGAGCAGGTGCGCGACTACGTCCGTGCCGTGAGCCCCGAGCTCTCCGACCGCGTGGAGTATTACGACCCGGTCGAAGAGGGGTTGCCGATCTTCGAGCGCTATCACGTGCACGAACAACTCCACAAGGCGCTGGACCGCAAGGTGTGGCTGCCGTCGGGTGGTTCGCTCATCATCGAGCGGACCGAGGCGTTGACGGTGATCGACGTCAACACCGGCAAGAACGTGGGCAAGACCAACCTCGAGGAGACCGTCTACCGCAACAACCTGGAGGCGGCCGAGGAAGTGGCGCGCCAGCTCCGGTTGCGTGATATCGGCGGCATTATCGTCATCGACTTCATCGACATGGAGATCCGGGAGAATCGGGACAAGGTGGCGGCGGCCCTCCGCAACGCCCTGGCCCGGGACAAGACCCGCACGCAGGTGTTCGACATCTCCGAGCTCGGCCTGGTCGAAATGACGAGAAAGCGCATCTCAGAGGGTCTTTTGGAGACGCTCTCGACCGAATGCGCCATCTGCGGAGGGCGGGGCGTGACATTGGACGACTCGGTTCTGCGGTAAGGTTTCGCCCTCATGTACGCAGTCATCAAGTCCGGTGGAAAGCAAGAGCGTGTGGCCGAGGGCCAGCGTGTCCGCGTCGAGTTGCTCGGTGAGCCCGTCGGGACGGAGGTATCGCTGCAGCCGGTCCTCGTCGTCGATGGCGACACGGTCCTGGCCACCCCGGCCCAGCTGGCGGGTGCCACGGTCACCGCCAAGGTGGTGGGCGAGGAAAAGGGTCCGAAGATCAACGCCATGACCTACAAGAACAAGTCCAACCAGCGTCGTCGTTGGGGTCATCGGCAGCACTACGCCACGCTCGAGATAACCGCCATCACGGCCGCCGGCTGACGGCGCAAGGCCCAAGGAGCTCAGCATGTCAAAGACCAAGGGTGGCGGTTCGACCCGCAACGGGCGTGATTCCCGCGCGCAACGCCTCGGCGTCAAGGAGTTCGACGGCACCACGGTGACCGCCGGCTCCATCCTGGTGCGCCAACGGGGCACCAAGTTCTATCCGGGACAGAATGTCGGACGAGGTGGCGACGACACCCTCTTCGCCACGGCTGACGGTGTGGTCAAGTTCGGCGCTCGCCGAGGCCGCAAGCACATCGACATCGTCACCGGCTAGCGCGACGAGGGCCTCCCGAAGCGCACTGAGGCGCATTGAAGCGCACTGAGGCGCCCCTCGCACCGATTGCGAGCGCGACAGGGTCAACGGCCATTTCGCCGTTTGGCACGGTCGGGGTTCTTCACAATTCGTCAATCCGGGCAGCTCGCCCTAATCGTCAGGAGGGGGAAGCTGATCCCCGGGCGGCGGTCGCTGATTGCGCAGACGGTTGTGGAAGCCGCAGAGGAGTCTGGCATTCTCCTGGGTGGTCGGGCCGCCTTGGGCCCAGGGCACGATGTGGTCGATTTGGCAGTCCTCGGCCGGAACGTCGCAGAACTCGTGGGTGCACGCCTGGTCTCGTACCTCAACGGCCCGTCGGGTCGCTCCGGTGAAAAAGCGCGAGTGGGGTGAGCATTCGATCCGTTTGCCCGGGGAAAAGACGATGCGTTCGAACCAGCCGCCATCCATCCACTCCAACAGCGAACCGGGGGAGAGGACATGTCCTCCCGCCAGTTCGCAAATACGTCCGTGGAGCGTCTCGTAGCCGACCAAGATCGTGAAGAGGGGCTCGGGGCGCCGGGCATCAGCTGGCATGGCCTTCGAGCGGATGGCCATCTCCTTCAAGGCGTCGGCCCGGCGTTGGGCCGAGGTTCGGCACAGCTCGCTGATTTTGGGCTCGCGTCCGAGCTCATCCCTGGCCTCGGCCCAGTCCCCTTCGAAGAGTTCGCGCTCGAGGCGCTTGAGCTCATCCGAGACGATGACTCCAGTGACGGGGTCGAGTTTCATGCCGCCCAGGAACATGCCGTTGACGGTCGGCGACAGATAGACGTCGCGGCGCGCCTGGCGGGCCATGTCCGATTCCTCGGCTCCGTCGGGATTGGCCAACTGCTCCCAGTACGCCAGCACGCCGCAAAAGGGAGTGAACTTCATCTCCTTGGCGTGACTGACCAAAAGAGCCTCGTCGCGGGCCAGCGCCTCCCCGGTCATCTCGGTGCGCACCTTGGCCAGGGCGTCGATGTGGGCTCCCCCGATGCTGCCTTCGGACCATGCTTCGGCACAGAGGGGCAACTGGTCCAGGGCACGGCCTCGGCGCACTTGGCGCCGCGCGACAACCTCCGGAAGATGACAGCGTGTGAGGAGCCAGGCCGCCGGCGTCTTGGCCCCGTCGACGGCCCAATCGCCCTTGGTTGCGAAACTTGCCACGGCCTTGGTGACGAAGTATTCGAAACGTTCCAGGTGGCGTTCGAGTTCGGCGATCGACTCCAAGTCCGAAACCTCGGTGGGATCGGTGCGCATCAGCTGATCGATCGCTCCGACGAATTGCAGTAGTTCAGTTGAGGCAAACGAACCGGTTGGAACGACCGCTTCGTTGTCGCTCACTCCATCAAGTGGCACCTCACAATTGAATCATGAGGGTGTATCACGCCCAATGGGCGGCACAGCCAGAAACGCCGACGCCTGTGGTCGGCGGAAGCAGAACGCGCAAAGAAGCCAGAAGCCCACAAGCCCACAAGCCAAAAAGCGCCGAAAAGCCTCAAAAACCACAAAAATGGCGCCGCTTACCCGGCCTCGCCCCTTGGGTGCTGATGCAGCTCGATGCCGTTGCCCCACGGATCGGACAAGAACGCCTGATGACGGTTGGGCCCGCTCGGCACAGGGTCCGTCACTTTGAGACCCTGGGCCCGCAACTCCTCGACCACCGCGTTGAGGTCGTCGTAGAGCAGGGCGAAATGCTGTCCCATATTGGGTGGTGGCGGGAGCCCGAGCAGGTGCACCTGCTGCCCGCCCGCATCGAGCCAGGCGCCGGCGAATCCGAAGTCGGGGCGCTCGAAGTTCTGCACGAGTCCGAGGACCTTCGTGTAGAAGTCGACGGCCGCGGGGACATCGGGGACGTTGAGGGCCACATGGTCGACACCGGTGGGAGTCACAGTCATGGGAGCGACATTACGACGTGACGGATGATCTCGGCCACGGCAGGGGCCGCCACAGCACCGGCGGCGCCGATGTGGCCCACGTCGGCCACGGCCGCGACGTCCGAAACGGTGCCGGCGGCGTCGTTGGTGACGACGGCGAGACCGAGGACGGCGGCTCCGGCATGGCGGGCCGCGATCGTTTCGAAAGCCATGGACATGCCGACCACATCCGCCCCCAGGGCCCGCATCATGCGGATTTCGGCCGGTGTCTCGAACTGGGGCCCCATCACGTGGGCGTAGATGCCGGAGGAGAGGGCGGGTACGCCCGCCGTGGAGAGGGCGAGGGCGCGCAGCTCGGGTGAATAGGCACCCACCATGTCGACGAACTCCGGACCGCTGAGGGGAGAGCGGCCGGTGAGGTTGAGGTGGTCGGAGACGACGACGATCGAACCGGTGTGCAGGTCATCCCGGATTCCGCCCACGGCAGCGGTGAGGATCACGGTGGCACACCCGGCGGCAATCCCGGTCCGGAGGGGATGGACCACCTCGCTCAGCTCGATGCCCTCGTAGGCGTGGCACCGGCCCGCGAAGACGAGGACCATCTTGTCGCCCATGGGGACCGACCACCCCTGGGCGTGGTGGCCGGCTGCGGTATAGCGCGGGAAGAACGGGAGGTTGGCCAGGGGGATGGAAGGTCCCGCTGCGCCGAGCTGCCCGGCCGCGGGCGCCAGGCCGGTACCGAGGATAACCAGGACGTCGTGATGGTCGACCCCGGTACGCCGGGCCAGCTCCCGTGCGGTGCGTGCCGCATGGTCGGGAGCCTCACCCATCCGGCCACAGTAGGGGGTTGTAGTCACCGCCCGCGTATCATTGGCCGGGAATGACTACCTCCACCCGCCACCCACTGGCCCCGCTCGACGGGGACGACATCAACGCAGCGCGCACCATCGTGTTGGACAGCGGGCGGGTGACGATTCCTCGAGAAGACGTCCGCTTCGCCTACATGGGCCTGTGCGATCCCCCGAAGGCGCTTGTCCATGCCCATGACCGGGGCGAGGACGTGGTGGTCGACCGACGGGTGCGTGCGGTGCTCCTGCAAGGGCCCGAAGCCACCGTGGTCGAGGCCATCGTGTCCGTCACCCGCGGAATCGTCGACAGCTGGGTGGAGGTCACGGACGTCCGCCCCAATTTGCAATTCGAAGAGGCCATGAAGGTCATCGCCGCGCTGCGCGCCGATCCGGATTGGAACGCCGCACTCGAGCGCAGAGGGATCGTCGACACTTCGTTGGTGCAGATCGATCCTTGGCCCGCGGGCGCATTCGGATCGCACCACGAGAAGAACAGGCGCATCACGAAGGCGTTGGCCTACCTGCGCGACTCGCCCGATGACAACGGGTACGCCCGTCCGCTCGAGGGGCTCATGGCGTACGTCGACATGGGCCGGGGCACCGTGCTCGAAGTCGTCGACATCGGCGTGGTCCCCTTTCCGCCCCAAGGCGGGAGCTACTACCCCGAGGACAACGGGCCACTGCGGACGGATCTGCGCCCGCTGGCCATCGCGCAACCCGAGGGCGTGAGCTTCACCGTCGACGGGAATCTGCTGTCGTGGCAGAAGTGGTCGCTCCGGGTCGGCATGGACCCCCTCGAAGGCTTGGTCCTCCACACCGTCGGCTACGACGACGGGGGAAGTGTGCGCCCGCTGCTGTTCCGGGCCTCGGTCAGCGAGATGGTCGTCCCCTACGGTGATCCCGGCCCCATGCACTCATGGAAGAACGCCTTCGATGCCGGCGAGTGGGGGCTCGGTCGCATGGCCAACTCCCTCACGTTGGGCTGCGACTGCCTGGGCGAGATCACGTACTTCGACGATGTGTTCTCCGACGAACGCGGCCACCCGCACACGAGGCCCAACGCAATCTGCATCCATGAGGAGGACTACGGGATCCTCTGGAAGCACGTGGACATGACCTCGGGCCGGACGGAGGTCCGGCGGTCACGCCGTCTCGTCGTGAGCTCCATTGCCACCGTCGGCAATTACGAATACGGCTTCTACTGGTACTTCTATCTCGACGGCTCCCTGCAATTCGAAGTGAAGCTGACCGGGATCATGTCGACCATGGGTGTGGCAGATGGCGTCGGTGACGCCCACGCCAGCATGGTGGCCCCAGGCCTGGCCGCGCCCTACCACCAGCACCTGTTCAACGTCCGTCTCGACGTGGAGGTCGACGGCACGGACAATGCCGTCTTCGAAGTGGACACGCTGCGCTCGCCGCTCGGCGACGACAATCCGTGGGGAAATGCCTTCGCACCGGTTGCCACATTGCTGGAGACGGAGTTGGAGGCCCGCCGCGACGTCGACCCTTTGCGGAGCCGTTCGTGGAAGATCACCAATCGATCGAAGGTGAACGCGGTGGGCCAGCCCACTGCATACAAGCTCGTCCCGACGTCGACGCCGACCTTGCTGGCCGATCCGACGTCGAACGTGGGTCGCCGCGCCACATTCGCCGCGCATAATTTCTGGGTGACGCCGTTTGCCGAAGATGAGCGCCGTGCGGCCGGTGACTACCCGAACCAGCACAGTGGCGGCGCCGGCCTCCCGGCCTGGACGGCGCAGGACCGGTCGATCGTGGACACCGACATCGTGCTCTGGCATTCGTTCGGGGTCACCCACATTCCACGCCCCGAGGACTGGCCCGTCATGCCCGTGGAGTACACCGGGTTCAGCCTCCTTCCCGTCGGCTTCTTCGACCGCAATCCCGCTCTCGACGTGCCGCCGACGTCTGACGGGGAAGGCCACTGTCATGGCGCCTGAACGGGGTCAGGCACCCCAGGAGTTCCACCCACCGGTGGAGGAGTACCTCGAGACGATGCTGGCGCTGGCCGAAGAAGGCGTCCCGGTCATTCAGGCGCGCATCGCCGAACGCCTCGGGCGCTCCGCCCCGTCGGTCTCCGAAATGCTCGAACGCCTGATCGAGGAGGGTTACGTCTCCCGGCAAGGGCGGCGCCTGGACCTGACCGAGAGTGGGCGCACGCTGGCCGAGAAGGTGGTGCGCAAGCACCGCCTGGCCGAGCGCCTGCTGGTCGATGTGATCGGCCTCGAATGGCACAAGGTGCACCGCGAAGCTGGACGCTGGGAGCACGTGATCTCCGACGATGTCGAGGCGCGGCTCGTCGAATTGCTCGGTGACCCTGCCACGTGCCCCCACGGGAACCCGATCCCGGGTTCGGGTTCGGTGGCGACCAAGGTGAACACCCGCCGCCTGACCGAGGTTGGATCGGGCGAGCGCGTCCGCCTGGTGCGGATCAGCGAGGAAGTGGAGCTCAACTTGGGGTCGTTGACGATCCTGGGGGAGGGCGGATTCATCCCCGGCGTCGTGGCCATGGTCGGCAACCGCGACGGGGATGACAACCTCGAGGTACGGGTGGAGGGGGAGGACGAGACCCTCCATCTCTCGTCGGAGCTCACCGACCGCCTTTTCGTCGGCTCTGCGTGACCGTTCGGCTCGTCGCCGACGCGGTCTTCACGGTCGATGCCGAGGACACGGTGTGGCGACCGGGAGCCGTCGAGATCGATGGTGGACGCATCACCTGGGTGGGTGATCCGGAACTGACCCCGGCGGGTGCCGGGACGGACGTGCAGCAGCTGGGCGGATTGCTGATGCCGGGACTGGTCAACTGTCACGGCCACTCGCCGATGACGTTGGTCCGGAGCGCGGGCGACGGGCTGCCGCTCGACCGTTGGCTCTCGGAAGCGGTGTGGCCCCGGGAGGCGCTGCACGGCGATGACGACGTCTTCTGGGGGATGACGCTGGGAGCGAGCGAGATGCTGTTGAACGGGATCACGACGACGTGCGAGCAGTACCTCCACCCCGCCGCGGTCGCCGACGCCGCGCTGGCATCGGGCATCCGGTGCGTGCTCACCCCGGGCGTCTTCGACATGCCGGGGATCGATCCAGAGGGCACGTGGAAGGAGCACCTGGTCGAGGCGAGCCGGGTCTTCGACGAAATGGATGGTCGCTCGGGCCGGCTCCACGTGGGGTTCGGCCCTCACGCCGCGTACAGCTTGTCCCCGGCCGGACTTTCGGCGGTGGCAGAGGAGGCGCAGCGGCGCGGCGCCATGATCCAGATCCACCTGGCCGAGACCGAGGCCGAGGGGCACGTGGTGGAGGAGCGTTACGGCATGCGCGCCCCGGCGTTCCTGGCCTCGCTGGGCGTCCTCGACGGTCCGGTCCTGGCCGCCCACGCCGTCTGGCTCGACGAGGCCGACATGGAGGTCATGGCGGAGTACGACGTCGCCGTGGCGCACTGCCCCGGGAGCAATGGGAAGCTGGGCTCGGGCGTGGCCAAGCTGGCCGAGCTACGGGCCCGGGGGATCCGGGTCGGTCTGGGGACCGACGGGCCCGCCTCCAACGACGACCTGCATCTGTGGGACGAGATGCGCCTGGCGGCCATTCTGGCTCGGGCCACCGCGGCGGATCCGGCGGCCATCAGCTCGGCGGCCGCGCTCCGACTGGCCACCAGAGGCGGGGGCGAGGCTCTGGGCCTTCCCGTCGGGGCCCTCGAGGAGGGCCGTCCGGCGGACATCATCCGCCTGCGCACCGACGACGCCCGATTCGTACCGGCCACCAACGAGGCCGAACTGCTCGGGCACCTCGTGTGGGCTGGAGCGGGCTATCTCGTGACCGATGTCTGGGTGGGGGGTGCACCTGTCGTTGTGGAGAGCGAGTGTGTGCAGATCGACAGTGCGCGGGCCCGTGCCGAAGTGGGGCAGCGAGCCCAACGCCTTTTCGCCCTTTAAGCTGCACTGATATGGCAGGTTTCGTCGATCAGGCTCAACTGCACGCGCGCGCCGGCGACGGGGGAGCCGGTGCGGTGTCGTGGCGACGCGAAGCGCATGTCGACCGCGGGGGACCCGACGGCGGGGACGGCGGCCACGGGGGCGACGTGTGGCTCGTGGCGTCGGTCAATCAGTCATCGCTCCTGGGCTTCCGTGACCATCCCTTCCGCCGGGCCACCGATGGTGGTCACGGGTCGGGTCAGAAGAAGCACGGGGCCCGGGGCAAGGACACCGTGGTCCCGGTTCCCGTCGGGACCGTGGTGAGCGACAATGCCGGTGCGGTCCAGTGCGACCTGTCGGGCGATGGTGACCGGTTCCTGATCGCCGAAGGTGGTCAGGGAGGCCGGGGCAACGCACGCTTTCTCTCGAACCGGCGCCGGGCTCCGGCCTTTGCGGAGCAGGGAGAGAAGGGCCAGGAGCGCTGGCTCGACATGGAGCTCAAGCTCATGGCGGACGTGGCCCTGGTCGGCTTTCCCAATGCCGGCAAGTCCACCCTCATTTCGATGGTGTCGGCGGCCAAACCGAAGATCGCGGACTACCCGTTTACGACGCTGGAGCCGCATCTGGGCGTGGTGCGAGTGGGTGGCGTGCGCGACGGCACCGAGTTCGTCATGGCTGACATCCCCGGACTGGTCGAGGGTGCCGCCGAGGGCAAGGGCCTCGGCCACCGCTTCCTGCGCCACATCGAGCGAGCCCGGGTGCTGGTCGTCCTCCTCGACCTCGATCCGCATGCGTTGCACGGCCCGGCCGACCAGCTGCGCATCTTGTTGGGGGAGCTCGGCGACTACCAGCCCGCGCTGCTCGAACGGCCCCGGCTGGTGGTCGGGAGCAAGCACGATCTCCTGTCTTCCGGCGTCGACGCCACCGCCGCCCCTGACGTCGACGCCACCGCCGCCCCTGACGTCGACGCCACCGCCGCCCCTGACGCCACCATGTGTGAACTGGTTCTTTCTGCCGCGACCGGGGCCGGCGTGCAGCCCTTGGTGGAGAAGCTGGCGGCCCTCGTCCAAGAGGTGAGAGCCGCCGCCGTGATCGAGAGCACCAGCGCGATCGTGATCCACCGCCCGGTGCCCGAAGGCGTCGACGTGCAACGGCTCGGCCCAGGCGCCTGGCGCGTGGTGGGCCGCGTGGCCGAACGTGCGGTGGCCTTCTCGGATCTGAACGATGTGGGTGCGCTCGATGAAGCGGTCAAGCGACTGCGGCGTCTCGGCGTGGATCGCGCCCTGTCGCGCGCCGGGGTCCGTGACGGCGACGACGTCACCGTCGGCAGCATGACCTTCACCTGGGGGGATCCGTGACCCACCCGCAGGGATCCGTGACCCACCCGCAGGGATCCGTGACCCACCCGCAGGGATCCGTGACCCACCCGCAGGGATCCGTGACCCAGCGGGCGGCCCGGTGAGCTCGACCGATAATTCCCGGGCCGGCGTCGCACCACGGTCCGTGGTGGTCAAGGTGGGCTCATCCTCGGTCACTCCAGCGACGGTGGACCGGTTGTGCAGCGAGATCGCACAGGTGCGCAGCGCCGGCCACACCGTCGTAGTCGTGACGTCGGGTGCCATCGCGGCCGGGTGGACGGCGCTCGGGCGGGGCGAGAAACGTCCCGCGGACCCGGCAGTTCTCCAGGCGGTGTCGGCGGTGGGCCAGCACCGGCTCATGCGCACGTGGCAGGACGGGCTCGATCCGCACGGGCTCCTGGCCGGGCAGGTGCTCCTGGCCCCGCTGGACTTCGTGCACCGCACGCAGTACCTGCACGCCCGGGGGACCCTGGCACACCTGATCGAGCTGGGCGTGGTCCCGGTGGTCAACGAGAACGACGCCGTGGCCGACGAGGAGATCCGCTTCGGGGACAACGACCGCCTGGCGGCGCTGGTGGCGCACCTGGTGCAGGCCCAGTTGCTGCTGCTGCTCACCGACGCGCCGGGATTGCTGACGGCCGACCCCCGCCTGGTGGCCGAGGCCTTCCTCATCGACGAGGTGGTGGAGATCGATCACCGCCTCGAACAGATGGCCGGAGGAGCCGGGAGCGCCGTCGGAAGCGGCGGCATGGCCTCCAAGGTCGCGGCGGCCAAGATTGCGACCTGGTCCGGCGTGGAGACGATCATCGCCGACGCCACCAGGCCCGGCGTCCTGGCGGCCGCCCTGGCGGGGGAGTCCGGCGTGGGTACCGTCTTCCGGGCCCGCCCCCAGCGCCTGTCGGCCCGCAAGCTGTGGATCGCCTTCGCGTTGGGGGCCTCCGGGCGCCTCATCGTGGACCACGGGGCCCAGGTCGCCCTGGCCGAGGGTGGCCGTTCCCTGTTGCCGGCGGGCGTGGTGGCGGCCGAGGGAGATTTCGGGCTCGACGATGCCGTGGAGATCGTGGGCCCCGACGGCAAGGTGTTCGCCAAGGGTCTGGTCCGGCTGGGGGCCGCCCGTTCGGCGGAATGGATCGGACGGCGGACGGACCAGCTCCCCGAGGACATGTCTCACCTGGTCGTCCATCGAGACGATCTGGTGCTTGTACGCTAATTCGGTGACCACGCTGGAACTGGAGGAGTTGGCGCGCCACGTCCGGGCGGCTTCCCGCGTGGTCGCCCGCGCGTCGGGCCCGGTCCGTGACGACGCCCTGCGCATGGCGGCCGACCTGCTCGAAGAGGAGTGGTCGGCGCTGGTCGATGTCAACCGGGGTGACCTCGCCCGTGCCGAGTCCGCCGGTATGGCGGCGTCGGCCCAGGATCGCCTGCGGCTGACCGAGGCGAGGGTGCGGGCCATGGCGGCCGGCCTGAGGGGCGTGGCCCGGCTGGCCGACCCGGTGGGCGAGGTGCTCGAGGGCTGGGTGCGGCCGAACGGGCTGCGGGTGTCCAGGGTGAGGGTGCCGCTCGGTGTGGTCGGCGTGATCTACGAGAACAGGCCCAACGTGACGAGTGACGCCGCCGGGCTCTGCCTCAAGGCCGGGAACGCCGCGTTCTTGAGAGGCTCGGCCTCTGCGCTCGACTCGAACCGGGCCATTGTGGCGCTCCTGCGGCGGGCGGCCAGCAAGGCCGGGCTGCCCGAGGATGCAGTCGCCCTCGTGGAGGACACCTCCCACGAGACGGCGGTCGCCTTCATGCGGCTGCGGGGGCTCGTCGACTGCCTCATCCCGCGCGGGGGTCCGTCGCTGATCGCCTCGCTCCTGGAGCACGCCACCGTGCCCTACGTGCTCGACGGCGACGGCAATTGCCACGTCTATGTGGACGCGACGGCCGATCTCTCCATGGCACTCGACATCGTGGTCAACGCCAAGACGCACCGGTTCGGCGTCTGCAATGCGGCGGAGACGATCCTGGTGCACGCCGCGGTGGCGGAGGCGTTCCTCCCGACGATGGCGTCGGCCCTGACGGGCGCCGGTGTCGAGCTCCGCGGGGACGAGCGTGTCCGGGCCATCTTGCCCGGAACGGCAGTGGCCGAGGAGACTGACTTCGCAACCGAATTCCTGGCTCCGATCGTGGCCGTGGGTGTCGTCGACGACCTGGACGGTGCGATCGAGCACATCACCCGCTACAGCTCGGGCCACTCCGAGGCGATCGTGACGACCGAGGTACGGGCGGCGGACCGATTCGTGGCCGAGGTCGATGCGGCTGCGGTGCTGGTGAACGCCTCTACCCGGTTCATCGATGGTGAGGAGCTGGGATTGGGAGCAGAAGTGGGAATTTCAACGCAAAAGCTGCATGCACGAGGACCGATGGGAGTACGGGAGTTGACGAGCGTGAAATGGGTTGTACGAGGTGACGGGCAGGTGCGGCAGTGAGCGCAGCGGCGGATGCACGGACGGCGGCCAAATTGGGCCTGCCCGACGTCGGGCCGCCGAGGTTCGCCTCACTTGACGCCGTGCGCAGCGGTCTGGGGGACGTGGGCTACCTGGCCGACGACTCCATCAGCGGCGTCGTCTATCTGGCCGACCGCCTGGCGAAGCCCGTCCTGGTGGAGGGGCCGGCGGGTACGGGCAAGACACAGTTGGCCAAGTCGGTGGCCGAGCTCACCGGCGCCCGGCTCATACGCCT